>Ga0310120_10000115_pt1 | contig 61219 bp, 53 predicted proteins | sample CB27_AW_983_MG_FD_203506 | JGI IMG/M metagenome (GOLD analysis project Ga0310120, IMG submission 203506) | Marine microbial communities from Western Arctic Ocean, Canada - CB27_AW_983 | ecosystem: Environmental > Aquatic > Marine > Oceanic | place: Canada: Western Arctic Ocean | collected...
AACAACCGGAGAGGTCATGAAGCGCTTGCACACCCCAATGATGCAGGGTCGGCACCACGACACAAGCATACTGAGGGGGGAGCCGTCCATTATGGGCGCCTGCACGACTCGGCGATCCCTCGGGCGGACGGTTCTCGTCGTAATGCTTGCCGGTACATCCGCGTGCGCTCCCGCCCCAAGGCGGATTCCGCTCCCGGTCCCGCTCCCGACGGTCGGTGGAAGTCGACCAGCGGGCCCGCAGGGCTTGGAGCTGATCGGCGAATTCGGGGACGGCGTATGGGGGCAGGAGCAAGAGCGAGTCGAGGTCGGTGGCGGGGGCTTCGCGTTTTCCCTACGGGATCGAGTCGAGTTCAGCTTCTTGGCATACTCGCCTACGAATACTGAGGAGAGGCTTCGGATGGGCGGACGGTACGCAGACAATGGCTTGATTTTCGCCAACAAAGACGGCGAGCCGTTGAACTACACAATGACTGTACGGCGTCACTTCAAACCCGTGGTACGTGCGCTCGGTTTCGACACCCTGACCCCCTACGGGCTGAGGCATACCTGTGCCAGCATCCTCATGAAAGCTGGGACACCGCCACACGTGGTCTCCGAGACTCTTGGGCACGCAAATGTGAAGATTACCCTCGACACGTATTCGCATGTTCTACCCGGGATGCAGGAAACCGCACGGGATGCGATGCAGAAGATTTTCTTTGGTTGAGCGCGCTCGATCGAACCGGGCGCAGGCGTTAGGTTCCTATGGTGATAGGCTGGTGACAACCACGCCGTATCGTTCAGCGTTGATGAAGCGTGTTCGACGAAAGGACACGTCGCTCGAACAGTCTGTACGTCGATGCCTCTCACGCCTCGGTGCCAGGTATCGCCTGAATGTACGGGATCTGCCCGGACGCCCGGATATTGCGAATAAGTCACGCCACAAGGCCATTTTTGTTCACGGCTGTTTTTGGCATTATCACGAAGGGTGCGCCCGAGGGAGGATTCCCAAGCGCAACTCGGAGTTTTGGGAGGAGAAGTTAGTGAGAAACCGGGAGCGGGATGCCGAGAAGTCGGCCGCACTGGAGGCCAGGGGTTTCGACGTCATGACGACCTGGGAGTGCGAAATCGGAAATGAAGAAGAACTCCAATGGCGGCTCGAAAGGTTTTGGACGGCCCATGCCTGAAGACGGAAAACGACCCCAGGTCGAGCTCGACCTCTCCTCTCGCGTGCACCCCAACGAGGATGTGGCACGATATCACCATGGTACGGAATCTCTCCGCCGCACGGTGCTCCTCCGGAATGGCAAGAAGCATCTCCCCTCAGGCCGCGGGGGGATCCCTGCTTCAGCTCTCTGTCCTCCTCGCGGAGACAAGGGCCCGGCGGGGCAAAAGGTCTGCCAAAGATCGTAGTGTCGCCAAGAGGGGCACTCTGTCGAAGCCGGTTCTCGTCAAGTTACTCGAACACAACCATACGCTGCTTCCTTCCTGTCGCGTTGAGCTCGAGGCGTCGACTGGGCATGTTCACCTCACTCGATTCAGTAAGGTCGGCGAGAATTTCTCCGCCCGCTCCGCCGTGACCGCTCTCGATAATGTCCTGTCGGAGGGAGTGAAGGTGTTGGGGTTGTTGGGGGCATGATCTCCGGCTTAGGGGACCCCTGTCCCCCCACACCAGCTCTGGCAGTCCCATGGGACGATTCGCCCCCTTCATCCTGCTCAGTCGCCGTCCCGTCGAACCATTCGAGGGGCATGGTGGACGGACTCGCTGGACTCAGTCAGTAAATGAGGCACCCCCCAAAAGGGGGCTTGGGTGACAACGCGCAGTCTTGAGAAATCAGGACTGGCACACTATTCGCACACAAAGCAAACGCGGGAGCCCACACCGTGGACTCCCGCGTTCTTGTAACTACATGTCTTCCTTCAACTTCCGCCAACTCCCGGGGTCGGACTCGAACCGACGACCCTCTGATTCTCAGTTTGTTCTGGTTACCAACTTCTTCGAGGAACTCCGGCAGCGGGTACCCGAGTGAGCGGCCCCCTGCCGTAGAGGATCACCGCGCCCACGCATCCCGCGCTGGCCCGTACCGATTGGCGCAAAGGACCGCTTGCCGCCCCCCGCGCCCCGGCCGCATCTTGTCCTCCACGTCTGACGGGCCACTCAGGCGATTCATGCAAGACATCACCGCCGAGAGTCATCCGGTAGGTGAGCCTCCGGGAGGGCAGAGAACGATGAGAGTTTGTGCGAGCCTCATAGTGACGCTGGCGTTGGCGAGCGCGGTCCCCCTCGGCGCCCAAGAGCGGATCGGGAGTGTGCAGGAGGCCTTGGGCATCACGGGCCGACTCGCGGGCCGTGCGGGCCCAGCCGGCGTGAACTGGATCGACGAAGGCCAACGCTATTCGTACACGCTGACCAACCCCCGGACGAGGGCATCGGAGGTTCGAGCGTACGACCCGGCGTCAGCCAACGACGAGTTGCTCTTCGATCCGGATGCACTCACGGTACCGGGAACGTCAGAATCACTACAGTACCGTTCGTTCGCATGGGCTGCGGATTCACGGCACGTCGTCTTCCAAACGGACTTCCGGCCGGTCTACCGGTACTCGGGCATCGCTGACTTCTACGTCTACGGAGTCGAAGACGAGTCTCTCGTGCTGGCGGCGGACGACGCGCGCACCGCGGAGATGTCGCCCGACGGTGCCCTCCTGGCGTACGAGCGGGAAGGCGACCTATTCGTCTATGACATCGATTCCGAGGAGGAGCGTCGTCTCACGACGACCGCCACGGACGTCGTCTGGAACGGCGTGTTCGACTGGGTATACGAAGAGGAGTTCGGCCTGACGCAGGCCTGGGACTGGAGCCCCGACGGCCAGCGAATCGCCTACTGGCAGACACATGTGGCCGACGTCCCCACGATCCAGATCACGGACTGGGAGGGCCTGTACCCGGAGTGGACGGTGATGCCCTTCCCCAAAGTCGGGCAGGACAACTCGGAGGTGCGCATCGGCGTCGTTGACGTGGCCTCGGGCGAGACCCGCTGGATGGACGTCGGCCTTGAGGGTGAGCACTACATCCCTCGCATCTATTGGACGAGCGACCCCAATACGTTGGCCGTCGTCACGCTGAACCGCCCCCAGAACGAGCTCCAGCTGTACTTCTTCGATGTTCGCTCAGGGGAGCGGCGTCTGGTGATGGAGGAACGGAGCGAAGCGTGGATCGACGTGTTCGATTTCTTCGCCAACGTCACACACTATTTCCATTTCCCCGAAGGATCGCGCGACTTCTTCTGGATCAGCGACCGGGACGGCTACAACCACCTCTATCGGTACTCGTACGACGGCGAGCTGCTGAACCAGGTGACGGACGGCGAGTGGGTCGTAACACGAGTCGAGGGCATCGATGCCGAGACGCGCACGATCTACTACACGGGCACCGAAGAAAGCCCGCTCCAGCGCCACCTCTACGCGATTGATTTCGACGGCGGAAACAAACGGCGTCTGACGGGGGTGGCCGGAAAGCACGCCATCGACATGTCCCCGAGCACGGACTACTACATCGACACCTGGTCCAGCAGCAGTCGGCCCCAGCAGGTCGAGCTCTGGAGCACGCAGGGCGGCGGCGAGCTGCTGGCCACGCTCGAGGACAACGCAGAGGTCGAGGCCTACGTCAGCGCCCGTGCCTATTCCCCGACAGAACTGTTCAGCTTCACGACGTCCGACGGCGTCGAGCTCGACGGCTCGATGATCAAACCGCCGGACTTCGACCCGTCGCGACCGCACCCGGTGCTCCTTTCGATCTATGGCGGCCCGGGATCCCAGCAGGTGTACGACGAGTGGGCAAGCAACGGTTGGCACCAGTACCTCGCACAGCAGGGCTACATCGTGGTCGGCCTCAATAACCGTGGGTCGGGTAACTACGGTCGTGACTTCATGGAGGTCGTGTACGAGGTGTTGGGCGAGTGGGAGGCGAAGGACTTCGCCGAGGTGGGCCGGTGGCTAGCGTCGCAGCCGTGGGTCGACGGTGATCGCATGGCGATCCAGGGCACCAGCTACGGCGGCTTCATGGCGATCTCGACGCTGATGAGACACCCCCGGCTGTTCAAGTTGGGGATCGCCAACTCGCCCGCTACCGACTGGAGGCTCTACGACACGATCTATACCGAGCGCTATATGGGCCTTCTCGCGGAAAACCCCGACGGGTACCAGGGGAGCTCGACGCTGAACTGGGTCCAGTCCCTCGAGGACCATCTCCTCCTGATCCATTCCGGAATGGACGAGAATGTGCAGCCCCAACACACCATGCAGCTGCTGACGGCACTCGCCAAAGCCGGCAAGGACGCGGATCTCCGTTTCTTCCCCCCCGGCGCTCATGGAGCGGCCTTCGATTTCGCGAGCTTCGTCACGATGACCGAGGTGTACACGAACGCACTGTGCGAGCACATCGCGACGAACTGCACGCCGGCCAATCTGAATCGGTGAGGCGGAGGGCGATCTCCGGTGTGACCCTTTTAACGTTGGATCGTCTTAGAGGTGGGCCTGTGGGAGGCAGTCCTAGGCAGGAACACCTCATCAAGGAGCTTCAGATGCTTCGCATGACGATTCTCGGATTAGGAGCTTTCCTGGTCCTCGGCACCACCGATGTACAGGCTCAAGTCGGTCCCGATCTGCAGACCAAAACAGCGAAGGTGGAGAAGGACGTTCGGCAGGAAGTCAGGAAAGAGGTCCGGCAGGATATCCGCCGGGACCTCAGGCAGGAGGCGCGACGAGATATCCGGCAGGATATTCGAAGGGATATCCGTCGAGATGTTCGGCAGGATGTCAGGCAAGATATCCGGCAGGACGTGCGACGCGATATCAGGCAAGACCGCAGGCAAGACGTCAGACGAGATGTTCGGCAAGATCGCAGGCAAGAGGTCCGCCGAATCCGGCGCCGAGCTCGAATGACGCGACGCCCCTCCCCCTAAACGTCAGCCTGCGCGAAGCGAAGACCCCGGGGCCCCCACGGCTTCGGGGTTTTTGTTTGCCCTCTGGCCCCGAACGCCCGCCTACCGACCCTGCAGGTCTCGCCGGGCGGTATCCAGTGCGCTCGCCTGCGTCGCCGCCTGATCAAGCATGCGGTCCAATGTCTGGCGGTCGAATACGTCCCCACGAGAGACGACCACCTCAATGGATAGTGTGGCGGCGATGTCCTCGAGTGGGTTTTCACGTAGCAGGACGATCGATGCCAACATACCGACGTCGAGAGTGCCCACAGCATCACGCTCGCCGACGAACTCGGCTCCGTTGAGAGTGACGGTCTGTAAGGCACTGAGCGGGGACAACCCGGCTTGTTGGAATAGTTGTAGTTCCTGATGCAGCGCCAGGCCGGGGTACACGAACGCCGCGATGGGAGCGGAGTCACTTCCGCCAAGCAGCTGCACCCCCGCCGCGTGCATCGCGGGAACTTGATCCAGGATTCGGTGGAAGTTCTCCCTCCGTGTGCGCCGCTGCGCGGGGGAGGAGTTCAATATTCGAGTGGCACGAGGCCCATACGGAGCCATGAAGGCCTCGGTCAGGTACCGTTGGAACTCGTCCTGACTGTGATCGGTCTCGTCGAGGTATGCAGACAATTGACCTTGGATGAGCGTGGGCGTGACATAGACGCCCCGGTCCGCCAGCATCTCGTAGCCTGAAATCGCCTGCTCCTGGACGAACGATGCATTGTACTGGGCTTGGGCGTCACCCCGCGTAAGCTCTCCCCGTCGCACGCTCGCGGCGATCTCGGCTTCACGTTCCGCGCCCAGCCGAATCATGTAGCTGGCGTGCTCGATGGTGGAGATCCCAGCAGTCACCAGTTTCTCCACGGACGAACCGTAGGGAACGTGACCCGAGACCCGGTATCCACGGGTGCGGGCCTCACGCACCGTGGCGAGAAACAGGTCTGCCGACAGCGTATTGTCAGTCACTTTGACGAAGTCCACGCGGTATGCGTCCAACCGGTCCATCATGACCCGCATCTCAGCCTCGTCGGCCACTTCCAGATCGTCCTTCCACATCGAGTTGACGCCTTCGATCTTCCTGCCCGCCGTGTAGATGCGGGGACCGAGAAGGTCGCCTCGATTGATCTCGTCACGCCAAGCGAGTACCTGCTCACCTAAATCACTCGCCATGTCGCGAACCGTGGTGACGCCGTAGGCGAGATAGACCGGGAAGAGGAGAAGATTGTCCTCCACGAGGTCCGCTCCCTCGATATGTACGTGTATGTCCCACAGTCCGGGGATCGCATAGCGGCCGGCCCCGTCGATCTCGATGCGCCCCTGGTGTGAATTTCCTGCGTCTTCGCCGACGAAGACGATCAAGGAATCGTCGATCGCAATCGTTCTGTCTTCGGTCAGAGCCCCCGTTTCGACGTCCACAACCGTGACGCCGCGCATGACAACGTCATGTTCGATCGTAGTGCTCCCGCAGGCAGGCACGAGGGCGCTGAGGAACAGGGTCGCGAAAACTCTCTGTTCCCTCGAGCTGAAGCGAAGAGTCACTGGATCTCCAAGGAGAGGGCAACCGGGTTCGACGGCGGACTCTCTACGGTAGCGGTGGCAAGGAATCGGGGCTACTACTGCTCATCCGTCCCGAGACCCAACCCCAGGAGGCAATCATGAAGTTCATCGCTCTACTGGTCACGGGACTCGCAGCCACCGCTGCTCCCCATCCGGTGGCCGCCCAATCCGGCGCCATCCTCATCCGGGCCGGTGAGATCCACACGGTCACGAACGGCGTGATCAGGGACGGCGAGATCCTCGTCCAGGATGGACTCATCCAACAGGTAGGCACGTCCGTCGACGCCCCCGCCGACGCCGCCGTGTACTGGGCGGAAGTCGTCATCCCCGGCATGATCGACGCGCACGCGCACCTCGCGTTGGACCGGTCCAGCCGCTCACGGATCCCCGGACCGTTCACACCAGAATGGAAGGCCGTCGACAACCTGGATCTCGAGGATCCGATGATCCAGGTGGCTCTCTCGGGAGGCGTGACCTCGGTGGTCGCCCGCTCCGGCAGTGGCATCATCTCGAGCGGCCAGTCCGTGGCCCTGAAGATGAAGAGCACCCCCGGGCCGGACATGATCCTCAAACCCTATGTCGATCTCAAGATGGCGGTGCGTCCACTGATCAATCTGCGGCCAGGCGCGACGCCACAGACGGTCATGGGCTGGTACGCGACGGCGGACGACTACTTCCGGCGAGCTGAGCTCTACCTGGCCCGGCAGGAGGCCCACACAGAGGGGCGAGCCAGCGAGCCTCCCGAGACCGACGAGCGGCTCGAGGCGCTGCTGCCCGTCCTCCGCGGCGACGTCATGGTCCACGCTCACTCGCACTATCCGAGCGAGATCATGATGGTCATGCGGCTCGCGAGAACATACGGGTTCATCGACCGCCTCGCGCTCGCGCATGGGGAAGAGGTATTCCCTCTGATCCCCCTCCTCGCCGGCACCCGCATCATCCCCGTCATCGGCCCGATGATGATCGTCCAGTACTACAACGATCCGGAACCGATGAACCTGCTCGAGGAGCTCCTGGAGGCCGGGATCACCGCCAGCATCCAGACCGACATGTCCACCCAACAGTTCAAGGACTTCAGGGAGTACGGCGCGTTCCTGGCGCGACATGGCCTGACGGATCAGCAAGCGCTCGAGGTCATGACGATCAACGGAGCCAAGGCGATGATGCTCGAGGACCGCATCGGCAGCATCGAAGTGGGCAAGGACGCCGACCTCGTGCTGCTGGACGGGCACTTCCTGGATCTGACCGCGGACCGCGTCGAGCGGGTGTTCATCGATGGCCGGCTGGAATACGAACGGGGTGCGACTCTTCAGAGGGACAGTCCGCGCGCCGTCGGGCCGTTCGGTCCTCTCCGTAACACGATCGGGCCGGACGACACGTCATTCGCCATCACGGGCGCCCACGTCTTCACCATCAGCGACGGCGCCATCCTCGACGCCACGATCGTGGTGGAAGACGGCAAGTTCACGCGGGTGGAGGCGGGAGGGACGGCCCCCGCGGGCATGCCCGTGATGGAGGCGGGTGGCCGGGTCGTCATGCCCGGCACCATCATCGCTCGCGCCTTCGCGAACGACTGGATCGGCGACCTCAAGTGGCAAGTCCAGAACGACGAACTGACCGAGCCCATCGTGCCGGAGATGAACGCGCTCTACGCTGTGGATCCGTGGTTCCCCTCGTACAGGGTGAACACGACCATCGGCGTGACGGCCATCAACGTGACACCGGGGACCCTGAATCTGATCGGCGGGAACGGCGTTGTGGTCAAGACGCCGGGTCTGGATTTCGAGGAGATGGTGAGGCGGGAGCCGAGCAGCATGGCCCTGTCGCTCACGTCCGGGACGACCCGCTACTGGGCAGGCGCCTCGCGCATCCCCGTCACGTTGGAGAGCGCCTCGGCGATGATCCGAGAAGCCTTGGACTCCGCCAAGCAGTACTCGGAGGAGTACTCGGTGGGAGGCTCTGCACGGGAGTACGACCAGCGCCACGAGGCACTCCTCCCTCTACTACGCCGGGAGATACCCGCGCTCATCCAAGCAGGCCGGGTGTCCGAAATCCGCGAAGCGATGAATATCGCCCGGGACTATGGCCTCCGTCTCGTCGTCACCGGAGGCGTGGAGGCCTACAAACTGGCAGACCAGCTCGCCGCGGCCGACGTAGGCGTCATACTCGGCAACTCCGGCAGCTTCGCCTCGGACATCCGCGGAGGAGGGGACGGTTGGAGCGTCGAGGGCCCGGCGATCCTGAGCCGGGCGGGGGTCAGGGTAGCCTTCTACGGTCCCGGTGCATCGCGCCGAGCTTCACCGATCGGCCGTCTGGGTGGCGAGCCCATCCTGAACTCCGCCTGGGCGTTCAGAAACGGCGTATCAGAGGTCGAAGCGCTGCGCATGGCGACAATTTATGCGGCCGAGATGCTCGATATCGACGACCGGGTCGGCAGCATCGAGGTAGGGAAAGACGCCGACTTTGTCGTTCTGGAGGGACACCCGTTCGATTACCGGGTGGTGCCGTCACACGTTTTCGTGGACGGGAAGCTGGAAGTGGAGCGGCGGTAGCGGCCGATCTGTCTGATCGACCGGGTCGAGCACTCGGGTGACCAGGATGGCAGTCCGGGGAGTGCCGAATGACGTTGGGACCCGTACGTTGAGGCAAATGCCTGCTCGCCAGCGTGTGGCGGCCCCTAAATTTTCCCCTATTTCGAGTTGACCATGATCAAACGGCCTTTGTCTTCGTCGTTCGCCTTGCTCTTCGTACTCGCCTCCTGCGGCCCCGACGCGTCGCTCCCGGATTTGGTCATCCACAACGTCACGGTCATCGACGCGGTGAACGGCGTTCGGGAGGCCCAGACCGTGGTAATCGACAGGGGGAGGATCACGGCGGTGATGGCCGCAGGCGAGGCGGTGGACGCGGTCGAGACAGTGGACGCCACCGGTCAATATCTCATCCCGGGACTCTGGGATTTCCATGTCCACCTCACGTACGACGAGCGCTTCACCGAGGCCATGCCCGGCCTTTTCCTCAACCACGGAATCACCAGTATCCGTGATACTGGGGGGCCACTCGAGTTACTGCTGCCCGTGGTTGAAGAGCTCCGTGCCGACGGGGCCACCGCGCCCAGAGTCTTCTTCGCCGGCCCGCTGTTGGACGGAGAGCACGTCGTGTACGACGGGGAGAACCGACCGCTCCTCGGGATTACGAACCCGGATGTGGAGACGGCCCGGGAGAATGTGGCCCGCCTTGCCGACGCAGGCGTCGACTTCCTGAAGGTCTATGAGATGGTCTCGCCCGAGGTCTTTGCTGCCGTCATCGAAGAAGCACAGGCCCGTGGATTGCCCATGGACGGACACGTGCCGCTCTCTATGCAAGCGCGTAATGTGGGGCCTGTTATGCAATCGCTCGAGCACCTGCGCAATATCGAGATGGACTGTACAGCCGACCCATCGAGCCTGGTGGCTGAGCGGCGGCGTATCCTGACCAACCCTGACGGAATTATCGGGGCGAGTCTCCGGTCCCAGCTACACAACCTACAGCGTATGCCCGCGGTTGCGGCCTACGACGAAGCAGGGTGCGCCGAGGTGGTGTCGTCTATGATGTCCACCATCCAGGTGCCTACGCTGAGGCTGAATGCTCAGGCCCTGCGGCCTCCCTTCGAACGCTCCGACTGGGACGCGCTTTTGGAGAAACTGCCCGCCGACGTGGAGTCTGATTGGAGGACGACCACGGAAGCGAGGCGTGCGGCAGCGGCGCAGACACCGGACACGACCTTCCCCGAGTGGAGCCTCTTCCTGATCAATCTCATGCACGAGGCCGGAGTGCCCGTGGGAGCGGGCACTGACACTCCCATTGCTTTTGCCGCTCCGGGCTACAGCCTCCACAGCGAGTTGGAGATGCTGGTGCTAGCTGGCCTCTCGCCGCTGGAGGCTCTCGAGGCCGCCACCGTCCGTCCGGCCCAATTTTTCGGGCGTTCAGGAGAAATGGGCACGGTTGAGGAGGGACGCCTGGCCGACCTCGTCCTTCTGTCCCGGAACCCTCTGGACGACATCACCAACACTCGGAGCGTTCTGGCGGTGGTGTCCAGGGGAGAGTTCCTTAGCCGCGAAGAGCTGGACGCCCTGGTGCGCTAGGAAGGGTCACATCCTCACAGAGCATTTGACTGGTCGTAGGCAGGCGGATAGCCATTAAGGTTCCGCCTCGTTCTCCGCCGGGTCCGTGCCCGAAGGATGGGACGCGTCGGCGGCTCGAATTCTTTCTTCTTTTGGAGGACGTCGTGAGAACAATCCTTTCCATGCTGAGCCTGACCCTGTTGCTCGCCAGCGGGGTCGGAGCCCAACAGGCGACCCGGACCGAACCCGTGACGGGCATCCGGGATAACGGCACCGGCTTCCACGCGCTGGTGGGCGCGCGGGTGGTGACGGCCCCGGGGCAAATCCTGGACAACGCGACCGTCGTGATCCGCGACGGGCTCATCCAGCAGGTGGGCCGGAACGTGCAGGCTCCCGCGGGCGCCCGAGTCTGGGACCTGGCGGGCCTCACCATCTATCCGGGCTTCATCGATGCCCACGCCGACCTGGGAATGGATGACGTGCCCGAGGGGGGCGATGTGGGCCCCACTCACTGGAATCCTCAGGTCCGGGCCTGGTTCAGCACGACGATGAACCTGCAGGACGATGCCGACCGCCGCGCCGCGCTGCGCTCGCAAGGCTTCGGAACGGCGCTGGTCGTGCCGAAACAGGGGATCTTCCGGGGGACCGCTTCGGTGGTGAACCTCGGCGAAGAGGGGGTCCGGGACCGTGTGCTCCGCCCCGACCTGGTGCAGGCTGTAGGCTTCCAACGCTCATTCGAGCTGGGCGGGGCGTACCCCAACTCTGCCATGGGGACCATCGCCCTAATGAAGCAGACGTTCATGGACTCGGAGTGGTATATCCGGGCGTGGGGTGCCTACGAGGCCAGCGGCCGCGCCTTCCTTCCGCCGGAGACCAGCCAAGCGCTGGGGGCTCTCGAGGACGCGGTTCAGGGGGAACAGCCGGTGCTCTTCGAGACGAGCAGCGAGGAGGAGTATCTGAGGGCCTATAAGTTGGCTGCGGACTTCGGCGTCGATCCCTGGTTCCGGGGGAGCGGGCAGGAGTACCGCATCATCGACGTACTGCGGGGACGCACCGAACCGCTCATCATCCCCTTGGACTTTCCCGACGCCCCCGACGTCGATGACCCGGAGTCGGCGCTCAACGCCACGCTGGCCGACCTGCGCCATTGGTACCTGGCCCCTAATAGCCCGGCCCAGTTGGCCGCGGCCCGGATCCCGTTCGCCATCACCTCCGACGGGCTCTCGTCGCTGAACGAGTTCCTCCCCAATCTGCGGATCGCCGTGGCCCGCGGTCTCTCCTCGGCTGACGCTCTTGCGGCACTCACCACCACGCCCGCGGGCTGGCTGGGAATCGAGCGCACGCACGGAACTATCGAGTCGGGCAAAGTAGCCAATCTCGTCGTGAGCGAGGGTGACCTCCTCACCGAGGAGGCCACCGTGCGTGACGTCTGGGTCCGTGGGAGAGTCTACGGCGTGACCCGTCCGCCCCAGATCGACCCCCGGGGCACCTGGCGTATCGCGTCCGGAGACGAGTGGGGCTTCGACGCGGTGCTTCGTCTCGAAGGCCCGCTGAACCGTCTGCGTGGCTCCATCGACGTGGTGGGCCCCGAGGGCGCCAACATAGACCTGGCCTCAGCGAGCGTCGTGGCCGAGACCGGACGCCTCGAGGTGCGCTTTGACGGTGAAGAGTTGGGATACGAAGGTGTGGCCCTCCTGGCAGGATCCGTACAGGGTGACGAGTTCTACGGTTGGACGTCGCTCCCCAATGGGGCGGACCCGGCATTCAGGGGGACCCGCACCGAGGCGTACGAAGGGGCCACCCGAGGCACGGTAGCCATGAACGTCCCCGAGATCGACCTCCCCTTCATCCGCCCCATGATGGAGTATGGGCGGAGCAGCATCCCTGAACAGCCCGTCGCCGTGGTCGTGCGCAACGCCACCGTGTGGACCCAGGGTCCCCAGGGGCGCTTGGAAAACGCTGACTTGTTGGTGCGGGCCGGAAGGGTGGTAGAGGTCGGCATCGATCTCGACGCCCCCCGCGGTGCGGTGGAGATCGACGCCACGGGTAAGCACGTGACGCCTGGGCTCATCGACCCCCACATCCACTCCGGAGTCGACGCGATAAACGAAAGCGGCTTCGCCATCGTGCCTGAGGTGCAAATGGGCGATGTGGTGACGCACAACAACATCTGGATGTACCGCCAACTCGCCGGCGGGCTCACGACCGCCCACATCAAGCATGGGTCCGCGAACCCCATCGGAGGCGAGAATGTCTTCGTGAAGATGCGGTGGGGCTCGCTGCCCGAAGACCTCAAGTTGGCGGACGCGCCCAGGACGGTGAAGTTCGCCTTGGGAGAGAACCCCAAGCGTCGTCAGGGGCGCTACCCCGACACCCGCATGGGGACGCAGGAGATCATCCGCGACCACTTTCTCGCCGCGCGGGACTACGAACGAGAATGGCAGCGTTGGGAGGCCGACGGCGAGGGGATTCCTCCGCGCCGCGACCTACGCATGGAGTCGATCCTCGACATCCTGAACCAGGAGTTGCTCATCTCGTCGCACGGTTACCGGGCCGACGAGTTCCTGGCTCTGGTGCGCCTGGCCGAAGAGTTCGGCTTCCGAGTTCAGACGCTGCAACACGGGGTCGAGGCTTATAAGATCGCGCCGGAGCTAGCTGCCTCAGGTGTCGCGGCGGTGGTGTGGAGCGACTGGGGCGCCTTCAAGATGGAGGCGTACGACGCCACCGTCTATAACGCCCGCATCCTCATCGAGGCGGGCGTGGTGACGTCCCTGCACTCCGACAACAGCGAGATTGCGAGTCGCATGAATTGGGAGGCGGGCAAACTGCTGCGCACCGGGCTCACCCAAGAGCAGGCCCTTTCGACGGTGACCGACCAATCAGCGCTGGCCGTTGCGATCGACGCCCGCGTGGGCTCGCTCGAGACGGACAAAGACGCCGACTTCGTCATCTGGAGCGGCAACCCCTTGTCCCAATTCACCCGGGCCGAACAGACCTGGGTAGACGGCCGACGCTACTTCTCTCTCGAAGAGGACGCGGTCCTGCGGGAACGGATCGATTGGGAGCGTGCCCAGATCATCCAAGCCATCCTCTCCCTTGAGGGGAGCACGAATATGGCAGAAGCAGGCGGGAGGAACTGACCATGACCACGGACATGACAATGACAATGACCATGACCAAGAGAGGATCCATGACGGGAGTCTTATCCCGCGCCGGCGGCGTGGCCGCCCTGACCCTAGCCGCATCCCTGGCCGTAGCCATGGCCACCGCCCTCGGCTCGCCGTCTTCGGCGAGCGCTCAGGTGCGGATGACCGTCCCGCCCCAGTCTGAGCCGGTGGCACTGCAGGGAGCCACCATCCACACCGTGACCAACGGAGTGATCGAGAACGGCACGATCCTCTTCGACAACGGGGTGATCATCGCCGTCGGTACCGATGTTCAGATCCCCCAAGGGGCGCGGGTGGTGGACGTGTCCGGCAAGCACATCTACCCCGGCCTCATCGATGCGTACAGCACCGTCGGGATCAGTGAGATCGGCGCCGTGGGCGTCTCGAGTGACGTCAACGAGCTGGGCGACTTCAACCCCAACGTGCGAGCCGAGGTAGCCGTAAACGCCGAGAGCCGCCATATCGGCACCACCCGCTCTTCCGGCGTGCTCGTGAGCCTGAGCACTCCAGGCGGCGGCCTCATCTCCGGCATGTCGTCTGCCCTCAGCCTCGAAGGGTGGAGCTGGGAGGAGATGTCCATCGAGTCGGCAGCGGCCCTGAACGTGAACTGGCCCGACCCCAATCCCGGCAGCGGCCGCCGCCGTGGTGGCTTCGGCGGGCCGCAGGAAGAGCCCGTCCCTTACGCGGAGCGGGTCCAGCAGCTCAAGGATTTCTTCAGCGAGGCGCGGGCATACCGCGACGCAGTAGCTGCGGGTGAAGAGGTACGGACCGACTCACGCTACGCCGCCATGATTCCGGCCCTCGACCGGGTGATCCCGGTCGTGGTGAACGCGGATGGTGCAGCGCAGATCAACGACGCCATCACCTGGGCTCTGAAGGAAGACCTCTGGCTCGTGATCAGGGGAGGGGGCGACGCCATTCACGTCGCGGACCGGTTGGTGGCCAACGATATCCCGGTGATCCTTACGTCGACCATGGCCGCGCCGGGCCGGGACTACGAAGGGTACGACGGCGCCTACTCCATGCCGGCCCGTCTGTACGAAGCGGGCGTGAAGTTCGCCATTTCCGGTGGTTCGGGCGCCCTCTACAGCAACCGGCTGCCCTGGGAAGCGGGGGTCGCCGTGGCCTTTGGGCTCCCCGAGGAGGAGGCCCTCAAGGCTGTGACCATCAACGCCGCGGAGTTCATGGGGCTCTATGACCGGGTCGGTTCGCTCGAGCCCGGAAAGCAGGCGACACTCCTCATCACCACCGGCACCCCGCTGGATATGACCTCCGATATCGAGCAGTCCTACATCCAGGGCCGCGAAATCGACATGATGGACATCCAGAAGTGGTTCTTCGACAAGTACATGATCAAGGTGCTGCAGTACCGGCGGATCGTGATGTAGAGAGCGGACGGCCCTCAGTTCATCGACGGGTCGTACGGCATCCGGGACAATTGCCGGTACTCCGGCCCCTTCCGCGCGAGCACCCGACTCCAGAGGAGGTCGGGCGCGTCGGTGAATACGTCGTCCTCACGTGCCGGCTCGAGGATCCAGGAGTCGTGCGCCAACTCTGCCTCGAGTTGGCCCGGCTCCCATCCTGAGTAGCCCGAGAACACCCGCGCCCTGAGAATGCCCGGCTGGACGTCCGCCGAAACCTCGCCCACGAGAAAGCCCACGGACCCGAAGACTAGGAGGTCCGCCAACTCGGGATCGGCGAGCTCGGCGAGCAGCACGGAGGTGGTCGGCTGAACCGGACCACCTTCGTAGAGCGCCTCGCCGGCGGGCACCAAGGGGCCCAGGAGCGGGACGGTCTCCTGGACCGTGACGTTCAGGGCGCGGTTCAAGACGACGCCCAACGCGCCGTCGGCATTGTGCTCCCCGATCAGAACGACCGTGTGGCGAAAATTTTGATCGAACAGGCCACCGCCGGAAATCAGCAGACGGCCTCGTAAACTCTCCATCCCGCTACCTCGTCTCGACGGTCGAGGGTCCTAACGTCATCTACCGGTAACGTAGATGGCCCTGGAGGGCGGCGCTACGAACCAAGTCAGCCTGGCCACAATCCAGAGGGTCCTACCAGGGATTGACCCGGTACCCCTCCTCCTGGAGCACGAGAAACGCGGTCATCGCCGAGAGCGACAGCTGAACGCCGTCAGCGAGTCGATCGGTCGGGAGGCCCCGCCCTGCTGCAGTCTGACCGCACAGGATCACCTGGGCTCCCGAGGCAACCAGCTCGCGGATCACCTCGCTATTCGGATTCTCCACGCCATGCCGCTCCCGGTAGGCATCGTCGTCCAACATCTCCCAGCCGGCCGTCCCGTGGACTACGACCGCAGCGTGGATCTGATCCGCGGGCACGCCGGCCTGCGCGTGCATGTTCAAATAACGCGCGACGGTGTTCAGTGAGACGTTGAGGCGGTCCGGGGACGGGGAGGCGGACCCGATCTCGAAGGCGACCTTGTACTCCTGATCCCGCGCGGTCTCGAAGTCCGGCGAGGGCACGGCGTACACCGCCCCCGTCGAGTGGATGATCGGCCCGGACTGCGAGCGCTGCTGGGCGCCTGCCGCCGGAGCAAGCAGGGCGAGGGCAATGAGTGGAGAGAGATGGCGCATTTGGACCTCGTGGGTTCGTCGAGCGACTGTCGTTCAGGGGTCACTGTATCCAGTGGCGCCAAAGCGGTCCAGTGGTATCGGAACGATCGAGTGGTGCCGGAGCGATCCACCTAGTCAGGGCATCCGCTCGTGTCAGGTGGTCCGTTCGTGCCCAAGCGCCCGCAGCACCTCCTGGTCCAACGCATAGGGGACGTCTTCCATAGGCCCATAACGGCCCGTCGTGAAGCGGTGGGATTTGAGACCCTGCTGCATCTGCTCACACACCTGCCAATCCTGGCGATTCGTCAGGTCCCAGAACTCGATCGCGGACTGGAAGCGCTCCATCCGCTCGGCGTCCGCGATGACGTCCGGATGCAGGAGAAAGAAACAATCGTTGCGGACCGCATCGACCCCCTCCGCTCGGATGCGGTGATACAGCACGAAATCCGGATGGGGTGACAACAACAGGTTGGGAAACACCGAGTAGTAGTGCACACGCTGGAGGTCGTCGCCCGATACATCGCAGACCGGTGGGGCGGCGGCTTTCCCGTCCATCGTCATGCTGCCCCCCTCCTCGGTCAACGTCATATATCCTCCGATTACCGCTCCGCCCAGGCAGTCGTGTTCGGCCCCACGGAATAGGGTCCACTTCGCGAGAAGCGGATGGACGCCGGGACAGTGATAGCACTCCTGATAGTTCTGAAGGATGATCTTCCAGTTGCAGTCGAGGGTGTATTCGAGCCTGTGGGCGATCCGTAGCTCCGGAAGTCTCCAGTCCTCGAATTTTCCGATCAACGGAGCCAGCTCATCCTCGAACGCCACCGGCTCCTTGGCGAGATTGATGAACACGAACCCGCCCCACAGCCCCACGTGGGCCCCGTGCAGTCTGAAGTTCGCTTTGTCGAAGTCTTCGACCTCGGTCATCATCGGCGCCGCTTTGAGTCGCCCGTCGAGCTCGTACCTCCAAGCGTGGTAAGGGCAGGTGATCGCCCCCGCATCGAAACAACCGGATTCGGCGACACAAAGCCGCGTCCCCCGGTGACGACACACGTTGAAGTGCGCGTTGATCTCACCCGTCTTGTCGCGCACGACGATGATGCTCTCGTCACCGACGTGTACCACCACGAAGTCCCCGGCCTCCGGAATCTCCTCTTCCCGACAGGCCATGAGCCAGCGCCTGTAGAAGATTTTCTCCACCTCCTCGGAGTAGACTTCTTCCGACTGGTAGTACTCCCTCGGCAGCGTCGGCATGTACGTCGGGACGTCGTAGTCGACGCCCCGCTTTTTGAACTGTCCGTCCGTCATCCGCCCAGCCGAACCTTGCCGCTCTTCATCCCCTCGACGGTTCCGCTGTTGAGCCACTCGAGTGACGCGTCGAAGAGGACCGACCGGTTCGTCTCCCACATCGCCAAGTGAGATGAGCAGGCCAGGTTGAGGAGCACCTTCCTCGAGGAGCCCAGATCCTCATAGAGCTCCCTGACCCGCTCCGGCGAGACCTGCCCATCGGTCTCCGGAGCGATCAGAAGCATCGGGGTTTGTTGGCGAGCCACCTCATCCATCGACCAGCCCCAGGTGGTCACGCGGGGAGCCCTCCGTACACCGGTTCCCCAGGTCGCCCCCACCGGATCGGACGCGAGCATCTCGGCCCAGACCGACTCTCTCACCGCCGGCTCGAACTGGTTCGCACAACCGAGTTGTCTGTCCCAGCCCGCCGCGAAATCGGCCTTCGACTGTTTCGTCATCGCGGGTCCCGCGACCGGGAGGCTCTCTGGAGCCTCGGCTCGCCTGTTCCGATTGTAGGCGGGGGAAAGAAGGATGACTGAAGCCACTTTGTCGGGATACCGGGCGGCGTACCCTCCGGCCCGCGGTCCCCCCAGCGACCACGCCGCGAGGTGTACGCGGTCCACGCCACGAAGCTCACGAACGTAGTCGACGACCGCGTCCAGATCGTGCCAGTCCGACTCGATCGTCGTGGTAGCGAAGCCGTAGCTCGGAGAGCAAGACTCCGGAATCAGGGTCGGTATGAACTCCGCCTGCTGGCCCTCGGACATGTTGCACGGGTCGTTCATCGACGGCGGGCGAGTCGATCGGCCGTAGCCGGTCATATCCATCGAGAACGCGTCGTAGCCCGCCTCGGCGAGAAAGGCCATCCAGCTCGCACCGGGCGGGTCGAAGGCGACCTCGGCCGGGGTGCCAGCGCCGTGCACAAAGATGATGACCCGGGCTTCGAGATTCCTGGACCGGAGTGCGGTGCCGGGCAGCACCCGTTCACGCACATAGAGCTGGGCGAGATCGCCCTCCATCGAAGGGGCCTTGGAGACGACCGGGACGTAATGGTCGATGGTAAGGGGATCGCTCCCTCCGGCGTGCAGGTTCTGACCCGATGCCTCAGGCGGGATGGAAGTCGCGAGCACGACAGTGAGAAATAGGGCAGGGATTACGCTCCGCATGACCAGACCACCTTTGGGATATGGGCGCTTGTAAGAAACCGCAGACCCTCATTCTCTGCCGTTCAGGACAAATCGCAAGCCATCAGCGACTGGCTCTCTCGGTAGCCGACCTCAAAGCGATCGGATAGCTTGGCTGCTCATATCCATCAGCGGGGTTTTCAAAGGATGAAGAGCGATCTCTCGACCAGAAGACGATTCCGCGAGCTCGCTCTGGGCTCGGTCTTCGCTCTGATGGCACTTCCTGGTTGCGGGCCTCCTCCTTCGGGTACCGGGCAGGCGGTCCTGACCGTCTCGCAGCCGTCCGTGACGATTGGCGACCCCCATATCGCGAGTGACGCCCTCGGCCCGCTGAGCATCATATTCTCCGTTTATGAAGCGCTGGTACGCGTGGATGAGGAAGGCACCTATCAGCCTGCCCTGGCCGAGCGATGGGAAGTCGCCGAGGACGCCCGGACCTGGACGTTCCATTTACGCGAGGGCGTGAGATTCCATAACGGCGAGGTGCTTGATGCCTCCGACGTGGTCGCCACCTTGGGGCGCGTTCTCGATCCGTCCATCGGGGGCGTTTTCGGAACCCAGGGTGTGTACATCAGTTACCTGGGAGCGGCCGAGATCTCCGCCCCGGAAGGCCTGGTGGTGAGCATCGTCACGGAGGACCCGATGGCGGATCTCCTGGACCTCCTGGTCGCGATGCCGATCAGCCCGGCCAGCGAGTTGGACCAATTGCCGGGAGAATATGTGGGCAGTGGCCCGTACCGGATCGTCGAACAAAGTGACACCCGGGTCGTGGGCCGGGCGCATGACGCGTACTGGGGGGAGACCCCGGAGTACGGAGAAATCCACTGGATCGCAGAGGGTGATCCGGGCCAGCGTGTAGAGGCGCTGCTGAACGGTGAGGTCGATGTCGTGGCCGGTATCGGGATCGGGGGCCGAGAGCGAATCACAGAGGCCGGGACGGCCCTGGCTCACGAAAGAGACAGCGGACTGTCCATCATCTTCATGGCCAACGCACTCGAGGGGCCCGGTCGCGACCGCCGGGTGCGACAGGCCTTGAACTATGGCCTCGACATGGACGAGATCATCGCCGAAATCAAACAAGGCGCCGCGCGGCCGCTCAGCGGATACCTGGACTCGAACCATTTCGGCTACAACCCCGACACTCCCCCTTATCCCTATGATCCCGACAGGGCACGGAGCCTCCTGGCGGAGGCCGGTTACCCAGACGGCCTTACTCTGGTCTTCGATATTCCCCTGGTGATGCCGGATGAAATGCCCGAATTGGCACGCCTGATGGCGACACAGTACGAGCGCGTCGGGATCACCCTGGAAATCGTCGAGCACGAAGACCGGCCGGCGTACTCGGAGATGGTCCGGGAAAAGAGGATCAACGACGCCGCCGGTTTCGACTCCAGCCCACGGAGCACCTATCGCGTCCTGCGGGAGAAGATCCATTCCGGGCTGCGGGGTCCTTGGTGGGAGGGGTACCAAAACGAGGACGTGGACTCGCTGATCGAAAAAGCGCAGGCGACCATCTCCGACCCAGACAGGCAGGCCATCTACCGGCGGATCTACACGATCATCCGCGACGACGCTCCTTGGATTTTTCTCTACAACCCCACGCTGTATTGGGGCGTCGCTTCAACCATGAAGGACTGGAAACCGAGAGCGGACGGCCTACTCATTTTTTAGGGGATCGGGACGCACAACCAAAGGAGTCGACGAATGTTCGCACGAGTATGGTATGCCGGCCTCGGAGCCGCGCTCATGTTCTCCGTCCCAGTTGAAGGCCAGGAGCCCGTGGGTTGGGGCGGCGAAGAGCTGATCTTTCACACCTTCTCCATCGCGGCCATCGACCCAGCGACCGGCGAGTCCGGTGTGGCCGTGACAACGCGCAACGCATGCGTCGGGAACGGCGTGCCGTGGGTACGCGCCGGCGTCGGTGCGGTCGCGACCCAGGCCTCCACCAGGACACAGTACGGATACGAGCTCATGGACTTGATGGGGCAGGGCGTTTCTCCCCGGGAGGCCCTCGCGCGCCTGCTCGCTGAGGACGAAAACGCGCAGCGTCGTCAAATCGGGGTCATCGGCCTGGACGGTCTGTCCGCGCAGCACTCGGGAGAGAACAACAGCTCGTGGGCGGGCGGGCGGTCCGGCCCCACATACGTCGCACAAGGCAATACGCTGTTCGGCCCCGAGGTCATCGAGGCGGTAGCGCGGACCTTCGAGGCGAGCGAGGGCACACATCGCAACCTGGCTGACCGGTTGATCGAGGCGCTGAACGCCGGCCACGTCTTGGGCGGTGACGCACGCCACGGGGAGACCCAATCAGCCGCCGTGATCGTCGCCGATCCCAGGCCGGGGATGGCCCGTCGGGACGACGGCCTCACAGTCCAGATCAACGTCTGCGAGCACCCGAACCCCCTCGGCGAGATGCGGCGCATCTACAACACGATCACCGAGACGTTGGGCTTCCGGGAGTTGGAGCAGGAGACGGGCCGGGACGTCCTTCAGTTGAAGATGATGCTTCACGCGCTTGGGTACTTCAGATCGGACGCCTCAGAGTACCCGGGAGAAGACCCGGACCGGAGTCTCTACACGTCCGAGGCTGTGGCCGCGGTCGACAGCTTCCGAGAGGCTCAGGGATGGCGAACGACGGTGCCGGGATACGTGGACGCCGCGACGGTCGGGCGGCTGTGGGGCCAACTGGAGGCGGCGGGCATGGCCGACACGCTGCGGGAGCAGCTACTGGAGATTCAACGCATCCGGAGGTAGGCCCCTCGGGTCTCACTCATGACCCCGCTGCCCCTCCGAACCACAGAAAAGTGGAGACACATGAAGCACCTTCTTCTTGGACTGACTCTTCTTGTGAGCGCGGCGGGCGGACCCGAACCGGCGGATACGTACCCCAAGAACCCCGCTATCGACGCCCTCAATTACACGTTTCGCCTCACGCTGAATGACGTTACAGACGAGATCGTGGGAGAGGCGACCGTCGACATCCGCTTTCTCGCCGAAGGCATCACCCGCGTGCGCCTCGATCTGATCAATCAGGGAAGCGACGGACGGGGAATGGCCGTGAGCGAGGTCAGCTCCAGCGACGGCGCCGTCACGTTCAGTCACCGGAACGACGAGCTCTTCATCACACTCTCGGAGCCGACTCGGGCGAACCAACGCAGCCAGTACACCGTGCGCTACCGGGGCATCCCTGCTACGGGCCTGATCATCGGACCCAACAAACACGGCGACCGCACCTTCTTCAGCGACAACTGGCCCAATCGTGCCAGGAACTGGTTGCCCACCATCGACCACCCGTATGACAAGGCCACGAGCGAACTCATCGTCACGGCCCCCGACCACTACCAGGTGGTCTCCAACGGGCTGAAGATCGAGGAGACCGCCCTCCCCGGCGGCATGCTCCTCACCCATTGGAAGCAGTCGGTGCCCATCGCCACCTGGCTGTACAACGTCGGGGTCGCCCGCTTCGCCGTGCAGCATGTCGATGACTACATGGGCATAGCCATTCAGACGTGGGTCTACTATCAGGACCGCGACGCGGGCTTCTACGACTTCGCCGTCCCCACGAAACAGGTGCTGGAGTTCTACGGCGACCGGGTCGGTCCCTACGCTTACGAGAAACTCGCCAATATCCAGTCGAACAGCGTGGGAGGAGGCATGGAGGCGGCCACCTCGATCTTCTACGGCGACAACTCGGTGACCGGCGAAAGGACCACCCGCTGGCGCAACGTCATCATCCACGAGATCGCCCACCAGTGGTTCGGCAACGCCGTTACGGAATACGATTGGGACGACGTCTGGCTCAGCGAGGGCTTCGCGACGTACTTCACGCTCCTTTTTCGTGAGCACCAGTACGGCCGGGACGACTTCGTGCAGGGACTCCTGCAGAGCCGTGACCGGGTGCGGTCCTTCTACGAGGAGAATCCGGACTACCGGATCGTGCACGACGGCCTGGACGACATGAGTCGGGTCACGAGCTCCCAGACCTACCAGAAAGGCGGGTGGACGCTGCACATGCTGCGGGGCGTCATCGGGGACGATGCGTTCTGGAGCGGAATTCAGGAATACTATCGCCTGTACCGTGACAAGAACGCCTCAACCGACGACTTTCGCCGTGCCATGGAGGAGGCCTCGGGAAGGGACCTGACCGGGTTCTTCCACCAGTGGTTGTACCAGGGGGGAGCTCTGAAGTATGAAGGAGGTTGGAGCTACGACGCCCGTTTGGGGACCCTCGAGGTGGAGCTCAACCAGGTCCAGAACGATGGGTACTCCTTCAAGATGCCGGTGCAGCTGGCGATTTATGGAGCCGACGGAGAGGAGCCCCGCATCGAGCTGTTGCAGGTGGATGAAATGACCAACCGATTCACGATCACCGTGGACGGCGAACCCGAGTCGGTGGTGCTCGACCCCGATACTTGGGTGCTGATGGACGCCGATTTCGCGCGCAGGAACTGAACATGAGCGGTGCCACGTCCGCTTTGCAGGTCTCACGGCGATCGGATAGCTTATCTGCCGCCTAGTTATCCGCGAGGTGCTGGGACGCGAGCGCATAACCACGTGAGGGAGCCACACATGACGCTGTCCAGACGCGATATGCTCAAGACGGTTGGTGCCGGACTATTGGTCGGGCCCAGGACAGGGCTCGACACGTTTGGATCGGCGGCTGAATCGACCCTCGGGTCGAGCACCGGATCGGGCCTCGTATCGAGCGCCCCGGGGGCGGCGGCGCCCGACTTCGCCGCGGTGCGGAGGGACTTCCCGCGCGCCGAGCGCAAGCTGTGGCTCGCTGCGGCCGAGTCCCATCCTTTCAGCGTACATGCGATAAGGATCATGGAGGAGTACTCGCAGCAGCGTGCTCTCTCGACCGGTGGCCGTCAGCATGACTTCGGCGCTGACGCCCAGGCCGAGACCAAGCAGCTCTTCGGCGATCTCATCAACGCCACGCCGAACGAAGTGGCGTTCGCTCTGAGTACGACGGACGGGGAGAACGTAGTCGTGGCTGGCATGGACCTCGCGAGCCGAGGTGGCAACGTCGTCCTCGACGACCTCCACTTCACCGCTTCTCGGTATCTCTACGAAGCGCTAGAACGCGACTTCGGCGTCGAGGTGCGGTTGGTTCGACACAAGGACTGGACGATCGACCCGGCGGACATGGCGCGGGCGATCGACGACAACACACGACTCGTATCGGTGGCGCTCACCAACAACATCAACGGCTTTCTGCACGATATGAGGCCGATCAGCGACGCGGCGCATGCCCACGGCGCGTACGTCTACGCCGACATCATCCAGACCGCCGGGTGTACACCCATCGATGTGAAGGCGATGGGAATCGACGCCGCGGCGTGCACGGCCTACAAGTGGCTGATGGGCGACTTCGGGTTCGCGTTCCTCTATGTACGTGAGGATCTGCAGGGCACCGTCATAAGGCCGACTCGCTACGGACTCCGTCAGGTTCGCCAGACGCCACAGGGATTCGAGCCGCGTGAGGGCGCCGCCATGTACGAGGGTACGTCGAGTCTATCGAGCGTCGGCGGGTTGGTCGCTCGTGAGGGACTCCGCTATGTGACGGAGCTGGGTGTGGACAACATTCGGGCGCACGCCAAGCGCCTCACCGACCGGCTCCACAAGGAGATGCCGGCGCTCGGTTTCCCTGCGCTCACCCGCAAGGACAACCCCACGCCCATCGTCAGCTTCCACACGCCCGATCAGGAAGCGGTCGACGCCAAACTGCAGCGTGCGTTCGGCGAGAAAGTCGTATCGTCCCGTCGCTGGCAGATTACCGAGGGCGGCGAGACGAAAACGGTCGCCGGGCTCCGAATCGGTGTATCGGTCTACAACAACGACGACGATCTGGACGCGTTCCTGAACGCCCTGAGCTGACCGTTCGATGCGGGCCCTGTCGTTCTCTTCGAGCGCCGTCTTACTGACGCTCCTCACGGCTGAGTCGGTCGAACAAACATCCCGGCAGACAGAAGGCGTCCCGCGCGAGTTCTACTTCTCTCGCACGATCTATACGGACTTCGGAGGGGGGTTCAGGAGAAGAAGGGCCAGTTGGTCCACGGACTACCCGAGGGCCGATCAGATCTTCCTGTCGTTCATAGACCGCCTCCTCCCGAACCTCGACGCGTACGAACGGGAGCACACCATCCGCTTGGACGACCCCGATGTCAGGCGCCTCCCGTTCCTGTACATGCTCGAGGTCGGTCGCATGGGCCTCACCGAGCCAGAGATCGTCGGGCTCCGGGACTACCTCCTCGCCGGCGGCTTCTTGGTCATCGACGACTTCTGGGGCTCGAGGCAGTGGGCCAACTTCGAGTACCAGATGGAGTTGGTGCTGCCCGGCTACGAGATCGTCGACCTACCTCTGGACCATCCAATCTTCACGACCTTCTACGAAATCGACGAGATCCTGCAGGTCCCCAACATCGGCAACGGCATGCGTGGGGGGCCGACGCATCAGTCGGACGGATACGTACCCTACGTCAAAGGGATCCACGACGAGCTCGGCCGTCTCATGGTGGTCATCAACTGGAATACCGACCTCGGCGACGCCTGGGAGTGGGCGGACAACCCCTACTACCCGATCAAATACTCGACTTATGCCTACGAGATGGGCGTGAACATGATCGTCTACGCGATGAGCCACTGAGGGGGCCGGCCCACCGACACTTATCGAGCGACCTCTAGTCAAAAATCGACAGCTGCGTCAGGTTACGCTCCGTTCCTGATCCTCGTAACGAGACACCATGCCGCGTCGCGTCATAACCACGCCTCAATCGAAGCTTTCGCGGAGGAGCTTTTTCGGAGCCGCCGCAGGCATCTCGCTGGGCCTTACCGGCCTGAGGCGTTCCTATGGCCTCGACGGCCTGCTTCCCGCACCTGTCGTCGGCTTCGGCCCCCTGGTGGACGACCCCCACGGTCTGCTTGCTCTGCCGGAGGGCTTCAAGTACACGATCATCTCTCGTGTGGGCGAGCGCATGGACGACGGTTTCTACGTACCGGACAGACACGACGGGATGGCCACCTTCCCCGGGCCCGACGGATCCACACTCCTGGTACGCAATCACGAGATGAGCTGGGGTGCCCCTGGGCGGTTGGGGCCGTTCGGATCAGACAACGGGCTTCTCCGGCGACTCGACCCGGGGACGGTCTACGACATCGGGGGGAACGGCGAGCCGGCGCTGGGAGGAACGACCACGCTTCTGTTCGACACGCGCGAGCAGCGCCTGCTCGGGCACCGCTTGAGTCTCGCGGGCACGCTCGTCAACTGCGCCGGTGGCCCGACCCCGTGGGGAAGCTGGATCAGCTGCGAGGAGACGTCGCAGAGGGTGGGTGACGGTCGCCTCGAGGATCACGGCTACAACTTCGAGGTGCCTGCGACCTGGGACGGAGGCGTCGTTACGCCCGTTCCCCTCAAAGCCATGGGACGCTTCGAACACGAGGCCGTGGCCGTGGACCCCGAGTCGGGGATCGTGTACCAGACCGAAGACGAGGGGGACGGACTGATCTATCGCCTCATTCCCAACCGCCCGGGCGAGCTCGCGGCCGGCGGCCGCCTACAAGCGCTCCGCGTCCTCGATCAGCCATCGATGGACGTGCGGAACTGGGAGGAGCAGACCGTGTGGCCCGGCTCGCCCCTCGCGGTGGGCTGGATCGACTTGAGCGACGTGGAATCGCCGGACGCCGACATGCGCCTGCGGGGCTTCGAGGCCGGGGCCGCCCGCTTCGCCCGAGGCGAGGGGATGTGGTGGACCCAAAGCTCGGTGTACTTCGCCTGCACGACCGGTGGTGATGCGCGGAAAGGTCAGATCTGGCGGTACGTGCCCAGCCCGTACGAGGGCACGTCGCGCGAGGCGGAGGAACCTGGCACCCTGGAGCTCTTCATCGAGCCCAACGACGGGACCCTTATCGAAAACGCCGATAACCTGACCGCCGCACCGTGGGGCGACCTGATCGTGTGCGAAGACGGCTACAACGAAGACGACTATCTCTCCGGTGTCACGCCCGCGGGTGACATCTATAGGTTGGGCCACAATCTGCAAGGGCGCGGCGAGTTCGCCGGGGCATGCTTCTCACCGGACGGCACGACCCTGTTCGTGAACATGCAGATTCAGGGTCTCACCGTGGCGATCACCGGGCCCTGGGAGCGGGGGGCCGGGTAACCCGACGCGAACGCTCGAAACGCCGCGCGCGCTTGCCTCAGTGTCCCTCTGCCGTTTTCTCTCGCTCCTTCTCGAACGCCGCCCGGTCTAGAAACGAGGTCTGGGCACCGACCCGGGTGGTTGAGAGTGCGGCATACAGGCTCGCACGCTCGAGCGCGTCCGCTTCCGAGAGGCCCTCGGCGAGGAAAGTGGCGAAGCTGCCGATGAACGCATCGCCGGCCCCGGTTGTGTCGATGGCTTCGACCGGAAAGGGTGGCACGACGCGCGTGCCGTCGGCTCCCGCGACCAACGCGCCCTGCGCCCCGAGGGTTATGACGACCCGCTCGAGGCCCCGATCGAGCAACTCCGCCGCGCATGCGGCTGCGTCCTCACTGTTCTCGACGGCCATGCCGCTGATCGCCTCCGCCTCGCTCTCGTTCGGAATCAAATAGTCGACCGAGCGGGTGCGTTTCAGGTCCAGGGGCTGCCCCGGAGCCGGGTTCAGGATACAACGAACACCCTGTAAGCGTGCCAAGTCGATCGTGTGGTATACCGTTTCCAGTGGAATCTCGAGCTGCAAAACGATGCAGTCGGCCTCGGCGAGGGCCTCGGCCGCTAGGTCAACGTCGGCGGGCATAAGCAGGTCGTTCGCACCCTTGACCACCAGAATCGAGTTCTGTCCCGTCTCGTCCACCAGGATCGGCGCGACGCCGGTCGACGTGTTCGCGATGGCCTTTATGTGGGCCGTATCGATGCCCTCCGCTTCGAGGTGCTCGATGGTCGCGGTCCCGAAGAGGTCCTCCCCCACCCGCGCCACCATGCGTACGTCCGCACCGCACCGGTGCGCCGCAACCGCCTGATTGGCGCCCTTCCCTCCGAACCCGAGATGAAACTCCTTGCCGAAGACGGTCTCGCCCGGTTTCGGGAAGCGATGGACGAACGTCGTCAGATCGACGTTGGCGCTCCCGACCACCGCGATACGTGGCGAACGACTCATCGTGGCGCCAGCAACGCTAGGGGATCGCTCGCGTGACACGCTCGACGAACATCGTGATGAAGCGCTCCCAGTCGAGGTCGTACTGCACGCTCATGCGCTGCGCCCCTTCTGCGCCGGGCCAGATCTGCTCGCCGCCGACCGACACGCCGTAGTTCAGTCCCGGCGTATCGTCGACGTCCACATAAAGCTCGCGCGTCGTGACGAGTGACGGGTCGATCAAGCTGGCTACCGCGACCTGATCGTACATGAGCTCGCTCGCGTCCGGACGGCTCTCGAAGCGCGGCCCCATCGTCTCTCGGATGAGCCCGGTAATCGGCGTATCCGTAGCGACCATCCGCTCGTACCACTCTTTCGTCAGCCCTGTCTTTCGTGAGACGTTGAGCGGCGACAGGACGATCGGAATGCCTGACCTCAGCACGGCGCGAGCGGCCTCCGGGTCCACCCAGAAGTTGAACTCGGCGTTCGGTGTGACGTTGCCGTGCCCGTCCGGCAGCAGCGCGACGGCGCCACCCATGATCACAATCTGCTTCACATCGGCTGCGAAGTCGGACGATTGCCTGATCGCCATCGCGACGTTAGTGAGCGGCCCGATCGCCAGGATCGTGATCTCACCTGGCTGCGCCTTCACCGTCTGGACAATGAACTCGACGGCACCGATCGCCTCAGCCTGCTTGGTGGCGAACCCACCCGGCGGCGGCGGTGGCGGCTCGTCGGACCACCACTCGCCCCAGACGCCCGTGGCGAAGTCCGACTTCTCATGGACGAGCGGCATGTTGGCCCCACGGTACACGGGGATGTCCGGCTGCCGTGCGATCTCGAGCACCCGAAGCACATCGCTTGTAGCGCGTTCCACGCTGCGGTTCCCTGCGACGGTCGTAACGCCCAAAATCTCGATCTCGGGGGAATGCAGCGCCAAGATCAGCGCCATGCCATCGTCCTGCGGTGGGACCGCGAAGTCGGTGTCGAAGATCACCTTCTGTTGCTGAGCCACCGCGCCTCCCGGATACATGGCCACAACCAGCGCGGTCAGCGTGAGCACACACACGGTACTCATGCGGCGAGGTACGCCTGCGAGATGACGACGATGGCCAGGAAATACAGGACGAACATCGCACCCAGATACAGTCTGGAGCTCTTTGGAGCGCCCCGAAACTCGTTCCATACGAAGACGCCCCATGCGGCAGCGACCATCGGAGCCGCCTGACCGATCGCATAAGCGATCGCCACGCCGACCAGGCTCGCCGCGACGAAGTTGAGGACGGTTCCGAGGCCCCAGACCGCCCCACCCAGGATCCCGAGGCCGTGGTCGACGGGCCTGGCAGACAGGTAGTCACCGAACGTCACCGGCTCGCCGGCAATCGGATGCCTCATGAAGTAGACGTTCACGACAAAGCACGACAGCAAGGCGCCTGATGTGAAGAACACCGCGATGCTGTACGGACCCAGCGGCTGCCCGGCCGTGAGCGCCCTCGTCACCAGGGGCGCGAACAATCCCATCAGAACCCCCGACACGACACATACCATGATGCCCCTGCGCGGAACGACCTGACGCTGGGCGCTCATCTTGGCGTACGCCTGGCCGTCCATGATGACGGCGACGATGGCGAGGAAAACTCCCAGGCCGAGCAGCAACGGATCACCCGTCTGCTGAACGGCGTAGCTGAGCACGACGCCGACGACGAGCGCGATGCCGATCGCCACGGGGAAGGCCACCGCCAGCCCGACGAGCTCGATGCCCGCAACGAGCAGCAGATTGGCCACGTTGAAGATCACCCCGCCGACCATGGCGTACGCGACGTTGGACGGGTCCGCCTGCCGCACATTGAGAAGGAAGCCCTCGGGCGTCGAGCCCATCGAGCCGAGCGTCAAAGCCAGGATGACAGAGATCACGAAGATCCCGATCGCGTAGTCCCAATAGAACAGCTCGAACCGGTAACCCTGCGTCAGCTTGTAGGTGTTTGCCCATGATCCCCAGCAAATCATGCTGATGACCATCATGAGCAGTGCGATCGGAAAGGCGGTGGGCACGTACATGGGGACGCAAGGTGCACGCTCGCCGTCCGCCCGAGCAAGTACGGGCGCCTCTTGCCTCCAACGACGTGGACTGCTCGCCTCCAAGAACGAGCGCTACTTGCCTCCTGCCACACGCGTATTTCTTGCTTCAGAGAGGGAGCCCGGTTACAGGTTGGCCCATGCAGCGACCTGTGATCGCCCTTGTTTCCCTGAGCCTGGCCTGGGGTTGTTCCCCGTCCTCCGCTCCTCGACCTCCGCCTAGCTTCGAGATTACGACCGAGGTATTGCGCGACAAGATTCGCGGCGGTTGGGCCGGGCAGACGATCGGCGTCACCTACGGCGGCCCCACGGAGTTCCGCTACAACGGCACGATGATCCAGGACTATGTGCCCATCGTCTGGTACGACGGATATCTGCTCGAGACGTTCACGAATAGACCGGGACTCTACGACGATATCTACATCGACCTGACCTTCGTCGAGGTTCTGGAGGAAAAGGGACTCGACGCCACCGCCATGGATTTCGCCGAGGAATTCGCCAGCCGCGACTATCCTCTGTGGTTCGCGAACCAGATGGCGCGCTACAACATCAGAAACGGCCTCACCCCGCCCGAGTCCGGCCATTGGCTGAACAACCCCGAAGCGGACGCGATCGATTTTCAGATCGAGGCCGACTTCGCGGGGCTGATGAACCCGGGTCTGCCGAACGCGGCGACGGAAGTGTCCGATCGGGTCGGTCACCTCATGAATCACGGCGACGGGTTCTACGGCGGTGTCTATGTGGCTGCGCTCTATTCGCTGGCGTTCGTCTCCGAAGACATCGGGGAGGTCGTGCGCGGGGCGCTCGAGACGATCCCCACGGAGAGCACCTTTCGACAAACCCTGACCGACGTTATCCGCTGGCACGGGCAGTATCCTGAGGATTGGAAGCGGACGTGGTTCGAGATTCAGAAGAAGTGGTCCGAGGACGTCGGCAGCCCGAGGGGCGTCTTTCAAGCGTTCAACATCGACGCGAAGCTCAACTCAGCCTATGTCGTCATGGCGCTCCTCTATGGTGACGGCGATTTCGCCGAGACGCTCGACATCGCCGTGCGCGCGGGCCAGGACTCGGACTGTAACCCGTCCACGGCAGCGGGTGTTCTGGGCGTCATGCTCGGCTACGAAGCGATCCCCGACTATTGGAAGCAGGGCCTTTCCGAGATCGAAGGCCTGGAATTTCCCTATACGTCGACGTCGCTCGAAGAGGTCTATGAGCTCTCGTTCCGTCACGCCCTCGGCCAGATCGAAGCGCACGGCGGCAGCGTGGAAGGCGATGTCGTGCGGATCGAAATCGAGACACCCGAGGCCGTGCCACTCGAACAGAACTTCGAAGCCCACCACCCGGCGGAAGAGCTGCCTCTACGTCGCGAGGTAAGAGACGAGACGGCCTTCACGTTCGAAGGCATCGGTTTCGCCGTGACCGGCGAGGTTCGCACAACGAGCGGAAAGGAGCACACCTTTTCCGCAGAGCTCTACATCGACGGAGAGCTGGACGAACAATTTCCGTTGCCTTCGCGTTTCACGGAACGCCGGTTCACGCCGTTTTGGAAGTACCAGCTCGCTCCGGGGCCGCATGAGATACGGATCGTGTTGACCAATCCCTCACCCGACGCGCACCTCTGGCTGGATTACGCGATCGTCTATCGCTGATCGTCGGGGCGGGCCTGAGCGTTCCGGAGGAATGGACGGTGGAGGAGATGGGGCCCGCGACGCTGCGTGGGAAGTCGGAGCCGTTGGAGCTAGTGGCGTTCGCGTGGCGTCGTCAACCGGAGGCGTCCAGGCCCTTAGCGAGGCAGACCCGGTTTTTCCCGAGATTTTTGGCACGGTACACGGCGGTGTCCGCCGCACGGATGAGAGTCTCTTTCATCTTGTTCGGGTCATTGCCGTTCTCTCTCTCCAACGATGCGATCCCCACGCTGCAGGTAATTACCCCTTCGATATTCAGGGGCGGTTCTCCCTCGGAAAGTCCCTCACGGACAAAGACATTGCTTTCGAGCGCCGCCCGCAGCGTTTCACCATACTCGCTAGAATCTTCGAGGGAGTAGCCCGGCATGAGGATGATGAACTCGTCGCCGCCGAACCTGGTCGACACGGCTCTTGAGCCGAGAAACACTTCCTCAACGATGATAGCGACCTCCTTGAGCACCCGGCTTCCTACGAGATGCCCGTGGGTATCGTTCACTCCCTTGAAGTGGTCGAGATCGAAGAATATCAGCGAGAGAGCGCTATCCTCATCGATCGCCCGTCGCGTCTCTATCTCGAGTCGCTCATAGAAGTAGCGATCGTTATAGAGGCCCGTCAGGTTGTCCCTCTTGGACAGATCCTCGAACCGTCTCGCGTCGAGCGCATTCTTGATGAGTGTGGAGGTATAACTCGCGAATATTTCAAGGATGGAGAGGTCCTTCTCGCCATAATTGACCTTCTCCGCCCGGTTGATCAGTTCGATCACGCCGACGACCGAGTCGTTGATCTTGATGGGCATGGCGAGAATCGATTTCGATTCGTATTGGATTCTCTTGTCGATCGCGTCGTAGAACTTGTCGTCTTTCGCGACGTCCTTGCTGAGATAGGGCTTACCACTCTGATAGGCGGCCCCAACGATTCCTATATCGTCCGGAAGGTGCGTGCCTACGAGCGCCGTAGAGCCGGCCCCGAAACAGGCCATGAAGTAGAGCTTCCCCACATGGTCGTCGTCCCATTTGAGGAGAGGGTCATCAAGGAGAATGGAGCCGGAGTCGGAAGGTACGAATTCGTTTGCCTTCTGCAGGATTTCCCTGAGAACCTCCTTTAGGTCGACTTCCCGAGCGGTGTCCCTCCTCTTGTTCTTCCTCTGAAGGATGCGGTCGATAATCTTATCGTCGGCGAGATAGGTCTCCAGCTGTTTCCCCACTGTTTTTAAGGATACGTCAGCCGTGCAGCCTCAGCGGTGCCTCGGTGGCAATACGTCTCTCCTCCTCAATGGATAGACCCTACCTCACCTCTCCACCCCATACTTCGTAAACGCTCCGCCCGCCCACCGCAGTGAATTCGGCCCTTCGGCCGCATACACGTTCCCGTACGCGTCGACGGCTACGCCTTCCCCTGCCGTCCCCTGATAGAGTCTGGCTTCCCTCTCGAAGGGGGGAATGAAGGCGGTGATCCGGTCCTCATCGATATGGCCGATGCGGACACCGTTGCGCCAGTTCGCGTGGTTGGTCGGGCCCGACTCAGAATCGATCGCGTACAGCATGTCGTCTTCGGTGATGAAGATGCCGCTGATACGCCCGTACATGTAACGCGAGTCCAGGTAGTTGCCATCCTGATCGAAGATCTCGATGCGGTGGTTACCGCGGTCGGCCACCCAGAGACGGCCCTGCGAATCGAACGCCAAGGCGTGTGGTGTACGGAACTCACCGTGCTCCAGTCCGATCCGTCCCCATTCCTTGATGAAGGTCCCGTCCGCGGAGTACTTGAGGATGCGGCTAGTCAGGCCACTCGCTCGTGCCTCCTCGATCGCGGCATTACTCGTCTGGCCCTGCCCACTGTGCCCGTCGCCAACGTAGATGCTCCCGTCGGGCCCGGTGATGACGTCGTTGGGCTGATAGAGCTGGTTGGGGCCAGTGCCCGGCTGGCCCGCGGTCCCCAGCGTCAGGAGAACTTCTCCGCTGGGACTGAACTTGAAGACCTGATGCCCTCGAGTCCCAGCCTCGTTCCCCGCGAAGTCCGTGACCCAAACGTTCCCGTCGCTGTCCACGTGGATCCCGTGCGGCGTCACGAACAGATCGGCTCCGAAGTTCGCGAGCACCTCACCCGTGTTCCGGTCGAACTTGAAGATCGGGTCGACAGGGTTGGTCTCGCAGTTCACGCTTCCGCCCGACGCGGTACCGGCAGCACACCGCTCGTACGCCCAAATGTGCCCGTCAATCGGGTCGATGTCGATCCCCGCAGTCGTGCCCCACTCCCTTCCTTCGGGGAGGTCACCCCAATTCGTCGTCACGGTCGGGTTCGGATTCGGTAGGCCCTCGCCGGTGACCGGATTGCCCATCGTTGCCGGGCTCCCCGACGGGGCACACCCCGCGAGCAGGGCGGCAGCGCAGGTGAGAAACGCGGACGCATGGAGTCTGGACGATGACATATGGCCTCCCTGGTAGACGACCGGACATTCGACGTGTCCGTGGTAACACCGAAAGCTCAGCGGCCTATCATACTCGGTGCTCGGCCATCCGCGCGCCACTACCGTGCCCGGATCGGCCGCTACTCTTTCAGCGCCGCTACTTATTCACAACGCGCGTTTTCACAACGCGCACGTCGCCATACCCATCCCGAGCGTGAAGGACTTCATATCATCGAGATAGACTGCGCACACAACGACTGCGCTCCGCAATGGCCTGAGATCGTGGGGTCCGTGACGGCTTTTCTCCGGAGTCACGGGTTGCTGGACGGATAGATAGGGCTCCCCAGGCGGGAGGAGCCCGCCGACTCCCTACTCCGACCGACCGCGCTGTCCGAAACGTTCCCGCGGGAACGCGTGGGCGCTGGCATGCAAAAAATGGGACACTCCCTCGACCGGGAGAGCGGTCCGGCCGAGCCGTCCGGGTCCTGCTTGCGCCCATCGGCCCGTTCTCGGATGTTGGGCGCAGTCTGATCCCGGAGTCTGCCCATGTCCGACGCCATAGCCCGCCTGAACACAACCCTCGAAAGCCGCTACGCTATCGAGCGGGGACTGGGCGAGGGTGGGATGGCCACGGTGTCTCTCGCCAAGGATCTCAGACATAACCGGAACGTCGCCCTCAAGGTGCTGAAGCCGGAGTTGGCCGCGGTCCTCGGTGGAGAGCGATTCCTGACCGAGATCACCACGACCGCCAATCTCCAACACCCCCATATCCTTCCGCTCTTCGATTCCGGCGAGGCGGACTCCTTGTTTGGTGTGGGTCGCCCTGAGGTGCTCTTCGAAGGAGATTTCTGGCTCTCTGGAGTGAACGGTACCGCGGGCCCAGATCAATCCTATGACGTGACCGCGGATGGTCGCTTCGTGATGATCCGGCAAAACACGGCGGATGGGACCGACCTGAGAGTTGTCAGGGACTTCCTCGGGGAGTTGAGGGAGCGACTGGGGAACTGACGCATACCCGGATGTTGCCGCCCCCGCTGACTCACCCTACCGTGCAGCGACGCCCCGTTACAGGACCGGTACAGCCATGGAAGAGCTCCATTTGCCCATCAATCGCCAGCGTTTCCTCGCTTGCTTCTCCACCGCGGGCCTCGGCTCGACGCTGCTCCCGGGGGCGCTCGCAGCGATCGCTCAGGACACCGAAGTGGTCACCATCGAGATGTTGGAGGCCGCGGAGCAGATCGCCGGCATCGCCTTCTCACGCGACGAGCAGGAGAGGATCCTCGGGCGGCTGAACGGAGCCCGTAGTCCGCTCCCCGCCTTCGACATTCTGAGAGCCGCGGAGCTCGGTAACGACACCCAGCCCGCGATCGTCTTCAATCCCGTGCCCCCGGGGAAAGTCCTCCCCACGGAGCGCCGGCCACTCAGACGAAGCGAGATCGCAGTGCCCGTGCCCGCGACGGAAGAAGACCTTGCGTTCCTGCCGGTGACCCACCTTTCAAGGCTCATCGAGACACGCCAGATCACGTCCACCGAGTTGACCGAGTTCTACCTGGCCCGACTCAAGCGCTACGATCCGCAGCTGTTCTGCGTGGTCAACCTCACGGAGGATCTCGCCCTTAGACAGGCCAGACGCGCGGACGAGGAAATCGCCGTCGGGGACTATCGCGGCCCCCTGCACGGCATCCCCTACGGCCTGAAGGACCTGTTTGCCGTGCGCGGGACCAAGACGACGTGGGGAATGACTCCATTCCGGGATCGCGTCATCGATGTCGACGCCACGGTATACGAGAGGTTGACCGAGGCGGGCGCGGTCTTGATCGCGAAGCTCTCGACCGGCGCGCTGGCTGTAAGCGCCCGGTGGTACGGGGGCCTGACCCGAAACCCGTGGAACACCGATCAGGACGCCGCGGGCTCATCGGCCGGGCCGGGCGCTGCGACCGCCGCCGGTCTCGTGGGATTCTCGATCGGAACGGACACGGGAGGATCAGTCATCGGCCCCTCGACTCGCAATGGGATCACCGGAATGCGCCCGACGTTCGGCAGAGTCAGCCGCTACGGCGGTATGGTGCTGGCCTGGACGCAGGACACGGTCGGGCCGATGTGCCGTTCGGCTGAGGACTGCGCGCTGGTCTTCGATGCGGTGTACGGCCCCGACGGTCGGGACAACTCGGTCCTCGACGTGCCGTTCAATTGGGACGCAACAGGCGACGTATCGCAGCTCAGGGTCGGCTATCTGCGCAGCATGTTCGAAGGTGATGTCCTGCCCGACGCCTCGGGTGACTTGCGGCGGCAACGCCAAAACCGACGCAACGCCGAAGCGGCACTCCGCCTGATCCGGTCGTTCGGCATCGATGTCGTCCCGTTCGATCTGCCCGATGTCGATGTCGAGACGATCGACTTCCTCAGGTACGTGGAAACCGCAGCCGCGTTCTACGACATCACCATGAGGGGACAGCTCACGGATACCGAGAAAGGCCCCGAGCGGAGCCAGAGGCCGAACGAGATACGCGCAGCCCACTTCACGCCGGCGGTCGAGTACATCCAGGGTAATCGACAGCGGATGCGCATCATGCAGCAGATGGATGAGGCGATGGGCGATCTGGACCTGTTCCTCGGGTCCGACCGCCTTCTCACCAACCGCTTGGGTCACCCCCAGGTCAGCCTGCCGAGTGGATTCCACGAAGGCACGCCGACAGCACTCCACCTCACAGGGAAGCTGTTCGGTGAACCGGAGGTGCTACTCCTCGCTCATGCCATCCAGGCGGAGACCGAGCACCATCTCCAGCGTCCACCGCTTTGATTCGGTCCGGGGCCACGCGAGGAGCTGAGGGAGGGGAACCACCGCAATTTGCCATCATGAGCCGGGATGACCTTCCGATCATGCTTCGCCTGATTTCCGCGTCGCGCGTGGTCCGGCCGAATGAAAGCCAAGGGGGCACCTGGGACGTCTTCTATTGGGTTAGAGACGTCGAGGCGTTGGCGGCCGAATTGAGTGCGACGGGAGCCGAAGTCGCGTATGGGCTAGTGGAGAGACCCGAATACCACATGAAGGAATTCGCCGTACGAGATCCTGACGGCCACGTCCTCGGCTTTGGAGAATCACTAGACGCATGAACATCCTCGACTCCATCAACGCCCGTCGCTCGATCAAGACCTTCACCGACCGACCCGTCTCGAGAGAGGAAATCACGAAGCTCCTCGACGCGGTGTGTAAGGCTCCCAACCACCGGATGACGGAGCCGTGGCGTTTCTATGTGCTCGGCCCCGAGGCTCGTCGCGCCTACGGTGAGGCGCTCGGGCACCGAAAAGCCAAACGGGTCGACGACCCCGAGGCGGCGAAGGCCGTCGTCGAGAAGGTGGGTCGGACCCACGAGTCACTCCCGGCCATGGTCGCAGTAGCCATCACCCTGCACGAGAATCCCGAGATTCGAGAGGAAGACTTCGCTGCGACTTACATGGGCATGCAGAACCTGTCCTTGGTCGCTCATTCGATGGAACTGGGGACGCACATCAAGACGGGCGCCATCATGGACGACCCCGCTGCGCGAGCCGCAGTCGGACTTGCCGAGGACGAGAGGATCGTCGCGACGGTCAACATCGGCCACCCCGACGGGGTGCCGGATGGGCGGGCTCGCCGGCCGGCTACGGAGTTCACGACCTGGGTGGAGTGAGAGTGGCCATCGTACTGCACTTGCTCGTCCTTAGGAGAACCACATGAGGAATGCTTCTCGTACACTGGCGGGCATCACAACCCTCGCGATCTCGGCTGTGGGGCACGCGGCGTCGGCGCAGGACCTGGGTAGCCGTATTTATGCATACCTGGGAGCACAGGTCGAGGAGGACGGCGTCCGCATCGGCCTGAGCTGGTTCCTGTCCGACTACGAGGGTCACTCCATCGTCGGCCACGGTGGCGGTGACACGGGGTTCCGCAGCTACATCTTGCTGATGCCCGACGACGGTATCGGTGTCGTCATCGCCAGTAATTGGTCCGGCACCGACACGGCCGCCCTGGCGAACGAGATTGCACACCTCGTCTTGGCGGCACGCTAAGCGCGAGGAGTAGACAGTCGTACGTGACGCAGGTGGCACGCGACGCACGTGGTACGTGATGCCAGCAGTCGCGGGTGCCGCTTTCCTCGGGGCGCCGCACAATCACCGGTAACGATTTTCGTCGCGCTAGCGTCGGCGTGGACATTAGCTTTTGGAAGGGCTTCGCCCCCACCGGCATATCTCTTGCCGGGACTACCGTGACATAGTCAACCACAATGCAGGAGTGTCGCATGAAAAAATATCTTGGTCCTACCGTAGCGACGGCCATGGGGCTCGCCGTGACAGCGAGCCTCATGGTTGCCCAACCCATGGGCAACCCGGTGTATGCACCGGGCGGCTCAGGCCTCACACTCGCCCTCGACCACGGGCGATTCGAGGAGTCCCGTGTCCTCAGATAAGCACGATGAAGCCGCTGGCTTCGACATTCAGCCCGACTTCGAGCGCTTCAACCAGAAGAACGACGTGTTCAGGCGCTCGTGGTGGGACGAGCGCATTCGGAGCGCTAAGGCCCGGCTCCTCTATGCCACGTACCGGGAGCCGCTGAAGACATGGCGGAAGGCCGACGGCTTCACGCAGAAGGACTACGCGCTCCGGAATGCCTCATGGCACGTGAGTGACCTCTTCACGGAGCTCAGGGAGGACGAGGACCGGAGAGAGGGCTTCACAGACGAGTTCACCCTCTACCGCGGCGTGGCGCGGGAGCAGATCGATCTCGGGACCCCGGCCGAGGCGGCGGGTGAGATCAAGCACGTTGCCAAGACCTTCGGCGCGGACCTGGTGGGGATCGCGAGGTTCGACGAACGCTGGATGTACGTCAACAAGTTCAGCGACCTGAGCGGGAGGGAGAAGCCCCAGGAGATCCCCGAAGGCATGACCAGCGTCATCGTGACCGCCCAGTCCATGGATCACGACCTGATACGCACCGTCCCCTCTGCCCTGAGCGGCGCCGCCACCGGCCACGGCTACTCCCGGGACGCCATGGTGGTCCTGTCCATCGCCCAATACATCCAGAATCTCGGGTATCGGGCCGTGGCCAGCATGAACGACTCTTCCCTGGCCATCCCCACGGCGATTCAGGCCGGGCTGGGTGAGTACGGCCGGCTGGGTCTCCTCATCACGAAGGAGTTCGGGCCGCGCGTACGACTGGGCAAGGTCTTCACCGATCTCCCATTGGCCCACGACCGACCCATCCGCTTCGGCGTGGAAGAGTTCTGTCAGGAATGTAGGCGCTGCTCCGATTCCTGCCCGGTAAACGCCATCCCAGATGGAGATCCCAGCACCGAACTCCACAACGAGTCGAACATCCGCGGCGTGAGCAAGTGGTCGGTGAACGGAGAGAAGTGCTTCGGCTACTGGGCTGCTCAGAACACCGACTGCTCGATCTGCGTGCGAGTCTGTCCCTACAACAAGGACTACTCCAAGTGGTGGTTCCGCATGGGGCGTTGGTTGGCCGGTACTCCGCTGAGGCGTTTGATGCCATGGCTCGACGTCAACCTGGGGTACGGAAAGCGCCTGGCTCCACGGGATTGGTGGACGAGTCGCTGACCGTTTTCTGCGCCGCCTAGTGCGGCTCGATACCACAGAAAGACGTGAACTGCGAGGCTCGGCTTGCGTCTACTGGGCCGCCGTCGGATGTTGGGCACGATCGGATCCACTCCGCTCCCAAGGGACACCAAGGCCATGAAAAATCGGGTGAAACTCCTCAGCGTCGCAGCCCTGCTCGTCATTACCGTCGCTTGCAGCCCTCAGAGTTCTGAGCAGACAGCGGATCTGTCATCGGCCACAATGCCGGAGTGGGAGATTGACCCCACGTGGCCTCCGACCCTGCCCAACGACTGGATCCTCGGCGACATCAGAGGGCTCTTCGTTGCCGACAACGACAACCTCTGGGTCGTTCACATGCCGTCGAGCCTGACCCGTCAGGAGATCGGGGCCGAAATGGATCCCCCGATTTCCGACTGTTGTTTTACCGCCCCCCCGGTTCTCGAACTGGATCCGGAGGGCAACGTTCTACGAACCTGGGGCGGTCCTAGCGACGACTATACCTGGTTCGACCAGGAGCACGGGATCTATATTGATCACAACGGCTTCGTCTGGCTCGGCACGAGCAACGGATTCCATGTGCTGAAGTTCACGCAGGACGGCGACCACGTTCTCACCATCGGTGAGCCCGGCGTGAACATGGGCAGCAACGATCCGACTCATCTGGGCGGCCCGGCGAATTTCTACGTGGAGCCCAGTACGAACGAACTCTTCATCGCGGATGGATACCGCAACCGGCGCGTGGTGGTCTTCGATGCGGAGACCGGTGAGTACCTTCGCCATTGGGGCGCGTACGGCAGGCCACCGGACGACGACTACGAGTATGAATATCCAGTCGACCTCGACAACCCGCCGCAGCAGTATCGCACGGTCCATGGCATCGTCGGCTCGAACGACGGGCGGATCTATGTGGCCGACCGCCGCGGAAACCGCATTCAGGCCTTCCGCCAGAACGGCGAGTACTTGATGGAGCGTTTCGTCCTTCCAGAGACCGGCGGTTCAGGAACAGGATTCAGTCTCGGGCTGTCGCGGGATCCCGAACAGAGCATCCTCTACCTCATCGACGGCACGAACCAACGTGTTTGGATGCTGCGACGGGACGACCTGGAGATCCTCGGCAGGTTTGGCAAGCCCGGTCGCCAGGCGGGCGAGTTCATCCGGGCGCACATGGTGGTGCTCGATTCCCGGGGCTACCTCTATACAGGAGAGGCAGGGAACGGTAGGCGGATGCAAAGGTTCAGGCTGAAGACGGCCAACTAGAAAGGACTGCCCGCAACGGGTACGGCCTCCTGAGCGATCAAGCCTACGACCGACCGGACAATATTGGTCGCGAAGGCGTAGTCGTAGGTCACACCGGTTTCACTGCCCGGGTCGTTGGCGAGTCGGTCCGACGCGTCCTCAAAGGTGTGATAAGGCCCGTTCGCGTCCCAGAAATCCGGCAGCGAGTTCTCGATGACCAAGATGGCCGGAATGCCTTGCGCGAGGAACGAGTCATTATCGGAGGATGACTCGGTCTCGATAATCGTGTCGTTGAAGATCAGGGAAGGGACGTAGGCGGCCGCCGCCCGCTGAAGGGCCTCGGCCCAGGCCCACGAAGGCGGATGCTTGGACTGCGCCTCCACCTCGGCGTCGATGACGGTATTGGGATCGACGTCTGAGCCCGGCCGCAGAATCATATCCATGTTGACCATGCCCACGATGTTCTCGCCGGCCGGCATGATATGGTTCTCGACGTAGTCCTTGCTTCCTAGAAGGCCGTCCTCTTCGGCGTTGAAGCCGATGAAGCGGATGGTCGACTCGAACCGGTACTGGCTCAGGACCCGGGCCGCCTCCAATACGCCTGATGTGCCGGAGGCGTTGTCGTCACCGCCAGGCCGGTCGCCTTCGAGATGATCGTAATGGCCACCGATGATGTAGATGTTCTCGGGGGTCGTCGTGCCGGTCAGTTCGCCGACCACGTTCAGGTAGCTTCCTTGGAGGGAGACGCTCAGACCCATGGCCCCGAACATGTCCTGGAGATACAGCCGGGCTTCCTGGTTACCGAGCGAGCCGGGGCCCTCCTCACCGTCGCGGGTGCGAAAGCCCATGTCGTAGTCGGCCCCACCGTACAGCCCCAGCCCCATGCTCTCCACGTCAAAGTGATACGTCTGGTACTGCGTCTGAGAAACACCATCCACCACGGCTTGAACGGACGGCACTTGAGCTTCCGCCGTGCACCCGGCAACCAGCACCGTGAGGAGGACCCCCGTGGTCGGAAGCGCCCAAGTGTCGGAACGGTGCAGCATGATGTCTCCTTTGCCGGCAGGTCGGCCGACACATCGAGTTTCCCTCGGTTGCTCAATAGAGTATCCCCCCCTCTTCGAGGCGTGCAAACTCGGCGGTTGGCGGGAGCCGCCAGGAGGGGCTATGTCAATCGGCATTGAAAGGCAGAGTTCAACGATTTGCAGCTTCCACGAGGCATGCCGATGACGACCATGCTCGATCTCGATGAGATCAAATCTCTAGTAGACACCCCACAACTGATCCAGGAAATCGAGACTGGGTTTGTTCTCTATTCCGAAGGCAAGGTGGTCGTCCCGCCCGTTGGCTTTCTGCACTTCGACGACCCTCCAGGCGACGTTCACATCAAGTACGGCTTCGTATCCGGTGGCGACTACTACGTCTTGAAGATGGCGTCCGGATTCTACGACAACGCCAAGGTCGACCTGCCAGTCGCCGATGGCGTAATCTTGGTTTTCAGTCAGAAGACCGGAGCGCTCGAGCTGATCCTATTGGACCGATGCTGGCTCACCGATATGCGCACCGCCGCCGCCGGGGCGGTCGCCGCGAAGCACCTGGCGCCGAAGGCCATCGATCACATCGGAATCGTCGGAACCGGCGTGCAGGCGAGGATGCAACTCGAGATGCTTCGCACGGTCGTCGACTGCAAGAGCTGCTTCATCTGGGGTAGGGATTCGGCCAAAGTGCAGGTCATGATCGACGATCTTCGAGCGAACGAGGGTATTCAGGCCTGGGGACTGGAGATTCAGGCAGCCGCGACACTCGATGACCTGGTCTCGCAGTGCAATCTCATCGTCACCACGACGTCGGCCAAGGATCCCTTGATCCGGGCCGATCACGTGAGAAAGGGCACGCATATCACGGCGATGGGGTCCGACGATGACGGCAAGCAGGAGCTCGAAGCCGCGCTCTTGGCGAAGGCGGACCGGGTGGTCGCGGACAGCGTCTCACAGTGTAGTCAATACGGCGAGTGCCTTCATGCCATTCAGGGGGGGCTGATCGAGGAAGGATCCATTCTCGAGTTGGGCCAGGTGATCAAGGACCCCGCGATGGGACGAACCAGCGACGACCAGATCACGGTAGCAGATCTGACCGGTGTCGCAGTCCAGGACATTCAAATCGCCAAGATGGTCGACCGCGCCCGCCGCTGAGATCAACACAACCGAGACCACATCAATGACTCCCGAAGTTCAGCAGCAGCTCGATGTACCCCGGTTGGTTCTGGAGGCCAGCGAGAGGTGCAAGGACCACCTGTCGCCCACGCCTCTCGAGTACTCCATGTATCTCAGCGAGCGGATCGATGGCGAGGTCTGGCTCAAGCTGGACTCGATGCAGCGAACCTCCTCATTCAAGTTTCGGGGTGCGATCAACAAGATCCTCTCACTCACGGAAGCAGAGCTCGACCGGGGGGTGGTCTCGGCCTCGACAGGCAATTATGCCCTGGCGGTTGCGGAGGCCATGAGAGTCAGAGGGCACCGCGCCACCATCTACGTGGCCGAGGACATGGATACGTCACGCCTGGACCTGTTGCGGTCCCATGGCCTGGACCTGGTCATACATGGCACGCTCGCCTGGGACGCGGAGAAGGAGGCCCGGCGCGTAGCGGAGGAAGACGGGAAGACCTACGTGTCGCCCTACAACGATCCCCTCGTAGTCGGTGGACAGGGAACGTGCGGATACGAGATCTCCCGGCAACTTCCCGATCTGGATGCGGGCTTCTTCGCCTGCGGAGGGGGCGGACTCCTCACCGGGTCGGCCGGCTGGCTGAAGTCCCACAACCCCGATGTAGAAGCCTTTGGCGTCTCCCCGGAGAACTCCCCCGTCATGTACGAGTCCGTGCGAGCCAACAAGATGCTCGAGATGGAGACCTACCCGACTCTGGCAGACACGTGTGCCGGCGGCATCGATCTGGACAGCATCACGCTGGAGCTGTGCCGACGCCACGTGGACGGCATCATGTTGCTCACCGAGGCGGAGATCGAAGCGTCCGTTCGTCTCTTGTTCGAGGAACATCGTCTGGTGGTCGAAGGTTCGGGGGCGCTGGCCGTCGGGGGGCTCCTCAAACACAAGGAGCGGTTCAAGGACAAGAAGGTCGTCGCTGTCGTGTGCGGGCGGAACATCGATTTGGACGTGTTCAAACGGATCATTCAGTAGGGGTGTCGTCGGTGGCAGTGTCGTCCGTGAGGGTGCCGCGGACGCCGAACCGATCGAGCGCATATCTGTCCGTCATGAACCCTTCCGGCAGGTCCTCCTCCCCGTCCAGCGCAAGTGCGGCCAGCATCCACCCCGTCGCCGGGCTGTGCTTGAATCCACTACCCGAAAACCCCGCCCCCACGACCAGGTGGTCTCCCAGTTGATCGAGGATCGGCTGGTGGTCAGGCGTCATCGTATAGAAGCAGGATTCCAGGATCGCCGGGCTTTGGTGATCCAGAAGCGGAAGATGATCTCTGACGTAGTCGCTCACTTGCTCGACGTACGGCCCGACCGTGCCCAGATCGACGGAGTCCGGGTCGGTCTCGGGGCCACCGTGAAAGAGCACCTTGACCAGCCCAGGGTACTCACAGGACGGCAGCACATAGATGTCCGCCAGCCGCGCGTTGAAGAGGATGGGGAAGCCATTCGCCACGCCGTGCGCATCGGTCGGATCTCGCCAATAGCTGACCGGTGTCAAAACGCTGCTGAGGAGTGCGTCGAGTTGCGGTAGGAGCTTCGCCGTCCAGGGTCCGGCACAGACAACGGCCTTGTCGAAGCTCGTGTATTCGTTCTCGGCGGCAGTTGTATTGGACCGGAACCCGATTCGGACACCTCCGTCAGGCTGAGATTCTACTGACTCCACACTGGCCGTGACGATTTGTCCGCCAAGCTCGAGGAATCGTCGTTGGACAGCATCAAGACATCGGTGAGCGAAGAGGATTCCCCCATTGGGATCCCAGGCTGCGCCCCACGCTTCCGTGTAGCGGAGCATCGGAAAGCGCTCGGCAATGACGTCGTGCTCCAGCCACTCGCATGGCCGCCCTCCGGCGCGAACCACCGCCATGTGTTCTTCGAGGAACAGATCTCCTTCGGGGCCGAAGTTCAGCAATCCGGTCCTGACATAGAGGGTCTCACCGGTGGCTCGCTCCAGGGCCTTCCATCGATCCAGCGAGAACTCCAGCCTATCCAGCTCGGCGTCGCCCAGAAAGCGAAAAGCGCGAGATTGCCCTTGAGAGCTTCCTCTTGTATGTGGAAGAGGAAACTGTTCGAACAGAACAGTACTTACACCGGCTTCCACGAGGTGCAGAGCAGTCCATGAGCCGATGATACCTCCGCCGATCACACATACCGTGGGCTGCGGTTGGTTCATTGCTCCATGAATCCATTCCCAATGGGGGTCACGACGTGAAGCGAGTCAGGTTGGCCGTGGTCGGCTTGGGTAGTGTGGGAAGCCGTTTCCTCAGACTGGTATTAGAGCGCGACGATACCCTCAGAAGCAAATATGGCCTCGCTCTCAGCGTCCACTGTGTCGTGGACAGCAGCGGGCTCGCGGTCAGTGAGGACGGCTTCGATCTCAACAGCCTGCTGGAACACAAGCGGGGTGGGGCGAGGCTTCACGAGCTCCCGGAATTCCATGAAGGAGACCTGGCGGGGGCGCTCGACCGGGTCCCGTGCGACATGCTCTTCGAAGCGTCACCGCTCGACCTCGATACGGGGGAGCCGGGCGTCTCGAATTGCAGGACCGCGCTGGACCACGGGCTGCACTTGGTGTTGGCCAACAAGGGCCCCCTGGTGCTCGCTCACGAGGCGCTCGATCGTCTCGCGACGGACGCCGGCGTGGGTATGCTCTACAGCGCGACGTTTTGTGGCGGGCTGCCCGTACTCAACATCGTCAGGCGCGACATGGTGTGCGGCCAAGTCCTGAGCTTCCGAGGCATCTTCAACGGAACGACCAACTTCATTCTGGACGAAATGCTGGGTGGGCGCGCCTACGCGGATGCGCTCCGTGAAGCACAAGAAAGAGGCATCGCGGAGGCTGATCCAAGCCTCGACGTAGGCGGCTGGGATACCGCATCGAAACTCGTGATCGCGGCGAATAGCATCGGAGACTCAATGATCACGCTCTCCGACGTCGAGGTGCGCGGCATCGAGGACGTGCAGGCCGAGCAGCTACAGCAGTGCCGTCGGGACGGACAAGCGCTAAAGCTAGTGGCCACCGCCGAACGTACCGACGCGCAGTGGACTTTCCGGGTCGAGCCTACGCCCGTGCCTGTTGCGAGCTTTCTAGGCGGATGCACCGGCTGGGAGATGGCGGTCGAGATCGAGAGTGATATCTACGGAAGGACGTTCCACAAAGTGTGGGAGCGGGAACCCGTACCGACAGCGGCGTCGATGCTCAGAGACGCGGTGCACCTGGCCACGATGGGGCGCCAAGCCTCGCTAGCGTGACCCGCGAACCTTCGGTCGAACGGCATATATGACGGCCGCAGCGCCGACGAGCCCGACGATGCTGAAGGCTTCTTCGGCGGGCACTTGCAGGAGCAGCCAACCGATGATGAGGCAGCTGAGTAGCGGAATGAGAGGTCCGAACGGCAAGACGAACTCGCCGGCTTCAGGTAGACCGTCACGCTGACGTAAACGCAGCACGGCAAGACTCACGGCGAGGTCGATGAGGAGCAATGAGCCGGTCGCGAACACGGCCAGATACCTGAAGGTGCCGCTCAGTGCAAACGCGCAGACGACGATCGCGAAGAAAATCACCGCCACGTAAGGCGTCTTGTACTCCGGATGTACCTTCGACAGGACCTTCGGCAGGCTTCCGTCGAGCGAACATGCGAATAGGACCCTCGGGGCGCCCAGCATGTCTCCGCTGATCGCACCGAAAATCGAAATAACCACCCCTGCCAGCAGCATCTTGCCGCCCCAGCCGCCGAACACTGCGACCGCAACAGCCACCAGCGGTGCTTCGGTGTTGCTCGCGAGTTCGGGTCCGAGCACGCCCTGCGCGACGGTTTGAAGTCCAACATATAGCACGAGAAGAATGCTGATCCCCATCAACAGTCCCAGCGGCACGGTCTTCGATGGGTTTCTGATCTCTCCACTGGCGTTCAGCGCAGTTTCTCCCCCGCTGAAGGCAAAAAACAGGAGAATCGCACCGGCTCCGATCTGTTGGGCGGAAGGCCACTCGGGAATCGCGAGATTCTCCACTCGCATGACGAACAGTCCGACGACCAACAGCAGGAGCAGCGGGATCAACTTGGCCAGCGTGTTGAACACGTATAAGTGCACGCCCGCCTTGACGCCCCTGACGTTCACGACGGTCAAGAAAATGAACAGGGCGATAATGAACACCGCGCGTGGAATGCTCCCGCCAAGAACCGGAAACGGGACGGACATCGCTTCGACCATCGCGACGGTGATGGCGGCATCGGACAGGGCCAGATAGCCGAGCCAATACAATATCGACGCGACGAATCCGGCAAACGGTCCAAACGCTTCTTCGATGTACGCGTAGGCGCCGCCGCTGCGGGTCACGCGGCTGCCGACCTCCGCAAAACACAGGAAGATCAACGCCAGAGCAACCGAACAGAGGAGGTAGGCGATAATCGCGGCAGACCCCAGCTCCGCTGCGATGCGGCCCGGCAGGACAAAGATTCCAGCACCGACCACCATGTTCACGACGCCCAGGCCAAGTGCGCCCACTCCGATCACGCGCACCAGTCCCTCATTCTGCACGCCTCGGGGGGCGACCTCGCTCATCTAGACCTCCGCTTCAAGTCATCGGTCACAGGACCGCTAGGATGCCGACAACCTATCGTCGCGAAGCTTCACGGGGCGACTCACCCCGCACCGACCGTAATCATTGCACCTCCGCGGTCATGGACGCCGGCGTCTGAGACATCGCGGGCGACGGCGCGATTGATGTGAGCAGACAAGCGAGCGGCGTACCGAGCGTCCTCAAACCTTTCATCCCGAGAGTCCGTGGCCGCGTATCAGATCGGCCGCAGACTCCCGGCGAGAGAGCCTCGTGCCTTTTCCCTGGAAGATGCCTTTCGAACCGCCTCCACGGCCGCCGAGCAAATCGGCCACCCGCTGGCCGACGGCCTTCAGGTCCGCGTCGCCCAGCTCACCGGCGCCAATGACGAACGCGCCGTCCTTCTCTTCGCCGCAGGTCAGGAGTACGACACGTTCAGGGTCCAGGCGGGCGACCTCCCGTGCCACACCCTGGAGGAAGGTTAGGTCGCGGCTAGGCCAGTGTTCCGCCAGAACGTGGCCGGGACCGGCGACGAGCGCCGCGGCGGCCGAGACAGCGAGTTCCTGCTTCAGGTCCCGGACGGTGCGCTCCGCGTCCTTCCCCTGTGCAAGCCTCGCGGACAGGAGGCCCACCAGGTCTTCGTCCGATGCTCCAAGCAGGGAACGCAGTTCCGCCATCCGATCGTGATGGGCCGCGTAAAGCACACGCATCCGCCGACCCGCCGCGAAGAAGAGGCGCACCCTACCCCGCATGGCCTCGGTTCCCAGCAGCTTTAGGGCCTCCAGTTCGGCCGTAGAGCTGCAGTGCGTCCCACCGCACGTGCTCAAATCGATTCCGTGGATCTCAACCAGCCGAATGCTCCCGGTATGTCCCTCGGGCAACCCCCGGGTCCGGACAGGCATGTCGGCGAACTCCTCTTGGCTCACGCGTCGTGCCGTCACGGGATGGGCGCTCCGGATCTCCGCCGCAACCGCCTCCTCCAGCTCGGTCAGATCCTCAGCACCGAGGCTCGGCGTGTCCAACTCGATATCAGAGACGCGGTCCCCGAGATGAAAGGCCGTGGTGGACCAACCGAACCGCTGGTCAGCTACGGCCGTAAGCAGGTGCTGGGCCGTGTGCTGCTGCATGTGGTCGAAGCGGCGCTGCCAATCGAGCTCGACCGTCACGCGGTCCGACGGGGCGGGACCGGCCAGAACATGCCGGATCTCGCCCTCCCACTTCTGGACGTCGACGACAGGAATACCGCCCACCGTCCCCCGGTCGCATGGCTGGCCCCCACCCTCTGGATAGAGAACCGTATCGGCTAGGACAACGAACGGTCGACCGTCGTCCTCGCCGGCGCCCACGACCTCGGTGTCGAGTCGCGTCAGGCGACTGTCGCGCTCGTAGGCGGGAGTCTCGGACACAAGGACCTCTGGGTGAGTGTGACGCTCAGTGCCTCGGCTATTCGCGATAGGCGATCGCATCGATCTCCACGCGGAGCCCGGGGTCGGGAAGGGCCACGACCTGTACCGTAGTGCGTGCCGGACGGTGATCTCCGAAGACCTCCGCATAGACCGCGTTCATCTTTTCGAAGTCCCGCAAATCCACGAGAAACACACCGCAACGCAGCACTTTCGAAAGGTCAGATCCGCCCGCCTCGAGAATCGCCCGCATGTTCCTGAAGACTTGGCGTGTCTGCGTCTCTACATCCGATCCGGCGAGCTTGCCTGTATCGGGATCGGTCGCACCCTGACCCGAGACGATAACGAGCCGATCGAAGACCACGCCCGGCGAGTACGGGCCGATCGGCTTGGGAAGGCCTGCGGCCTGGACAGGTTGGTGTGATGTGTCACTCATGATGAGCCTCGTACGGATCGGAGGGAGGAAGTTTCGTGACCGCGCGTGAAGTCCTGGCGTCGGGACGGGTGTCGGGCATGGTGGCGCCCTCACACAGCGGGGTCAACCGTCGGCGATGGAGCGACACGCGAGAGCGCGCTCGAAGGCAACAGGAGCGAGATCCCCTGTCACTGAGTACATTGCGTTTCGCTCTTGAGAGATCAGCTCTCTTAAACCGCAGAGGATGGGTGCCCACATGATCAGGTCGTTCGTAGTTGTAGCAGCACTCTCGCTGGCCTTTCGGGTGGGAGTCCAGGCGCAGGAGCACACCGTGATTGCGCTGAGTCACTCCGACCATACGGTCTATCAGCTCGATGGGAACTCCGGCCGCATCGTCAATCAGTTCGAGGCCGAGAACCAGCCCCACGAGAGCATCGTGTCTCCCGATGGGAATACGATCTTCGTCGCGATTCCCCAGGCTGGGCACGTGGTCATCCTCGACGCCGCAACCCTCCAGGAGAAGGGGAGGATCGACACGGAGTATTTCCATCGCAGTGACGGCACATCGACATCCCCTCACGGCATCGCCATCACCAGCGATGGGAACAAGGTGTACATCGGCGTAGAGCGTGCCAAGATCCCGGGAATCGTCATCTACGGCGTTCGCGAGGACCGGGTGCTCGGGAAGCTCGATGTGCACCTCGAAGGTGGGCACTTCCTGGCGATCGACCCACGCACGGACAAGCTCTACTACCCGATGCGATCGGATAACCGTGTGCTGGTCATCGACACGAGGACGGATAGGGTCGAGAACATCATACCGGTGGAAGGCGGCCCCGTGGGCGTGGACTTCACTCCGAATGGCGAGGCGTGGATCCATTCCGACTACGACGGCTCGGTTACGGTCCTCGACACGAGGACCGGCGAAGTGATCGACCGGATCGAGCGGACCGGAACCGGCGCGGGCCGTATAGCGGTCACCCCCGACGGGCGCTACGCCGCTTCGACGCGTGGGGGCAGCAAAGACGTTGCGATCATCGACACGCGGACCAGAGAGGTGGTCGCCCGGGTCAATGTTGGCGGACTCGGCTTCCCGCTCTTCTCGCCCGACGGCACGAAGCTGTATGTGATGACGTCCACGACGTACACGGGCTCACCTCCAGACGTCCAACTCGAGGCCTCCGGTGGAGTCACGGTCATCGACATGCGAACGATGACAGCGGTTGCACGTCACCGGTCCGGCGTAAGCCCGTTCGGAGGCTCCATCCGCTACGTAGGAGGCAAGGCCTCGTCCCGGTAGAAGCCTTGTAGAAGCCACTAGGACGAACTGAGGCGGCCCGGCAATAATTGCCGGGCCGCTACGCCCCGCTCAGTACTGGCGCAGACCCTCCGTGAGCTCGACCCGTACGCCTGACACGTCGGTGAAGAAGGCGATGGCCACGCCCAGCTCCTCGATCACGCGGTAGGGAACGTCGAAGACCACACCGCGCGCCTCCAGGTCCTTCACGAAGGACTCGAGGCCGTTGATCTCGAACCCGATGTGGTCGATGGCGCGGCCGCGCGTCGCAGCCACACCGTCCGGTGCATCGGTAAAGCTGACGTTGATCCCAGGCACGTCGGCCGTATACGGAATGGTTCCTCGCCGACGGGGCTCCATCGAGAAGAGGTCCGCGTACCAGTCACGCTGTTCTTCAGCACCGTCCCCGGTATACAGATGCACGTGGTACGGCTCGGCGGGCACGCCCAGGGTAGGCACCTCCTGCAGTTCGATGCGGATCCCGTCCGGCATCGTCACATAGGCTTGAGGCACGCCGCCGGCACCCTCGAACTCGTTCGCGACCTCGAGTCCATCCGTACGCCACCGCTCGAGGAACGATGCGAGATCGGGTACCGAGAAGCCGAAGTGGTCGATCCCCGATCCCTGCGTGCCTCCCGTCGGAGCTCGCTCGTTGAGCATGATGATCGTAGCCGGGAGTCGGATGGTCGAAACCAGATCGAGGTCGACCTGCACGCCTCCGAAGTGTTGCACCCAGATCTGCTCGTGGCGTTCTAGATCCGTGACGTTCAGGTGGATGTGACCCCACGCGACGCCCGAACCGTTCGGCTGCGCGAGTTGGGCGACGACGGGAAAACCATAAAACAGGGCCGCTACTGCGAGGGTGACCAGGGTCGGGACGGGTTTTGTCATGGTAGCCTCCATTGCCGCACGGTAGCATCGCTCGGAGGCTCGCGCCACGGAGCCGGTCGCACTTATCATGATCCGCTAACTTTCATGGTTGTGAGGTGCCCGTGTCCGATCCCGTGGTTCGAGGAGCTCAAGGAGCGATGGGGGGGCTGATGAACCGGCGCCAGTTCGTCTATACAAGCGCCGCGGGCGCCGTGACGTTCGCCCGTGGCCGGGAGCTACTCGCGGCGGATGCGGCAGACTATGACCTGATCGTGAAGGGCGGGCGCGTCATCGACCCTTCTCTACAGCTCAATGCGATCCGGGACGTGGCGATCACGGGCGGACGGATCGTGGCGATCGAGGCCGACATCGCCACCGACGCAGCGGAGGTCATTGATGCGACGGGGAAGATCGTCGTCCCAGGACTGATCGACGTCCACACGCACTACGGCCAAGACGAAGAGGGCCCACGGGTTGGCTTGGCCGGCGGGGTGACCGGATGGGTCAACGCCGGATCCGCGGGCGCGGATCAGATCGACGACATTGCTGCCGTTGCGAGGTCGGCGCCACAGCCCGCTCGCGTGCTCATCAACATCGGGCGCGCCGGCATCCTGTCCGATGGCGACACGATGGATCTCCGCCTCGCTGATGTCGATGCGGCGAAAGCGGCCGTTCTTCGCAACCGTGACGTCGTCGTGGGGGTCAAAGCGCGACTGACGAGTGGGGTCGCTGCCGACGACGTCGAGGTGCTCAGCCGCGCCCAGGAGGTGGCCACGTCCTTCGATCTACCGGTGATGATCCACATGGGCCAAACGGCCTCGCCCATGTCCACGTTGGTCGCCCAGCTAAAGCGCGGGGACATCGTCACCCACATGTTCGCACCGCCCCCGAACAGCATCATCGACGACGACGATCGCATCCTCCCGGAGGTGCTCGCCGCGCGCCTCCGAGGCGTGTGGTTCGACGTCGCCAACGGACGTTCGGGGCATCTGCGCTGGGACACCTTCGACCGCATCATGCAGGCCGGTTTCTGGCCAGATACGATCTCTACCGACGGGTTCACGACGAGCCGGGACGCAGCAAGTGTCATCGATTTCCCCAACGTCATGTCCAAGTTTCTGAATTTCGGAATGACCTTGGATCAGGTCGTCGCCCGCGCGAGCGTCAATGCTTCGCGCATCTTTCCCGTGTTCCAGGATCGTGGCACGCTCAACGTGGGCGCCCCGGCGGATGTGGCGGTGCTCGAACTGCGAGAAGGCACGTTCGAATTCGTCGACAATTACGGGAACACGCGGACGGGGCGGCAGAGGCTTTTCCCGAGCGAGACCGTGCTGGGCGGCAAGCGGGTGCCCCGCGCCTGACTCAGAACGAGCTCTGACCCCGAGCACCACAGGAGTGAACGAAGATGAGTACTGTGAAGACCACCCTTCCCGGGTTCCTGCTTCTCCTGAGCGCGTGCCAGGCGACCCCTGAGTACCCAAGGGCTCTGGACATGACCACCTGGTCCGTGGCCGCCATCGACCCGGTGACGGGCGACGTCGGGGTGGCGTCGGCGTCTTGCGTACCATCCTTTGCCGATGCCCTGGGCGCTCTGGTTCCGGGCATGGGCGCCGCCGCCACGCAGGCTGCGTTCGACATCGACAACCGGAACGTCGTCTACGCAGCCATCCGAGAAGGCCTCACGGCTGAACAGGTAATCGCCCGGGTCACCGACCCATCGGTGGATCAAGACACCGATCGCCGCCAGTACGGAGTCGTGACGCTGAACGACGGTGTGGTTCATGTGGCCGGTTTCACCGCGCCTCCCCGCCGGGGGACGACTGGTGACCCAGGGCAGACCCCGCGCTGGGCCGGGGTGATGGCGGACGCGAGCATGGGCGTCACCGTACAGGGCAACACACTTGCGAATGACGCAGTGGTCGGAAACGGGTTGGACGCGTTCCGATGGGAGGACCCCGCCGGCTTCAACACGCTTGCCGATCGACTGATGCGAGCGCTCGAGGCCGGCTCGGTAGCCGGCGGCGACGTTCGTTGCAACGACGAGACGACCCGTCAGACTGCCGCCATGGCCTTCATCGTGGTCGCGCGTGGCGGGGACGAACCCTACGCGACTGAATCCATCGGCATGAGCGATCAGGGAACGCCCGCTGCTCCGTGGCTCGCGATCTCGGTCCGGGGCGAGCGCGGGGGAGACAACCCGCTCCTCGAGCTGCGTCTACGCTACGACCGATGGCGTCGGGGAGCCGACGGCTCATGACCTGATGGCCGTGCTGATCCAAACCGAGGCCGGCCTCCGGATCTAAATCGGGAGGTCCTGTTCAATGTCCCGCAAGTCGAGGTCCCAATGCGACGCTCTGCCCTTCTACTGCTCCTAGCCCTGCCACTTACGGCTGCCGCTCAGCAACCCATCCATCCGCTGGACGAACTCACGTCCGCAGAGTACTGGACAGTCTACGAGACGCTCAGTGCCCACGACGGCGTCGAGGAGGGGGCCGAGTACCTCTATGCGGGCCTCAACGAGCCGTCCAAGGCCGACGTCCTAGCCTGGCGGCCGGCCAATCGTTCGGCCGGCAGGTTCGGGTCCATCTGGTCCAGTCCCACAAGGGCTACGAGGCCGTCGTGGACGTGACCAAGCGTGAAAAGGACGCCCAGCGCACGCCCTCGCTGACCGCTCCGGAGCAGTGGCGAGTCGTGAACTCATCTCGCGTCGGTCCAACCGGCTACCCCAGTGGATACATGGTCGAGGGACACGGCATCATGAGCCTGCTGAGCCCGGACGACTACATGCAGCAGCGCGCCGGGTTCACCGAACACACGCTCTGGGCCACCCCGATGAATCCACGGGAGCTCTACGCGGCCGGAGACTACCCCACCAATAGTGCCGCTGGTGAGGGACTCCCTCGGTGGACCGCGGCCAATCGGGACATTGAGAACACCGATATCGTGCTGTGGTACACCACCGGCTTCCATCACGTGGCCCGCCCGGAGGATTGGCCGATCCTCCCTCTGGAGCTTCACGGGTTCAATCTCGTCCCCGTAGGCTTCTTCGACCGAAATCCGGCCATCGATCTTCCGCGGTGAGTTCGAGTGGTTCGGGCGGCTTGCAGGAGGACGGCGTCCCCCGCTACGGTGGTGGAACGCGGTTACCTGTAGCGGCCATCGGGTGTAGCGGCCATCGGGCGGAGGACTGGACGTGGCAACAAAGAGTGACCATCCGGGAAACGACCCAAAGCTCGACAACGAGAAGGGTCTAGACAGGCGAGAGTTCGTCAAGACGGGGGTGGCCGTCGGGCTGGGCGCGGGCGGTGCTCTGTTGGAGCCAGGCAAGGCGGACGCGCAAGTCCCCGCGACTCGCGCCCAACAGACCGTCTGGGACTATGAAGCGGACGTCGTCATCGCGGGCGGCGGGTGCGCAGGCCTGACCGCAGCCATTCGCGCGAGGGACCTCGGGGCCAGCGTGCTGGTGATCGATCAGAACTTCGACCTCGGTGGCCGCATGCTGCACAGCGCGGCCCGGATGTCGCTCGGCGGCGGCGATCCGGTACAGCAGCGAGACATCAGGGGAGAGAGCGACCGGGAGGGGCTCATCACGGTAGCTCCCCTCGAGGACCCGGAAGAACTCGATGATGACGTCGAGCTCCTGTTCACCGACCTCACCGACTGGTCGGTCATCGACCCGAAGGGGCAGAACCCCTACCGCTACAACGAGCGGGAGCTGGCACGTGCATGGGCTGAAAACTGTCCGGCGACTCGGCAATTCCTGATGGACAACTACGTGCGGTTCTCGAGGGTGAGCAGCACGCATGGCGGCGGAGGGTTGTCACGCGCACGGCTGGCGAACTGCTTCCTCATGCTGGGCGACAAGACGGACATCAAGGCGGGAACCGTCACGGCGGAGGACGCGGGCGTCGCTGATCGTGAGCGCTCGAGTGCGTTTTCGCCCCTGCGCATGAACAACGCGAGCCGCTTGGTCGGACCCAACGCCGTGACCAACGGCGCGGCCCTCTCCCGAGCCCTGGAGTTCTCGGCCCGCGAAAAGGGCGTTGAGTTCATGCTTCACCGCCGGTTCGACGAGATCGTTCGTGAGGAGCCTGTCGCGGGCAGGGTTCTCGGGATCAAAGCCCAATACTCGCCACGGCAGCACCCCGAGACCGGCGAGCTCATGCAGAGCTATTGGCAGAACGGCAACGTCGACGAGCGACGGGAGACGGTGAACATCCGGGCCCGCCAGGCCGTCATCCTCGCCAGCGGCGGTCACGCGGGAAACCCCGAGGTCCGCAGCATGTTCTATCCGGCCTTACGGGAGCCCGCCTTCCCCACCAGCGGTCGGGCCCTACTAGGCCCTGGAGGCCAGGACGCATCCGCGCTCATTGCGGGCCTGCGGGTCGGCGCCAACCTGGCGGGCATGCAGCAGAACGTCTCGTATTACACGACGTTCCACATCTCGACGCGCCTCGGCACCCGCGACGCGTATACCGGCATGATGCCCGGACACCCGACCTTCGGGTTCCGTGGCTCCGCCGGCTTCAATGTCGGCAGCGCGGGCTTCGAAGAGTTCATCGCCGTGAACCAGGTCGGGAAGCGTTTCTTCAACGAGGTCCGTCTCCCCGCAAGGCCCGGTCCGAGCGCATACCCGGGCGACGGTGGCGCGCCGGGGCGGGGGCTCGCTCACACGCCGCTCGACTGGCGTAATTGCCGCAAGGAGTGGGTCCGGGAGATGTACGACTACGACCACGGCCTCGATGCCGCTCTGGCGATGAACGAGGGGTCCGAGGCTCCGGACTATTACTCGGGGCCGATCTGGGCGGTCTTCGATCAGGACGCGGTGGATCGTAACGGGTGGGAACTGCACTATCCCTACGTGGCCGACAACGGCTATTTCTTCCGGGCCGATACCATCGAAGACTTGGCCAATAGGATTGCCGCGGGCAATGAGTTCCAGCGGGTACCGCTGAGTTACCTGGCCGAGACGGTGGCGACCTGGAACGGCTACGTGGACGCCGGCGCCGATCCCGAGTTCGAGCGCGAGGTGGACGCCCCTCTGAATCACATCGCGACCCCCCCCTTCTATGCGCTCTCGATCATGGTGATCTGGCACGATTCCTACGGCGGCCTGCGGGTCAATGGCCGGCAACAGGTCGTGGACATGCAGGGCCAGGTCATTCCCGGTCTCTATGCAGGGGGTGAGGCTGTGGGGGGGTTCAACAAGCATGGCCTGGGCAAGGGTCACGTCCATGGCTACATCGCCGGCACGCATGTCGTCGAAGAGCCGTCTAGCTAGTCGTTGCCTCGATTGCTGGTGAGTGAGGTCGAGGCCGGCACCGACGTGCCTCCAGAGGGCGAGGCCTCGGCCTCCCCGCACGGCACGAGCGTCGTCGTGTGGGACGCTCCGTCCACCGTCGAATGCGGCAAAACGTTCGGCGTAAAGCTGGGGGTCAAGTGCTCCGCCGAGTGCCGGCCCGACGGCTGGACGATCGAAGTCCTCGACCACGACGGGACCGTCCGGGCCACGGCCGCGCCAAGCGACGAGCCGTGGCCCGGAACCACCGCGCTCTATTTTGCCGAAGTGGAGCTGAGCGCCCCTGACACGGACGGTCTCTACTCCTGGGAGGCCAAGGCTCTGGGGACCGGCCTAGCGGACGATCTGGATACCGCGCACGCCGAGTGTATCACCCCTTTTGGCGTGAGAGTCGTTCCCACGCCAGAGTGTGTCCTGACGGTTGTCGCCATAGACATGGAGAGTCAGACGCCCGTCGAAGGCGCCAAGGTCGTGCTTCACCCCTATAAGACCTTCACGGACGAGCGCGGCGTGGCGGAGGTGAGCGTTCCGCGGGGCGAGTACCGACTCTTTGTTTCTGGAAGGAAGCATTTCCCCTTCAAGAGCGACTGCGACGTGCAGACAGACTTCACGATAAGGGCGGAGCTCGCTCTAGACCTGGAACTCACCGATGCCGATATCTGGTCCTGACTCCGGATCGCGCCACGACAGGGGAGAGACCCCTCGGCTGTTGAAGCTCGTGGCGGGCGGGCTGAGTCTGGCGTTCGTCCTCGTCTCGGCCGGCGGCGCTCAACAAGCCTTCGGGCAGGGACAGCAACTCTACCAGCAGCACTGTGCGCTTTGCCATCGGGACTCGGGCATGGGGGATCCGCCCAGGTTCCCGGCGTTGAGCGGCAATGACCGGCTCGGGGACCCCGTCCGGCTCGTCCGGAGCATCCACCAGGGCAGGCGACGCATGCCTCCCTTCCCCGGCCTGACTGCGGAGGAAATTTCCTCTTTGGCAAACTACGTTGGCAACCGGTGGGCGAAGGATTTCGGCGGCATCACCACTGACGAAGTCGCGGCGGCGCTCGTGGGGCTCCAAGAAACCGGCCCCATGGTATCCGTCTGGGAGGGCGTGTTCACCGAGGCACAGGCGACACGCGGCCAGGCCGTATACGAGGGTGCCTGTGGTACCTGTCATGGCAGCAGGCTGAACGGCGCCCCCGACGATCCGGACATGCGGTCATCGCCGCCTGTGGCGCGAGCGAGGTTCCTCCGCGTCTGGGAGGGGCTGTCGCTTGGCACGCTGCTGGCGTACACACGAGCGACGATGCCGGAGGAGAATCCGAATTCTTTGACCGGGCAGGAGTACGTCGATGTGATCGCCTACCAGCTCAGCGTCAGTGGGATGCCGGCGGGCGATCGCGAGCTGCCACCCGACCCGTACAGTCTCGGCCGCGTCGTCATAGTACCCCGGCCATAGTTCGCGACCGCGGCCGTAGTGCGTGCTGGCCTCCGGTGGTGTCTTGGGCGTATAATCTCGATGGACGGGAAGCGATTTTCGAGTAACCTCACCTGCGAAGGAGAGACCCATGGGTTCGGGACGCACTGATCGAAGGGATTTCCTAAAACGTGGAGCCGCGGTGGCCGGTGGTTTGACCTTGGGAGCGGCTGCGCCAGCGATCCGCGAGGCAGCAGCAGCCGGAGAGTCTGTCGAGGAACAGTCCCAAGAGGCCCCGAACTATTCGAGTGATGAGCTGATCGCCTATGGTCAGCGCTCCCGTTTCGTGACGTCGAAACGCATAGCACACGGCGGCAGGCCGTCACCCGATGAATTTGGGCTCGTCTTTCATGTAGCGGCTCCGCTTCAGGATTCGGTGGGGGTGATCACGCCGTCCGCGCTCCACTATATCGGGACCACGCGGGGCTCCTTCGTCCCGGACATCGATCCCGCGGAGCATCGTCTCATGATCCACGGCCTGGTGGATCGTCCGCTGATCTTCGACATGGAGGAGTTGAAGCGTCTCCCGTCCGTGACTCGCCTTCATTTCCTCGAGTGCGCGGGGAACCGTGCGAATCGCCGGCACACGACAGTGCAGGAAACGCACGGGATGACCAGCTGCGCCGAATGGACTGGTGTGCTCCTGCGTACGCTGCTCGAAGAGGCGGGCGTACAAGACGAGGGGACCTGGCTCGTGGCGGAGGGCGTGGAGGAAGTAAAGGGAGCGTCGAGCCTTCCGATGGCGAAGGCGATGGATGACATCATCGTGGCCTACGCCATGAACGGGGAGGCGTTACGTCCCCAGCAAGGCTTCCCGCTGCGGCTGATCGTTCCCGGCTTCGAAGGAATCCTTCACGTGAAGTGGCTCAGACGAATCAAGGTGGTCGACCGGTTCTACATGACGTACAACGACTACGGGCATCTTCGTCAGGACCCCATCGACGCTGCGTTGAGTTACCAGGTCGGACCGAAATCGGTGATCACCTACCCGTCGGGGGGACAACAGTTGCCCGGCAAGGGATTCTACCAGGTCAGCGGGTTGGCCTGGTCCGGCGGGGGGGTCGTCAGCAGGGTGGAAGTATCGACCGACGATGGCGAGACCTGGGTGGACGCCAAGATTCGCGGGACGGCACATCGCATGGCACATACACGGTTCAGCTTCGACTGGACTTGGGACGGGTCAGAGGCCGTGCTCAGGTCACGCTGCACGGACGAGGTGGGCCAGGTTCAACCGGATCGGCGGGAGGGCCGTGTGAGAGGCCTGGACAATTCCATTCAGCCTTGGAGGATCGCGAGCGACGGGAGCGTGCATAATGCGATCTCTTAGGCTTCTTCCGTTTCTGATGCTCGTGGGGGCCGGCTCCGCGCTGGCGCAGTCGCCCACCTATGGCGTGGGAAGGACCCCGAGCGCAGAAGAGATCCGTGCGTGGGATATCTCCATCAGTCCCACGGGAGAGGAACTCCCGCCGGGGCGCGGAACGGCCGAGGAAGGAGCGCAGGTCTATATGCAGAAGGCGTGCTTCGGGTGCCACGGGATGGAGGGGGTGGGGCAGCCCGCTCCCAGGTTGATAAAACGCGAAGCGGAGCCCGGTGCCGACCCCTGGTCATTGGGGCGAGTACTGCCGATCCGCTCGCCCTACGCGACGACGGTATGGGATTTCATCAATCGCGGCATGCCTCTGGGTTCAGAAGGAACGCTCACCCCCGATGAGGTCTACGCGCTGACGGCCTATCTGCTCTACCTCAACGGTGTCATCGCGGAGGACGCGGTGATGGACGCCGAGAGTCTGCCACTGGTGGAGATGCCGAATCGTGATAACTGGGCTCCCCTGCCGGATTGGAAGCCGGGGATGCCGAGGCTTCCAGGGTACCCCCCTGACTGATGCGCCGTAACGCTTGGCGACACCACTCATCCCCTGAGGCTCTCCGTCAGTACGGGGCAGATGTCGTGCAGATCCCCTGCCAGTAAGCGGGCCTTGGCACTGGCGATGTCATCCGCGAGAAAGCGATCTCCTTCGTGCGGCGCGCGCGCGTGGCGTATCGACGTAGCCATGGCCGCCTATTACGCGGCACGAAATGATTACGGCGGCTCGGTAGAAGTACTGGAAATCGTCGGCGACTCGGTCCGGGTGCTCAAGGATGGTGGTTGAGAACCTGCTAAGAAAATAGTTAACAACCCTAGAAAACCTTGTTGAGACACGACTTAGCTGACGGCAATACCCCCTAGTTTCCCTCCGTGGCATCCAGCCACACCAGCTATCCAGCAGTGTTTTGCTCGGCCTGAGTTGCAGGCCTGAGTGGTGCGGAGCAGAATTAGCGCCAGCATTCCCGGACTAGGTGGAGGATCGTCCGACTCTAACTGTAGGAGGTTGAAACGATGGAAACCCTTGCCGTGATTATTCCGATCCTGACAGTCCTCTCGGTTGTATCGATCGTGCTCTCGATACTACTGCCGTGGTTCGTCTACCGGATTTCGACCTCAACGCGTCAGACGAGAGACTGCCTGATGGTGGCGAACAAAAACTTGGATCTGGCAAACCAACACTTGGCCGTGATAGCTGCCAATACTCAGAGCGGATGACTCGCGAACAAGTAGCCGAGGCCCAACGGATGTCCACCAAGTGGATAGAGGCGCATCCCAGCGGCAGCGAGTCAGGTCGCTCGCGTGGCCTTCCAGTTGATCGTGAACCGACCTCCCGGGCCTTCCATCGTTCCGGTCATCGTGTCTCCATCGATCTCACCGTTATAAATGAGCTCGAACGTGCCAC
>Ga0310120_10000117_pt1 | contig 61021 bp, 44 predicted proteins | sample CB27_AW_983_MG_FD_203506 | JGI IMG/M metagenome (GOLD analysis project Ga0310120, IMG submission 203506) | Marine microbial communities from Western Arctic Ocean, Canada - CB27_AW_983 | ecosystem: Environmental > Aquatic > Marine > Oceanic | place: Canada: Western Arctic Ocean | collected...
ATGACCTGGCAATGTCCCATATGCAAAACCGTAGGTCGCCGTGGGCGACGACTGGTCCAAGATATAAACGATGCGGCAGGGGTTCAGTGACCAGAGGGGACCGGTATGAAACAATACGGCAACCACGGTCCCCTGTTGTATGGGAGCATCTGGCCAGCAAAGTCGGGAAAAATCCTCGGGAAACATTTTCCAAAGTTCGACTGCCCGCCTGGCTCGCCGGAACGTCTTCTGACCGCTACCCAGCTGAACCGCGTATCGGTCAACTGTGAACCCTCTCGGTAAGGTTCCCTGGGTAGCTCCTACCGGGACATAGGAATACGGCTCGTGCCGGACCGCTTTGAGATATTCATTAATGCGCTGTCGCGAAGGTGAATGGATGGTAAACATGAACCTACTGTGAAAACACTGTCTGAATCTCAAGACCTGAGAACTGCCGCTTTTGCACCTGGCACAAAACATCCATTTGGAGATTCATGATTTTCAATTAGTTTTTCTGTTTTGTACAAGCATTTCATCGGAATCCAGACAAAACCGCGTCTCTCCCTCGGAAATTCCTAAGAAACATAGTCAAACCTGCTGCCCGGAATGTCCGCCCATCGAGTCAACTACTGATTGAACAAGAACGCTGGGCTGTTGATAAGAGCCCAGGCCAGATCCTGAACTCCCACCAACCGTGAGTTTATTGTTCGTTTTGCAACCTGTATTAACTCGGCTTCTATACGCTGGACCTCTGAATCAATCGAGCGGTAGTAGTCGGTTAATTCATTCAGTTGCCTATTACTGCGCTGCTGTTCTGGAGTCTTCAGGATTTCCACAATCACAAACGGAAGACTGGAAAACCCAATGGGTCGCGCATCCGTTGTCACGGAGATCCGAAATCTTCCGACTGAATGAAGTCCGTCATAGTGTTGTTGATCAATTTCAAACGTGAGCAGGGTGCCGGTTTTGAACCCGATGTTGGTCTTCATTTCGAAACGCGCCTCGTGCGGCTGATTAACTTCCGGACGAATCCCCCAACCTGAATGCAAATCTTCGTCGATCGTGCCAGACACGTCCCTTCCAGACTGGTTAAAGTCGGCCACTGCACCGGTTAGGACGACCGTTTGTTCTTCTTCGGAATCCGTCATCGAAGTCGCCCGGACTCGAAATCGGCTGATGACAAAATTACCGTCGGGTGCTCGGCCCGGGCCACCCTGCGGTAGAGATTTATCTGGAAGTACTTCCAGTCGAATACCAGTCATGCCAGAAAGATCCGTACGCGCCGTGAACGTATAGGTCTGTTTCCCGTGCGGGCCTGAAACCAAAACAGATCGGTCCTTAAGAGGAATTAGAGTAACTCCCGTATCCGAGTGTAACTCTTCAACCTCAAGCTGTTTCCAGCGTGGTCCCAAATCAACTCGCTTGAGCCACTCAGCCTGGCGCTGGCCCAGCGTGCTTTCGGCTGACTCCAGGCGCAACAAAAGATCTTTTTTCTCCAACGCGGCTTGCTGCAACGCCCACCGGCCCAAATCGATTTCCTCTTCAGAGGGCGGGCGACCCAAAAAACGAAGGTAGATCTCCTCAATCAGAACTGCGTCATCATCTTGTTCGGCCACCAACTTTGCCAACTCATTCTCGGGATCTGCCAGAGCATTGGCGACAGTCGGGCCATTGATCAACTTCATGATGGGTCCCAAAACAACTCCATTGGACCGTTCGCACTCGCAGCTAATTTCACGTTCGGGGCGCCCAAAGTCATCTAGAAATGGTATGTCAAAACCAACGTCAGGCAATTCAGCGGCGCGGAATCCGGGAGGCAGGCCCGGTATTTTGGTCCGAGACCCACTGGCCAGATGGATTGCATCGAAGAGAACCTCGGCGGGCAATCGGCGGGCAACTGCATGTGAAAAGTTCAACTGATCGTCTTCGTTCCAGCGATTTGTATGCACCGCATGTTGATACGTGCGTGATTTGCAGATGACTCGCAACATGTGTTGAATGTCGAATCCGCTGTCCAGAAAGTCTCGCGTTAGCGCAGCTAAAAGTTGAGGATGAGTAGGGGGATTACTGGCACGAATGTCGTCAATCGGCTCGATGATTCCCCGACCGAAAAGATAGCCCCAGAGCCGGTTCACGTAGCTCTTTGCAAAATAGGGGTTTTCTGGAGACGTAATCCAGCGGGCCAGTTGTTGACGTCGCGGAGCCAAATCGGAACCCATATCGGTATGTTGATAGGGGAATCTCGCCTTGGCATCTTCGCCGGTACGATCGTGGCGAATTTCACCCGTTGGCAGATCGTAAACCACTTCAACAAGTGCTTGTTCCTTTTCCACGCTGGTGCCACCTATGGTTTGCTCTGCAAAATTAGGATCGGGCTTGCGACCAACCCTCGAAAAATAACTGGCCAGTTCGTAGTACTGATCCTGAGTCCAGCGTTCAAAAGGGTGATCGTGGCACTTGTTGCAATTGAAGCGGGTGGCCAGAAATAAATGGGTCGTGTTCTCCATTGCTCGGGCAGGATCTCGCCAGATCTTCCAGTAGGAGGCGGCAGGATTCTCCACGTTCGATCCTGTGGCGACGAGAATGTCGTAAACCAGGCGGTCGTAAGACACATTTGAGGCGAGCGCGTGCTTGATCCAGTCTCGCAAGGCCTGCGCTCCTTCTCGCCCCAGGAACTTTCGATTGACTTGCAACATGTCGCCCCATTTATTGGTCCAGTGCTCGATGTAGGATCCGTTGCCAACCAATTGGTCCACCAGCGTCTCTCGTTTTGTTCGCGAGTCGCGGCCATCTGACAAAAAATGGCGTACTTGATCTGACGTAGGTGGCAACCCGGTTAGATCAAGGTAAACGCGGCGCGCAAACTCGACGTCCGAACACAGAGCACTAGGTGCTATCTTCATGCGCTGGAGCTTGTTGTAGATGTGTTGGTCGATGTAGTTGTAGAGTTCTGTTTCGTCCCAGGTGAAACCGTGACGATCGCCCATGACGGTAATCGTGCTGGAAGCATACGCCCCCTGATAACGCGCCAACACAGCGGCTTCACCGCGGCGCAGCAAATGTACCAAGCCGCGAGATTCAGTCTGTGCCACCTCGATATTACCGCTGTCAAAAATGGCTTCAGACGTGACGTCCCGCTGGGTACCGTCCGTGTACGTGGCCAACACAACAACCTGTTGCGTCATGCCCGGCTGAGGCACCACCGGATCACGGGGTAACAACTCGATCTTCTGGACACGCGAAGCAGTGGAATCCAGTCGTACACCCTGGCGAATCCAGTCTCTCAGGAGTTGATAATGGGCATCACCAGGGCTCCGCATTGCTCCGCCCACATGGGGTATGCTGCCGCTTAATTTCAGGAGAATCAGGCTTTGCTCAGGAACGACGCGATTGACCCGACGGGCCGCTAATTCGTCTGTTATTGCTTGATGATCAAAAAGTGGATCATATCCTCGCAGGGAGAGCTTGAATCCGTTCTGGCCATCTTTTGAACCGTGACACGTACCCGTATTGCATCCCATTTTCGACAAGGCAGGCATTACATCCTGGACAAAACTGACTCGATACTCCGCGTTGAGTCCCGATACTCGCACAGGAATCCGAACGGTGCTTCCAGAAAGCTCGAATTCCAGCTCGCCTTGCCCATTCTTCTTGGCTCTTATCCGTCTATGGTCATCGATCTCCAGGAATTCAAGTTCCTGCACCAGAGTCGCTGAACGGGTCACATCAACGGTCTGCCCTGATTCCAATGTACCGGTTATCAACAATTGGACACTGTCGAATGGTTGATCCCAATCAATCACTTTCGGTAACGCTTCGATAGCAATTAGATTTCCGGGTTCGACACCCATTGGAAACCCCAATTCCGTTGCGCCTCCAGGTTGCTCACAGCGTAGATTCCCCATCAGGAACGTCAATAGAAATCCACACACCAAGAGAGCATGGGTGAAAGTCGGCCAGGTGATAGGTGATATGCGTCTCATGGAGCAATAGGTACAGGAACAAACTTGTTTACCAGTCGTCCGGTGGCCGATTCGTGGAGGTAAACTTGGCCATCGAAACCTGCCGAGGCGATGGTTTTTCCATCGGGATTGAAATCCACGGCATAGACACCTGTGACGATTTCTTCCATTTGTGAAAGTTGTTGCCCGTCCTCTGCCCCAAAAACACGGACAACACCTGTACCGTTCAAACTGCTTCCAGCTACGATCCGCTTCCCATCGGAACTGTAAGCAACATCATAGATGCGCCCGGGTAACGCCGGAAACTCTTGAATTAAGTTGTGGTCGTCACCGATTTGCCGGGCTTTGACGCGATAGGTGCGATAAATTTTTGGAATCCCATCGGCTCCGCCGACCAGCAGTTCATCACGAGTGGGGTGACATTCGACCGCCTGCAGCCCACCTTGAAGCGCACCCGGTGTGATACTGGTAATGTTATCCACAAACCGAGCCGTTGACAGTTCTACCAACTTCATCGAGCGATCACGGCTGACCGACACAACATGAGCGCCTTGGATCGAAAACGTTGTGTCCAGCACCCAGTCATTGTGTGCACCATTGAAAAGAATTTGTCTGCCGGTTTCTGCCTCGACAACGCGCACCGTGTTGTCGCTGCAGCCAAAGGCAATGTAACGGTTGTCTGCAGACCAACTGGCTCCGTAAATTGTATCGTAGGTAACCGGCAAGGAAAGTTGTAAGGTTTCTGAGGCGACGCTCCAAACCTGTAACTCACCGAGTCGGCCTGGAGAGCCACCTGCCACGGCAAGCCGCATTCCGTCAGGAGAAAATACGGCCGATTGAATGCGTTCGGACATGCCCACCAGACGACCCACCAGTCCCGACCCGTCTGACTTGTGCAGCAGCACTTCATGGTATCCCGATACGGCCAAAATCTTCCCATCAGGTGAGTGATCAAGAGCCGTAATCACCGGTGCAGTCGCGTACACCGGCGGATGCTCAGAATCCCAGCTCGGCCGGACTGAGTCGGGAGTGTCGTTGTTGGCACCCTGAGCGATCCACTGTCGAATCAGCGAGACTTCCGCCACGCTCAGTGCTGGCTGGCCGCGCGGCATTTCAGCGCCATCCCCGCTTGGCGTGATCAATTGCAGGAGGCGGCTCTGGTCCGGGTAGCTGGGTATGACCGCAGCTTCCTCACTTTCTCCACCGGCCAACAAGTGATTGAACTGTGTCATTTCATAATCTCCGCTGGATTTGGCAGGCTGATGACAACCATGGCACCGGGCGCGAAGAATGGGAAGTATCTGCTGGTAATAGCTGACTTCTGTCGTATTTCTCTTTGCGAACTCAGCGCCGACACCGGTAGACAGTAACGCCATGGAGAAAGGCGCGAAAAACAACAGACACCGTTGAATGGCAACCATGGTGCGCATACCTGATTGCTTGCGAGCGACAAAAGCTTCCAGGGAACCAGCAAATTCAGGCCGCGAACCCACCACTACTACGAAGTTGTTGTGAGCTAACGGTCAGGGATTGTTTAATTATACGTGAATCTGAAGGCGCCAATCAAGAAACCGGTATTCTCACTGTTCAGTCTGGAGCGAACAAATGGTCCTACCGTTCCAACTAATCGGTCTAACAGTAACCACCGGACACAGGAATTCACCTCCGTACTCTATCCCCTTCGGCAAGTTTCCACGCTGACTCGCTCTGAATGCTTTCGCCAAGAGGCTGTTTTCCCCAACGGCTTTCTGCACAAACTGGTTGCCGAAACTGATCCCGAAAAAACTGCCCCGGCGACAAGCAATCCCGGATCACTAATTGTCGCTGCGATCATGCAAATCGGCATGCTCTTGGTCATCTTCAGGCCGATTGTCAAAGCCCCTTTCGGCAGTGAATTCGACGTGGTCCACAAACTTCACGTTGGCACACTCATCCACTTCATCCGTGTGACACTCGGCGAAATCCGGAATGTAAAAACGGATCGGTCCACCTTGTTTATCAGCCAACGCCTGACCGGCAACTCGGTAGATGAAAAAGGCGCGATCCCGAATAGGTTCCAGGGGAACACTTGCGTGAAAATCGTCGCGCGCGGCGTGCAATCCCAAATAGCGGGCCGCGGGTTTAACTCCAACAAGTTGCAGTACTCCGTTTAGTGTGACCGCATCTCCTTGACGCTGCGGATCAATCCGGCTGACATCGACCACCTGAAAAGACTGGTCGATTTCTGCGAAATCTGAAAAAGAGAGTTGGGTGGGGCGCTCAACTTCACCGTCAATCTTAAGAACAAAAGGAGCATTCATAGAACGTTTACCTGGGTGTTGAAACTGGAGGTAAGAAAATTCGGCCGGACCCGCTTCAATTCGTATCATTCCCCGCACGGATTCGATCTGGGGCGGTCAGGATTTTACCACATTCTCCTGCGAGGTATCCACGTGCTCCGCTGGTGGCCGGGGAGACACGGCACCAAAACCGGCAAATGATCAGGGGAGTTCACGGCTGGGCCCTGTTGGAACCAATGTCGTTAGAGCACGTTAGTGTGTGCCCCGACTTTTGCCATCCGTGTATGGAAACGCGTCGATATTTCACAGCTGGCAAGGTCGGCTCGATGCGGACCCAAAGCACATCCTGACCACACCCTGAAAATCCGGTAAGAGGTCAAGTCAGATTCCGGTGGCGCTGGCCATCAAAATGCGCTGATGAAAATGCGCGGAAGCCACCAACTCGTACGAGAGACGATACCCGTCAGAGGACAGGAGTTGCTTTTGACCCCCGACCCCTTCAGCTCGAGTTCAAATTCCGCTACGAGCAGCCCATGCTGTTGCCACAATTGTGGCACAGATAACAATTCCCGTTTCGCACCGTGATCGACCCGCAACTGTCACAACTTGGTGCATCACTTTGAAAGCGAGCAAACTGGTCACTCCGTGAGAGTGTTTGAGACGACGTCTCTGGCGCCATCGAAATACCGGCTCGGTCCAGTAACATGGCATTCGGTAGCTGGTCGCTTTCGCTAGCTGCTCCGTTGGCGGAATCCGACTTCTTGGATTGTGTTTTCAATACTGTCCCCGCGCCCGCTGATGCGGTCTGGACAACTCCCGTTGCCTCTCGATAGCCGGGGATAAATGTCATACCCAGCCAGCGGAAGATATAATCGACGACGCTCTTCGCAATACGAATATCGGGATTGGTCGTGTGTCCCATCGGCTCGAATCTGGTATACGAAAACTTGTTGACCAGCACTTCGAGCGGCACACCGTATTGCAGACTCATGGAAATCGCCGTACCAAAACAATCCATCAGACCACCCACGGTGCTTCCTTCTTTGGCCATCGTGATAAATAGCTCACCCGCTCGTCCATCAGGATATAACCCCACCGTGATATACCCCTCGTGACCTGCCACGTTGAATTTATGAGTCCTCGATTCCCGAGTATCCGGCAAACGCTCACGCCGCGGACGCTTTGCTGGCTGATCCTGTGAGGAGTTGCTTTTTTTCTTGTCGCCTTCCGTCGTTGTTGACAGTGGCTGACTCTGCTTGGAACCATCCCGATAAATGGCCAAAGCCTTGAGTCCCAGCTCCCAACCCCAGCGATAGGCATCAGCGACATCTTCCGGCGTACTTTCCGTCGGCATGTTCACGGTCTTCGAAATGGCACCGGAGAGGAACGGCTGAGCGGCTGCCATCATCGAAACATGTGCGCGCCACTTGATACTACGTTTACCCCCAGCCGGTTTAAAAGCGCAGTCGAACACCGGCAGATGTTCATCCTTGAGTTCAGAAGCACCCTCGATGGTGTCCTTCTTTTCAATATAGCCCAAAATGGATTCAATCTGCGGTTCATCGTAACCCAACGTTTTAAGCGCCAAGGGTACCGTTTGATTGACGATCTTGAGCATGCCCCCACCGGCCAACTGCTTGTATTTGACCAGGGCAATGTCCGGCTCGATGCCTGTCGTATCGCAATCCATCATAAAGCTAATCGTACCGGTGGGAGCCAAGACGGTCGCCTGGGCATTGCGGAAACCAAACCGCCCACCTTGAACCAATACATCGTCCCACAACCGCCGTGCAGACTCTTTCAAGTAATCCGGACACGAATCGTCAATGTGTTCAACCGCTTCTCGATGCATCTGCATGACGTTTAACATCGGTTCGCGGTTCTGATCATAGCGCTCAAACGTTCCCACTGCCTGAGCTAGTTCAGCACTCGTTCGCTTGGCTTCGCCATGCAACAGAGCCGTTACAGCACCACAAAGGCCCCGTGCTGCCGGCGAATCATAAGCCATGCCACTCGACATGATCACACTACCAAGATTCGAATAACCAAGTCCCAGAGGTCGGTAAAGATGACTGTTTTCCGCAATGGGTCCTGTCGGATAACTGGCATGATCGACCAGAATTTCCTGGGCCACAAACAAGATGCGGCAAGCCGCTCGCAATCGTTCGATGTCAATTTTTCCATCCGGGAGACTGAACTTCATCAAATTGACACTGGCCAGGTTGCAAGCTGTATCGTCAAGGAACATGTACTCGCTGCAGGGATTGCTGGCGTTGATCCGACCCGAATTGGGACAGGTGTTCCAGCGGTTGATTGTCGTATCATATTGCACACCCGGATCACCACAGTGCCAAGCACACTGAGCCATCCGATCCATTAACTCTCGTGCCTGATATTTCGGCCCCGACTGATTCGAATTGGTCAGCCATCGCGTGGTCCAGAGCTCGTCTTTTTCCACCGCTTGCATGTAGTCGTCCGTGACACGTACGGAAAGGTTCGCATTTTGAAAGAGAATAGAACTATAGGCTTCGCCATTGAAGTTGGCGTCGTATCGACCACTGGCAATTAACGTATGCGCCTTTTTCTCTTCCTTCCATTTACACTCGATAAATTCCTTCACATCCGGATGCCAGATCTTGAGCGACTGCATCTTTGCAGCCCGCCGCGTCTTACCTCCGGATTTGACGACTGCCGCAATCTGATCATAAACTCGCATGAACGACAGCGGACCAGACGGTTTGCCTCCGCCCGATAATTTTTCTCTGTGCGAGCGGATGGTCGACAAGTCGGTACCGGTGCCGGAACCAAACTTGAACAACATCGCCTCACTTGTGGCCAACCGCATGATGTCTTCCATGTTGTCACCGACGCTCTGAATGAAGCACGCCGATGCCTGCGGAAATTCGTAGGGATTCTGGGGCTGCTTGACAGACTGCGTGGCCGAATTCCAGTGCCAGTTACACTTATCGCCCGTTACACCATATTGATGATACAAACCAACATTGAACCAAACGGGTGAATTAAAAGCACCGTGCTGATGTAGGCACAGCCAACTCAGTTCACGATAAAATCGTTCGCCATCCTCAGCACTTGCGAAGTAGCCGTCCTCGACTCCCCAGTCAGAAATCGTACGAGAGACACGGTGTATCAATTGCCGCACGCTGCGCTCGCGTTCCGCAGTTCCGTTTTCGCCATAAAAATATTTGCTGACAACAACATTGCTGGCCAACTGGCTCCAATCCTTGGGAATTTCGCAGTCTTGCTGTTCGAACAACACACCACCGGTCTCGTCCTTGATCGCCGCGGTTCGTAGTTCCCATTCGACTGTTTCAAACGGATCGCTCACTTCCACTGGACAAAACACCGGCTTGATCTGAAGCCTCACTGCCGGCAACGAAGAATCGTCGGTTTGTGAACCTGTTGCCACAGACTGCACTAATTCCACCGTAGCCATGCATCAGCTCCTTCTGTTTTCGAGAATCCTAATCCTTGAGGATGATATACATTTGTATATCAAATCCATCTGCCCAGCCCCGGATTGCATGTCATTTACTGGAGACAAAACGGAGCCCTTTATCCCAATATCGTTCGTTTAAGTGTAAAAATTCGAAAAACTACAAGATATTGTATTAATTCTCTTTTATACCACAACATTTGGGACGAAGGGCAGAGTTTACTGATTTGTCGTCCCGCGTCAACGACATCTAGAAAATTTTTTCAAAGTCGTTGGTATAAAATGACTTATGAAAATCAAATGGGCAGTAAAAATGCTAGCATAGCAAGCCCGCACCCACGGATCAATCTCGGTTTAAAAACTACGGCATCTTTAAAAAGCGCTAACCCTTTTTTTTACCCCGGTTTATAATCTCAAGAAAGAGCCCGGAAAACTATCAGTCGGCGGCACGTGAGAGCTTTTTAAATCATCTGATGGAAAAGTGGCTCGCGCACTCGAGCCACTTGGGGGCCATGTTCGGGCCTGCTGTCAACCAATCCGCAGAGGCCGGTAGGCGCAAGCTTAACCCAAAAAAACACCCGGAAAAGAGGGTCTAGCAGTCCATCCCAGCTGTGGCAGTTCCTGGATGATTCCTGCGGTCAGCAACACCGCCGCAATTAACTGGCCTGGATTTTGTTCACGAGCACGCGCGTGAACATTTGGCGGTGCCCCGTTTTACGACGTGAATTTTTTCGCCGCCGAAATTTTTGGACCACCAGCTTGTCACCCAGTTGCGCGCCCAGCACTTCAGCCGTGACGCTCGCACCGTCGATGGTAGGACGGCCAATGGTGACGCCTTCATCACCCGAAACGGCCAGGACTTTGTCAAATTTCAACTCGCCACCCTTCGGAATGTCCCGAAAGTCGACGCTGATTTCCTGGCCCTCTTCAACTTTCAGTTGACGCCCATCCTCTTTGATAATCGCATACATGGTGACTTGACCCATCGTCAGTGTGCTCAATTTGTGCCTGGATCCTAGTGGCTGCCAGGGAAAAGCGATCATTTTATCACGAAAATCCTGACTCGTCGAGGGTAAACAGGGGCCATCGACGGCTATCTGGCTTATCGCGGGGTACAAAGGTGTCAAAATTGGCCAGCGACTGGCAACAGCTTGTTTTTTCCTTTTCACCGGAAAAGATGGTCCGGTCGCGGAGCCCATTCAACGAGACTTCTCGACTGCCACCCGTAGACGGACTTGTCCATCGAGAAGATCTCACGGTATGTCTCGAATTCCGGACACTCATTCCTGAGGAGTCACGACTTCGTTACCCTCGCTGTCAAAATACTCCATTTGCAGGAATTCTGGTTCGTGTCCTTCGTTGCCCAGGATATGAACGGTCAACTGGCCTTCGTCTTCGATCTGCGCAAGTTCACGTCGTTTTTTGTTGTTCAAATAGGAAGTAACGTCGTCGGCGACCCGAATAACGACTTTGGTGATCTTCGGGTTTTGGCTGCCCAGAATAAGCAATCGCACGACCTCAATTGCCATGCTCTCGGTTGATTTGACTAAACCTTTTCCCTCGCAGATGGGACAATCACGATAGATGCTCCGTTTCAGACTGGGGCGGATCCGCTGGCGAGTCATTTCAATCAGTCCAAACGGACTGGTACGCAGAATTTTCGTCCGTGCGCGATCTCGTTTTACCGCGTCGCGCAAGGCATGTTCGACTCCCCGCCGATGTTTTTCCTTGCGCATGTCAATGAAGTCGTTGACCACCACCCCCCCGAGATCCCTCAATCGCAGCTGGCGAGCGATTTCGCGAGCGGCGATCACATTGAGCTGAAAGGCCGTTTCTTCTGCTGAATCGTCTGTACGGAAGTTCCCACTGTTGACGTCGATCGCGACAAGGGCTTCCGTGGGATCGATTACTATTGATCCCCCTTGTTTGAGCGGGACTTCTCGCTGATTGATGCAAGCAATTTCCTGTTCCAGATGGTGCTTGTGGAAAAGGGGCTCCTTTCCCTCATAGTAGTGCAAAAGGTTGGTGTGACGAGGCATGACCACCTGAAGAAATTCCTTAGCCCGGTCATGTGATGACAGTTCGTCAATGTGAATAGCGTCCACATCCGCACTGAAAATGTCACGGATCGTGCGAATGATCATGTCACTCTCTTCGTAAATGTCGATCGGTGCCGTGCTTTTTTTGATGCGTCGTACAATGACCTTCCAAAGCCGCAACAGATAAGCCATGTCACGTGACAATTCCTTCTTCGTTCGATCAACTCCGGCTGTTCGCACGATAAAACCCAGTCCCTTGGGCGGGTTTAGTTCGAGCAACGCGTCCCGCAACCGCCGGCGGTCATCCTCGTCATCAATCTTGCGTGAAACGCCCACACGGCCGAGGGCCGGCATCAGCACCAGGTATCTGCCGGGAATGCTGATGTACGTCGAGAGAGTGGGACCTTTCGTGCCGATTCCTTCCTTGATGACCTGGACGAGTACCTCATCACCCCGTCGAAAAATATCCTGAATCGGAGGCTTCATTCGGGGCCGCGCACCCACTCGCTGTCGGCGGCGCGGACGGGCATGTCCGTTACCATCCTCACCTTCTTCGCCCCTTGTTTCACGGCGACCGTCCGACCCACTGGACTGGTTGGGATCATAACCGCCCTGACGAAAATACTCTGCCCCGACGTCGCTGATATGCAAAAATCCATTGCGGCCGACGCCAAAGTCGACAAATGCGGCCTGTATACTGGATTCCAAATTGACAACCTTACCTTTGTAGATATTGCCCACATAGTTGTCCTGGCTGCTGCGTTCAATGTAGAGTTCTTCCAGAATTCCGTCCTCGACAATGGCAATTCGACATTCCTCGGGCTGCGAGACATTGATCAATATTTCTTTTTTCATCATTGGTCCTATCGGTACTTTGTTTGGCAGAGTCTGGCAGCATTCCGCCGCAGGATCATCTCTTGCGTGTCACCGCATGACACGGAATGCGCTCATCAAACATATGCCGCCAACTCCGGCGCGACATTGCGTAGCTCCGCCTTTAAAAAATGGTTTACGTCGCTAGCGTTTTCAAACCGCAGTGCGTGTTCAGCAACCGCCTCACACTGTGCAACTGTTACGCTACGACAAATTTTCTTGATCTCGGGAATGGCACTCGGTGCAACACTCAGGCTGCGGAATCCAAGCCCAACCAATAGCATCGTGTACAGGGTACTGCCGCTCATTTGCCCACACATCGTGATAGGCAGCTGCGCGCGCTGGGCAGATCGGACCGCCATCTGTATCAAACGCAAAACAGCCGGGTCGCCGGCGTTGTAAAGAGACGCCACCTCTTTGTTGGTGCGATCCACGGCCAATGCATACTGGATGAGGTCGTTCGTACCCACGCTGATAAAATCGACTTCTTTCAGAAAAGCGTCCAACATGATCACCGCGGCAGGAACTTCCACCATGATTCCGATAGGAAGATCCTGGTTGAAGGAAATACCCTCTTCCTCCAGGTCCTCCATCACATCCGCGATGACCATTTTCCCCTGTCTTACTTCCTGAAGCGTTGTCACCAAAGGAAACATTACGCTCACATTTCCCAACGCACTGGCGCGAAGCACCGCTCGCAGTTGCGTACGAAACAACGGCAAATTGCGCAACGACAACCGGATGCTGCGCAGGCCCAGTTCCGGATTCTGCATGCCATCATGATGCATCGGGCCGAACATCTTATCGGCCCCCAGGTCTACCGTGCGGATCGTAACTGGTTTATCTCCCATTGCTCGGGCCACTTCAGCGTAGGCCTGATAATGGATCTCTTCGTCGGGCTCCTTATCCGAACTCAAATAGAGAAACTCCGTGCGGTACAAACCTATGCCTTCCGCACCTCGAGTTGCACAAGCGCTGACCTCATGAGGAAATTCGATGTTGGCCAACAACTCGACGCACGAGCCGTCAGCTGTTTCTGCGGGTAAATCTCGCAGCTCTTGAAGGCGAACTGCCAGGGACTCGTGTTGCTGCAACTCGTATCGATAGCGAGCAATGGTCTCTTCATCAGGTTGCAGGATGATTTGGCCATGATCACCATCAATGATTACCATTTCGCCACTTGAGATATCTGACATGAACCGGCCCAGGCCAACTACTGCCGGAAGTTCAAGGGCCTCAGCCACAACCGCGGTGTGCCCCCCGGCACCGCCCATCTCCGTGGCAAACCCGAGTACCTTCTGGCGATCGAGGTTGGCTGTTTCACTGGGCGTAAGTTCGTGTGCCAGAATAATCACCGAGCATGAAAGGTGTGTTAAATCTTCACGGCGATGTCCCAGCAGATGTCGCAGCAGCCGTTTTTCGATATCGAAAATGTCAGAAGCTAGTTCCTGATGGGATCCGCTGTCCAGGGACTGAAAGACTTTGGCGTAACGGCGCAAGGCCTGGCTAACAGCGTAAGCGGGTGAGAAATGTTTGTCGCGAATCAGTGTGTGGAGTTGATCCTGTAGCTGCTGATCATGCAGCATTTGCAAGTGCGCTGAAAAGATAGCCCCACACTGTTCGCCCAGTTGTGCTGAAACCGTCTTGCGGTTCACCTCGATCTCGCGACTGACTGCAGCAATCGCCTTTTCAAGTTGTTCGATTTCATCCTCGACCACTTCGCGCGAGACGAAGCGGTTGGGAATTCGAACACCCTCGTTATCGACGATCAGCGCTTCGCCAAACGCCACACCGGACGAAACGGCTAGTCCTTGGAGTATTTGCATAGGGCCATAAGGCGGTCCAATCTGCGCAGTCTTTCCCGCTGTTCGTTCCCCGTACTACGGAACTCGCTTTTTTCAGCGGGGGTTTTGGCACAGTGCCGCCACGATGGATAGTATGGTTACTAGATGCAGCCCGGTCGTTTGTCGGCTGGCGATGAAAATCGGTAAGCAACAACATGTCACACCAGTGCATCTATTATGGATTAACTTCTTCTTCGGCAAAACCTTTGGCCACCAAATCGGCCAAAGCGTCCAGTGCCGCATCGGCATCTTGACCTGTCGCCTCGATTGATAGCTCGGTACCTTGTGCGGCTGCTAACGTGAGAACGGATAAAATGCTTTTTCCATCCACACGTTCATCACCCCTGACCACATCGATCTTGGACTCAAACTGACTTGCCAGTTGCACAAATAAATTCACGGGACGCGCGTGCAATCCCTGGGGGTTCACAACGGTTACCGCACGGGAGGCTGTCTTATGAGTCATTTCGGTTGGCCACACGTTCCTCTCCTACTAATTTCCAGACCCCAGTTGGGACCGAGTAGTACCCGGAACGTTCAGGAAACAAATTGATTGTTATCCGCTTCTTCCAACAACTGCTGAATGTCTTCTGTCGTCTTCGATTGTTTTAAGAATCGGCAAAAAGTGTCGTCTCTTAATTGACGAGAAATATTTTCGAGGGCTCGCAGATGGTCACCAGGCTGATCAGGGGGCGATATCAATAAAAAGAACAGTTGAACCTTGTCCCCATCCAGACTATTGAAATCAATGCCTTCCTGGCTGACCCCCACAGTAGCAACCAATCGCTCCACGCTGGGGTGCTTGGTGTGCGGGACGGCTATCCCTCGACCAATTCCCGTGCTGCCCAACTCCTCACGCTTTATGATGGCTTTGAGAATACTGTCGTTTTCCTCTTCTCGAATTTGGCCGGCTGCCACGAGTGCAGCAACTAACTCTGCAATAACCTCTTCTTTTGTGTCCGTCTCCAATCCAGCCTTGATCGATCCTGTGCTGACAAAATCGGCAAACTTCATACGGTCTTTCCTTTACTAATTACATAACTAGTCGTGTTTGCGGCGAACTCTCTAAGATGCTTAATATTCCCCACTTGCCGCGTCAGCTTCCCCTGGTTCTGAATCCAGCGGTACTTCCTGATGCTTCAATCCTGTCATTTTATGTCCCTTGAGTTTCTCTTTGTGCCGTCTCAATTGTTGTTCCACTTTATGTACACTGCCGTCGACCGTCGCCATTACACTACCCGCTTGATGCGTAGCAACAAAATCTTGAGCATGTTCAACCGAGACCCGGATTTCCACATGTGGGGCATCTTCATGTTCCAAGTCAACCGTAACGCTGGCTGCCGTCAGCCGCTCAAAAATCCGCGGTAACTTGGAGACTTTTTCAGAAATCCTATGCTGCGCCTGCTGACTCAGGTGACCATGTCTCATCGAGATGCTGATCTGCACCGTGAATCTCCTCCTGTCCGAACCCGCACATCACACCGTCCCGAACGGGAACCGCACGAGCAACGTCAAGTCATTTGACGAAGAAGACGACTATTCTAACCCGCTCCGTCTGGTTGGACAAACGCAAACTTCAAAATGGGCGGGCCGAAACACAAATCGCTAATTTACCGGCCTTTCAAGCAATGGGGAGGGGCCATGCTCGGCAGGGGATTGCTTTCCTCGAGCAAGAACGAGCACCCCGGAGACAACCCACGGACGCTTTCCAGCTAAAAAGGCCGATCACCAGGTGGCTGCGATGAAAATCGTTCCACGAATCCAGAAATTTTGTCTCAAAACCTGCCCGCCGGAAAAACCGGAAAAGAGGACGGTACCGGTCAGAATTACCCATCGCCACCAAACCATCCGGGCTCCGAGTGGCGATTTCCAGCCAGTCTTCCGGAACAGGGTGTAACCGCACAGGAAAATCGTCTCACGATTTTCAACTGAGTAAAATGGAAAAACACAAACACGCGAGCGTCGATGACCTGAAAGTCTTGTCCAAAAGAACCGTCCCGACCAGTTCCTGAACACCTCGGATCCCGACAACGTGATCCAATGATGGTCCTACACGATACCAAACAAAGCAGCCAGGTAAGGCAAGACCTTGAGCCGCAGGGCCTGGATACTGAAGTAACCGAAGAAAGCGGCCGACCAGATGATCATCAAAAAACGCCCCGGGCCGATCGCAATCCTCCGCGGCAGAACCTTGCTGTTGAGGTACAACAACAGAATCGAGTAGACGAACATGACTCCACCGTTCATCGCAGCGGAGGTGACCAGCAGGACCAGCGGCTTGTCGAACCCGACCAATAGAATCACCGTGCCCAGCAGGATCTCGCCCCAGAGAAACAGGTAATACAATTTCGAGAGTGACCAGTTGTCGTTGTCACGGAGGTAGTTGATCTTGACGATGTCGGTCGAGATGCGAGCGGTTACATCCAGGACGCCCAGTTCGGTCGTCAGCAACACGGCAATACCCATCACCAGGAAACCCAGTTTCAGCAGGCCGCCTCCTGTGGCCCGTTCACCGATTACCGTCGCCTCGCCCCAGATGAAGTCCAGGCCATCGCCGTAACGGTCCATGCCCGGTTTCAGCACTCCGTCGGCGTCGTAGAAGACCGAGTAGGTCATCAGCGACATCAGGCACAGGCAGATCACGCAGGTGACAAAGAACGACAGCAGGTGTTCGGTATTCGCCGACCGCCACCAACCCAGCCAATGCTTCCGGTTCTCGGGGCTGTCGGGAAACAGGAACCCGGTGTCGGTGATCGCCTCCTGCTGACCGGTCAACGGGCTGGTGATCCGCCCGATGAACTGGCCCATGCCGTACCCCTTGTCCTTGATGAAGTTGCTCTGGCCCAGGTTGGTCGATCCACCGGCCCCGGCAAACGCCAGCGCGCCCAGGAGACTGATGAAGGTCAACCCGGTCGCATCCAGATCGGGCATCTGCCCGACGCTGACGATTCCAGAGACCATTGCCGTCACGGCATCGCCACGGATCAGGACAAATCCCAGGCCGATCACGATCACCACGATCATCCCGACCAACACCATCTGGATTCGCTCAACGGTGTTGTAGACCACCGGACCGGCCGTCAAAGCGATCCCCACCAGCCACAGTCCGGCGATTCCGAAGTAGGATACATAGCGGGCTTCATACGTCGTCCCGCCATTTTCGCCGACAACCTCGTTGGCCCCGAAGATCAACCAGCTGAGTAATTGGCCAGCCCCGGTAGCCCAGCCGGGCCAAGCCCAGGGCAGGATGTTCAGCAACAGCAACACCCACGCCCAGTGCCGGTTGAGCCGGCAGAATCCTGTGATCGCACTCTCACCGGTGGCCAACGTATAACGCTCAATCTCCATATTTAGAAAGAACTGGGTGATCACCCCGAGAATGCAGGCCCAGAAAAATATAAAACCGGATTTGTAGGTGATGTAGGGCCACATGACGAACTCGCCAGACCCCAATGCCAATCCGGCCAACATGATGCTCGGACCAATCATCTTCTTCCATGAGATCGGTTCGGGCAGATCGCGATACCTCAAAGGTGGCAAGGTGCCGCGAGGAATGACCGTGTCGGGGACCGCCGAATTGGCAGTTGATTGTGGGTGCGAATCGACCATGAAAAGAAAACGACGGTCTAAGTCACTATTCAGAAATCGTTTTGTCCAAGTTTTCCTGAGCGCTCTTCCGATCACCTGACAATCGCGGGGTCCACCGTCGATGCGACCCAGGGCCGGAATCCGTGTGAGAATCCAGTAGCTATGAGCCGGTAGTCGAATCCTTTCTGGCTGGAATGTCAAGCGGTGGCGATTTGTATTGAATCTCTCCCCGCTCAAATCTCATTCGCCAGTGTTGAACCGCCTTTCTTCTTTGGACCGTCGTGTGACGGGGATTGTAAATCGGCTTGACTTCCATGATCCGTTTCAAATTCTCCAGGGCCAGGACCCGGTAATCCATCTCATCATGGTTCAAATATGCCACCAGTTGTCGTGCTCCGTCCTGTTCTAATTCCGGAGCGTCGTAACCGTCCAAAAGTTTAAGGAGTGCGTCAGCATCTTCTCCACGGTGTTTTTCAAAGGCAGCAGCCACCTCCCAAGCAAAATCGCGATCACGGGCCAGCGCGAATTGCAATGATTTAAACAGACTCTCCCACCAAGGTTTTTGTGTAACATCCCTGAATGCCTTGATGGCCGGTTCAAATTCTCCCAGGTGGATCAAACACTCGGTTGCCAAGGCTCGTACATCTTTTCGACGTTCTTCTGAAGTTTCATTCTTCTCCAGCAGCGTCAAGATCAGCGGGCGATTCAGGACGATGTCCCGCTCCAAAGCGACCGCCGCGCGGCGGTCGATCTCTGCGACGTCACGGCCGTTAAGCCAGTTCGGAAATTCTTCGATGGAATCGACTTGGCTGGGAGCCTCGTTATAAAACTGGATCGCCTGGCCAGCCATGACCGTTTGCGGAGGCTGTGCAGCCTCGGTCAGTCGAATGCCTCCACTGATGGGGATGATCCGTACCCCGTCGTGGGCAACCATTGCACGAGAGTCCGTACCTGGTGTGTGAAATCGACGAACCTCGACCGCCAATTCCGACTCGGCATCTACGAATTCAAGCTGGAGCTCCCGATTTGGCAAACCCAAGACCAGTGACACCTCGGCTCGATTCACCGGTGTCAGCACGACACGGCCAAAATGGATCTTGATCTGCGGTTGCTGGGGATCTTGAGCGTGCAGTTGGACCAGAGTGCCGCCAATCAAGGAAGCCCGCAAGCCTGCAGACAACATGATCTGCGGACGGTATTTTGGCAGCGACATCAAACGATCACCGGAGTGTAAAGGCGCGCGCGGAGCAAAACGGTACCAGTTTTTCGATTCGGCGTTGAAATGGACCAGCACCTGTTGGTCGGAAACATACTGCCCCATGGCAATCGGCTCGACCGATTCAGGTTCGGTCTGTAACGGCTCAACAAGGTTCACCTGCTCGATCGGCGACGGCTCTGTCACTTCATTCGTCGTCTCTTCGTTAACCGTGACAACCTCTGAGGGATCGGAAGAAGGGAACGCCAGTTCTGCCGCACTCGATTCTGACGACTGTGAAACCACGTGACTGGCAGGTAGATTCTCTGTGCGATCTGGCTGCTGACCTTCCTCAAGCAACTGTGGATCCCCCAGATTCTCGCTCGGAGGCTGGACTTGATCTTCAGCAACCTGGACTTCTGCCGGTAGGGGTTCTACAAATTGACTCTGTGCGGAACTGAATTCTGCCGCGCCCTTCCTGTCTTGTTCCGTGGAGTCCTCTCTGAACTTGCCACCCGTAAAGGCCACAAGTGCCGGATCCAACATTCCAAACATTGCCAGTCCGCCCAGGGTCAGCACGATCGCCAACAAAAAAACAACCACCACGGGTCCCCAACTTCGTCTGGGTTCTTCACGCAAGTAGTCGGGTATTTCTGCCTTGGATCGCTGCGATTTCTCCACAGCAGTGTTTACTGCGGCAGTACCTGTCGAGAACTCTGCCAAATCCGACTCAGCCTGGAGATCTGTCTCTAATGAGGGATCCTTTTCAATCTGCCTGCCAACGCGATACATGCGCTCCCGTGTGGCAACGCTGACTTCAGCAGGTTCGCCTAGTACTAACGTCAGGATCTGATGGCAGGAGGCGGCTTCTGCCAAATGGATATCCGAGTCCAGACACACCTTCTCAAAATCGGATACGCGCTCATCTGGAAGAGTACTGTCAAGGTATTCCGACACCGTGTTTGTGTCCTGACCAGTCGTTTCATTGAGTTCCGGCGCCGGTAATTTTAATCGTCGAACACACCCTCGCGTTCGATGTGCCAAATCCGTGGCAAATCGACTTCCTTCTATTTTCTGTCCTATTTCATGGGTGTCATCGGAATCAAGTACCTCGTCCAAATACGCCAGCATTGTCCGCAAAGTCAGTCGCATCGCTTCGCTCCCTGAAGTTCCAGAATTGCCGTCGACAGCACCCAGTGTGATGTTGTTGTGACACTCTTATTAGTGAGGCAACGCTGACGATTTCGTACATGATTCCAAAAATAACCGGTCGCTTGAGCCCGGTCGGGAGGACACAAACCGTTACCTGGCGAGGGCTTGGGCAGGCTTGGCTGGGAAGCAGCGAATTGAGGACTTTGCGGTTTGCAAGTCCACCCCTGGATTTTTGTTCCACGAACAAGCCGAGCAACAGTCGGGCGGCTTTGCTAGCGGTGCCAACCGGGGTCGCATGATCGTCGCCAGAAAATTCCGTCTACCCGGAACCTACATGGACCTCGTTCAACAGAACGGCCGGCGGCCCATCAGAGAATGCCAACAGTGCCCCTACCGAAATCAACAAGAAGAGTGCCGCCGGAACCGCCGGATGCGGGTTGGACCAATCGCTCGACGCAGTCGCTGGGCAAGATGACACCGGTGGACGCCGGATTAGTTCCCAGCCGTCGATCGTTCTTCGCCACTGACCAGCTTTGTTTTGCTCCATCGTCCCGATTGAGGCCATGTCCACTGCGGTATCACTTCTGAAAATCTCCAGGCCGCAAGCCGACAGCAGCATGCCCAGCAGGAAACCAAGAGTGAATTTTCGATTAAGCAATTTTCGGATTCTCCGAACTAAAACGATCATCATCTCCAAACGGGATGACATTTCCACGAGAAGCAGACTCCCAACAACGCAATCATGGGACCAAACAGGGCCAAGTCTGGGAACGCCGAAGTAACTGGTTTGGACAAACGACTTTGGAAACACTTGTCCGATCCAAAATGAGAATCGATTGTGGTTTCCGAGCAACATCCTGTGGTCAAGATACCACCGGGTGAACCTGGCCGTCATTTCCGAACTCGGGTGAAGAACGCTCTTCACCATGGCACAACCCGTTTCACCGTTTGCAGATGGAGTAGAGAACCTGCCCGTTTCAAACAGCGGAAACGGATCACTGCTGTTGGTGCGGTCCGCCAAGGCTGATCCCAACCCTGAAAACAAAAATTGTTGAAGATTCGTCCTGAACAACATGTGCAGCTTACACCTCCTGGAAAAGATATTAGCCCGAACGCGTTGCCCTAAATGGCCACCCCAATGCGGTGGGATTTCGGCGTTTGAAAGTGGGCCGCCCGGGTTTGCTATCCGGGTCGACTTTGACCAGCGTTGCCGGGACAAGTCCTGTAGTGCGGTAACTCCTGCAAGTTCGGATTCTCACGAGAACTCTCACGCTTCTCCTAGGTGTTCTAACTCACTCGACTGATGCGGGTTCACTCGACGAAGCACAAGGTCTGTGTTACCGGTCAAACCGGACACATCTTACGGGGTGTTTTGAAAATAAAAGCTTGGGTTGAAGTAGCACGGAGGTTAGAATTAGGAAAAGTTATTTTTTGTGACGACAGATTTTCAATCATTGAACAGGGTTCTGATATCGTGTCCAAATACGCTCGTACTCAGCACCAGATGGTTGTCCAAGAAGCCGAAGGGTACCTGGACCTCATCATGGTCTTCGCCGATCGTTGGCCTGTCGCGCCAGCACTGCGTGACCGACTTGCAGAAAGAACGCTGGAGATACTGGAGAAGGTCGAACACCTCGACATCGAGTTATCCCACGTAAACTATCTGCGCGGTGAAGCGCTCCGCTGCCTGGAAAAACATCGGGAAGCTTTAGTACCTCTACAAGAAGCGGCACAACAAGACCCTGCCAACATTCGTGCTTGGCTCGCCTTGGGGTGGTGCTACAAACGATTGAATCGTATCGATCTCGCTGTGGAAGCTCTCGAAGAGTCCCTGATGGTTGATTCGTCTGGGGCAATCATTCACTACAACCTGGCTTGTTACTGGAGTTTGGCTTGTAACACGGAACAGGCTCTTCATCACTTGGCCGTTGCTTTCGACATTGATCCAAACTATCGCGACCTCGTTGCCAACGAAACCGATTTTGATTCTTTGAGGTCCAACCAGGATTTCCGCATGCTGACCGGCGTGGTGGTGTGAGACTGCAACCCGAATCACTGGGCACGTCGGCGGTGACCCGCTGAAGACGGTTTCACCCGTCAGCTTGTGTTTCGGTGGGGTGGGATGTATTTGTGTCGGAAACGGGGTGGGATGCATTTGTGTCGGAAACGGGGTGGGATGCATTTGTGTCGGAAACGGGGTGGGATGTATTTGTGTCGGAAACATAGTACCGAGCCTCGACGAAACCAACCCACAAAGATTTTATGTCGCGCACTACTAAGAAGGTGTAAAAGCTGGCACCCACACCAACGAGCAGCGCCAGACGTGCGACAGCCGGTAGCGAGTTCAAGACTTCGACTTCTTTCTGCAGAAAGTAAACGAGCACTCCCATCAGGCATGCCGATACGAACGGTCGTAAGATGCCGCTGATGATCGGCCTTCCACGTACTCCCGCCGTTCTCCAGCTGAATAGCGTGTAGGGAACCACGGTTGCAAGCAGCCCCAACGAATAACTTGCGGCAAGCCCTAAGGCGGGACCAGTGGTCACCGAATCCGAACTTAACCCGCAGTAGGCCCCGACAACAAAACTCAACAACATACAACTTGTGACAACCAGTGCTGCTACAAATAACCGATCAAAACGTCCTACTGAAGAAAAAATAGTAGCTGCCATGTTGAAATAACCTTGGACCAGAATCGCCGGTGCGAGCAGTTTCAAGATCGGCCCCGCCTCCATCCATGCACTACCACCAACCGCCAAGATCAAATCTTCGGAAATCAGAAACAGGCCCACTCCACAGGGCAACAGGATGAGAGAAACCATTCGATAGAAGATTGTCACAAACGTTTGATAGAGTGTCTTTTCGTGGGCGGCACGGGACAAAGCTGGCAACATGACACCCAGAACAGGGGCATTCACCAAGTGGATGGGTTTCAGCATCAGTTGAAAGGCTTGCGTGTACATTCCCACCATCGCCAACCCGGTCGGACTACCACCGGCCAGGATCACCAACAATACCTTGTCAAGCTGCTGGCTCAGTCCCAAAACAAAACTACTCAAGCTCCAGTAAATGCCAAGGGGGACGATGCGGGCAACTTTGGAGAAATGCCGTGGCCAGCCGGGACGCCAAGATTCGAAAATCCAGACAAGTGCTGCCAGCACTAACAGTTCCGCATATTGCTGCACAACGAGCGCTCCCACATGATGACCCATCAGGGCGGTGACAATCGCTAGAATGCCACCCACGGTTTGAGCCGTTAGGCGGGCTATCACAAGTGGCTTGAATTTGAGTTCTCGCTCAAGCAGCGCTTGATGTTGAATGCTGAGCGGATACAGAACCACCGTGCCGGACATGGCGACAAACACCCAGCCGGCTGCCGGTGCGCCACCGATCCAGCCTACGAGCAACCCACACCCCGCGACCACTGCGGCAGAAACGAGACCCCCTGCCTGCAGCAGCCAAAAAAAGACGTTGATTTCGTCATGCGATTTCTGCGGCCGCTGCACAGTGACCACATTCAACCCCAGCGTGGACATGGACCGGAGTATGAGAATGAGGGGCAAACACATGCCCAAAAATCCATACGGTTCGGGCCCCATGAGCCGATAGAGCACGGCAAACAGAGAGAAAGAGACGAGTTGAGACGCAATTTGCGCACCCAACAGAAACAGGGTGCCGTGACGAACGTCTCGCTCCAGGCGATAGAAACTAGGCTGCTTCTGGGTGGTCCTTGAGATCGGGATGCGGTTTTCGGACGTCAATTCAAACCACCCTGGAGCTTGTCGTGAAAATTCTAAACAAAGCCCGGAGAGTTGGCGCAGGAACCAAGGTTCTCGACAACTCGCACGTGCAACCCTCGCGAGCCAGCCTGCCCCCTCCTGTTGACCACGCTCCCGCGTCCGAGCCCAGCAAAACCGCTCGGGTGACGGGCATCTCCAATGCCACTGTGAAACACCGGCCTGGGCCCTGCACCCCGGCAGCGAGAATACCTGCCGTCAGCAAGCTGCAGCAAGGGCAGTCAGGACGCGATTGTCTGAGGAAATCCGAGAAGACGTCCCACGCAGGTCCTCACACTTCTCCCTGGAACGGTTTCCGGAAGGCAGCCCCGTCACTTTGGCTTGAAGCTGGCTGCAGGACGGCCGTCGTGGTGAGAGCGGTCAGCGAGCCTGCCACGGAAACCGTTTTTACAGCGCTGTTGTCACCTCTGGCCTAACGATCTTCACTCAATCCTCTGAACCTCAAATCATCTGTGGAACCGGCAACTCCGGATCCTCCTACCTGGAGGTTCACGTCTTGTTCCAATTCTTCAATCTGTCTGACCAACTGGCTGTCTGCTGAACCAGATCGGCTCTCCAAATAGTCCAGCCAGGTGTAGACCGTGGGAGTCATGAACAGGATAAGGGCAGCCGGAGCAAAACAGAAAAACAGGGGGATGGTCAGAATGACGGGAGTCCGATTGGCCTTTAATGTGGCAACCTGCTTGCGGGTTGCCCGAAAATGATCTGCCTGTTCCTGCAGGGGCTGTGCCAGCTGGGTCCCAAGTTGATCACCGTGACCCAGCAGATTGGCAAGTTGACGGGCTTCTGGAATGTCCACCCGGGAGGCAAAATCATTTAAAGCACGTGACAGGCTGCCAACCTCTGCCTGGCGTTTCATAATCTGTAGTTCGGAAGCCAGAGCTGGGGAACTCGTGAGATTACGGGCCACGTGATCCAAACTGGCCAAAACAGGCAGTCCACCACTAAAACACATGCTAAGCATGTCCATCATGTCGGCCAGTCCATTTCGGACCTCGCGGACACGGTGAATTTGGCGGAAGTAGACATAAAGACGGGGTGTCACCGACAGTGCGGCGGCCAGCAGTAAGCCGACGATCAACACGACATACGATTGTGCGGGCGGCGCAAGCAGGGCCGCTGTTAGGGCTAGAATCAATGCCAGGGCCATCACGACAAATCGAATTGCATAAATGTTGTTGCGCGTGCCCGGACTGTACAATCCTGCTCGTCGCAATAATTGGGCAAAATCCTTAGACTCTTGCCGGGATTCAGGAATGACCTCAGCCAAAGTGGGAGTCAGCCTACCGAAAATCCCATCTGGAAAAGCATCTTCCTGATTATCTGTGGGGTTCGCTGGCTCTTTGGCTTGTCGGCCACGGCCAAAAACGAACCTGACAATAATCGAAACGAGCAGAATCAGCCCCAGCACCAGTGCGGCAATCCACCAATGGTTCTGCAACCACAACCAAATTGTTTGCATTGATTCATTCATGTTAGTAATTCAAACGACTCATTCGCCAAATCAGAAAAATTCCAATCACTTGAAGCGCAAGAGAGGCAGCCAGCCAAAAGGGGCCCGACGCGTGGGTTGTAAATGCTTCCAGGTATTCCGGTGAAAAAAACCACATGTACGCCAAACCAAATACCAGCACAACGACAATGGCAGAAGCGGAAAAACGGCTCCCGGCCGTTACCGATCTGACATGGCCATAAAATTCCTGACGGTCACGAGCCGACCGTGCCAGACGTTCGGTGAGTAGGGCCAGATTTCCCCCCGCCGTTTGATGGACCATAACGGCCGTGGCAAACACGCGGAATTCCGGCAAGGGTATCCTCTGTGACATTTGCTCCATGACCGATACCGATGAATTGCCAAATCTCAACTGCGAGGCGCATTGGCTGAATTCGGCGCTCAGCGGCCCCTGTAGTCCGAGGGCAACCGACTCTGCCGATTGTTCTAAAGAGTGTCCGGCCCGGACTTCATCCGCAACCAGTTGCAAGGCTTCTGGCAACTGGTTGCGCATGGTGCCGACTCGTCGCCACCGCAGGTAGGACAACCAGGCAATCGGCAGGACCATGCCAATCAACGCCCCCAGGGCGACTGCCAGCAGATTCTCCGAAATAACGAACTGCACCGCTCCGCCTACCAAAGTGCAGCCCATGATCAAGGTTAAAGTACTGGGTACATCAAAATTGGAGCCTGACTGGTTAACGAGCTGATAAAACCACTGGTCAAATCGCCCGGTATGGAAGGTCTGCTCGCGATAATAGTTTGCAATCTCGTTAGCATCCGCATTCAGTTTTAAACGCCGATCGACCTGATGGTAACGGCCCGAAGAAAGGTCTCGGAACATGCATGCCAGAACGATCACGATCAGCATGCCCAGCAAAAATCCAGTAACAATTCCGATGGTGCCGATCACGATGAATCCTCCTCAAACAGGTCATCCAAAAAATCGTCTTCCGGCTCGTGGTCCAAGTTCTCATCCAATTCCGAACTTAAATCGTCTTCTGAAATATCATGTGTCTCTTCCGGCACCCGAGTCTCCGACGGTGGGGAAAATTGAGCCGCCTGACCCTGGGCCGGTGGTGGCGATTGCAAGTCGCGCTGAACAAACAGACTGTCTGGTAGTTCGACTCCGATTTCTTTCAGCCTGCTGCAAAAACTTGGCTGATATCCTGTGGCAGAAAACGTGCCGGTGGCTGTTCCCTGGTCGTCGAGATGATGCTGTTTGAATTCGAATATCTTTTGTAACTGGTATTCACCTTTTTCCAGTCCCACGAGCTCTGAAATCCCCATCACCCGTCGTACACCCCCCTTGAGTCGCGCCACATGAATCAACAGTGTTAAGGCTGAACTGATGTACCGTCTGACAACGCTGACCGGTAGATCGAACCCGGCCATCGAAACCATCACCTCCAGTCGCGATAAAGCGTCATGGGTATCGTTGGCATGAATGGTCGATAGGGAACCTTCGTGACCCGTGTTCATCGCCTGCAGCATGTCCAGCGCTTCGGCACTACGAACTTCGCCCAGGATAATTCGGTCAGGTCGCATGCGGAGTGAATTGCGAACCAAATCTCGTTGCGTGATCTCTCCTGCCCCTTCCACATTAGGTGGGCGGGTTTCCAGAGAGACAACATGCTTTCTCTGCAACAGCAACTCGGCTGAATCTTCAATCGTGACCAGACGTTCTCCCAACGGAATGAAGCGTGAAATATTGTTCAGTAGCGTCGTTTTCCCGGCCCCTGCACCACCACTGATCAGTACATTCAGACGACCTTCGACGGCAGCGGCAATTAACTGGATCATTTCCGGACAGATGGAACCGAGTTCCGTCAGGTCGTCCATCTGGAGTGGAGTGTGGCCAAATCTTCGAATTGACAAAATTGGCCCACGCAACGAAAGCGGTGGGATAATTGCATTGATGCGCGACCCATCGGGAAGCCGGGCGTCCACCATCGGAGAATTCTCATCGATGCGACGTCCCACGCGAGCGACAATGCGACCGATAATCTGCATCAAATGTTCATCATCAGCGAACATCGTCGAGGTTTGTTCCAACTGACCAAACTTTTCGACATAAACTTCATGCGGACCGTTGACCAGAATGTCTGACACTGCGGGATCCTGCATGTACGGTTCCAGCGGTCCCAGTCCGAAGGATTCGGCAATCAGATCCTCAATCAGACGATCCTGGTCCACTACAACGGAAGGTGGCGGGCGATTCTGCAGAATGCCTTCGGCCAACCTTCGAATGTGCGACTTCAACTCGTCCTCTTCCAAATCGGCCAACCGAGATAAGTCGAGTGAATCGAGTAGTTCGCGGTGAATCGTCGTTTTAAATTTTTGGAACTCCGCTTCTCGAGATGCTGTCGCTACCATGGTGTCACCTGGTTCATTTTCCTTGTCCGTCGTTGCAGAGTCGTGATGTAACAAAGGGGACTTCATGACCCACCGCCCTTACTGTACCAGCCGGATCTTATGAATGTAAATATTTTCAGGAACGCCCGGATCGGTTTCCGCAGTGAAGTGCACCAGAAATGCTGGTTCCACGATCACGCATAATTGATCAGCCGTTCCACCAATATTCTCAGCACTCAAGACCGAAGCGGCTACGAATCCCACAACGTTCAGTCGCTGAAGAAATGGACCCTGGTAGAGCGGAAAAATACGGCGGGTATCAACCGCGTCGTTGGCAACGTCATCAAACGCCTTCACAATCATGTCCGTGTTGGTGGGACTGACGTTGGAAGCCTGTAGTGACAGAGGAGAACCCGGGGTGGCGGGTCCGAATACCGGGCCGGCAAGATCGCTCGGCAAGACTCCTGAGCGCACCAAATCCGGAATGCCTTGTAAATTGAGTGGCAGCGTCTGACCAACATCCACCAGGGCACCATTTGCCAAACCAGAACCCCCGAAGGGACGCAAGACAACCTCCAGTTCCAATACGTTGTTCAAGTTGGAATCTATCCCGCCTGCGGGGCGGTCGGCGAACCAGGCGGACGCTCGAATCGCCAAGGGTGCCAGTGGAGTGGCCACGGTGCTGGTAGGTCGAAATCCAACCACGCGACTGTCCAGGCAGGCTACTCCAACCGTGGTGATATCCGCTGCGTCGTCGAAACCAAAACCGCGCATCAGCATCAAGACGGGATTAGGACCGGTTGCGTAGCGATGGAGTTCGACACGCAATGCATTGTAGGGCGTTTCCGAGAAAAAGACGGGAGACTCCACACTGGCCACGCGACCCGGAATGACGGTCACATTTTTCGAATCCAGTTTTGAACTCGCCGGTGCAACCCGGTTGTTAGCGCGGCGCATCCAATCCACACCGTCTTCCGCCTGGACCTTGTCATCCCATTGTTCGCCGGCGCGATCTTCGAGCAACTGTTCGTCCAGAAGTCGTTCCACCGCGCTCAAGGCCAAAATATCACTTCGACGCTGCATGTCCCGATTGTTGAGAACCAGCCAAATCCAGTTCAGTACCAGCATCACAAGAAACACAGCGGTCATCAGAAACAGGAGTACCAAGAAGGTCAGGGCGCCTCGACGATTCGCCCCTTGCCGGCGAGGACGAAGGTGCCTGGAGGTCATCCATCTGATCCACGGTGGTTGCAAGCAATTCACAGTCCAAATCCCGGAAGGCTTTGATCCACGGGCGTTTGTCGATGCAGGGCAAGTTCGGCTTGTTGGTCATCTCGCCTCAAACGTTCTCGCCTCTCCCGCGTTCTCTGTCCTCAGTGGTTTCCAATTGCCGTCATGGCCCGCTCCGTAAGGCCCTTCTCGGAGAGCACGGTACGCCCCCTGATTTCGTTGTAGTTCAGCAGCGGTTGATCGCTGCTTTTGACCGCTTGTAGGGCTCGATCAAAAAAACTCGTGATTCCATTTTTCTCGAGACTGTGTGAAGTGGAGATACGTCGCCGACTCTCCACCTCTGCCGGCGATTCCTGCCACAGTCGCAAAGCTGCTCGGCCAGCGAAAAGAGAACTGGCCGGATTTTTGGCTTTCGATTCCCGAAACAGCACCGGGGGACGTTGATCCAAAACGGTCTCCGAGACCGCCTGAGAAAAAGCTCGCCGGTTCCGTCCCACAGGCTCCGAAATTTTCGCTGATTCTGGATCTGCCACTGCCGAATCGACACCAAAGTATTGGCCATCCTGGGAGTCGACACGTGACGCCTCACGGGAAGGTCGTGCCCCCTGCAGCGGGCGGGACGCTGGAGTCGATGATTGCGTGTTCAGCTCCGGAGCCGAAGGTGCCGTGGATTCTTTGACTTTATCAGGCCCGAACTGAATGTAAGTCGGTGCCCCACTACCACGGTAGACTTCAACCCGGTACGGTTCTACGGGCACAGGCGGATCGAGTGGTGTGGGTGGTGTGGGAATCTTTTTGAGTTTGACCAGTTGATTGGGATCCACAATGTCGTCCTGGGGACCGACCCCGGCATGGGAGCCAACAATGCTGACACTCAGCGTTCCCATTTCTTCGGCCAGTGTCAGTTCGTTGGTCTGGTCAGGCGTTACTTCAACTACAATCGTTGTTAAATCATTCAGGTTGTTTCCACGCGGCCCTTGCGGAGGAATGACCACCGCCAGCACCCGGACGTTTTGCATCAAGGGTTTGGTAAAGATTCCAGGTAAACCGGGTTTCTGAACTTCCGGATGGTCCGACTCTACGGTGAGAGAAATATCGACGATCGAATCATGGCCGATGATGGTACTTCCGTACACCAAGCCCGCCACTTGTATCGTTTGAGCACGCTTGCCTTCAGTGATGCGCTCTGGAACGCGTTCAATGGGGTTTTCTCCAATCGAATACAGCATGTCCTCCGTGATTATCGCTCCTGCCGGAACGGTTTGCTTGGTGAACCTTGCTACCGCGATGTTCACATTCGTCAGGTATCCAGTTGGGGAAGGTTCATTCGGCTTCAGTTCAGCAAGCTCCAACGCTCGCCGGTCGATCTGCTCCCGTTGCCTGAGATTCACGCGGGCAACGACAACCTGAATTCCTGGCTGTTCCACCGGTTCAGGACGCTGGGCCATCTGCTTGACCACGTATGCAAACACCAAGCCCCCCAAAACGGCCATTACGAGGAGCGCGATCGTACCAGGGCTAATGAGTCTCACGAATTAGTTCCTTAAACTGACTGGTGGATTCATGTGGATCAAAAGGCCAGTCCGTTCCTCCTGCTACCTGCATTCGTCCAGGAGAAACACGCCCCTTACTCCACCCGCATCACGAACGTTTGTTGTAAATCAGTTCCTGCAATTGTTATGCCAACTAACGAAAGTGCGTTGGGGGCCACCTGGGCGGCCCCTACTCGGACGGTGACTGAAACTTTATCGCCAGTTCTGGCTTGGTCTAACGGAAATTTCGACACCGGCTGATCGTTGACAAAAATCAACAGCTGGGTGTTTTTCTTAAACGACCAGCCCTCCAATGCATTGTCCACTGATCTCCGCACCGAACCAATTGTGGCACCCGGTAATGCCGCTTGTCGGACCCCGGAATGAGCCGCAGCGCTTATGGCCTGAGATCCCAGCAGCAGCATGCTGAATTGCACAAGCGACAGCCCCGCCAGCAGCAGGATCGGGAGGGTAAGTAACATCTCGACGGTTAACAGGCCACGACGTGCGCTGGACTGCTTGTTCGGTGTTAAATTGCGGTCCATGATAGGTTCTACTTCCGTCTGCCGGTTAACGTTTTTAAGCCGCCACGGCCTGACTTCATCTGATGGCAATCCGGCCCCCGGGGAGCACAACGTTTCAGTGCAGGGTTAATTCAAAAACTTGCCCACCCTGGGACATTGTCAACCAAGCTAATACGATCCAAGTGGCCAGCGCCACCGGCACGGCAAAGGGTAACACCCGCTGTGGCCGCAACCGTTGCTTACCCGAACGTCCTTTCGCCAGATAGTTACGCTGGACCGAACTTACTCCTTTCGTTGCCGCAACTTTGACCATAACGCCCAACGCCAGTACAGCGGCCAAAAACACACTCACCACAAATACGTAAATCAGATGAGTTGGTCCGAGCCAGGCACCTAGGGCAGCCAACAACTTGACATCACCCATGCCGCTACCACCCAGCAACCAAGGTAAAAAAAGTAAGCCAAATCCGACCAGCAACCCGGCAAACGACAACAAAATTCCCCATCCCTCAAAAAACAACGCGTGGAACAAAAGACCGAAAACAGCAGCGGGAACCGTGAGGTGGTTGGGAATACGGTGCAGCCGAACGTCCACCACTGCCGCCACTGCTGCATAACAACTCACCACACTAATGAAAGCGATCGAGGTGAGTGTCATCGAGTTGCAGCTCCTGGGCCATCTTTTGTTAAGGCAGGCTTCGTTTCTTTCTCTTCATTCAAGCCAAATTCGCTTCAGAAGATTGTTGAATTACCTAGTCGTCTGTAGTTCCTTTTCTGTACTGGCCCAAGTGCTGAGCAAGCTGTCTCTACATAAAACAATAGGTCAAAGGATCTTTTGGCTGCCAATAATGACAGAAGTCACCCGATCGAAAACGATTGGGTGACTTCCTACCAGAATTCATCTAATCACTACTATCAACAATGAACCTACGAAGGAGCGTCCACGTCGAGTAGGAAGTTGCCAGTTTGACCGTTGAAGTTGTCATTTCGGTTACAATCCTGAAAGACGGCCGAATCAACGAAGAGCGAATTGCTGGCACCCTGGTCATTTGTATCATGCACTTCGATCTGCAGTGGATGCAAGACTGTGTAGGACTGATCCAAGGCCAACATGGCCTGTGCCACATCGCCCAGCTCATCAATGATTGCATCGCGGACAGCCGCAACGCCCCCAACAACGCCAATCGTCAACAACGTGACTAACAGAATCCATTCAAATGTGAGAACACCTTCGTCCTCATTCCAAATTCTTTGCAAGATTCTCTTCACGGATGACTCCTTTAATTAACGTTTCAAGACACGAGAAATGGAGGACGGGTCGACAACGACCCACTGAAGCATCTCGACCTTCAAAGACACCGTTTTCCGTCCAGTCTAAAACGCATTTTCTGTGCCCATGGTGAAGAAAATAGCGGGCAAGAAATAGAATCACCCTCCTAAGACGTTGCTGAGTTGAACTTTAGTTCAATTGCTTCAATTGTTTCTGGATTCGGTGGCGAAGCGGAAGTACATAGACCGTAAAACATGGGGGCCGGTTGTAACGATTCTCCGTTTAAGTTTCTAAGCGTGATGCCAAGATTGTTGATCCACTTTAGCAAGGAAAGCAGATGCTGTGCCGTCACCTGCAATACGAGAAAAGGAAATCTTGGTTGTTAGAGATAAGTTACAAATTGAAAACAACTTGTGACATCCAGGTGGGAATACTGAAATCTTGCCAGACGACCAATGTCTGTTGGTTTTTGGCAACGATCGTTGTGTGAAAATTTGTAACCTGTGTATGCGCGGGTGAATTTATCTGTCCAAAAAAAACCGCAGCGCGGACGGCCGTCCGTGCTGCGGAGTCACACAAAAAGCATACCGGAAATCCCCGTTAGGATACATTTCCAGCCACATCACCCGTATCAACACACCCCCCCTTTGGTGTCCACTGCAGACCTGTTAACTCGAGTGCGTGAGGTATGAGAGATGATCAGTGAGACTACGAAGGAGCGTCGTAATCCAGTATCGGATTGCTGGTCTGACCCAGGAAGTTTCCGTTACGGTTACAATCCTGAAACACCGCCGCATCAATGAAATTCGAGTTGCTCGCACCCTGGTTGAGGGTGTCGTGCACTTCGACGATGAGCGGATGTAACACGGTGTACGATTGGTCCAGAGCCAACATGGCCTGAGCAACATCACCCAATTCATCAATGATTGCATCACGGGCTGCAGCAACTCCGCCCACGACACCAACCGTGAGCAACGTCACCAACAAAACCCACTCGAAAGTGAGTACACCCTCATCCTCCATCCAGATTCTCTTCAGCATCGTCTTCACAGGTAACTCCTTTACAACGTTAAGATACGTATTTAACCCCGATACGGCGGTCCAACGAACAGGACCTGCCTGCCGCCATGTTACGAGCAATTTTGGGCTCGAAGAGGCGATGTGCCACTTCCCTTATTTGCACAATTCATACCACTTGCGTAAATGACCTTATCCTTCTAAACCAATGACTCAGGTTCCCAAATGATAATAAGACTTTAAGGCCTGTCAATTGTTTTTCTCTGAATTAGACGCTTGAAGAATTTCTGTTCCGTGTTCGGAACACATTTATTGGAGCTTTAACAAAGTGTTCAGTTCGATGAACACTCAAAACGTCCATTGCGGTTGAATTGGGTTGTGACCGCGAAGATTTCAACGGGTGTGGGAGATCATTCGCTACGCACAGGGGCAACGGGGGCCGCAGCAGCAAGGCGAACCAACAGGCTACGCTGATCCTGGTAGATGATTTCCGCGCGTGGATGGCGCTCGATGGAACGTCTCAACATTTGGTTCCGCCCGCGACTTAATAACAAGTAGTCCAATTGGTAGTGATCGACCAAAGAAAGCCAGTTGGGATCCCCTCTTAAAATCTGCAGATAATCATCCCACACTCGCTGCGAAACGAGGTGGACATGAGAGTAGACCAGAGGCCGTAGGGATGTACCACTTTTCCAGAGAATGTAATCCGCCCAATCCAGGGGACAAATTAGATTGCCTTTGTCACCTTGCTCGGCAATGCGATCTGCCACGTAAAGCGGCGTATTGTCCACAGTGATCGCTCCAATACCGCGCTGCTGACCCGAGATGATGGCTTGACTGGGTGGGGACCAGAGTAGTGTGACAAACACACAAGCCAACGCGAACAACGTGCGCATTGTGTTGCGACTGGCGATGGGATAGTTCCAATCCGGAACCGATGTACTTGTCGATCGACGAGGCGCTCGACATATTACCACCCAGGGCCAAATCAGCGCCCACCATGCCAACATCCTCATCGATAACAGGGCCAACAAGGCAAAGACGAATAGTAATAAAACTTCGTAGGTGTCGAGTCTTCCCTGAGAACGGCAAAGGATCCAAGCCGTCAACAACACTGATAAAAAAAACAGGCTGCCTCCCAAACTCTTGATTACCAGGGGCTGCCATTCAGTGATGTTGTCCAGGGCGGGACTGAATCCAAAACAGGCAACTTTCCACAACAGAAACGGCCCCAGTGGATTCACGCAGGCGGCTAAGCAGCAGGCAGCCACCAGCAACCATCGATAGCGCGTCCTGGTGTCCGCCAGGATAGCTGCCCAACCTTTTTCTCGCCAGGCATCCCAACTGTGGCCGATCGCGCAGATACCAAGGGTGGCCAAACCGAGCACGAAAGAGCCGTGCAAATTCGCCCAGACGATAAACAGCAACGGCAACCACAGAAACGGATGTCGGCGTTGTGGAACGAGCGAGGTGGCTACCAGGACCAAGGGAAAAGCGGCGGTCCCGAATAACTGGGGGCGGATGGTTCCTATTTGCGGAAGCGCTACCATGTAACTCAAAGCTGTTCCCAAAATCGCAAAACGTAGCTCTACCCCTCGAAGTCGAATGGCCCACATCAACAAGCCACTTGACAACAGTGCCAAGCCGGCATGGCCAAGGACAAGACCTTCGTATCCCAGCCATTTCCAAGTCAAAAACCCGGTCACCTGAGCCAACCAGGGAACGTTCACAAAGTCCGCCGCAGGAAGTGCTGTTTCAGCCGAAAAAGGGTCACTTGACGGCAGGCCATGACTCATAATCAAACGGCCGTAACAGAGATGGCCCCATAAATCAGTGTGATTCAGCCGGTGCAGACTCGTCAATAAAAACACCAGGCAGAGCACGATGACAGCCGCCAGAGCGGCCGCAGTTGTCTCGGGGAAATACGGAGAGGAGGGAATCGGGTGCGGAATCCGTGGTGGGTCCTGCTGGGCCGCATCCCGTAAGTCAGGTGGAAGGTCTGTATCTCGTGAATCCATTTCTATTCCAAAAGGGTTTTCTTATTCACGAAAACGAACATCGGAATGACGATGACCCGCCAGCAGACCATTTACTTTACCGATTTTTATTTTTTCTGACACCGCTCTGACTGATCGTACTCATTTCCGCATTCGATCTTCCTGGTTCGTTCTTCCGGACAGTTCCTCGAACAAAACAACATCCGGTTGTGGCTTGTTGACTGCAACAGCAACTCCAGCAATCTAGTTGGTAGAGGCCTGAAGGAAAAGATGGAAACTTCAGGGCCGACTCGCACAGTTCATTGTCCGATTTAATCCCGGGGTGTGTCCGGCAGAGATTGGCTCTGTCCTGACTGCAAAGGCGAATCAGGCACCATTGAAATTCCATCTCGCCATGCCTGATAGGGATCCTTGGAACGCCACAGACATAAAGCCCGCCCCGCATGCGTGAAGGGTCCGTAATTCTGCAACAGCGTTTCATTGTCAACCTCCTGCACTGCACGCACCAGCCACTGTCCAGCATTAACGACCATGTTACGAGGCGGCTCCAGATCCCGTGGTACCAACGCCAACCATTCCAGCTGATGTCCCGTCACCAGGATCTTGTCGGCCAAGGAAGCCGACTTGTCTTCTCGAGCCGACTTGCCCCGGGGCCATTGTCTGGTCCAGTACCCCTGGTCACTCTGCGCCGCGCCCAGCAAACGAATGACCTCCCCCATGTAGTCCCGCATTTTTTGGCGACTGCGAACAGCAAGAGTTCGCCGGGCTGGAGTTACCTGATCATCCGCTGCGCATAACACGACCATCGCCTCCAAACGGTGGAGTCCATTACAGGCACCGTAGTGTGGGGGTGCAAAGATCAGTTCCCTGACCAACTCGTCCACAAGCACCCTTTCTCCATACTGATTTTTCCAGCCTGACTCCGGATAAACAAAACGTGCGTAGCTGATCACGGACCATTCGTATTCATGCTGCTCCAGGTGCAATCGACGCATTGCTGTCAGCGCCAGGTTTTTGATGTCCGTCGTCCCGTCCACCGTCACCAACGGCGTGTCCAAAGGAGTCCCGGTCTCGGCCAAGGTTGCGAGAATGTCGTTCAAATGATAACTCGACGTTGTCCGATGGGGGCTGCCTGGCGACCAGTCGCGGACCAGGACATTTCCATTCTCCGTATCAATCTCATACAAGGGTGGCGTATTGACGCCCGCCAAGCGGCCAAATTCTGCAGCGTCCAAAAAATACCGCTGCATTGCCGGGCCGGACATCATTTCTGAGTCATCAAATTGGGCATGTGGACCCCAGAGCCGCAACGCATGCAGCAAGCGGTTGGTATTGACGGGGTTCCGCGGAGGCTTCAAACGCTCCAGGACATGGAACAACTGCTCGTCGGTCACCACGGTCGGCAGATTGAAGCGAGGACCGATAACCAGAGGATGCGCACGAGAAAAAGTTAAAGGTGGCGTTGGATTCCCTACTGCCGCAAAACGATACACGCCCAGTCCCGTCAACAGGATGCAAAGAGGGATCGTCGTTCGAAGCACACGCGACAACATTGTTCCTAGCTCGGAAGGCCGTTCAGCATGTCCCGCGGGACATTTGGCGAGATCAAAACGCGCCTCTTATACTAGCGAATTGTCCGTGTTCGTCCTAGATTTGCATCTCCGGGTTTAAAAGACCCGCCTGTCGGGGTCTGCTGCAGCTGACTCGACAACGATCCCGCACCAAAACTGTCTGGAAATCAAGAAAGAGCGGATTTCTGAGTCCCTTCAAGTGTTGCTGCACTCCGTGCGGGAAGCAGATCACCCCATCAAGCCAAACTTTTTCATCTTGTTGTAGAGCGTAACACGACTGATTCCCAGTTCGGCCGATGTCTCTTTTCGACGATGGTTGTTGCGTCGCAGAGAATCTTCGATGATGCGGCATTCGATCAGATCAACCCGGGCTTCCAGTGTTTTAGATTGGCTGAATTCAACATCTTTGTGATCGACGGAAGAAGGTTTTCCAGAGGCGGCCGTACCCGGGACTCCGGCAACTGCTACGTTCTGGCCCGCAACAGCCCTTGCCGAAACAAACTCTGAACCAGTTGGTGGTTCCAGTTCATTCAAACTGACACGACTTGCCACAAGCGGAGTCACCTGGGGAAACCCGGCGTTCGCATACGTCTTGTCCCCGTTGACAGAATGAAAGTTGGACGGCAGATCACGCAGAGTCAGTACACCGTGTTGGCTATAGAGAACTGCTCGTCGGATGACATTCTCCATTTCGCGGATATTGCCGGGCCACGGATAGTGTCTCAAGGCATCCAATAAAGAAGAATCAATCTCGGTCAGAGGAATGTCGTGCGTCCGGCTATGTTCCAAAGCGAATTTTCGCGCTAGATACTCGATGTCCCAAGGTCGTTCTCTCAAAGGCAACAGACAGAACTTGAGAACATTAAGCCGGTAGTACAAATCGATGCGGAAGTTACCCGCCTGGACCAAGTCTTCGAGATTGTAGTTGGATGCGACGACCAAGCGGGCCTGTGACGTCACTGTATCGTTACTCCCAACCGGTTCGTACTCGCCTGTTTCAATGACGCGCAAAAGCTTAGCCTGCTGATCCAAGGAAAGCACATCAATTTCATCGAGCAGTAACGTTCCCCTGCCCGCAGCAGCGAACTTACCTTCTTTGTCATTACCAGCCCCGGTAAAGGCACCTTTGACGTATCCAAACAGCTCACTTTCAATCAGGTCGGGAGGCAATGCACCGCAGGCAACGGTACACAGCCGCTCTTCACGGCGGTTGGAAAGTTCGTGTACCAATCGAGCCAAGTGAGTCTTGCCACTGCCGGTTTCACCCACCAGAAGTACCGTCACATCATGTTTGGCCGCTACCTTGATCTCGTCCATCATCTCAAACATTTCAGGTGTAAAGGTAACCAGTGAACGAGAGTGTCCGTGCAGTTCCTTGTGAGGCAGGCCAACCCATAGACCCGCCAATTCTTCTTCCGGATCCAAATCTGCACCGAGAACAGCTCGAAGTTCATCCCAATGTGCCGGCATGTCAAAACAATGGTTGGCGGTACGCTCCAGCTGACTGCGTAAGCGAGCTGGACAGTCCTGGTCGAACAGCGCTACGATCGAGGCCTTATCCGTGTGGGCCTTGAGGTCCGCTACAAAACTGCTGGGTGTCTGTTCACCCAGGCTCTCCGCCGTCAGGTGCACCAGTACCGTCTGGGCGCTGGTAGTGGCCAATTGGTTGGCTAGGTCTTCCAGCGTGTTGGAGCAGTTCATTTCGTGTCCGTTGCGCAACTGCTTGCGTAAATGAAATACCAGGTCGTTGTCCTTACTCAACAAAATGACATGATTACTCATCTATCTGCCTCATCCTCTTGTCAGACTTGAAGAATTGCGTTGTTTCCGAAAAACATTTCGTTAACTATTCGTAAAATCTTCCCTGTAAATTTCAAACTACTCGGACTACGCAGTTCAACAAGCGCTAAAATTGTTATCTCAACGAAATTCTAAGACTGGGGTTCTGGTTAGATATGATGTTGCGAAACTTATGGTTTGTAACAGTTCATTGGACGCACAACTGTAAATCTTTGACGATCAATTCGAATGTTCGTGTCACAGCGATGACGCAGGTCGAGTGGGAGAAACTCAATCTTCAGGTTGTTCCGGTCGATGCACCTAAACGAGTCCAGTGTTGTGAGTCGACTCGCCCGTCCAATCTTTACAACCCCTGCCCGTGGAATGCGCCTCTCCGTCCGGGCAGACAAACCATTGTCCAACGCCGATAGGAGCCACACGGATGTATGCTGTCCTGCTGACCTTGATACTCGCTACGAGTGCCGATCACGTGGAAGAAACGATCGGCACTCATCGGGGTGGAATTCCCAAGGGATACGACGCTGCAAAGGGACCCGTCGTGCGGACGGAAACGACAGACGAATACCTGCGACAGGGTCAAGGTTACGGAGGCGTTTTCCCTTACGGGGCCCGCATCTTCCATGGTGCACTGCGCGTCAAATTCGGTCCCATGCCACAGTCTTGTTACTTACAGCGTTACGGGTGCTATCCGGGTAGCTCTCGAACCATGCACCGCTACCCGGCCTTTCATGGCTGGTTTTACCGGAGACCTCATAATTATCGCAACGTCTTCGACTATCCATGGCAGGCGGAATTGCATGAACCGACTCCGCTGGTCCCGTATCATGCTGGCAACCAAAAGACGAACCGACAACTCCCCAGCAAGCATGGTGTGGAAGGCGAATCGTTACCACCGGCGGTTCAACCACGTGATCAGCAACGGTCGCTGGTACAACGCCGTATACGAGTCCAACCAATCAAGCAGGGTGCAAAGCCTTTTTCATCCGGAGATTGATGCCACCCAAAGCGGAACACCTGGTGCGCGGACGGAAAATCAAAAAGTAGGATGATTATGAAACTGACCCCGTCGGCAAGTCTCAATGTTGTGGCTGCCGCCATCCAAATCAACTCCGGCAGCGACAAAGAAAGAAATCTGCGCCGCGCAGTTCAGTTGACTGAAGAAGCAACTCGTCAAGGAGCTTCGATTGTTGCCTTGCCAGAATATTTTAACTGCCTGGGCAGTTGGAAGGAGATCGTCAGCAACGCTGAACGTGTTCCCGGGCCAACCAGCCGACAAATGTGTGAATTGGCAAAACGACTCAAGATTTTCCTCTTGGCTGGCTCCATTGCTGAAGTCGGTGCGGAACCGGGTCGCGCATACAATACTAGTCTTTTGATAGGACCCCAGGGAGATATCCTGGCACGGTATCGCAAGCAACATCTCTTTGATGTTCAACTACCGACTGGCGTTCAAATACACGAGTCAAAGCACATTATCGCGGGTGACCAGTCTGTTATCACGAACACGCCTTGGGGCAACCTGGGGCAATCAACCTGCTACGACCTCCGCTTTCCGGAACTCTACCGCGAACTGGCTGATGCCGAAGCAGATCTCGTCTTCGTTCCATCGGCATTCACACGCTCAACTGGTAGATACCACTGGGAAATCTTGTTGCGGGCCCGTGCCATCGAAAACCAGCTATTTGTCTTGGCTCCTAATCAATTCGGAGATCACACACCCCAGCTTACGAGTTACGGGAATTCCATGATCATTGATCCTTGGGGGAAAATTTTGGCCCGCGCTGCCGATGCCCAAGAAGAAGTAATCCTGGCTGAACTTCACCGGGAAACTTTACATGAAGTGCGCGCACGCATCCCTTGTCTCGTACACCGCAAGAACAAGATCCTCCGTCAGCAGTTCAACGTGAGAGAAAGCTGAAACGTTGCTCCTGTTTGGTCATAACGATGGACTTGATTCGGCGCAACAAAAAGGATTCGTGAAACTCGTCGCGCGCATCTTGTTTCCCATTTCCTTTCTGGTGTGCACAGGCGCAACACTCGCAGCCTAAACTCGCTGACTTCGTTTGTCCTTCAACAGTAACAAATCTGATGTGCAGCAAGGTCGTCCACGTTCGGCACTGGGAACGAATGAAAATTGAATTGCAAGAGGTCTCTGTAAAATAAAAACTGTTTTTCCCGCAAAGAAAAAACTTTTTGTAGGTTGGTTGACAAGACAGGAAACGTCCGCAGAATGTACTCACTGCTTAGTCGTTAATCGGCTGCAGCTTCGCGACCCGACATCGTTACTTGCTTCGGCTTTTTTCAACTGGGAAACGCTCTTCCGGTGGCCGACAAAAAACCAGTATGGTTTTTATTGCGGTGGTGGTACGCGCGTGTTGTGTCGCTGGTTGAGACGTTAGCAGTTTGCCGGGAATTTAATGGTGCTTGGTAGGTAGTTCAGAGTGGTTCTGGAACAAAGAACTGCCTCTGCTGAAGCCCTGCGTTTGTTTTATTTTTGATCAAACCGGATTTGGTGTGGGGGGCGGCGACCGAATGGATCGACTGTCGACGGCGGCGGATGGCTTCTGGTCAACGTAGTTGTGGCTCGGAGGTCCTCCCCATACTACCCTTACAACGGAGCACGATGGATCGTGCTCTCTTATATTTTGGTGGGGGTGGCAGGGTGTGCAAAACTCTGCCACCTTTTTTATTTTGGCGATTTGCCTGTGGGTTGTTGCCTCCTAGCTCTGGGGTCGAATCTTGGAAACCGGGCAGAACTGCTGCAAACGGCAGTTCGCCGGCTCAACAGCCATCAGGAACTCGAGATCATCAGCAGCAGTCCCTGGCACCAGACTGAGCCTATTGGGGGGCCGGCGAATCAGCCGCTTTTCTTAAATGGTGTCGTGCTCGTAGAGACTCGTCTCACTCCCTTCCAGTTGCTGGAATGGACGCAGGAGATCGAGGTCGAACTGGGAAGAGTGAACACCCAGCGCTGGGCAGCGCGACGGCTGGACATCGATCTACTGCTGTACGACGAACAGATCATCGACACTCCGAAGCTCGTGCTGCCCCATCCTCGCATGACTTACCGTCGGTTTGTGCTTGAACCCGCCGCAGAAGTGGCGCCCGAAATGATCCATCCTGTAACGGGATGGACGATCTCGCACCTGTTTAAAAACCTGCTCTGCAGGCCGGTGTATGTGGCTTTAGCAGGGCCCGCTGGATCGCATAAATCCGCGCTGGCCCAAAATCTGAAAAGTCGATTTTCCTGTCAAATTGTCACTGATGCTCAGCGGCTAGGGTCGTCTGGCGGTTGTGGGAGTTTGACGGCGGATCACAATTCAGCTTGGAAGAATGAATTGGCACTACTACAACATCGGGTTTCCATTTTGGACCACAACCGCTGGCAGAGCACTTCCGCAATTGTGGTCAGCGACTTCTGGTTGAACCAGTCTCTAGCTTACGGATCGCTTTGCTTATCAAAAAAACACTTTCGGGAATTCCAAGCAACATGGCGAGAGACCGTGGTTCAGACGCTGCCTACCACACTGGTCCTGTTTCTCGACCTGCAACCGGCTGAGTCGCGGAAGAGAATTCAACAAAAAGTCACGGATCCTGAATCTAAATTTTCAGACCATTGGCTGGATGATTTGCGTCAGGCCCTGATCGCCCAGACTCGACTGCCACAGGCTGGACCAGTGCTCCATCTTGATGTAGAAAGCTCGACGACCCATTCCGAAATCAACGCCGTAATACGGGCCTTGGCGCCCGGAAATGTGGGAAAGTAGAAACTGGGCTGAAACAAATTGCACAACTAACAATCATTCCAACACGGAGTCGTCTTCAAACATCCGCGTTCACTCGACGACGCCCCTGACGTTTCTCAGGGACTCTAATAAACTCCCTTGGTAGGAGTCTCCATTGTTTCCTCCAGCTACCGCCAGAGGATGCCCTGCCAACTCTACCCTCATGGTTTGTGCGCCGCTTGCCGAAAGGGCCTTCCCTGCTGATAAAGTTTTAGTCGCTTTTTGGCCAATCTGGCGGCTTCTTGATCGGTGAGAAGTTGCACGACTTTAGTCTGCCATTGGACAGCTTGCTGGAAATCGCCTCTTTCGGCACAGGCTGCGGCCAGCGTCTCGACACTCCGTCGATGTCGATTGGCTGTCAGCTGGCACGCCTTCTCAGCCAGGGCCATCGCCTGCAGACCGTCCCGTATGGATGCATCGGCACAGGTCGCCAGCAGCCAGGCCCTTTCCTGGTAGGCCACATGGTAATTTTCTCGTTCTTCGCTTGCCTGTTCAAACGCGTCCAAAGCTTCCAAATAGTGGCCTAACCGGACAAGACAACGTCCCCGATCGACATCGTAACGGGACTTCATCTGGGGCGAGAGAACAGCCAGACTCTGATAGTCCAAAATCGCTCCTGAAAAGTCCGCCGTTTTTTTCCGCAGGGCAGCGCGAGCGGCAAGTGCCGAGCGATTACCCGGTTTTCCCTGCAAAATGGCGGTATATTCTTGGATCGCCGCCGCGTGCTGCCCCGTTCGTCGCAGGTTACTCGCCCGGCCCCGCCGAGCAACCAAATCCTGCGGATCGAGTTCCAGAACTCTATTCCAATCGTCCAACTCGCGGGCAGTCTCTTTTTGGAGCCGCCACAGAGTGGCTCGCTCTCGATACGCCCGAATGAACCGTGGATTCCAGTCAATGGCGCGGGTCAGGTCAGCAAGCGCGTGGTCGAACTCTCGCATCCGTTTCCAAACCTTGGCTCGTGACACATAGTTCTGGGATTTGTTTTGATCGGTCAGTTCGATGGCTTGAGTGATATCACCTGCCGCCGCAGCGAGTTCCCCTTTCTGGGCGTAGACTTCTGCTCTCTGCATGTGAATGTTTGCTGATGATTGGGATGAAACCTGAAAGACTTCCAGGGCCTTTGTTAAATCGGAGACCGTCAGGTTCCACTCCCGCTGAGCGCGATGCAACTGTGCACGGAACAGGTAGAGGGTATGAAATCTTGGGTGGGACTCAATGATTTCTGTGACCACACGAATTGCTTCCTGGCCCTGGCCATCGACCTGCAATGCTCGAGCATGATGTAATTTGGCGAGCTGTCGATCGGGCTGATAGGGGGTACCGAGATAACGTTCTTGTAGAAACACATCCATCACCTTGGAGGGTTGGTAACCTTTGATTCGCCGCTCCAGGCTCACGGCAAGAGACTCACTCATGTTGGTGCATGCATACAACGCCGGCATCCCTTCGCGTAGCGCTAGGTGCCGAAATTGGCGACCCTGGATCTTGGACAATACTGGATTCAAGTGTTCAACACTTGCGTCAAAATAGCGCCCCCCCATTTCTCGTACAGCAGCCCGCACTCGGTGCATGCGTGGCGCGACTTCGCTGACCCAAACGGGATCCGTTTCATTCATCCAAGCAGGGTCGACGAGATGAGCCCATTCATGGATGAGAGTATCTTCCATTGGCTTTCTAGTGCTGGGGTCAAAAAGTCGGTCGGACACATAGAGACCATGGTGACTGAGAATGACCATGGCGAATGCGTCCGCGATCAGACTGTCAACGCGAAACAGCTGGAGAGGGCGATAAGCTGTTACCCTTTGAACCAGTCCGGGCGCCAAAAGATGTGCTGTCCCGGCTGCCAACATCACCTGTTGCTTTTCCACGGCAGTCCATTTCTTGACGGGCTGGATGGCGTGACCCGGAAGCGGTTGAAGATCGTCCTTGAATTCCATTTGAGCTTGCCACAACGCTGAATCCGCCAGAACGACTGGCGGCATTCCGGTGAGGAACAAGAGGATCCAAGAGATGTGCTGAAAAGCGTGCAAAAATTTCCCCCCCCGCAGTATCATCCGGGTATTCGCTATTTGTCTATTATACGTCTCTGGTTCGACACAGGTTCTGACAGAAACTTACCGTTGAGGCAGGTTATTGGTGGGCGACAATGGAGGGGCCCTCCGACCCTGTCTTTTCCCCCGCTGAAACTTGTCCCCAATGGTGAGGGAAAAGCCATTCTATGTCGTTTCTTTGAACAAAAAAGGTCGGCTGCCGTCGGACGCAAGAGGGTCGGCGGGCTACAGCCATCATCGATCTTGCCAGGCCTCCTCGAATCCGTGTGGACAAAGTCTCTCAACCTAGGTAGTTTCACTTGGGAGGCCAATGAACGCCGACTTGCAGGATTAATCCACATGCTTCAAACCAAAGATCGTCCCGTGCAGCACCCACAAATTGTTGGGCAGGCCATCGAGATCTATCGCTGGGTCCGGCAGGCGCGGGCAGCAGGAAAGACGATCGGATTAGTCCCGACGATGGGCGCTCTCCATGCGGGACACCTGAGTCTCGTCGCCGCCAGTCGCCAACAATGTGATGCGACAATTGTCACTATTTTCGTCAATCCTACACAATTCGTGGGCGACGAGGATTTTGAGACTTACCCCCGCAATATCCCACAGGATCTGAAACTGCTGGGCCAACACGAAGTCGACCTGGTTTTTATACCTGCCCAGGATGAAATGTACCCCGCAGGATCTTCGACACTCGTACTGCCACCTGAGGTGGCCCAACCCTTGGAGGGTCTCTGCCGACCCAATCATTTCCACGGGGTCGCCACAATTGTGCTCAAACTGTTCCACATGATTCCCGCCGATGTGGCTTACTTTGGTCAAAAGGACTACCAGCAAACGCTGGTCGTGCGCCAGATGGTAGCAGACCTCCGTATTTCGATGCAAATCGTGGTCTGTCCGACGGTCCGCGAAGCGGACGGATTGGCCCTGAGTTCACGGAATGCTTATTTGAATCAACATCAGCGGGAACAGGCTCTGGCCCTTTCCCATAGCTTGCAAGTGGCAGCCCAACTGGTCCAAGCAGGGCAGCGTGACTCGGCCGTCATTATTTCAAAAATGCGCCAAGTCTTTGCAGATGCGGGTGTGGCTCGAATCGACTACATCGCACTGGTTGATCCAGATACTCTGGCCGAAGTTCGTCAGGTAAATGAGCCAACAGTGGCTACCGTTGCTGCACATGTTGGTGATGCTCGCTTGATCGATAATCAACTGCTCGAACCCTAGCAGGCTAGGCCAACCGTCAACCCCATGCGGCAAACGATTGTTCACATACCTCCTGAATTCGCTGGAATTCCGGTTTTCGGATGTGGCTGGTTACTGATCGCCTGGGCTTGTTTGTCAATCGCATTCTTCACCTGGTTGATCCGCCGCCACGGCTGGAATGCCAATACCAGAGGCCATCTACCGGTTTTGGCGCTGATGGCATTGGCGATTATCGGGCTAAAATACATCGAAGAAAAAGACTCACTGGGATACGTTGTGGGCCTCCCCATCCGCAGTTACGGAGTCATGGTCCTGCTGGGGGTCTTATCAGGTGTGTGGCTCGCAACTCATCGGGCTCGTCGCATGGGTGTTGACCCCGACAAAATCTTGTCGCTTGCTACCCGCATGTTTTTTTTTGGGTTTTTAGGCGCGAGACTGTTCTATGTCATCGAATTCTGGGACGACCAGTTTGCCCATAACAACCTGCGGCAAACCCTGATCGCCATCATTAATTTCACCGAAGGTGGACTCGTCGTCTACGGTTCGTTGATCGGTGCTTTACTGGCTGCCTGGCTCTACCTGCGCCGACAAAAGTTGCCCATTCTGGCTATCTCGGATCTTATAGCACCCAGCCTGCTACTGGGGTTAGCTTTCGGACGAATTGGCTGCCTGCTCAATGGTTGTTGTTTCGGAAGCATTTGTGACACACCGTTGGCAATTACATTTCCTCGTACCAGTTCCAGCGTCCGAGGTGCAGCGGAAAGTCCCCCCTTTCAGTTTCAACTGCAATCCGGCCAACTGCATGGTGTCCGGGTAGCTGCTGATTCCACAGGAAACCCGGTGATCAAACACATTGATCCGCAGTCACCTGCCGCCGCGCAGGACTTGAAAGTCGGAAACCGGCTGACATCGATTAATGGTCAATCGGTTACCAGTCTCCACGATGCCTATGGCCAGTTTTATCAGTTGGGAACAGATGTGTCCCTTGAAACGAAAGGTGGAAAGCGTGCGGCATGGTCGCTGGCCGAGTTTCCTCAACGTACCCGGCCGGTTCATCCCACACAGATCTACAGCAGTATTCATGCCGGATTATTGTGCCTGTTCCTGGTAGCCTACTATCCCTTCCGCAAAAGGGACGGAGAAGTCATTGCCCTTTGCCTGACGATTTACCCCGTCAGTCGATTCTTGTTGGAAATCATTCGTGCCGACGAGAAATTAACGCAGAATCTCACGATCTCGCAGTTGATCAGTGTCATGTTGCTGGGGATCATCATTGCTGTGTGGACTTACGTGCTCCGACAACCGCGGAAGACCGTTCTTCCACCTGCCTAGTGTCGAGTCAATCCACCATGGATGTCTGGTCACCTTGACCTGCGACGGCTTTAAGCAAACAAAATGGCGAACCTTACAACAAACTTCAGCGTAGGTGAGAAGGGGAACCGGGACGGGACACGTTGTCCCCGGCCAGCGGAGAGTTTGGCTGCTGGTAGTTGCTAGCAGCCAAAACACTGTTTTCCTGCAGGAAGTTCCACGATTTGACAAGTGTCTGGCAACCCGCCAAGATACGTCCCGGCGAGGGACCCCCCCGACTCTATGGATAAATCGGTTGATGCGGCCGGGAACTTCCTCTTCTCATCAAGCGTCTTAATTTCTGGAGCAGCTGTGAACGAAGATGTCCGGCTCATCGACGAAGCCTTGGCTGGCAACACCAGGTCATTCGGAGAGTTGGTACAGAAGTACCAGAACCGGCTTTTTAACACCATGTTCCATGTTGTTGGTTCCAGAGAAGAAGCAGAAGACGTCGTCCAGGACGCTTTTGTTCAGGCTTTTGTAAAGCTGGGATCGTTTCAGGGCGCCAGTGCCTTTTACACCTGGTTGTATCGGATCGCCTTCAACCTTTCGGTCAGCCGCCGGCGGCGCAAACGGCCTGAACTTTCCATGGATGTAATACGCGAAACGACCGGAAACGAGCCGCTGGCAGAAAACGGATATCCCACGGAGCTGATGGAGCGCAAGGAGTCGGTCGAGCAGGTTCGTCGCGCTCTGGAAAGGCTGCCGGAGGAACATCGAGCGATCCTGGTATTGCGTGAAATCGAAGGCTATTGCTACGAAGAAATCTCGCACATACTGGACATGCCCATCGGAACGGTTCGCAGCCGTCTGCATCGCGCCCGATTACAGTTGCGCGAGGAACTTGAAGAGACATTGAAAACGCACCAAAAATAAGACTGGGATAACATCCATCGAAAAGATGTCGCCTGACAAACATCCCAACGCTCACGAACTGATCAGTGCCTATCTCGATGGAGAGCTGCATGACGATGAACTAGCGCGCGTGAAAACGTGGATTGCATCCGATCCCCAGTACAGCCAACTGCTGACCGACCTGCGCCTGATCAGCGCCCAAATCCAAGAGCTGCCGCAACAGACACCCACGGAAGATTTAACCGGGCGAATTCTTCGGCAGGCAGAGCGCACGGTGCTACAACCGGCTACCGATTTGAACGCATCCTACATCCCTGATTCTGGGCCTGGTCGCCGCGAACGAGGACTACTACGTGGAGTACTTTGGGGGGCAGCAGCCATCGCAGCTGCCCTTTTGTTATCTGTCTTCTTACCACGTGATTCAGATAAACTCGTCTCGCTTCCATCAACGGTCAACTCCGACTTTGCAGAAGCCGACCCTCAACAACCGCTCGTTCTGAAGCGCGAAACAGCGGCAGACAGTAGCGACCTGAACGTCGATTCAAAAAAAGACGTAGCGAGTGACAATCGCAGCGAGTCGCCTGCCTCCAAAATCCCAAAATCGGAGCCTCAAAGTGGCCGGCAATTCGACCGGAAGCTGGTGGCCGATTCTGCAATTTCCGGGGAACTGGTGAACGTGCGCGGTCAGGCGCGTGAAGTGTACGAGGTGGAGTCGAATCAGTTGGGCGCAACTGAAGAGTCGTTCCCCGGAGACAACCGATCACCACGCCGCAGACTGGCCGCCTCGCCAAACGATAAGCCTGTCGTGCAGGCATTCAACAAAGCTTCAAGCAAAGATTTGTCCTTGGCCCGAAGTGACCAAACCCTCAATGACTCGAATGCCTGGAATTGGGTGGCAACACTCCGGTTATCAACCGAACATGTGCGTTTGAAAACCCTGGAACACTCGTTCGCACGACACGCTATCGACTTCGATGGCCACCTTCTTCCAACACTGGCCGCTCCTGACTCGCCCAATCCGCCCGGCGCATCAGCCGCTGTCAACACTCTCGGATCGAAAAACGGGCGTCTAGTCGATGCGCAGGTCGCCCAGAAATACATCCTGGTGCAGGCACGTCGGGATCAAATTTCTGCCCTGCTTAACGACCTGCAGGATCATTTGGAAAATGTCTCGACTCCTGGCTTGGGCTCGGCTCAGAAAGAGGGTCACTCAAGCAAGATGCCGCATTCACCGCCCGACCATACTGTTCTCGATGAAATGATCTCGGTGTTGTTTGTGGTTCAAATCGGCACGGCAAATAAAACCAACCCCGAACCTGGTCTCCCGGTCGATGCGAATTCAAAAACTAATCTGCCATAGGTACTCCAATCCGACTGGGTTGGACCATTCCGTGCGGATTCAGCAAAGAATGCCTGACCTTGATACCTCTTCCGCGACCACAGGGACACAAGGGTATGCCAGGTGTCACCATTCGGCTTTGAAAAATTGGGCCCCTGGTCGTTGAAGGTCCGGGCCAACTTCTAGACTCCGACGGCACCAAATTTACTGTTGTTACAGACAAACCGAAGATTGCACTTTGTCGTCACGGAATTTCGCACAAGAAACCTTTCTGTGACGGTTCTCACAAGGCCCGCGGATTCGCAGCGACCGAACGGGCCGTTTCCTGGGCTGCTGGCCTGGATTTTTTAACTCCGACCCGGCCGCGCGATTTGCCCGTAACACTTTTTCAGGAAAGGAGAAGGCGCAATTCCACTCGACCACATCGCATTGGTCCACAGCCCGGTTGTTTCCTGACTCCCTTTTCCCTGCCACCTGCCCGGGCTCGTCGCAGGAGCCTCCATCGACACTTTATCAACAGCTTTTCAACAGCCGGGTACACAATTGGACAACCCGCCCTACCGTAGCAAACACTGCTGTAACAGCAGTTGCTGCCACTCTCTCATCGCGCGATGTCAAACAATCACTCGGTTACCTTCTGGAAGAAGCCCCCGCTACGCCGCTAAAATTCCTTGCCTTCAGGGACTGGTGGATCGACCCGGTGCCTCCTTAGAGGTTCTCTCGAAAAACCAATCAAGAAGTGACTGAACTGAGAAGAACGTTCGCTGCGGTATGGATTCCAAAATTGGCCGATCGCAATGAATCTTTGGTGAAAGGAGTTCACGCCATGAGTGACAGTTCTACGCAATACACCGAGCTGGATGCTGAGTCAAAACTCTTTGTCGGACGCTGGAACCGGCTGATCAGCACAACCAATTGGACGAAGGGTCAAATCATCCTGGAATGGAGGGAAGCCCTGGTTTCCGCCGGGGTTCCGCAGCAAGAACATTCGGATGAGGCGTGGGCGGCACGCGTTGGTGGAGTGACAGGCCAGCATGTCGGCAGACTACGCCGTGTGGCTTCCCGGTTTGCTACTGTGTACGAGCAGTATGACGGACTTTATTGGAGTCATTTCCAGGCCGTTCTTGATTGGGATGATGCGGAGATGTGGCTGGAGGGTGCTGCGCAAAACGGTTGGTCAGTAGCGGGCATGAAAACAAACCGGCAGGAAACTTTGGGAATTGTCGAGGAAGAAAATAGTACACCACAAGACACGGTCACCGAGATTCGTGAAGACTTGGTTCCTAGTTTACCTGCGACGATTTCCGCCACGGTCAGCGAAACCAAGGCCGAAGTACGATCCTTAACTGAGAGTGCCATCGGCGACGAGGACCCTGCAGATCAACCTGTAGAGTCGATCGCGGAACCTGCTGACGAGGTCGAAATGGCCACTCCGGACCGTGCGGTGAATCGTGTGCGGCCTTTCGAGGAATTGGGGAATTTGCCTGCAGACATCGTCGAGGCATTTGAGAGCTTCAAGCTTGCCATCCTGCGGCATAGGAACCAACAATGGCAGGAAATTTCCATGGAGGACGTTCTCGGCACACTGGACTCCCTGAAAGAACTCGCCCTGGCCCCTTAAGCAGATTCCGCTTCGATTTGAACGATCGATTCAGGAACTGGTTTCATAGAAATCCAAATCGTCTTGATTGGTCACCCTGGGTGGTTCACCCCAGATAGAACGCAACAGCTGATAGGTCCTCGCATCGTATTGGCGGAGTTCGCCTCGATTGAAAGGGAAGAAGTCGTTGACTCCGAAATACGATTCGGTCATTTCTGCAAAGAACTCTCGGGCATTCTTGAGACCGTAATATCTGACATTGTTTCCTGTGTACCGCAGTACGGAATCATATCGTTTGCTCTCCAATGCCCGTCGATGGGCTCGCTTGATACGCGCATCATTGCGCCCCAAAAAACGGTGGTGATAGGCATGTGCCATCTCATGCATGACAATCCAGGGCTGGGCGTGTGTCCAACGCAGGAACCTTGATGCATTGCAGATTTCAATCGAGTTGACCTTGATGGGATTGAACCCGTTTTGTGCCATCCACCTCTTGGAAAAGTGGTAACAAATGCAGGGAAATTTATGGTCGTTGTCAGCCTCGACCCAGAGTGGCACTTTTCGAAGCTCCCGCAGGGGCTGAGCAGGCACCACGCGTTGAATGTCATGCAGTTTGACATCGAGCAACTTCATTGTCTGCCGATGGACTTCCACATCCTGTTCGATCAGTTGGCGATGTACGTAGATCTTCCATCCGTGCATTTCACTCAAAGCGTATTGTGACCGCGGGGCGTATGGACTTGCATTCGCAAACGTCGCGGCGATGGCGATGGCAACAAAGGGGAACATCTGGGCATCACGCCTGGTGTGACGGGTTGGCCTTTTCATCAGAATCCGGTTAAAAAGCCTAGCATGAAAAATCGTGCGGTGCACAGGAGTTTTCGCACCGGACTGCTAAGAATGGCGGTCGGCGCCGCTGACCAGTCGCCGCAAAACACTTTCAAACGGGTCGCTGTTGCCGTGTGCAGGATCTAATCCGGGTACCAGATGGCGGGGTCCAAGTCGCCCGGCTAGTTATTTCCTTTTGCAGAATACATCTCGACATATTCAAGTACCCACAAATCAATCAGTTCGACAAAACTATCCTGGTCGGTTTCGGCGATTTTTTCAAAGTGGTTCTGGTTGAAGATCTCCTTGTTGTGAATCGTTCCCTTGGCCGCCAAATCCAAAACGTGCGCCTTCGAAAACGGACGGATGGTCATCTCCAATCGGCTGTAATGGTTCGACCGCTTGCCGCTTGAAATCTGAATGTCATCGCGGCTCACAGCCGCTCCCCACCCACGCTCTCCAAAAATCATTTCGAATTGGAACCCTGGAAAGTGGTGTTGCAATTGTTTTACGCAACTTTCAATTTTTTCGGATAAAATGAGTCGGTGTTTGGAATGCAACGACTTGAGATCCTCCTCGTTGAGCGCCGCCTCCGCTTCTCGATTGCGCCGCTGATCCCCCAGTTGTCGACCACGTTGGATTGCCTTCTGTAGTCGTTGTTCAAAATCCATAGTTGCCTCAATCCGCAGATTCATCCGAATGGTCCGAGTCGGGCTTCGTCTGCGACTGCTTTTCATAATACTGACTCAAGTCCCCAAAGGTTCGCATCGGCTCACTGCCCACCTCCATCTCCTTGGTGATCGGCACAACGGGCTTTGGCGGCCGATTGGATGACTTTTTTCGTTGGCCCTGCCGTCCTTCCGGCTTTCTTTGGTGTTTGCGGGGAGGGGATTTCGGACGCTGCTTCGGCTTCTCACCGGATCGTTTGGGTTGCGCTGACGAGGGTTTTTCTGTGCCCGGTTGAATGGCGGTCAAAGAAACACGTCGGCGCTGTTTGTCGACTTCAACAACCCACACTTTGACGGTATCTCCCACACTCACGACTTCATGAGGATCCTTGATGTAATGGTTCGCTAATTGGCTAACATGAATCAAACCGCTGTCGTGCAGACCAATGTCCACAAAAACACCAAAGTCCACGACATTGAGTACGGTTCCGGACAACTCCAGGCCGGGTTGCAAGTCGTCTAATTTGACGATTCCTCGCCGGAAAATGGGGGGAGGCAAGTCTTCGCGCGGATCACGCTGGGGACGGATCAACGAACGGAGAATATCCTGCAGCGTCAACTCCCCTATTTCCAACTCGGCAGAAAGTTCCTTGATAGCCAACTGCGCGGCCCGCTTTTCAATCTGTTCTATCCGCGAATGATCTGACAATTGCGCAACCAGCTCTTCCGGCGCAGCGATATCCGACTGCTTTGGATTTTCCGATGTATCGGTCCCCTCTGTCGAGGCCGGCGAGACGCTGGATGATATTTCGGCATCTTCAGCTGAAAATTTCTCTTCCTTCGTAGCCGCATTTTCGGAGTCAGCCCCACGCAGAGGGGACAACCAGCTCGCTAGTTCCTCGACATTGCTGCCAAGCCTCTCCAGAATTTTACGAGCCACCTCATAATTTTCCGGATGAATCCAGGTTGCATCCAATGGATTGTCGCCAATGACAATCTTCAAGAATCCGGCGGCTTGAATGAATGCGGATTCTCCAAAGCCAGCAACTTGTTTGAAGGACTCGCGGTTTTTGAACGGCCCGTGCTCATGGCGGTAATCGTAAATCCGGCGCGCGGTGAGCTTGTTTAGCCCTGAAACATAGCTCAACAGGGCCGGGCTGGCAGCATTAACATCCACACCGACCAGGTTGACGCAGGATTCGACGACTGCATCCAACGAGTTTCGTAGATGCTTTGCCTTGATATCGTGCTGGTAGAGGCCCACGCCAATATTGGCCGGATTAATTTTGACTAACTCCGAAAGCGGGTCCAATAGGCGCCGTCCGATTGATACAGCGCTGCGCTGCGTGGCATCCAGTTCGGGCATTTCCTCGCCTCCTAGAGGACTGGTTGAATAAACGCTGGCGCCAGCTTCGTTAACCACCGTGTACTCGACCTCGTGACCCGCAAGTTCTTTGGCAATGATTTCTGCGACTAGGTTTTCGGTCTCGCGACAAGCTGTTCCATTTCCGATGGCAATGGCCGACAGGTTGTGTTCGGTGACCATCTGCACAATCTGGTTGCGGGCGTTCTTCAATCGTTCGCTCTTGCCCACGATATGAATCAAACCATGGCCGATGATCCCTCCGAACTCGTCCAAGGCGGCCAACTTGCAACCGCTGCGAAAACCAGGATCAATCGCCAGGACTCGGCGGCCCATCATCGGAGGTTGAAGCAACAGATTCCGAAGGTTTCGGATGAACACTTGGATCGCGTGGACCTCGGCTTGATCGGTCAATTCACGCCGCGCCTCCCGCTCAAGACTTGGTAAAATCAAGCGCGTCAAGGCGTCTCGCATGCAGCGCGATAGATACTCGGCATGGGGATGCTCTGGGTCTACCACCATTTTTTCAGATTCTTCCATCAAGGCTGTATCATCCGCCTCAATTCTGACTCGCAGCAGGCCAGCACGTTCCCCACGATTGATTGCTAACATCCGGTGCGGTGGAATTCGCTGCAGGGGTTCTGAATATTTGAAGTAGTCCTTGAAAGCCGCTTCCAGTTTCTTGCGTTTCTTATCTTTTTTCTCCTTGCGGCTTTCTCGCATCGAGAATGGCTTGGTCTGTTTGGATTTCTCCGCCAGTGGGCTTTTTTCAGTGACTTCGGAAGTCTTCTGTAAAACCTCACGAACCGTTGCTGGTTCTTGTGAGCCGTTATCAACGGATACCGGGCGTTCCTGCTCGGGCGGCTCCGCTGTCCCTGGGGAAGGAAGCATGGGCTGGTCCGCGGCTGAGACCACCGTCAACTGTTCAGTACCTTCGCCACCTACGTCTGTCTCGGCTGCGGCTGCCTTCGCAACTGGGATGGCATCCTCGGCTGCGGGGGCGATTTCTCTTCCTTCGGAAGGGAAATCGGGCTTGGTGTCTGACACCTTGGCCTGAATCTGTTGGGCGGGTTGAATCCGCGTGCTTACGAGTTTACCGGTTCGCCGGAAGATGCGGCGCAAGCTATTGCGCACATCGGCTCGATCGCCAAAAATCTCGGCCAGCAGATGCCCCATACCTTCCCACACGTCGTCAGCCGACGCCAGCGCCTTGGCGGGATCGACAAAGTCTTGCGTGCGTCGATCCATATCCTGCTTGCTGCAAGTCGCGTTCAACACCTCCACCGCCAAGGGCTCCAACCCTCGTTCGCGGGCCTTCGTGGCCAGCGTTTGTTTTTTCGGTTTGAAGGGCAGATAGAGATCCTCCAACCACTTGGAGGATTTGGCGGTTTGAATCTGCGCGGTAAGTTCGTCAGTCAGCCTGCCCTGAGTTTCGATAGATTTGAGAATCTTCTGTTTTCGGTCTTCCAAAGTCCGCAGCTGCTCAACCCGCCTCTGGATTTCCCGAATTCGTTCTTCGTCCAGACCTCCGGTTTGATCTTTACGGTAGCGTGTGATGAAAGGGATTGTGTTGCCATCGTCCAGCAACGCCACGGTGCTTTGGACTTGGTGCAGGGGAAGCTGAACCCCTTTAGCTACGAGTTCTAGATCGATGGAAATACTGATGTCCATGCCGTCGATTTCGAACAAGCGATGCCGCAAACATTAAAACAGAACGCACTTACCATCTGGGCAATCTAGCGCTTCATCCTTCGATTGTCAAGATTCGCTAGCACTCCAACGACCGGAGCGGCCGTCTCGGCAAAAAAAAAGGAAAAATCCCCATATCAGATCAAATCCCTCCAATGGTTTCTGCCGATAACTTGAGTAGAAGCAGGAGGAGGGCGCCCCGTTAGCGCGCATCCAGCGTCACGCCAGCACATTTGACGGGTAGACACGGTCCTTTATACAAGGCAATCGACTCCATGATTCAACCACTTCGAGTCTATTATGGGCCTGAAGGCGAAAATACCGCTCTTCTGGATCAACAACAGGTCAAACAAGAAACTGTCTCCATGGCACTGGGGGATGTGTTTCCAGCTCTGATGGACGCCCTGGAATCAGGTCGAACGTGGCCCCAGGACTTCGCCGACGATGAGATCACCATTTCATTGGATCTCTACGAGGTGGTCCTGGCCTACCAGCACTATCGTCGGCCTTCGGCTTGAAAATTCCACCCCACGATCCTTCGATTGACTGTTTTATCAGCCGAGCCGCCACGGGTTCGGCTTTTTTCGTAGTGACGCGATAAGGCCAACCATTCATGAGTCAAGTCCTTCCCGTAGGTCAACCCGTTTGAAAGACTTCACACGAGTGTCGCCCCGCAATTCGTTCTTTACTCGGACATCGCCTGCTTTACTTCAGGGGATCGTCCCCGATCGTCTTTTGACGCGGGGATGATGAGTTAGAAAACCGTGGTTGCGGTTTCGCACGGCCGCCTGTAGCCACTAACTACCTAGAGCAACGAGGTTTATCTTGAGTGATTCCAAACGGAAAACCGAATCTTCCGGTTCCCCTCCTGAGTCGACACAAGGTTCAACGGAGATTGATTCCCACTGGGGTTCCGAAGATCTGATTGATCGAATCAAAGACTCGGCCGACAAGCTCGCTCAGGATCGTTCCTCTCGTGGCGACCTGAAAATTCTCAGTCGCGCGCTGCGCGAGCTGCGGTATGCCTTTAAAGTTTTCTCGCCATATCGCAATCGACGGATCGTGAGCGTCTTCGGATCTGCTCGAACAGCCGCTGACGATCCTTGTTATGAGCAAGCGGCAAAGTTTGGACGTGCCATGGCGAAACAGGATTGGTTGGTTCTCACGGGTGCTGCCAGCGGCATCATGGAAGCTGGGCACCAAGGGGCAGGCCGGGAACATTCCATGGGCCTGAACATCATGCTGCCTTTCGAGCAGGACGCCAATCCCGTGATTGCGGGAGATCACAAGCTCGTGCATATGAAGTATTTTTTCACACGCAAATTGATGTTTGTGAAAGAATGCGACGCGGTGGCCTGCTTCCCCGGCGGATTTGGCACGCTGGACGAAGCCCTGGAAGTATTAACGCTACTCCAGACCGGCAAAAGAGACATGGTACCGGTCGTGCTCATCGATCCTCCCGGCCAAACCTACTGGCAAGATTTCCATCATTTTGTCCAGAGGAATCTGCTCGCCGATAAGATGATTTCACCCGATGACTTGTCCCTCTATAAGATGACGCACGATCCCCTGGAGGCCGTGGACGAAATTCTGAGATTCTTTCAGAACTATCACAGCATGCGCTACGTGAACGACCGGCTTGTCTTGCGATTATTGAAGGCTCCAACAGATTCTTTGGTGCAGCAGATTCAAGAAGACTTCGGCGACCTTCTGTCGGAAGGCGACTTTCAGGTATGCAAAGCTCTGGATCAGGAACAAGACCAACCGGACCTGGCGCATCTCCCGCGCCTTGCGTTTCCGTTTAATCGTCGCAGTCTCGGACGACTACGTCAGCTGATTGACACGATCAATGGGGCTGTCTTGGATTGACGCAGGTCTGGGTCAACGTTGGCTGAGCGCGTGGACGAGATCGACCATCGCGACCACGTTGTCGACGGGGGTCTGTTGCAGCACTCCGTGTCCCAGATTGAAGATGTGCCCCTGTCGACCCTGTGCCTGATCCAGAATGGCCTGAACCCGCTGCCGGATCTCCTGTCGGTCCGCTAGAAGTGCGGCCGGTTCAAGATTTCCTTGAATAGCGCGGTCATGGCCAATCATCCGCCAGGCTTCATCCAGCCTGACTCGCCAATCCACCCCGACCACCGAACTCCCTCCCTCAGCAAGCAAAGGAAGCAGGGCGGGATTACCGGTTGAAAAACTGATGACCGGTACTCCCGCAGTAACGTCCGAAATGATCTGCTGGACATAGGGCAACACATAACGTCGATAATCTTCAGGCCCCAAACAGCCCACCCAGGAATCGAACAGTTGTACGCATTGTGCTCCAGCAGAGATTTGCGCGTTTAGATACAGGGTCACCGCGCGGGTCAATCGCTCCATGAGGGCCCGCCAAGCTCCCTCGTCTCGATACATCAAGGTCTTCGTATTCAAGTGATTCCGGCTGGAGCCCCCCTCAATGGCATAACTAGCGAGTGTGAAGGGGGCGCCGGCAAAGCCAATAAGGGGAACATTGGCTGGCAATTCTCTTCGGGTGAGCCGGACCGTTTCGGTGACAAAATGCAATGCGTCAACGCTTTCAAGTTCCAAAAGTCGATCGACATCCCCTCCTTCACGGAGTGGATTGTGAATGATTGGTCCTTCACCCTCGGCATATTCCAACTCCAGCCCCATCGGTTCGAGTATGGGAAGCAGATCCGAGAAAATAATCGCAGCATCGACTCCCAGCCGATTGACGGTGGTCACCATCACCTCAGCACAGAGGGCCGGATTCTTACAGAGCTCGAGAAACGTCGTTGTTTTGCGTACCGCTCGATATTCTGGCAGGTAGCGTCCTGCTTGCCGCATGAGCCACACGGGGGTCACCTCGGTCGGTTCGCCGCGACAGGCTTTCATGAAAGGGCTGTCGTACCAGGGGGCAGAAGGATCGGTCACACCTGACACCGGGCTGGAAAGTGTCTCCATGATTTGTTTCTTGCGAGCTAACAGGCTCTCCGCTCGTTCGGCCGAGGCCGCCACCAGTTGGCCCATTTTTCCCTGTTCCGATTCAATGTCGACCGGCAAATGAAACGCTTGCAACATTTCCGTTGTCGTCGGACCAATCGAAGCGGTCACCGCCGCACGAATTCCTTTCTGAACGGCCGGCAGGATACCCATCGATTCGGCAACCTGCAATGCATGGGTCACCTGATTGGCCGAGGTAAACAGGACCACATCGACTCGCTTTTCACACAGGGCTTCGAGATTCTTTTTCAGCGGTTCGCAATCGAGCGGCAGAGCCCAACGATAAACCTTCACTCCGATAACACGAGCACCGCGGGCTTCCAGGCCGGCAATCAAGCTGGGATTGGTTTTGCCGTATTCCTGCAACCCGATCGTTTGATTGGCAATCGATATTTCTCGATCAGCCGTGTTTAAAACCTCCCGCCAAGTATTGGGATTCGGAACCCTGTGAGTGGGCTTGAGGCCCACTTCGTTCATAGCCACCATGGCTTTTGGTCCGCGCGCTATGGTTGTGATGTCGGACAGTGCCTCAAGGAACCGTTCGCGGTCCACGTGTCGTTCCACGGCCCGCAGTAGATGCCTGAATCCCACGCCCGTCATCACAATCACGATGTCAACCTGGCCCGTGATCAGTTGATTGGCGAAATCGATGACGGGTCGCGTGTCTTCGAGGGGAACCTCTCGCATGGAAGGGCTTACCTGCGGCAGCCCGCCCAGCCGTGTGATCAAACGCGAGATTTCCTCGGCGCGTCGACTTTCAAAGGCGGCTACACGTAAACCACCGAAAGTTTTGGTTCGTTCACTCATCCCAAATATACTAACCCAGACGCACGTATTTCTGAAGGTGGGCATCTGTGCTACCATGTGGGCATGCCTGAGAACCACCAAGATTTTGAACAACTGCAACAAGGATTCGCGCGGGACGGGATCGACGGTTTACTGTCCGTGCTGGAATCCTCTTTGAGGCGAGACAAGAAATACCACGAACTCTTCGAGGCATTGAAAATCCGGGTTCGTCACCATCTTGGGTTGCCGCCGCACGACAACGACTTGGGAGACAGCCTGGAAGCGACTCAGCGAGACGCCTTGGAAACAGGGCTGCTGGAATCCTGCCGCGATGTGGGAATGGCTCTTCTCCGAGACGGTCGCATCCGCGAGGCCTGGATGTATTTACGGCCCGCCATGGACCCGAAGAGCTTGATCAAGCAGTTGGATCAGGTTCCGATCAACGATGAAAACCGTGACGAAATGATCGAGTTAACACTCCATGAGGGTCTCGACGTGGCGCGCGGTTATGCCATGGTGTTGGAACATTATGGTACCTGCAACGCAATTACCACTTTCCAGTCGTTCGCTCATGGGAAAACGCGCACTGACCTTCAGGGTCCGGTCGGACTGCTGGTCGAGCATGTGTATCGGGAATTGACAGAATCCGTACGGGCTCACATCGAACGTGAGGAATCGACGGAGCCCAGTGAAGATTCTCTGGCCCAGTTAATCGCGCAACGCAAGTGGTTGTTTGGAGAATTCAGCTACCACATTGACGCTTCACATTTATCATCCGCAACTCAGGCGGCCCGTTTTTTGGACGATCCGAAATTACTCCGCATGTCTTTGGAGATGACCGATTACGGAAGTCGGCTCAATCCTCAATTCCAATATCCGGGCGAAGAACCGTTCGTGGAAACCTATCCGAGTCACCGACTTTATTTCCAGGTGCTGCTCGATGAGGATCGAACGAACGCACTCCGCTTCTTTGAAGAAAGGGCCCGAACGATCGACGCCTATGAACAGGGCACTGCGGCGGCTGAAACCTACATCGACTTGCTGGCCCGCGTGGGACGCTTCAACGAAGCGATTGAAGCGCAGATCGAGCTTATCCCTGACAATGTACACACCACCGGACTGGCGCCGGAGTTGTTAGACCTCGCCCAGCACGCTCAGAATTACGACTCGGTCCTCAAATACTATCAGAACCGCGGTAACCTTCTGGCCTATGCAACTGGCTTATTGCAGGCAAAATAAAAAAGCCTGTCCGGGCAATTCCACCCGGACAGGCCTTGAAGACTAACGTTTCGCTTTTCGCAATCCTTTAACGAATCACGCTCGTGAGGATCACGTGGCGTTTCTTGCTGGGTACGAAAGCCGAAGGATCGACGATCGGGGCCGGAGGCATCGGAGCAGCGTCGCTCGCTTCCGGAGCTTCTTCCAGGTCGTCGTCACTTCCAGCGTCAGCACATCCGCTGTCACAGTCGCAACCGGAATCGCAACCACAGCCGTGCAGCGATGGCAGTGCAGGAAGCTTCAGGTTGCATAGGGCCGACAGGAGGCCACAGCTGATGTCGC
>Ga0310120_10000118_pt1 | contig 60953 bp, 47 predicted proteins | sample CB27_AW_983_MG_FD_203506 | JGI IMG/M metagenome (GOLD analysis project Ga0310120, IMG submission 203506) | Marine microbial communities from Western Arctic Ocean, Canada - CB27_AW_983 | ecosystem: Environmental > Aquatic > Marine > Oceanic | place: Canada: Western Arctic Ocean | collected...
TTCTTGGTTCGCCGATCACGGTAGGCGTAGGCCCGCGAACGAACCACCGTCTCTTTGACCGTCCGCAGCAGCTTGCCACGACCGCCTCGGTTTCCCCGGGCCTCGCGGAACAACCTCTTCTTGGCCGTCCGCCGGGCCGATCCCTTTCGAACTCGTGGCATCGTCGTCCTCGCGATCGGCCTCTCGAGGCCGTGATTTCTCGTCTTGGGTGGGGGGGAGCTGCGGTGTGCTTAGGAACCCGGAGCCAGGTTGTCTCGGACTTCCTTGGCATCGGCGCCGCCCAACACGCCATCCTGACGCAGATGCCGCTTCTGCTTGCCCGACTTGCGGCTCAACAGGTGACCGCGGAAGGCACCGCGGTGCTTGACCTTGCCATTGGCCGAGATCTTGAACCGCTTCTTCATTCCCTTGTGTGTCTTCTGCTTGGGCATCTTTCGTGTTCCTGGCGGATCAACCCTTGGGAGCCAGCACCGTCGACATGGTCCGTCCCCCCTCCATCCCGGGCGGCTTTTCGACCTTCGCGATGTCCTCGAGAATCTCGATGATACCTCGCAGCATCTCGTGTCCCCGATCACGGTGAGCGTTCTCACGGCCCCGAAAGATCACGTTGATCTTTACCTTGTCACGGTTCTCCAGGAACCGCCTGGCTCGCTTGATCTTGAACTCAATGTCGTGCTTACCCGTCTTCGGTCTCAGACGAATCTCCTTGACCTGGACGCTGTGCTGCCTGCCCCCCTTGGTTTTTCGCTTCTTCAACTCGTACTTGAATTTCCCGTAGTCCATGATCCGGCAGACCGGCGGGCGATCGTTCGGACTGACCTCAACAAGATCAAGCCCGGCATCCTGAGCTATCTGCAGCCCCTCCTCCGTGGGGAGGATCCCAACCATGTTGCCTTCCGAATCAACCACGCGGATAGGAGTGATCCGGATCTGATCGTTGATCCGGTGCATCTGTTCCGCGGGTGTCGGTGGTAATCCTCTTCGCCGCAACGTCTCTCCCTGCTTCCGCCCGGTCAGACGGCTAATCAACTTCCCTACTTGTATAAACGCCGACCGCGGGCGTCAAGAACCAACCATCATTGAACTCCTTCAAACGGTTCGAGCACCACGGCTCGCGATCCGTCGAAGTCTCCGGGCTGACCTCTGAACCTCAACCGGCCGTCGATCCACACATCCCAGTCGACAGCACTTGTGCCTGGATCGACTCCGCGATCGGTCAGAATCACGTCGCCCAGGGCCAGACCCTCCAGGTCCTCGGGGGTCAATCCCGATACCGACAGTCGGGCCGTCAGGTTGCTCGTCGCGGGCTGTCCCGGAACTGGCTGGCCATTTGTTTCTGCCCCGTCGCCCGACTCCAACAGTCGTTCAATCAAGCCGGACGACAACTCCACGTGAACCAGGCCACGGCAATCGACCAGTTGCCACTGGTACCCGGCCAGCACCCGACCGGTCTGGAAATGATCGGTCGCCGTCACGACGGTCTCGGCTCGCACGCTGAACGCCGTCCGGGCCTCCTCCCACTGCCGGCTGTCCCGATCGTCCCGTCTGCACACCAGCACCGCAGCGACCAGTTCCACGGCCCGGGTCAACAACGAGCGTTCGAGTCCGCTGAGTTGGCGGTCGGGATCGGGAGGTGATTCTCCGTCAGCACCTCCCAGCAGACCGCGAACCAACCCGATCGCCAGATCGGTTTCGATCGCGATCCGACCGGTTTCTCGAGGCCGCGGCCCCTGGATCATCCAGGTCCCCACCGTTTCGGAGCGACTCGGCAACCGCGCCCCCGGAGCCAACCCCAGGTACTCGACCGCCACCACCGGCTCAGCGGTTTCCCGTCGTCCGGCAATCCGCTCGCTCACCGCGAGGGCCAGGTCGGCACCGGCCTCCCGGAGTCGTTCGTCAAGACGTCGCAGTGTCGCCTCCGGCCAATCGACCACCCCGTCCGACTCGAGGATCTCCCCCATACCACCGTCGGGCAACGGGAGATTCGACTCCCGTCCACCCGGCAACAACGCTTCGACCTCGGTTCGACTCAGCACAAAACCCATCCCTGGCGTCTCCCTGTTCCGTGGCCGAATTCGTGAGAATCCGGCAGAGCATGTTTCATCCGGACTTCAGTTGGCCGGTCCCATGGACCACGTATTTGTAACTGGTCAGTTCCTTCAGCCCGCACGGCCCGCGGGCGTGAAACCGGTCGGTGCTGATCCCGATCTCAGCTCCCAGTCCGAATTCTCCACCGTCATTGAACCGCGTGCTGGCGTTGACCATCACGGCCGACGAATCGACCGACCGAGTGAATTGCTGCGATGTTTCGGGATCGGAGGTCACGATCGTCTCGGTGTGTCCCGAACCGTATTCTCGAATGTGGTTGACGGCTGCTTCGAGTCCGTCGACCACACGAACCGAGAGCAACAGGTCGAGGTACTCGGTGCGGAAATCCACCTCATCGGCCGCCTCGGCCTCGGGCACCAGTCGACAAGTCTCGTCGCAGCCCCGCAGCGTCACGCCCTGCTCGATCAACATCCCGGCCACCTCGGGGAGGAACGTTTCGGCCACCCGGCGATCGACCAGCAACGTCTCGGCTGCGTTGCAGACACCGGGCCGCTGGCACTTGCTGTCGACGACGATCCGGCCGGCCATTTCCAGATCCGCCGCCCCGTCGACGTAGACGTGACAGATGCCGTCGAAGTGCTTGATCACCGGCATCGTCGCTTCGTCGGCCACTCGTTGGATCAAACTCTTGCCGCCGCGGGGAATCGTCACGTCGATCAGGTCGCCCAATCCCAGGAACTCACCCACCACGGCCCGATCGGTGGTTTCGACCAGTTGAGCCACTTCGCGGGGCAGGCCACAATCCTCGGCCGCCCGGTCCAGCAGGGTGTGCAGCGCCTGGTTGCTGTGGATCGCTTCCTTGCCCCCCCGCAGGATCACCGCGTTGCCGCTCTTCACGCACAGCGCCGCCGCATCGACGGTCACGTTGGGCCGCGACTCGAATATGAAGAACACAACACCCAACGGCACCCGCACCCGGGTCACCAACAGGCCGTTGGGCCGTTGGTTGGACTCGAACACCTCGCCGACCGGATCGGGTAACGCCACCACCTCGTTGAGCGCCGTCACCATCCCGTCGATCCGCTCATCGGTCAGTCTCAGCCGATCGACGGCCGCATCGGTCAGCCCGTTCTCGGCGGCCTGCGCGATGTCCTGCCGGTTCGCCTCCGACAACGACTCCCGCTCGGTCCCCAACAACTCGGCCGTCCGCAACAACCACTCGTTTCTCTGTTCGCCGGGCGACTCGGCCAATTGCAGAGCGGCTTGACGAGCCCCTTTGGCCATCGAACGAGCGTACTGCTTCAGGTCGTCCATCGACTGGCAGTTTGTTGGAACCGGTGACCGAACGAGTGAGAGATCGCGACCCAGGCGGGCCGACAACCCGGTCCCTCCCGGGTCGACCGGGCATAGAGTATCTCGCACCCTGCAAAACCCGTCAAGACCCGCCCGCAGCCTCACCGAGGACCAACCCGACGCTCCGCTCCGGCCGGACGAACGGCCGGACGAACGGCCGAGCCGTCGGCCGGCTCGGACCACCACGCGAGTTCCCCCCCACTCAACTGTTCGGACAACAAACGGGCCATCAGTTCGTGCCCGGCCGGACTCAGTTCGGCCCGATCCGACTGGAACAACGTCACCTGCTCAGCCGCTCCACGGAACCCCTCGCACAACTCACACAATGGAATTCCGTTCCGGCGGACAAATTCGCCCACGACCCGGAACGGAGCATCACTGGTAAACAGTGAGTCACGAGGGATCCCCAACCGGGCCAGCACCTCGCCCTGCCGGGTTTCACTGCGGCCGACCTGCCAAGGTGCCGGACACACGGCCACGGCCAACCTGCCGCGACACAACACCTGCAACCGCGCAATCGGATCGAGAGCCTGCTGGATATGCAGGGTCCAATTCGGCGGCGCATCGGCCAACCAGGCGTATTGGCCCTGGAGACTTCCTGGATCGCCTGACGGAGACTCCACCAGCGTCTGGGTCCAAAGCCGGCCCAGTTGCCGGCTGCCCCAGTCGATCAACCGGAACCGCTCGCAGAGTTGCTGCCAGCCGTTGGGCTGACCGTTGACCAGCGACGGATGTGGACACGCCAGCGGCCGGCCATTGCGGTCGGCGATCAAGCGGGGACGCAGTCGGTAATCGTCGGACACATCGGTCATGTCGAACGTCAGCAACCACAGGTCGGCGTCCAGCGCCAACAGATCGTGGCGGACCCGTAACAGGGTCAGCAACGGACAATCGCCGGGAACACCGGCGTTGATCACCTCGACACGTCGAGCAGAGCGTTTCTGCAGCGCCTGCTGCAGGCGATGACAGAAGGTCTGTTCACGTGGCACCCGGGCGGCCAACACGCGTTCGTCTCCCAGGCAGACCACCCGCAACACGTCGACAGGTTTGGGCATAACGGGTTCGCCGCCCCGCAACCCGAGGCTGTTGATCTGCAGGGCCACCGTGCGATCACCCACCACCGTCTTCAGCCGCGCCAGCCGCCGCAACGTCTGTCCAGAAGTCCACGACGGACGCAGCAGGGGATCGTCGGATTCTGCCGACGACCCGAACAAGCGCATGCCAACCTCGAGCACGCACAGTATGACCAAAAGCAGCACGGCGGCCTGGCACGTTGTCCGCACCGATCGTCCGCAGAATCGCACCGCGCCCGTGAAAATCTTCAGCAGTTGCACGCCGGGATCCATCCCTGTTGCCCGCCCGGACCGCCCACTACGCAGGCGACACCCGAAACGGGGACGCGGGATCGTAGCCCATCGATATTGCCTCGACAAGACGACTTCGCTGCAGCCACAGCCGGCCGCATCTCCCCGATTGCTGCAGCCGGATCTTCCGTTTAGCGAGGCAATGGGATTCTTTTCCGACCGCCCTCATCTCACTATTAACTTTCTCCAGAACACCGACATTGCGTATTGTCTCTGGTTGACAGTGCCCGTTCACCGTCACTAGTGTTGGACACCGACGACCAACCAGTGGATCACTACAGCAAGCAGGAGTAGCACCATGGCGCGACGCAAAAGTCCAAGTCTGTCTGTCGCCGAACTCGAAGCACTGCTTGCCCGACAAAAGGGTCGAGTGACAAGCCTCGGCAAAAAGCGGGCCAACTTGCAGGCCCAGTTGAACTCGGTCGACAAGCAACTTCAGTCTCTACAGGGCCCCGCCGCACCGCCGCCATCCGCCCCCAAGAAGCCCGGCCGTCGTGGCAAACGGCCCAAGAACGTACAGTCGCTCGCTGCGGTCGTGACCGAGATTCTCGAGAAAAGCCCGAAGGGCTTGAGCCTCGACGACCTGGCCGCTCAGGTCATCGCCTCGGGGTATAAGACCAAGGCCAGGAGCTTCTCGAACGTCGTCTACCAGTGTGTCTACAACTCGAAAGCGATCCAGCGGGACAAAAAGAACGGGACGTATCGACTGAAGCCGACCAAGAAATAAACGTCCGGAGAATATTGCGGTCCGATGCCGTGACCAATGCCGACTCCCCGTCTTGTAGCTCACCGCACGAGCTGCCGACGAAGAGTCGGCTTTGGTCATTTGAACTGGTGTTGAATCCGAATACCAAGTACCAGTTCAGCCGGTTCTAGTTCTGTTGGGATTTCTTCACCAGGGTTCTAGTGCTCACAAATGGACGTGAGACCGAGTGGCAATGCGTGGAACTTACGGTGGTCCGTTCTCTGTCAATTCTCGACAAATACAACCGAAGTCTCATCGCTTGATAAGACACCGATTGAGCATCCCGGCCATTGCACGGCCCATGGGGACGATCGACGTTGATTGGCACAGTCCACAGTCAACCCGGACTCTGATTCGCTTCTCGGTAACGACGATCGCCGCGATTCGCTCTGTGTCGCGGTGTCCCGTGCCTGCCCCGGGATGGTTTCCCGTGATTCACAACAGCCAGGACGACCCCCGGCGGCGGCAATCGACTCGACGGGAAACTCGATCCCACGACGGATGAGGCCACCATGGCACTCGGCAAGCGTTCCCGGAACATCTACGATCCCGGCAGCACCAAGCCGTTCAAGATCAGTCGGTCCAAGATCGACCTCTTCGGCCGTTGTCCCCGCTGCTTCTACCTCGATCGGCGGCTAGGCGTCGGTCGCGTGCCCGGGCCGCCGTTCCTGATCAACAGCGCCACCGACACGCTGTTGAAGAAGGAGTTCGACAGCTACCGGGAAATCCAGGCCCCCCATCCGCTGATGGTCGAACACCGGATCAATGCCGTTCCGTTTCAGCATCCCGACCTGGACGCATGGCGGGCGAACTTCACGGGTGTGCAGGTCCACCACGCCGAAACCAACCTAACGATCACCGGGGCGATCGATGACGTCTGGATCACTCCCGCCGGCCGTTTGCTGGTCGTCGACTACAAGTCCACCAGTACCACCAAGCCGATCACGCTCAAAGGCAAGTGGAAGGAGTCCTACAAGCGGCAGATGGAGGTCTACCAGTGGTTGTTGAGGCAAAACGGGTTCGACGTCTCCAACACCGGTTACTTCGTCTACGTCAACGCCGACACGCAACTGGATGCGTTCAACGGGCAACTGGTCTTCCAGACCTTCCTGCTCAAGCACCAGGGAAACGACCGTTGGGTTGAACCGACGATCATCGCGGCCCACGCGTGCATGTCGGCCGACGAGGCACCCGAAGCGGACGAGCAGTGCGAATGGTGTGCGTACCGACGGGCGGCGACCGACGAAGGGGTCTAGTTCCCGCTAGATGTGATCGCACTCGGTGAACCAGGCCGCGTCCCGCCTGTAGGCGTCGTCCCAGGGAGCCGCGGGGGTCAGGGGACTGAGCATTGTCAGTTCCTTGATCCTGGGGGTGACCTCAAGACACTGGGAAATCGCTTCCGACGAAGGCAACCAGCCGCCGATTCGTGCGATCCCCTGGCCAGCCGCCCATTCGAGCACCGACTCCCAGAAGGCACGCTCGTCGGCACCCGGAAGCACACCCCAGTCGAAAACCCGTGTCTCGGTCGTGGTCGGCTTCAACTGGACATATCCGGCCGGAGCGTCGTGACCGTCGGCCACCCACCAGTACCACTCGTGTTCGGGGTATCGCCCCCGAACCCAGTCCCAACAGACCTCGTCACGCTCGATCCAGATGCTCCGCGGCGACTGAACCGTCTCATACATCTCGGCCAACGGCTCGGCCGATTCGCCCGGATCGAATCGCTCGAGCCGCCCCGCCCCGGCCTGCTCCGCACCAATGCGGGGCACCGCCCAGGCATAATGTGACTCACACAGCTGATATCCCATCTCTGCGTAGTACTCCGGCCTGATGTCCGAATAGAGCAGCCCGAACTGGGCCCCGGCGTCGAGTTGCTGCTGTTGGCCCCACTCCATCAGCATCGCGGCATAGCCGCGTCGCCGGAACTCCGGCACGGTGTGCACGGCGCCAATCCCATAACCCGGCCACGACTGCCCACCGGCCCGCAACACGATCGGGTAGGCTCCCAGCGACGTGGCGACTCGACCGTCGACGCACCCGACATACCAACTGGCCCGGGCGTGCTGTATCGACTGCATCCGCCACGCGACGTAGTCCTCGACCGACCGCTCGTCACCCCAGCATTCGTGGACATTGCCGAATGCTGCAGCCCGTTCGGTGTCGTTGGCGATGTGGCAATCCAGTCGAGGCACGCTGGTGTCGGTGGACATGTTGTCGATTGTGATTCGAGATGCGGTCGGTATGTTTAGAGGCCGTCATATTGACCTCGTAGCCACAAGGCTTCAAGCCGTCGCTTGCCCGACCCACCGAACGCCTCCGGGCGGCCAGCACCCCAGGGACCCGTGTCATGTCCAAGCCGTACTCGATCAACAAATCCGCCGCCGTCGATCTGGTGACCACGCTGATGGCGATTCCGGGCAAGAGCGGTCAAGAGCGGGAGGTGGCCAAGGCGATTATCACTCACCTGCGGAAGGCCGGCGTTCCATCGAAGGCGATCCGGCACGACACGGCTAACAGCCGCAGCCCTGCCGGTGGCGAAGTGGGCAACCTGGTCGTCAAGCTGCCCGGTACGTTCCGGGCTCCTCGCCGCCTGCTGATGGCCCACATCGACACCGTACCGCTGTGCGTCGGTTGCCGACCTGTCCGCCGCGGGGGCCTGATTGAGTCCCGAGACACCTCGACCGCCCTGGGCGGCGACGACCGCGCCGGGGCCTGCGTGGTGCTGACGTCCGTGCTCGAAATCCTGAAACAGGACCTGCCCCACCCGCCGCTGACACTGTTCTTCCCGATCCAGGAGGAGATCGGGCTCTACGGGGCCCGCTTCGCCAGCCTCTCAGGACTCGGCAAACCCGGCATGGGCTTCAACTGGGACGGCGGAGCCCCGGGCCTGGCCGTCGTCGGAGCCACCGGCGACTACAACATCGACGTGACGATCGATGGCATCGCCAGCCACGCCGGGGGACACCCCGAGGATGGTGTCAGTGCCATTGCGGTGGCGGGCCTGGCGATCGCCGACCTGGCCGAAAACGGCTGGCACGGCCTGATCGAAAAAGGCCGAAACCGCGGAACCAGCAACGTGGGAATCATCAACGCGGGCGATGCCACCAACGTCGTGACGCCCCGGCTGACGCTCAAGGCCGAAGCCCGCAGCCACGACCCCAAGTTCCGCAAGCGGATCGTTGCCGAGTTCGAGAAGGCCTTCCAACGTGCAGCCCGCAGTGTCCGTAACACAGCCAGAAAGACCGCCCGGGTCCACTTCGATGCCCAGTTGAAGTACGAGGCGTTCATGCTCTCGGAAAACGAACCCTGTGTGCAGACGGCGCTCTCGGTCGTCGAGGCTGTTGGTCTCGAGCCGGGAGTGCGGATCTCCAACGGGGGCCTCGATGCCAACTGGATGGTCGCTCACGGGATCCCCACCGTCACGCTCGGCTGCGGCCAGCAGGACATCCACACCGTCAACGAGTCGTTGCATGTCGAAAGCTACCTGCAGGCGTGCCGGATCGGCCTGCAACTGGCCACCGGGGCCGGCTGACCGGTCCCCGCCCGGACCGGGTTGCTATTCTCGACCCGTTCGACCGCGAGTAGAATGCCGTCAACTTCACGTCTCTTCGCGCCCCCGTCACCGCAACCGGCCCCCGTGTCCGCACGTACAATGAACGCCGAAGAAACGCTGGCTCGCTATGCCCCTCGAGTCGAGGAGGCGTTGGTCGAGGCGTTGCCGTCGGGACCCGACACGCCGCCGGACCTGCTCGAGGCGATGCGGTACAGCCTGATGGCCGGCGGCAAGCGGCTGCGGCCGATCCTGGTGTTGCTGGCCGCCGAGGCCTGTGGCGCCGACCCGCGTGACGCTCTGCCGGCCGCCTGCGCCGTCGAGATGATCCACACCTACTCGCTGATCCACGACGATCTGCCCGCGATGGACGACGACGATCTCCGGCGGGGCCGACCGACCAACCACGTTGCCTTTGGCGAGGCAATGGCAATCCTCGCCGGCGACGCCCTGCTGACCCTCGCCTTTGAGGTTCTCGCCACCGACCTCCCCGACCCTGTCGTCGCCGCCGAATGCTGCCGCGTGCTCGCATCGGCCGCCGGCAGCGACGGCATGGTCGGTGGACAGGTGGCCGACCTGGCCGCGACCGACACGCCACCGGAAACCGTTGACGATCCGCTCGAAACGCTCGGAGCCATTCACCGCCGCAAGACCGGGCGGCTGCTGGCTGCCAGCCTCGAACTCGGAGCCGTCGTCGCCGGAGCCCGGGAGCAGGTTCGCGAGAGCCTGGTCGATTACGGCCAGCAGATCGGCCTGGCCTTTCAGGTCGCCGACGACCTGCTCGATGTCGACGGGGACACCAACCGTACGGGAAAGACCTCCGGACGCGATGCCCAGCTGGGCAAGTGGACCTATCCGGCACTGGCCGGAAGCGATCGGAGTCGCGAGTTGGCTCGGAACTGCATCGAGTCGGCCCGCGCGGCAGTGGAACCGCTGGGTGAAGCGGGCGAGCCGTTGAGCGTCCTGGCCGAGTTCGTCATCGAGAGGGATCATTAGGTGACCGATCTCGAACTGCTGCCGCTGCTGGATTCGCCCGAGAAACTCGGCGAGTACACCGACGAGCAACTGCTGCAACTGGCCGATGAAATCCGCGAGGTGCTCTGCACCGTCGTCTCGGACCGCACCGCGCACTTCGCCAGCAATCTTGGCGTCGTCGAACTGGCCATCGCCCTGCACCTGGTCTTCGACTTCCGGAAGGACCGACTGATCTGGGACACCGGCCACCAGGTCTACCCCCACAAGTTGCTGACCGGCCGATACGCAGAATTCCACACGATGCGGAAGCGTGGCGGGTTGATGGGGTATCCCAACCCCGACGAGAGCGACTTCGACCTGTTCATGACCGGCCACGCCGGCGCCAGCGTCTCGAGCGTGCTGGGCCTGAAAGCCGGAGACGACCTGCTGGGTGAAGACGACCGCAAGGCGGTCGCGGTGATCGGCGACGGGGCACTGCCGTCGGGGATCGTCTTCGAGGCCTTCAACAATGCCGCGGGCCTGAACAAGGACGTCCTGGTCGTTCTCAACGACAACGAGATGGGCATCTGCCCACGGGTCGGCGGACTGGCCTCCACGCTCGACAAGGCCCGCACCGCCCCGTTCTACGACGGGCTCAAACGCGACGTCCAGGCATTCCTGAACAAGGTCCCCGTCGTCGGCCAATCGGTCGAGAATGTCCTCGGTGGAATCAAGGATGCCGTCAAGGGCTTCCTCCACGGCGGGATGCTCTTCGAAGAACTCGGCTTCCGCTACATCGGTCCCGTCGACGGCCACGACCTGGTCTCACTCCGCCGCTATCTCGACATGGTCAAGAACGTCCGCGGCCCGGTGCTGCTGCACGTGTTCACCGAAAAGGGACATGGATTTCGACCAGCCAGCGAGGACCCGGTCAAGTTCCACACGCCGGCCCCGTTCCAGCGGTCCGAAGACGACGAGGTGATCTCGGTCTCGTCCACCTCGGCCCCGGCCTACACCAACATCGTCAGCGAGGCGATCTACCGGGCGATGGAGACCGACCCGGAGGTGGTCGTACTGACCGCCGCGATGTGTGCCGGAAATAAGCTGGACCGCGTCCGCCAGGAATTCCCGGACCGGTTCTTCGACACGGGGATCTGCGAGGGCCACGCGGTGGCGTTTGCGGCGGGGATGGCCAAGGCGGGAATGAAGCCGATCGTCGCCATCTACAGCACGTTCCTGCAAAGAGGCTTCGACCAGATCTTCCAGGAAGTCGCTCTTCAGGGACTGCCGGTCACCTTCTGCCTGGACCGCTCGGGCCTGTGTGGCCCCGACGGCCCGACTCACCACGGTGTCTTCGATCACTCCTACCTCCGTCCGTTTCCGGGGCTGACTGTCATGGCCCCCGGCGACTCGCACGACATCGAACCGATGCTCACCTTCGCGATCGCACACGACGGGCCGGTCACGCTCAGGTACCCCAAGACGGCGATCGAGACGATCGAACGGTCACCGGCGGCGGTCATCCTGGGACAGAGTGAAGTGATCCGTTGGGGCCGTGACGGGGTCTTCCTGGCCTGTGGCAGCCTGCTGGCCAACTGCGTGGCGGCGGCCGACCGGCTGTCCGACGAGCACGGGATGGACGTGGGAGTGGTCAATGCCCGCTTCGTCAAGCCCTTCGACACCCCAACGCTGGAACGGGCTCTGACCGAATGCGGGTTCGTGATCACCGTCGAGGAGAACGTGCTGACGGGGGGATTTGGATCCGCAGCACTCGAAGCGGCCGTCGACTCTCGGCTCGACACCCGACGGCTGCACCGCAGCGGGCTGCCCGATGCCTACATCGAACATGGAGATCGGGGCGAACTGCTGGCCCTGTTCGGACTGGATGTCGATGGTTTGATCGAAACCGCCCGCGCCCGTGCTGCGACACCTGCTGCGGTGGTCGACGACTGACACCCGACCGTCGACAGTCAACGATCCAGGGAGGGATCGATGATGCGGAAAGCCACAATCAATCGAAACCGATCATGGCCGACCCCCGCCCTGCTGGCGTGGCTGGTCCTGCTGGCCACCGACACCGCGGGGAGATCCCAGGACACCACCTCACCCGATCCCAAGAAGCCGACCGTCCGGCTGGTTGAGGATCCCAAGCCGAACCGATTGCTCAGCGTGACCGCACACCTCGACGTCCGGGGCCGGATTCTGGCCCCCGTCGGAGTCGACCGGGTCGTGCCCCTGCCGCTGCAGGCCTCCGCGGACCTCCTGTGGCAGACCCGCCGCCTGCCGGCGGTCGGAGAATTCCACGGCTCACTGAGAACGCTGCGGAGCTATATCTCGGCGGTTTCGAGCGTGCGAGTCGACCGGCGGACGACCGAGTCATCGCTGAGAGCGTCTCGACGAACGATCGTCACCGAGGGCACCCCGTCGGGACTCAGGCACTACTCCCTGGAGGGCACCCTGACCGGCGACGAGGTCGAACTGCTGGGACTGCCGGCCGACCCACTGGCCCTGATCGGCACGTTGCCATTGGGGCAGGTGCCCCATGACCACACCTGGGCACCCGGCCGCTGGACCCTGCCACTGATCACCGGCCTCGACGCGGTCACTCGCGGATCGCTCAAGGGACGCATCATCAAGGTGACCGCCACCACCGCCGATGTGCTGCTGGAAGGCACCGCCGAGGGTGCGGCCGGAGGAGCCCGGTCGCAGGTGACCTTCAGCGGCTCGCTGGTCTTCGACCATCAACACGGCTTTCTCAAACAGGCCAGCATCACGATCGAAGAACACCGGCAGGCCGGTCCGATCAGCCCGGGTCTGGAGATCATCGCGAAGGTGAAGATCGAACGAAAACCGGCCACCGGCAAGGTCAGGTTGCAACCGGCCGTCGTGGCCGGTTGCCCGAAACAGCCCACGCCGACCCACCTGCGGTTGCTGCTCGCAACCCCCGGTGGCGGACGGCTGCTGCACGACCGGAACTGGCACGTCTTCCACCAGACCCCCGAGGTGTCCATTTTGCGCCGGCTCGAAAACGGCCGGCTGGTCGCCCAGTGCAACCTCTCGAACGCACCCAAAGTGGCCCCCGGGTCCGGCACGGGACGCGAGGCGTTTCTGCGAGACGTGAAGACCGCACTGGGACCGCGACTGCGGGACGTGGTGTCGATCGAACCGCTGCGGCCCCGTCGCGGTTGGCGGGTCATGGCCACCGGCATCGACCACGGACTGCCGATGCACTGGTTCTACTACCTCTGCACACATCCCACCGGCCGCCAACTCTCGCTGGTTTTCGCCGTCGAGAGCGACCGGTTGAAGAGCTGGGCACGTCGGGACCGTACAATCGTCTCGAGACTCGAGGTCACAACCACCAGGCCCCGCACAGCCGGCCGTTGAACCGATTCGCCCCGCAGCCGGGCTCCGACGCCAACTGGGCCGGCGGACCGGATATCACCCGCCTTGTCCGGTTTGTTGGGATGAGATACTATCCGCGGAGAAGATGGAAGTCCGGCATGGACGTCACCTCGGCGGTGACTGCTGCCGCTTTTCGTCCTTCGGTGCCCTTCCCGCGGGCATGGAACTGGCTCCAACGCACCTGACACGACAGGACACCGGATGTTCAAGTCAACTTGGCGAGTGGCTGCGACGTGTTTTCTGGGACTGCTGCTGCTGGCCGGCGGAACGATCTGTGCGCAGCAGTTCGACCCGACGCCCGAAGACCAGAAGTCGGCCCAGATGGTCTGCCAGCTGGTCCACCGGTTCCATATCAGCCAGAAGAAGATCGACGACGGCATCTCGAAGAAGACGCTCGAGCGGTATCTCGATTCGGTCGACCCGCTGAAGCTCTACTTCATCGAGAGGGACATCCAGGTGTTCCGCAAGGTCGAGAATGAACTCGATGACCAACTGCTGCGCGGTGACGTCAAGTTCGCCTTCGCCGTTCACCAGGCCTATCTCGAGAGGGTCAGGCGTCAGGTCAAGGTGGCCAGCCGTTACATTCAGGCCGATCACGACTTCACGCTCGATGAGAACCGTATCGCCAACCCCGATCACCTCGAGTGGTGCAAATCGGCCAAGGAACTCGACGAGCGGTGGCGGAAGCGGATCAAGGCCGAGCTGCTGGCCAAGAAGCTCGACGACACCAAGATGGCCGAGGCCCGCGAGCAACTCGCCAAGCGGTACACCAACGTGAAACGGTTCGCCGAGCAGACCGAGCGGTCGGAGGTGCTGCAGCGGTACCTCTCGTCGATGACCCACAGCTTCGACCCGCACTCCAGCTACATGTCTCCGCAGACCCGGGAGGATTTCGACATCAGCATGCGGCTTCGACTCCAGGGGATCGGAGCGGCCCTGAGCAGTGAAGACGGATTCACCGTCGTCCGCCAGATTGTCCCGGGTGGAGCCGCCGACAAGGACGACCGGCTGCAGCTGGGCGACAAGATCATCGGTGTCGGCCAGGCGGCGGGCGACATCGTGGACATCGTCGAAATGAAACTCAGCCGTGTCGTCCGGCTGATCCGTGGCAAGAAGGGCACCAAGGTCCGTTTGCGGGTCAAGACGGCCAAGACGGGCGAAACGAAGGTCTACGAACTGACCCGCAAGGTGATCGAGTTGAAGCAGTCGGCGGTCACCTCGGTCATCATCGACGCCGGGAAGCGGATCGAGGGGACCAGCGGCCGGATCGGGGTGATCAACATGCCGTCGTTCTACCGCGACTTCGACGCCGAACGCCGCGGGGTCGCCGATTTCCGCAGTGCCGCCCGGGATGTCCGCAAGGCGCTTGCGGTCTTCAACAAGGACGGCAAGGTCGACGCCGTGATCCTCGACCTCAGAAACAACGGCGGTGGAGCACTCAAGGACTCGGTCGAAGTCTCGGGCCTGTTCATCAATGAGGGTCCGGTCGTCCGGGTCAAGGAACTCGACGGCACCATCACACCTCACCGCGACCCCGACCCGGGCATCGCCTGGAAGGGCCCCCTGGTGGTGATGACCAGCCGCATGTCCGCATCAGCCTCGGAGATCTTCGCCGGGGCGATCAAGGACTATCACCGCGGCCTGATCGTCGGCGACGAAACGACTCACGGAAAGGGCACCGTTCAGAACGTGATGGCTGTCCGCACCTCCTCGCCGCTGAATTTCTTCGCCCGCAAACCCCCCGGAGCACTCAAGCTCACCATCCAGCAGTTCTACCGGGTCAACGGCGAGAGCAGCCAGGAACGAGGCATCCCCTCCGACATCACCCTCCCCTCGGTCATCAATCACATGGACGTCGGCGAGAACTCGCTCGACAACCACCTGCCGTTCGACAAGATCGCCGCGGCCGAGTACGACGCCGTGTCGCTGGTCAATCCCAAGATCGTCGCGACACTGCAGGCCGCCAGCCGGAAACGGATCGACACCAGCGGCGAATTCGCCAAGGACCGCACCGCCATCAAGAAATTCCTCGAACGCAAACAACGCAAGACCGTCTCACTGAATGAGGCCGTGTTGCGGAAGGAGATCGAGGAGAACAAGCAGGACGACAAGAAAGACAAGAAGAAGGACGAGGCCGACGACAAGCAGCCCAAGACGCCGCCGGTCTTCCGCGATGACCATTACAGCAACGAGGTCCTGCAGATCACCCTCGATTACATCCAGCAGCTCAAGCAGGCCAACTCGGCTGGCAAATAGCCGGACCTCCACGCCCCCCGCCCCACGGCATGCCCGCGATCTCCGTCCGCAACCTGTCGAAGATCTACCGGGTCTTCCGGAAACGCGAGGGGCTGCTCGCCTCGATCCGCGGGCTGTTCCACCGGGAATACGAGCCGATCCACGCGGTCGATGGGATTGACTTCGAGGTCCAGCGAGGGGAAATGGTCGCCTTCCTCGGCCCCAACGGTGCCGGCAAGACCACGACGCTCAAGCTGCTCAGCGGGCTGATCTTCCCCACCGGCGGCGAGGCAACCGTGCTGGGCCACGTGCCCTGGAAACGGGAAAACGCCTACCGCCGCCGCTTCTCGCTGGTCATGGGACAGAAGAACCAGCTGTGGTGGGACCTGCCCGCGCAGGAATCGTTCCGGCTGCACAAGGAGATCTACCGGATCGACTCCGACCAGTTCGACCGCAGGATCCAGGAACTGACCGACCTGCTTGAGGTCAGGGACCTGGTCGGGCAACCCGTTCGAGAACTCTCACTGGGCGAGAGGATGCGGATGGAACTGATTGCGGCCCTGCTGCACAGCCCCGACCTGCTGCTGCTCGACGAGCCCACCATCGGTCTCGACGTCGTCTCGCAACGCAAGGTCCAACAGTTCCTCAAGTACTACCAGAAGGAACGCCAGATCACCGTGCTGCTGACCAGCCACTACATGAAAGACGTCGAGGCTCTCTGCCAGCGGGCGATCATCATCAACGAGGGACTGATCAAGCACGACGGACCGCTCGAGGAGATCGTCGATCGCTTCAGCCAGCACAAGGTGATCGAGATTCAGTTCGCCGGAGCCAACATCCCCGAAGATCTCGACAGTTTCGGTGAGGTCTTCGAAACCCAACCGCCCCGGGTCAAGCTCCGGATCCCCCGCCAGGACGTGCCCGCCACGCTCAACGCGTTGCTGGACCGATTCACGATCGAGGACATCAGTGTCGTCGACCGGCCGTTGGAAGAAGTCATGGCCGAGTTCTTCACCGACTCGCACAACGACAGCGGCACTCGACTTCCCTGAGCAACCCCGCCCACCCACAACGACCCACTCGCCATGCTGGCCAGCACCCGAACCAACTGGGTCATTCTCAAAACGTGCCTCGAAGAGCGGTTCATCTACCGGGCCGACTTTGCCTTCGCGACACTCGTCCGGTTCCTGCCGATCATCACCCAGGTCTTCCTGTGGGGGGCCATCTACTCGGGAGCCACGGCCAAGAACGAGTCGGGTGAGACCGAGCTGAACAACTACACCTATCACGAGATGATTGCCTATTACCTGCTGGCGATGCTCGCACGGGCATTCTCGAGCATGCCGGGGCTGGCCAGCGGAATTGCCCGAGACGTCCGGGACGGCACGATCAAGAAGTACCTGACACAGCCGATCGACATGCTCGGCTACCTCTTCTGGCATCGCATCGCTCACAAGCTGGTCTACTACGTGATCGCCACAGGCCCCTTCGCCCTGATCTTCTTTCTCTGCCGAAGCTATTTCCCCCGGGCACTCGACGGTCCGACATTCCTGGCTTTGGTGCTGGCCCTGGTGATGGGCTTCCTGACCGGGTTCCTGATCGAGGCTCTGATCGGATTGGTCTCGTTCTGGTTCCTCGAGGTCAGTTCGCTGCTGTTCATCTACATGATGCTCAACTACTTCCTCTCCGGGCACATGATCCCACTCGACTGGCTGGGGCCGGTGGGCGAGTGGGTCGAGTTCCTGCCGTTCAAGTACCTGGCCTATGTGCCGGCGGCGATCGTGCTGGGCAAGCAGGGATATGTGCTCGGCGGAGGACTTGAACAGCAATTGCTGATCGAGGCGACCTGGATCGCCGCCCTGCTGATACTCAACCGCATCGCCTTCGCCCGGGGCGTGCGTCGTTACGGAGCATTCGGCGGATAGCGATCGGTGACGCCGCTAGTCAACCGACTTCGCACAGCCTAGAATCGCCGTTTCGACCGCACGATCAACAAGACGACCGTGACCACCACCCGCCTCGCCGCATCACCCGTCTACAACCGGTTGTTCTGGCTGACCTACGCCGCCAACACCGTGCTGGTGCTGGCCAATGCGCTGACGTTCCGGTTCGCCGAGTTCGTCACGTTCCTGGGTGGAACCGAGCAGATGACCGGAATGGTGATTTCCGTCGGCGTGCTGTCGTCGGTGGCGGTTCGCTTTCGGCTGGGCCAGGACATCGACGCCTGCGGCACCCGCCGGTTGTGGCTGACCAGCACCGTGCTGTTCGGGATCGCCTGTGGACTGCTGGTTCTTACCGACGGAATCTCATGGGTGCTTTACGTCGCCCGCATCGCCTTCTCGATCGGTATCGCCGGCATGTTCACCTGTTCGATGGTCAACATCCAGAACGTGGTGCCGGCCGACCGCAGGACCGAGGCGATCGGGAGCCTGGGCACCAGCGGCTTCTTCGGCATGATCCTCGGCTCACTGCTCGGCGACGTTGTCTTTACCGCTTTGCCCGACGGCAGCGGACGCTTCACGGTGCTCTTCTCGACCGCCCTGGCACTCGGCCTCGTCTACCTCGTTCTGGTGATGGTGATCACCCGGGGCGACTCGCAACCCGAGCGTCGACGGCACCATCCACCCGTCTACTGGTTGATCGGTCGATACTGGCCGGGTTCGGTGATGCTGGTTGCACTGGTGATGGGAGCGGGCCTGGTCGTCACCACCGTGTTCCTGACCCGGATGGCCACCGAGCGTGGAATCGCCGGCATCGGCACCTTCTTCATCGGCTACAGCCTCTCGGCACTCATCTGTCGCGTGGGGACACGGAAATGGAGCCGCACGGTCGGGCGGCGACGGATGATCGCCATCGGACTCTGCGGACACACCATCGGTCACCTGCTGCTGATGACCGTCTGGGCCGAGTGGCAACTGGTGGTTCCGGCGGTCTTCTGTGGACTCGGCCACGGCCTGCTCTTCCCCGCGGTCACCTCGCTGGGATCCGGCAGCTTTCCGGTCCACTTTCGTGGCACCGGCACGACCATCGCCCTGGGCATGTGCGAACTCGGCACCGCCATCTTCTCGCCTCTGATCGGCTGGATCATCGACACCTGGGGCTTCAACACCATGTACACCGTCTCGGCCACGCTCACCGTCGCCCTCGGCTCGGTCTACCTCGTCCGCTCAAGCTACCTGGTCGACGACGAACGGGTCGAGGCGACCGTTGTCGAAGCGGTTCGCGAGTCATCTGATCAGTCGACCGTCTCCGTTCGCATCGCCCGCGACCCGGCAACCGACACCGACCTCAAGATCCCGGTCCTCACGACCGAAACGAGCGTCGACGTCTCAGCCTGACTTGCGGCCGGGCCCCCTCGGCCGGTTACCGACCAACGAGGCGGAGGAACTGATCGCCCAGCCGAAGAACCTGATGCCCGAGTTGCTGCTCAAGGACATGACCGCCCGACAGGTGGCCGACCTGTTGGCCTGACCGGTTGCACCGAAGACACCGCCGAAGACTCGCCAGGGGCCATCTGCCCTCGGACCGAACTCTCTGGTCGCCGAAATCGGGTTTGAGTTCGCTAAAGCCCCTGCGACCAGCCTTCATCCTCAACGGAATCCGCGTCGTCGATCGGGAAGAAAGGGTACGACATCGGGTAGGGCCAAAGCTCACCCTTGTTCGCCTTGATCCCGTCGACCACGGGAAAAATGACCCCGACGAGGACCAACGCAAATGCAAACGGAATCCCGATAAGAAAGAAACTCGCCACACCGACGACCATTGCGAGCAGCACCTCGGTGATGATCCAGTTGGTCACAACCCGTCCGTGCTGATCGATGAGACGCGAGGTGTTCTTCTTGAGTTGCCAAAGTACGATCGGCAAGATCAAACCGATCCCCGAGACCGCGAGCAGTTGTGAGAGATGGATGATCATCGCCCACTGCTTTTCATCGGCCGCAAACTGGTCAAGCGTATCGCCGAGGCCCAGCCCACCGCTCGCGGCCGGTTTCGGGTTCAGCAAGTTGGCCTTCGCCGTCTCGAATTCCTCGTCGCTGAGCGTACCGATCCGTCTCAACTCCTCAAGCCGTTCCAGTTCCTCTGCCATGCTCATCGAACCACAACCTCCTTGAGACCTCGGCGAGAAACTCCACCATCCGTTTCACGGGGCGCACCCTGTTTATCCACAGCATCAGGTTTCGTCATTTCGCTGCGATCAGTCGCCGACCGACACCGACCTCAAGATCCCGGTCGTCACGCCCCAAGCGAGCGGCAACGTCTCAACCTGACTTGCGGCCGAGCCCCTTCTGCAGGTCAGCGACCAACTCGCCCAGCACCTCCACGTCCCGCGACGCCATCACGTGCTCGATCCGGCTCGGGATCACCTCCAGTCGCTCAAGCAGTCCCTCCACCCGCTCCCAGAGCTTCTCTTTCTGAGATTTTGACTCGGCCAGGTACAGGCTCGTGACCAGTTCACTGAGCTTTCCCTCATCGATCTGTTCACGGTTCTCGTAGTACCGCCGGATCACACCTTGCTGGAAGTTGCTGTACTCTCGCTTGGCCATGGGTCATGAGCCTGGATGGTGATCGGGATGACGCCCCTGTTCTCCTATCGGCATACGAGCCTCGAAGATCGTATCAGCATTGGCCACCGTTGACGCCCCACGAAAATCCGCGCTACGATGTCCATCACACACCTTCAACAAACACTCGGATCGACCTCCATGCCCTCTGCCCCCCGGAACATCACTCGACGGACCTTCCTCCACTCCACCGCAGCCACCGCAGCCACCCTCAGTTCCTCGCTGACCGGCCCCCACGTGCGGGCCGACGGAATTGCCAGGCGATACTCCAGGTTGCCTCGACGCGGCCTGCTCGGTGAGGTGGTGGTCGAGACCGAGGTCAAGGACCAGAAGATCTTCACCGAAGGCCCGGCCGTAGATGCCCGGGGGATCGTCCACTTCACCAACGTCCCGGTCGAGAAGATCCTGAGGTGGGATCCGGTGCGAAAGAAGCTGTCCGTCTTCCGTACCGGCAGCAACAAGGCCAACGGGCTGTTGTTCGATCCGGCCGGGCGATTGCTGGCGTGCGAGGGCGGTGCCGGCCGAGTCACACGAACCGACATGGCCACCGGCAAGATCACCGTGCTGGCCGACAAGTTCAACAACTTCCCGCTGGCCGCTCCCAACGACCTGGCGCTGCTCCGTTCGGGCACCCTGTTCTTCACCTCTCGGCCCGGCAACCCCGATTCGACCAAGGGCAATCCCAACGCCGTCTACCGGCTCGACCTGGCCACCAAGAAACCCGTCGGCCGGATCCTGCACCGCGTGCTCGAGTGGAAGAACATCCAGATGCCCAACGGCATCGTCTCCTCGCCCGATGACAAGGTGCTGTACGTGATCGAGGCGCACCCCGATGCGGGCCACAATCGCCTGATCTATGCCTATCACCTCGACCGTGACGACTGCTGGAAAAAACCTCGCACGCTGATCAACTTCTCACCCGGCCGCAGCGGCGACGGGATGTGCATCGACGCCGAGGGCAACCTCTACGTGGCCGCCGGGTTGCACAAGACGCGCAAGACCAGCGAGACACTCGACACCCGGCCCGGCATTCACGTGGTCTCACCCAAGGGCGACCTGCTGGACTTCGCCGAGACGCCCGTTGATACGATCACCAACTGCGCCTTCGGCGGCAAGGATCTCAGGACCCTCTACGTCACCTGTGGCCCCTTCCTTCTGAGCATCCGCACCAAGATCCCCGGCAAGTCGGCCTACCTGCCGAAGGGCTGATCCGCGACGGTTCATGCATCCCGTCGATAGAACGGCAACTTCACCACCTCAGCGGCCACCCGTTTCCCGCGGATGTCCACCTCCACGGCCGTCCCCAATTCGGCCGTCGCCGGCTCGACGTAGGCCATCGCGATCGGCGTTTCGAGCGTCGGCGAAAACGTCCCGCTGGTGACTTCGCCCACGGCGGACCCGCCGCTGAAAACCGATGCTCCCTCACGAGCAATCCGCCGCCCCTCCAGCCTCAGCCCCACCCGCCGCCGCCGGCCGTCCCGGTCTCGAGCCGCCAACACCGCCTCGCGTCCGATGAACTCGGCGGCCCCCGCCTTAACGGCGAATCCCAGACCCGCAGTGTAGGGATCGGTCTGTTCATCGAGTTCGTGGCCGTAGAGCGGCATGGCGGCCTCGAGCCTCAACGTATCACGACATCCCAGTCCGCAGGCCACGGCGACTCCCCCCGCCATCAGTCTCTCCCAGACCGAAAGTGCCTCCTCGGCGGGCACGATCAACTCAAACCCGTCCTCGCCCGTGTAACCGGTGCGGCTGATCCGGGACGGGTTCCCCAGAACCGGATCGACCACGCAGCGGTAGTACTGCATTGCCGCCACGTCGTGGTCGGTGACACCGGCGACCAGTTCGACCGAGCCCGGCCCCTGCACCGCCAGCATCGCCCAGTCACGGGTCCGGTCCACCACCTCCACGTCGTACCCCTGGCGATGATCCTCGATCCACTCGACGATCTTGACCCGGTTCGAGGCATTGACCACCAGCAGATAATCGTCCTCGAACCGGTACACCAGCACGTCGTCGAGAATCCCGCCGTCGTCACGACAGACCAGCGCGTATCGGACTCGGCCCACCTCCAGCGCGGCGACATCATTGGTGACCAGCCGGTCGAGAAACCGGCAGGCGTCGGGCCCGGAAAAGACCAGCCGGCCCATGTGGGCGATGTCGAAGATCCCCACCGAGGACCTGACGGCCGTGTGCTCCTCGATGATCGAAGTGTACTGCACCGGCATCTCCCAGCCGGAAAAATCGACCAGCCGCCCCCCATGATCAGCGTGCCAGGCGTGAAACGGCGTCCGCAACAATGTCTCGGTCATCGATCATCTCGGTCTTGTTCTACGGCACCACCCTCCGATGAGGGTCGGTTTCGACCGCACGTTGCCCCGCACCAGCACCGCTGTCAAGGGTCAACGTCGACCACGACGGCCTCTCCCGCCGCCGCGTCCGCTCCGACGCTTCTTCGGACCACGCGATCGCCTGCCACCGTCCGGATCCGATCTTCGCGAGGACCGCGGTCCGGCCTGCTTCGATTGGCGCTCTCCACCTTCGCTCTGCCGTGTCTTGCCACTGCGACGGTCCATTTCGAATCGAATGCTCCGCTCGTCAAGATCCACCGACACGATCTTCACCCGCACCGGGTCTCCCAGGCGGAATGACCGCCCGGTCCGACGTCCCGTCAGCGTCAACTCGTCGCGATCGAAGTCAAAGTACTCGCTCTCGTCCAGTTCCTTGACATGCACCAGCGCCTCGACAGGAATCCCTGTTCCCCGGCAAATGACCCCGAATTTCTCGACGCCCACCACCACCGCCTCGATCGTTTCGCCACGCCGACCGGCGAGGTAATGCAGCAGCTTCAACTGGACCAGCGCCCGTTCGGCCTGTTCGGACCGCCGCTCGATCATCGAACACGATCGCCCCAGACGCTCCGCCTTGGCATCGGTCAGCCCCTTGGGACGTTTTCCGGTGGCGATCGCGGCGATCATGCGGTGGATCACCAGGTCGGGGTATCGGCGGATCGGGCTGGTGAAGTGACAGTAGTCATCGGCGGCCAACGCGTAATGTCCGTCCTGGCGGCCCGTGTACTCGGCCTGCTTGAAACTCCGCAACAACGCGTAGTTGACCGCGTGGCTCAGGGGCCCATCAGAGGCCGAGTCGATCAGTTCCTGCAGAGCGTGACGCGACTGCGGACGGTCCAGCCGGAATCCCAGGCCGGCGACGAAGGCGGCGAACTGCCTGAGTTTCGACGGGCTGGGAGAGGGATGGACTCGCCGCAGGAACACCAGTCCACGGTCCGAAAGCTCTCTCGCGACGGCCATGTTGGCCGCCAGCATGAACTCCTCGATCACCTGGTGACTCTCGCCATGAACCGTCTCATGCACGTCCTCGACCCGACCCTGGTCATCCAGTTCGATGCGGACCTCCGGCAGGTGCAGTTCCAGTGCCCCGGCGTCGAATCGTCTCGATCGAAGTGTGCGACTGAGTCGGTGCATGTTCACGAGCAACTTCCGGACCGGCACCGCGACCCGGCCGTGAAAGCGGTCGGGGTCGGCCAGGATCTCGCTGACCTCCTCGTAACTGAAACGCCTGGTGACACGAATGGCCGCTCGAACGAATTCGAGTCCCCTGACAGTGCCCTCCTCGCTGTATTCGATCAGGGCCGAGAGCACGTAACGGAGCCGCTTCTGCTGCAGGCTGGCCAGGCCATTGGAGATCAACTCGGGAAGCATCGGAATGACCTGCCCCGGCAGGTAGGTGCTGGTCCCTCGAAGCCGCGCCTCGCGGTCGAGTGCTCCACGGGGTTGGACGAAGTGCGACACGTCGGCGATATGGACACCCAGCCGCCAACCACCGTCGCTGAGCGGCTCCAGCGAGATCGCGTCGTCGAAGTCACGAGCATCGGAGGGATCGATCGTGACAACGGTCAGCCCGGTGAGATCGACACGTCCCGAGACGGTGTCTTCAGCGAAGCCGGCAGCCGCCTCGCGGGCCGCCTCGAGCACCTCCTCGGGAAACTCGTCTCTCAGCCCGTACTCGTGAATCACCGTCTGCTGATCGACTCCCGGCTCGTCGCGCCGCCCCAGCACCTTGACCAGCACCCCCTCTCCGGATCGATGTCCATCGGGAAACGTCAGCATTTCCAGCACGACCTGGTCACCCGGCCCGGCTCCCTTTGCACCCGGGTCTCCAACCTCGATCGGGTCGTCGAACATCCGCCGATCGACCCGCACCCAGCCCCGGGCGTCGAGTTCGAAGTAGCGACCGACAAACCTGGTCGTGGACCTTTCGAGCACCGCGACCACCTCTCCGCACTGCCCGCCCCCACTCCGACGACGGCCCAGCTTGCGGACTCGAACCGTGTCGCCATGCATGGCCCCGTTCATCTCGCTGGACTTGATGAACAACTCCAGCGACGGCCGGCCATCGCTTCGAGACGGCATCCGGAAGAAACCGGCGCCCCGGGCGGTTCGTTGCACGGGCCCCTCGAAGATCGCCGGTCCGCGTGACCCCTTTCGTCCCACCGCCGACTAGACCTCGCTGTTGCCGGATGAGGTGAGGGCGGGCCGGGGATCCTGGCCCTTGTAGAACTTGCGGCCCAGCCGAGGCACGAAGGCCGTCCAGGCCGACTGGCGGTTCGGATCGCTGTTGATCACGTCCATCGCCTCGTTGATCCGCGCATCGAGGTTGTCGAGATGATGCACGGCGACCGCCTCGACGGTCATCGGCACCCGCGGGCTGCCCGTCTCGAGTGATCCGTGGTGACTGACGATCAGGTGCTTGAGCTGCAGCAGCAGGTCCGGGTCGAACTCGCGGCCGGTCCGCTCACCGAAGTCGGCCACCTTCGTCTCGAGTTCCTCGAGAATCAGCACGATGTGGCCCAGCAACTGACCCTCGTCGGTGTAGGAAAAGGTGCCCTCGATGGAGATCTCACGGACCTTGCCCATGTCGTGCAGGAAGACACCGGCCAGCATCAGGTCACGGTCCAGGAACGGGTAGAGACTGGAGATCTGATCGGCTGCCTCCAGCAGCGTGGAAACATGCTCGAGCAGTCCGCCGCGGAAGGCGTGGTGGATCTTGACCCCCGCCACGGCACGGGCGAACGCCGTGATCAGCGATTCATCGTCCAGAAAACAGATCATCAACTCGCGAAGGTCGTCGTTGCCAAGACCCCTCAACAACTCGTTGACCCTGACCAGTTGCCGCTCGGACGCCTCGCTGCGATCTTCTTCGAAATGCGAAACCTCGATCGTCGTCGCATCGACCGCGTTGACCCGGGTCAGGATCGTCTGCAGGGCTCCCTGGTAGAGTTGCACCTTGCCTTCAACCCGGACGAAATCGCCCGTGTCAAACCCCGCAACCGAGTCCTCCGAGACGTTCCACATCAAACCGTGAACCTCGCCGGTGCGGTCCTTGAGGTGAACCAGCAGGAAGAGATCGCCGTTGCGGTTGGCCCGCAACTGCTTTTCCGTAAGCAGGAAGATCTCGTCGACCGACTGGCCGTTCCGGAGATGTTCGACGAATTGACGAGGCATGAGGTGCCACGGATCGGGGGAGACTTCAGCGGCCCGCTGGGAGCAGCCGACGATTCTAGGCCGCCGCCAACTCGAACGACAGGCTACAACTCCCCTCGACTATCGGCCGTGTCCCGCCCCGAGCCTCTCTGCTAGAATCCCACCTTCGAACACCCACCGACAGGTCATGCGGCGGGCCACCCAAAGCAGGCATTGACCGACCCGGGAGATCAAGCGTGCGCTGGAGCCAGACGTTTATTCCTACGATGAAGGAAGTCCCGGCCGAAGCCGAGATTCCCAGCCACCAGTTGATGCTCCGTGCCGGGCTGATCCGCCAGGTGATGGCCGGAGCCTACACCTACCTGCCGCTGGGTTGGCGAACGGTGCGGAAGGTCGAGGCGATTGTCCGCGAGGAGATGGAACGGGCCGGTGCAATCGAACTGTTCATGCCGGCGTTGTGCCCGGCTGAACTGTGGGAACGGACCGGCCGGATCGACGACTACGGCAACGCGCTGATCAACTTCTCGCTCGTCCGTGGCGACCGACAGGTCCACGTCGTACTCGGCCCGACACACGAGGAGGTCGTCACCGACCTGATGGCCCGACAGATCAAGAGCTACAAGCAACTGCCGATCACCGTCTTCCAGATCCAGACGAAATTCCGGAACGAGGAGCGGCCCCGCTTCGGAGTGATGCGGACCAGCGAATTCCAGATGAAGGACGCCTACAGTTTCGGTACCGATCTCGATCAGCTCAACGAAGCCTACGAACAGATGTACCACGCCTACCGCCGGATCTTCTCGCGGTGCGGCCTCGATTATCGACCGGTGGAAGCCGAAAGCGGCCCGATCGGTGGGGATGCGTCACACGAGTTCATGGTGCCAGCCGAGAACGGTGAGGACGAAATCGTCCACTGCGACTCCTGCGAATACGCCGCCAACACCGAGCGAGCCGAGACCGGGCGGCCAGCTCCTGAAATCGCGACACCGGCCGAAATGACCGAGCGGGCCCTGGTCGATACTCCCGAGGCCGGCAGCATCGAACAGGTCAGCCGCATGCTCGGCTGCGAACCGTCACGGATGATCAAGACCCTGATCTACTCCGTCGACGACAAACCCGTGGCGGTGTTGGTCCGAGGTGATCACGAGGCGAACGAGGCGAAGATCCGACGGGCCATCGGGGCCGAGACGATCGAACTGGCCGATTCCGAGACGATCACCCGTGTGACCGGCGCCCCGGTCGGTTTTGCCGGTCCCGTCGGGCTCGACTGCCCACTGCTGGCCGACCACGACGTGGTGCAGATCACCGATGCCGTCACCGGTGCCAACCAGGGTGATGCCCACCTCACCGGCGTCAACATCGGCCGTGACTACTTGCTGGAAACCAGCCACGACCTGAGAATGGCCACCGCGGGCGACCCCTGTCCTCGCTGCGACGGGTCGCTGGAACTCGCCCGCGGCATCGAGGTCGGACACGTCTTCAAACTCGGAACCAAGTACTCCACCGCACTCTCGGCCGAGTTCCTCGACGAGAACGAGGACAAGCACCCGATGCTGATGGGCTGCTACGGGATCGGGATCAACCGCATCGTCGCCGCCATCGCTGAAACCTCCTACGACGACAACGGACTGATCTGGCCACTCTCGATCTCGCCCTTCCAGGTGCTCGTAATCCCCCTGAACATCACCGACGACGAGGTGATGTCGACCGCCGAGTCGATCTACGACCAACTCGGCAACGCCGGAGTCGACGTGCTCATGGACGAACGCAAGGCCCGACCCGGATTCAAGTTCAAGGACGCCGACCTGATCGGGATCCCCCTGAGAGTCATCGTCGGCGGCAAAGGACTCGCCGACGGCGCCGTCGAACTGAAGTGGCGGACCGATTCCGACGTCACCCGAATCCCGCTCGACCAAATCGTCGACACCGTCATCGACGAGATCGCCGGACGAACCGCGATTGAGGCCGAACCGGTGCCAGAATAACCGTCACAGCCGACAATATCGACACAACTCGTTTCTATTACTTATCTTACGAGGACAGCTTCTTTACCCTGCCTTACCACGGGTCTAGAATCCATTGGGTCGTGTGCCCGAACCTGAGTGGATTCGTGCAGGAGATCCGTGATGACGTTCGAGCCAACCGGGGACGAATTGTCGCTGCAGACGGCCGTGTTGTGTGAACCGACGGCCACGGCAACCGCGGACTCCGTCGACACTCTCGCACTCGACGCGGCGCTTGAAGAACTCGTTGCCGGGTCCGAGCAACTGGCAATGAGTCCGTTGTCGGAGCGGATCCAACTGGTCGAAGCGGTGCGGCAGAACGTGGTGCGAGTTGCCCGAGAGTGGGTCGACCGCTCGGCAGCGATCAAGCAGATCGAGCCGACAGATCATCTCCGCAGCGAGGAGATCCTGTCGGGCCCGGTGGCAACTGCACGCTACCTGCATCTGCTCGGGAGATCTCTCAGAGAAATCAGCACCACCGGTCGACCTCGTCTGCCGGGTCGAATCTGTCGTGGGGTCGACGGTCGGCTGCTGGTTCCGGTGGCCCCGGTCGCCGGACTCTTCGACCGCCTGGCCTTCATGGGCTTCAGGGTTCGGGCACGCATGCGGGCCGGCATTTCTCCGTCCACACTCATGACGTACATCGCCCGCCGATTCCAGCGATCGCACTCCCAACGGAGACCGCGAGTCACGCTGGTGCTCGGCGCCGGCAACATCTCCAGCGTTCCGGTGCTCGACGCCTGCGACCACATCTTCGCCCGCAACGAAGCGGTGCTGTTGAAACTGCATCCCCTGCACGAACCGCTCCAGCCAATCTTCGAGCGTTTGCTGGCACCGTTGATCGACCACGGTTGCCTGCGAATCATCTCGGGTGACGCCGAGACCGGCAGCCGGGCCGTGACTCACCCGGGCGTCGACGCGATTCACGTCACTGGCGGAGTCGAGACACATGACGCGATCGTCTGGGGACCTCCCGGACCCGAAAACGACGAGCGACGCCGGTTCGATCGGCCGCTGCTCGAGAAACCCCTCTCAGCCGAATTGGGCAACGTCAGCCCCTGGATCATCATTCCCGGCAAGTACACGAACCGGCAGTTGGAATACCAGGCCGAGAACGTCGCCTCGTCAGTCATCAACAACGCCGGGTGCAATTGCGTGGCCACGCGGGTGCTGGTGACCTGGCGGGGTTGGAGCCAGCGTGATCACTTCGTCGATCGCGTGGCCGAAGTGCTGAAGAACGCCGAGCCGCGCGACGCCTGGTATCCGGGAGCCGCTGAGCGATTCGAGGAGTTCGCCGGGCAGACTCCGGTCGGTGACCGGCTTCAAGCGACCGTGGTTCGCGACGTCAACCCGGAATCCGATTCGCCTTTCTTCGCTCGCGAACCGTTCACCTGCGTACTGGCCGAGGTGGGTCTCGAGGCCGAGACACCCGAGGAATTCTGCAGCCGGGCTGTCAATTTCTGCAACAACACTCTGTGGGGCACCCTCAGTGCCACACTGACAGTTCCGTCGAGACAAAAACGGGGCCGCGCCGCCCGCAAACGTCTCGACCGGCTGGTCGCTTCGCTGAAATACGGCATGGTTGGCATCAACCAGTGGGTCGGTCTCAACTACGTTCTGGCCAGTCCCCCGTGGGGGGGGCACCCCGACAGCACTCGGGGAGATGTCCAGAGTGGCAACGCACGGGTGCACAACACCTTTCTGCTCGACGGTGTGGACCAGGTGGTGATGGACGGCCCGCTGACGTCGTTTCCGCGACCGGTCTGGTTCCCCAGTCACCGCAATCCCGAACCGCTCTCATGGGCCCTGCTGGACCTCTACGACAGGCCCGGCTGGAAAACGCTCTGGCGACTGGCTCGCTGTACCTGAGCACAGATGACCGCTGAACCGAGACCTCCGGGCCTGGAGGACGCAACCATGACACGGCCAACAACACGACTGACGAACCGCTGGGTGTTGATCACAGGGGCCGGCCACGGCCTGGGCCGCGCACTGGCCGGGGCATTCGCCGACGCCGGTGCCCGGATCATCGTGACTGACAGCGATCCCTCGGGGATCGACATCACGACCGGCTGGCTGAGTCGACGTGGCAATACGGTGATAGGTCTCGAGATGGATGTGACCTGTCCGGAGAGCATCGAGCGAGCGCGACGAGCAGTGACTGCACGAGCCGGTGGCGTCGACGTGCTGGTCAACAACGCCGGAATCGTGCGCGGTGGCCTGTTCACCGACGTCCCACTCGACGAACATCTCGCCACGTTCGAGGTCAACACGCATGGCCCGATCCGGGTCACCCACGCATTCCTTCCCGATGTCCTCGACTCACCGGTTGCTCACCTGGTCAACATCATCAGTGCCTCCGCCCTGATCGGTCTGCCCGGTGCCTCGACCTACGCCGCCAGCAAGTGGGCGCTGCTGGGCTTCACCGAGTCGCTCCGCGAGGAACTGCGACACGGCGGACACCGGCATGCCGGTGTCACTGCCGTCTGTCCGAGCTACATCTCGACCGGACTGTTCTCCGGTGTCCGCCCACCGCGGTTCACTCGACTGCTCACCCCCGCCGAGGTCGCCCGCCAGGTGGTCCGAGCCGTCCTCGCCGGTCGCCCGAGCCTGATGCTGCCTCGCGTCGTCGGCTTGATCCCGCTCTCACGGGCCGTCCTCCCGAATCGCTGGTCGCAGAAGTTGGGTGACTGGACCGGGATCCACACCGGGATGGTCGACTGGCTGAGCCTCGACGATGTGGACGGCCCCCCTGTCCGCGACCCCGCCGGGGCCGGCAATGAGACGGTCGACAAGTTCGATCACATCGACACGACCGAAACGGCAGCGGTTGCCGGGTCTTGAAGTTCGTCGGCGGAGTGCTGAAGATAACCCGGTTCGACCACCCACGCGGCTCGGGTGGCTTCCGGTTTATCCCCCGTTGTTCGAGGCCCCCGATGATCATCACCCGCCCGGGCCGGCTGGCCACCCATCTGCTGCTGATCACGACCCTCGCGGCCACCAATCTGCTTGCCGCAACCCGGCCGAACATCGTGTTCATCTTCACCGACGATCACGCCGCGCACGCGCTGTCGTGCTACGGATCGAAGATCAACAAGACCCCGCACCTCGACCGGCTGGCCACCGAGGGCATGCTCTTCCGCAACTGCTTCTGCACCAACTCGATCTGCGCTCCCAGCCGGGCGGTGATCCTGACCGGCAAGCACAGCCACCTCAACGGTGTCATCGACAACCGGATCCGATTCAACGGTGGCCAACAGACCTTTCCCAAGCTGTTGCAGAAGTCCGGTTACCAGACCGCGATGATCGGCAAGTGGCATTTGAAGAGTCTGCCAACCGGGTTTGACCACCACGAGGTGCTGATCGGCCAGGGTCCCTACTACAACCCGCCGATGATCCGCAACGGCAGCCGGATCAAGCACACCGGCTACACCACCGACATCATCACCGACATCGCGCTGAAGTTCCTCAAGACACGCGATACCAAGAAACCGTTCATGTTGATGTTCCAGCACAAGGCCCCGCACAGGAACTGGCAACCAGGCCCCAAACACCTGTCTCTCTACGACGATGTCAAGATCCCCGAACCGGACAACCTCTTCGATGACTACCGCGGCCGCGGCACCGCCGCTCGAACCCAGAACATGTCGATCGCCCGCACGATGACGCCTTTTGACCTGAAGCTGGTCCCACCCCGAAATCTGACCCCCGGACAGCTCGAGACGTGGAACGCGGCCTACGGACCCAAGAACGACGCGTTTCGCAAGGCCGACCTCAAGGGGAAAGACCTGGTCCGCTGGAAGTACCAGCGGTACATCAAGGACTACCTCCGATGCATCGCGAGTGTCGACGACAACGTCGGCCGGATCCTGGATTACCTCGACCAGACCGGCCTGGCCAAGAACACCATCGTGATCTACTCCTCCGACCAGGGCTTCTACCTGGGCGACCATGGCTGGTTCGACAAGCGGTTCATGTACGAGGAGAGTTTCCGGATGCCGCTGATGGTCCGCTGGCCCGGCCACATCGCTCCCGGCAGCGTCAACACCGACCTGGTCAGCAACCTTGACTTCGCCCAGACGTTTCTCGACCTGGCCGGTGCTGCCAGCCCGTCCGACATGCAGGGTCTCAGCCTGCGACCGCTGTTCTCAGGCCGGACGCCGGCCGACTGGCGGAAGTCGCTCTTCTACCAGTACTACGAGTTCCCCGGACCCCACAGCGTGCGGCGGCACCTGGGCGTCCGCGACGCCCGTTACAAGCTGATCCACTTCTACAACCTCGACGAATGGGAACTCTACGATCTCAAGCAGGACCCTCGCGAGATGCGCAGCGTCTACGGCTCACCCGAATACGCGGCGGTCACCGAGCGGCTCAAGGGTGAACTGAAACGTCTCCGTCACCACTACCGCGTCCCCGACGACAACGGCAGCGTCTCAAAAGAGGGAAAGCCGAAGAAGCCGCTCAAGCGGAAGAGGCCCAAGACCCGTAAGAAAAAGAAGAAGCCGGCGGGACAGCAGGCGGTGACTGGGAGCTAGGCGGAATATGCTGGCATTCGTCCTGGCCTGCGTGGTCCCGCCGTTGCTGCTCTCGGCCGCGGCCACCGGCTTGCTCCGCCGGTGGGCTCCGGCCTGGGGCCTGGTCGATCGACCCGGCCCGCGGAAAGTCCACGAGACCCCCACGCCGATGGGTGGCGGCATCGCCGTGTGGTTCTCGGTCGTCACCCCGCTGGCGGGAGTGTCGCTGATCGCCTGCAACCTGGTCCCGGGCCTGACGCTGGATGACCTGCTGCCGACCGCCGTCGCCGCCGAACTGGATCTCGCCGGACTCCACTCGCGGCTGAGCCTGCTGTGGGGGATCCTGGCAGGAGCGACATTGCTGGCGATCATCGGCCTGATCGACGATTTCCGCAACCTGCCGTGGGGGCCGCGACTGGCCGTCCAGGGACTGGTCGCGGTGGGCCTGGTGCTCGGCGGCGTCCGTGGAACGCTGTTTGTCCCAAGCCCGCTGGTCGGCGGCCTGGCGACGGTGCTGTGGATCCTGGTCTTGGTCAACGCCTTCAACTTCCTCGACAACATGGACGGGCTCTCGCCGGGCATCGCCCTGATCGCCGCGTCTCTGTTCGCCGCCGTGCTGCTGGTCGGCACCCCCAGGCCCCACTGGCTGGTCGCCGGTGTCCTGCTGGTTCTCGCCGGAGCCCTCGCGGGGTTCCTCTGCCACAACTGGCCGCCTGCCAAGATCTTCCTGGGAGATGCCGGCAGTTATTTCATCGGCCTGTTGCTGGCGACACTGACCGTCGTGGGGACCTTCTACGAAGCCGCCGCCGGCTCCACCGGCCGACACGTGATCCTGGCCCCCCTGTTCATCCTGGCCATCCCGCTTTACGACTTCACCAGTGTGATGTTGATCCGGCTGGGCCGCGGCCAGAGTCCGTTTCAGCCCGACAAGAACCACTTTTCACACCGGCTGGTCGACCTGGGACTCAGCCGACGAAACGCGGTCCTGACGATCCACCTGGCGACACTGATGACCGGGCTGGGTGGAGTGCTGCTGTACCGGGTCACCGACTGGATGGCGGCTTTGATGATCCTGGCATTGATCGCCTGCGTACTGGGCCTGGTCGCGATTCTCGAGACCGTCGGCCGCAGGGTTCGGGCCGACCGGCTCGCCAACCCGATCTCTGAGGAATCCGAAGACGGCGAGGGCGGGGATTCCTGAGATGTCACGCCCGGCCGCGACTTCCGACGTCGACCCAGCCCAGTCACCGGCCTGGCTGGGCATCGCGGTGGGACTGCTGGTGGCTCGCTGGCTGTTGCCGGCCGAATCGACCGCCTCGGGGTCCACGCTGTGGCTGGTCGGGGGCTGGCTGCTGCTGGCGGCGGCCTGGAGCCTGTCACGTCTGAGACGGTGGCCGATCTCGCCTCTGCGGTTCGATCGCATCGATCTTGCTGTGACCCTGCTGGTGGCTCCCCAGGTCGTTTCGGCGATGGTGCTGATCATCACCAGAGATGGCAATGGGCGAGCCGCTGCGAACATGGCGTGTGAGTGGATCGCGCTGCTGCTGGCCTTCGTTCTGCTCAGAAGATGGCTCTCGAAGCCGGCCGACTTTCAGGCTCTGATCCGCATCGCCCTGGCCGTCGGGGTGTCACTTTCGATCCTGGGCATCTGGCAGCACCACGTCGGTTACCGCCGTGCCAACGACTCGTTCAACGCACTCCAGGATGAACTCGACACCGCTATCCGGTCTCGAGACATCTTCACCGTCCGTCGATTGCAGTTCGAGTTGGCCGCCGCCGGAATTCCGCTCGACGGACCTGCCAGGCAACTCTGGGAGCGTCGCCTTCGCGACAGTCGCGAACCGTACGGCCTGTTCGCTCTCGCCAATTCGCTCGGGGGTCTCCTGGCCCCTCTGCTGATCTACGGTCTGGGGCTGGCACCGGCCTGGCGGCACCCCGGTTGGCCGAAGACCGCTCGGACAGGGTCCCGCGGTGGCTTGTTGTCTGCCGTGTCGTTCCTCGCAATCGGGTTCCTGCTGATCTCCTATTGCCTGTTGTTGACCAAGAGCCGCACCGCGTGGGCGGGCCTGGCGGTCGGTGGCGTGCTGCTGGCGGGCGGACAGGTGCTTCGATGGTTGAAGGAACGTCCCGGCCGCCTGGCCCTGGGGGCCGCCGTCCCTGTGCTGCTGGTGGTGGCCGCCTTCTGGACCGGGGGGATTGACCGCGAGGTCTTGACCGAAGCACCCAAGTCACTGGCCTATCGGTTCGAATACTGGCGGGGCACGCTGGGAGTGATCTCCGACCGCCCCCTGGTCGGCACCGGCCCGGGGAACTTCCGCCAACACTACCTGGCACACAAGCTCGAGGAATCGAGCGAGGAGATCGCCGATCCGCACAACTTCCTGCTCGAAGCCACGGCGACCTCCGGACTGATCGGCCTTGCCGGACTGGCTGCTTGCGTCGTCCTGCTTCTGGCCGGCCGCCATCAGCACGCCAACGCATCGACTGCGGCAATCGACGAGCCACGGGATCGGGGCGGCCCGACGGGGATGATCGCCCTCGGTGGCGTCTTCGGGTTCGCGCTGGCGATGGCCCCGGGTTGGCTGCTGGAAGGTGGCCTCGACATCCGCCTGGGGTGCGTGGCGGTGGGCTTCATCGTGTCCTGGTCGTGCTTGCCAGCCGTGCAATCCGATCGATCGATTCAACGACGGGCGACCCTGGCTGCCCTGGTCGTCTTGCTGGTCCATCTGCTGGGAGCCGGGGGGTTCAGTCGACCGGCGTTGATGCAGCTGCTGCTGGTGCTGGTGATCGGTTGGCGGCCGTGGCCCGACCGTGGTCACCCCCCTGCCCCGACACCCGCACCACCCACGTTGAAATCGGCTCGACTCGCTGTCGTGGGCTGCGGAGTGCTGTTGTTGCTCGTGACGTTCTTTGGCCTGACACCGGTCTTCCAGAGTTCGGTCGCCGGCCAGCAAGCCACCAACGCCCTGTTGTTGCAGGATCGGCCGGGCGCAGCGGCCCGGATGCTTTACGACGCCCAGCAGGCCGATCGACTCGACCCGGCTCCCTCGCGGCGACTGGCCCGGCTGAGGATCGAAAACGCCGACGACGACTCGGCCTCCGACGAGGCCCTTGAGCAGGCCATTCGTGCCGCCACCGTCGCCGGTCTTCGCGATCCTCACAACTGGGTTTCAGCTCACGACCTGGCCCGGGCTGTTCGCCTGAAGTGGCGACGCCATCGCGATGATGTTGCCCGTCAGGAGATGATCGACTGGGGCACGACCGCCGTCGACCGATATCCCAGCAACCCTCGTTTGCACGCCTGGCTGGCCGAAACACTGGCCGAAACCGGCCAGGCATCTCGTGCTGCCGGAGAGGCCCGGCAGACCATCCGGTTGCACCGGTTGCTTCAATCGCGGGGCCATGTCGACAAGCTGCTGAGCCCGGAGCGAATCGAGCAGATGCAGTCGCTGGCGGCTGAGGCATCCCGAGAAGGCGGCTTGCCCGAAGGCCGCAATTGACCGACTGGAAATCTCCAACCTAGAATGGCAGCCTGATCCGGTCGAATGTCGCCACGAGGCGACCGCCAAAAATGCAGATATTGTCCTGACCCTCACGGTTCATCTGGTTGATTCGGTGGAAGGCGGGGAAACGGTCCCACGCGGCCCCTCGATCGACGCCTTCCCCAGAGGTTCTCATGCGCATCGCCGCTGTCATCCTGACCTTTCTCGCCGCCACCGGCGGGTTGTTCTACGGAGCCAAGGCCTGGCGTGAATCAACGAACGTCACCGTCCGGCCCGACGACCAGTCCTCGTTGCCGACGCCCACCAGAAACGGTCCGCACCCGAAGGCCGTATTGGTCGGCAGCGGCGAATTCGACTTCGGGATCATGGAACAGGGACAGGAATCCGAGCACGTCTTCCTGATTCGCAACGACGGCGAAGCCCCGCTGCAGCTGGCGGCCAACTACAAGGGGGCCAACACGTGCGAGTGCACCGTGGGCAAGCTGGCCCGTGACGTGATCCCACCCGGCGAGACGGTCGAAGTCACCGTGGCATGGGGAGTCAAGAAACCGGCGATCGGCTTCGCTCACTCGGCGAGAATCCGGACCAATGACCCCGAACACATCACGATCCCGCTGCTGATCAAGGGAGTCATCGGACGCCGGGCCGTGATCAAGCCCGCGGAGAACTGGTCGGTGGGACAAATTGGCACCAACGCCACCGTCGATGTCAACTTGACCCTGCACAGCGAGATCGCGGATCAGTTCAAGTTGCTGCGAATCGAGAATCCGACCGGGAAGCTCGTGATCAAGAGCCGGCCAATGAACGAGGATGAACTCGAGGCGCTGGCCGCCGCCAACAGCGCGTCTCCCGACGACAAGGAGAAGATCGCCAAGGTGACCGCGAGATTGAAGGCGGGGAACAACCGGCCACTGCCCAAGTCCGGCTACAAGATCACTGCCACCGTCGACGCCACCAAGTTGGCCGACGGTCCGTTTCTTGAGACCCTCACGTTCTACACCGACCTCGCCGAAGACCACTCGATCAGCTTTCACCTCTCGGGCAGCCGCTCGGGATTGCTCGAATTCATGAAAGCGGCTGGTGTGGAGTGGAACAGCGATCGACTGCTGCTGAGATTGGGGACATTCTCGGCCGCCAAGGGCAAGTCTTTCCGGATCCCCATGCTGGTCAAGAATGTCTCCAACGATGGCAAGATCCGGGTCCGCGCCACCAGACCCAAGTTCCTTTCCGTCGAGTTCGAACGTGATCTCGACTTCCCCGCCAAGAAAAACCGTCGCTACTGGATGACCCTGACCATTCCCAAGGGCGAACCTCCTGTCACGCTGATCAATCGCCAGAAGGGCGAAGTGGTTATCGAATTCGTCGGCGAGAAGAAGAAGCGATTGATGAGATTTTTCGTTGGATTCGTCTCGCGGTAGCTCTCCCCAGCGGCTCCTCCCGATTCCCTGTTTCTCGACCGCCCCCTCCTCATGCCACGCTGGGCCACATCGCTTTTGGTCGCATTGGCGGTCGCCGCCGTCCTGGCTGGATGGTTCTGGCCGCTCCCCGAGTCCGGGCCGGAACCCGGGGGGGATCGCCCCCTGGGTGGGACCGAACCGCCACTGCTCGAAAACTGGTCTCCTGGTGACCTGACGCTGGTCTTCTCGGGACAGCAACACGGCTATCTGGAACCGTGCGGTTGTTCGGAGACCCAATCCGGGGGGTTTTCGCGTCGGGCCGACCTGCTGCGGCAAATGGACCGAAGGGGCTTCCACCCGATCGCATTCGACCTGGGTGGGATGGTCCAGCGACGTCGCGAACAGAGTCGACTGAAGTACCAGACGATGCTGGCGGCGTTGGGCGAGATGTCCTACTCGGCGGTGGGAGTCGGTCCGGAAGACCTGGCATTGGGAGCAGCTTTTCTGCTCTCGCAGGGACAGACCGAGGACCGTGACTCGCCAGGTTCTCCGGGCGGGTCAACTCGGCCGTACCTGCTGGCGGCCAACCTGCAGCTGTTCGACAGCGACGACCTGCCCGGTGCACCGGTCGCCAGCCGGCTGATTGCCTCCGGTGACCACACCATCGGCGTCACCGCGATCCTGGACCCCAGGCTCAGTGGAGCACTCGAGGCCGCCGGCGTGCTCAGTGACGTGACCATCCGGCCACCCGAGGACGTGTTGCCGGGAGTACTCGATTCGCTGGCCCGGGACGGAGCCACCATCCTGGTGCTGCTCTCTCACGCCCGAATCGACACGTCGCTCGAACTCGCCCGACGCTTCCCACGCTTGAACCTGGTCGTCAGTGCCGGCGGTCCCGAGGATCCGCTGACGGACAATCCCCGCCAGGTTGGCACCACCACCGTGGTCACAGTCGGTCAGAAGGGAAAGTACGTCGGAGTCGTCGGATTCAACAATCACCCGCAGTCAACCCGCGTCCGCTTCGAACTCGTCAACCTCGACAACCAGCGGTTCACCGATCACCCGAAGATGACCGAGGCGATGCGGACCTACCAGAAGACGCTCGAACAACTCGACCTGGCCGCCTCGATGCTGCCGATCGCCACCAGTGGGAACCGGAAGTTCATCGGCTCGGCTCGATGTGGCGAGTGCCACACCAAGGCGCTGTCCAAGTGGCGGGACACTCCACATGCGAGTGCCTTCGAGAGCCTGTCGACGGGACGGGACGGACAGGAACACAACTGGGTGCCCCGCACGTTCGACGCCGAATGTCTCAGTTGTCACGTCACCGGCTGGGAACCTCAGAAGGTGCTTCGGTTCAAGAGCGGTTACGTCGACCGGCAGGCCTCGTCGCACCTGCTGGGCAACGGCTGCGAAAACTGCCATGGCCCGGGCAGCCGGCATGTGGAACTGGTCGAGGCCGGCCAGGTCGAGCCGTCCCTGGCCGAGGTCCGCGTGACACTCGAACAGGCCCGCCGCAAGATCTGCATCTCCTGCCACGACCTCGACAACAGTCCTACCTTTGACTTCGACACCTACTGGCCCCAAATCGCACACCCCGGACGAGACTGACACGTGACGATCAACGCTCCCACTCGTATCCAGTTCCAGACCGACGATCGCGTGCTGTCGCTGGAATGGAGCGACGGGCAGTCACACCGGATCCCTTTCCGCGCACTCCGGCAATTGTGTCCGTGTGCCGCGTGCATCAGCGAGGTGACCGGTGAACGGGTTCTCGACCCCGAATCGGTGCCCGACGACATCCACCCCACCGCGGTCAACTACAGTGGCAGCTACGCGTTGAAGATCACCTGGAACGACGCTCACGACACCGGACTGTTCACCTGGGAGTACCTCAACGAAATCGGGACGGCGATCGAACGCTACGAGGCCGATGATGGCGATTGAAGTCGAGTTGAAGTTCCCGCTGGTGGCCGGATCGCCGACCATCGAACAGATCGCCGACCGGCTGGAGGCAATCGGCGCCCGGCCGATGCCGCTGCGTCACCAAAACGACCACTATTACGCTCACCCGGGACGTGACTTCGCCCGGACAGACGAGGCTCTGCGAATCCGTGAGGACGGGGATCGGGTACAACTGACCTACAAGGGGCCCCTGATCGACGAGGTGGCCAAGACACGTCGTGAACTGGAGACGGGGATCGACTCGGCCGAGATCGCCGCCGAGATCCTCGAGTCGCTCGGGTTTCGTCCCGTGCGGGTCGTCGCCAAGCAGCGCAGGCCGTTTGAGCTCTCGTGGCAGGGCGTCTCGGTCGAGGCGGTGATTGACCGGGTCGAGGGCTTGGGTGACTTCGTGGAACTCGAGACGATCAGCGATCCCAATTCTCACCAGGCGGCACGAGATCATCTGTTGGCCCTGGCCGCCGAACTGGGACTCGAGCAGAGTGAGCGGCGAAGTTACCTGTGTCTGCTGCTGGACGCCGAGATCGAGTCGACCTGAGTCGACGACCAATTCGACGTGCGACCCGGTTTTTTGGAAGACTGGCGTTGAAAACTGACGGGCCAGCGACGAGGATCCACCTTCCGGTGCGGGATGTCGCCGGTCGCTTTTTGCGTGCCGACATTGCGATGGAATCTGGCCGCGCCGCGGGACAACGGAGTGAGGACCCCATGGCTAAGACCAAGACACGGAAGAAATCGGCCGCGGCGACACCCGCGAGCATGCTCGACAACGCCGTCGGACAGATTGAGCAGGCCTTCGGCCCCGGCTCGATCATGAAACTCTCCGATGCGACGAATCTCAAGATCGAAGGCATCGGAACCGGCGCCCTCTCGCTCGACCTGGCCCTGGGAGGCCAGGGCGTGCCTCGAGGACGAATCGTCGAACTCTACGGTCCGGAATCCAGTGGCAAGACGACGCTCGCCCTTCACGTGATCGCCAGCGCCCAGAAATCCCAGGGCATCGCGGCCTTCATCGATGCCGAACACGCGCTCGATCCTGCCTGGGCCAAGAAGCTCGGTGTCAACCTCGAAGAACTCCTCGTCAGCCAGCCGACCTACGGTGAAGAGGCCCTGCAAATCGCCGAGATGCTGATCAAGTCGAACGCCGTCGATCTGATCGTCATCGACTCGGTCGCAGCCCTGGTGCCCAAGGTCGAACTCGATGGAGAAATCGGTGACACCCACGTTGGGCTGCAGGCGAGGATGATGAGCCAGGCGATGCGGAAACTGACAGGGGCAATCGCCAAGAGCAAGAGTTGCGTGATCTTCATCAATCAGATCCGTGAAAAGATCGGAGTGATGTTCGGCAGCCCAGAAACGACTCCCGGCGGTCGAGCACTGAAATTCTACAGTTCGGCCCGAATCGATGTTCGCCGGATCGCCACGCTCAAGGACGGCGACCTCCCCATCGGCATCCGCATAAAAGCCCGCGTGGTCAAGAACAAAGTCGCGCCGCCGTTTCGGATCGCCGAATTCGATATGCTCAGTTCCTGCGGCATCAGCCTTGAAGCCGACATACTCGACATGGCCGTCGAGGACCGTGTCATACAGCGCAGCGGCAGTTGGTTCAGCTACGGAGACACCCGTCTGGGCCAGGGCCGTGAAAAGGCCCGCATCTGGCTCGTGGAAAACCCCGACATGCTCGAGGAAATACGTGACAAGGTGATCGTCGCTCGCGGCTTTGGTCCCGAGACCGAGCAGCAGGTCGAGTCGGAACAACCTGAGACCGCTGAGACCGCTGAGACCGCTGAGACTGCTGAGACTGCTGAGACTGCTGAGACTGCTGAGACTGCTGAGACTGCTGAGACTGCTGAGACCGCTGAGACCGCTGAGACCGCTGAGACTGCTGAGACCGCTGAGACCGCTGAGACCGCTGAGACTGCTGAAACACCCGAGGCTCCAACGGTGACCGAGTTGCCTCAGGCGGAGGTGGCCTAGCCGCCGGGGACGGACTTGGGTGCCGCCGTTGCAGCGGGTACGATCAGGGGGGAGCCCCGTTCGATGCGCAGCAGCGTGACATTCATCTCGGCCCTTGTACCGTGGCTGTTTCTGACCTCACCCGGTTTCGCCCAGGACAACGCAACGTCCAGCGGCGTGGCTGCCGGCGTGGTGTCGTTGGAACGGGCGCTGGTGCAGGTGACACGGCGGATCGAGGGTTCGGTCGTCGCGATCGCCCGCTACCGGTCGCCAACAACCGGTCCCCAACAGCCACCCGCCCGGTCCACGACCCTCGATCCGGACCATCCCGATTTCATACCCAACGAGTACGGCACCGGAATCGTGGTTTCGGTGCCCGGCGACCCGACCAGACGATTGGTCCTGACCTGTTACCACGTGGTGCGAGGCGGCCCGGTCGCGCGACCCGCGGAACTGCCTCGCGCTGACGGCCAGCGACTCCACGTGCGATTCGCCAGTCGACGCGGCTGCCCGGCCCGGATCCTGGCGGCCGATCCCCGCAGCGACCTGGCGGTCCTCGAACTCGACCCCGCCGAACTCAAGCAGGCCGGGATCAATCCTCAGACGTTGCCCCCGCTGGAGATCACAGCTCGCCCGGTTCCGCGCAAAGGCCGTTTTGTCCTGATGCTGGGAAACCCGTTCGCGATCGCCCGCGACGGATCGGCCAGCGTCGGCTGGGCCCTGGTCAGCAATACCCACCGTCGAGCCATGACGCTGGGCGGCGGTGGCACGGCCGAACACTCGATCCACCGCCTCGGCACCCTGCTGCAACTCGACACCCGTCTCAAACACGGCACCAGTGGCGGTCCCGTGTTCGACCTCAACGGACGACTTCTGGCATTGACGACCTCGACCGCTCCCCACGACGGGATCGAAACCGCCGCCGGCTTCGCGATTCCCATCGACGGTCCGATCGCAAGGATCATCAACACGCTGCGGAGAGGACTCGAAGTCGAATACGGATTTCTCGGAATTCAACCCGACGACGTCTCAGCCCGGCAACTCTCCGGGTACAACGGCACCTTCGACCAGGCGGGCGCGGCACGAGCGGCCCGGGTCTTTCGTGGCTCGCCGGCCCACCGCGCCGGTATTCAGAGCGGCGACCTGATCCTGGCCATCGACGGAGAACCGGTAAGAGGCCGATACGCGTTGATGCGTCAGATCGAGTTGGCCGGGCCCGGTCGCGAACTGAAGCTGGACCTGTGGCGGGAGACCACCCGTCGCCGTGTCCGGGTCGACGTGAAACTGGGCAAGTGGCCGGTCCCGGATCGCAGCGGGTTGATTGCATCGAAACAACGACATCCCGCCTGGCGTGGTCTCCAGATCGATTTTCCGACCGGACGACGACGCTTCGTCCCCGATTCCTTCGAGTTCCCACGGGCCGTCGTCGTCACATCGGTTCAACCCGGTAGCCAAGCGGCCAAGGCCGGCATCGAGGCCGGCGACTTCATCGAAGTCGTCGCCGGACAGATGGCTGAAACTCCCACCGAATTCTACCGGGCGGTCAATTCCCGCCGCGGCAGCGTATCGCTAAAACTGCTCGATGGGCGGCAAGTGACACTCGAACCCTGATCGACCTCCCAGCCGCTCAACGCACATCCTCCCATCCCCCGATTCAGCGCGATACGCTCCCGATGAAAACCGACGAAATCCGCGAGAAGTTCCTCGCGTTCTTCGAATCCAAGGACCACACCCGCCGCCCGACCGACGTGCTGGTTCCGCCCGACGACCCCACCGTGCTGTTCACGCCGGCGGGAATGAACCAGTTCAAGAACCAGTTCCTGGGCGTCGGCCCTCTGGACTTCACCCGGGCTGCGACCTGCCAGATGTGCCTGAGGACCGGTGACATCGGCAACGTCGGCCTGACCGCCTACCACCACACCTTTTTCGAGATGCTGGGGAACTTCTCGTTCGGGGATTACTTCAAGACCGAGGCCATCCACTGGGCCTGGGAGTTCCTGACCGGCGCCGACTGGATGGCCCTCGACCCCGGTCGGCTCAGCGCCACCGTCTTCCTTGACGACGACGAGGCGTACCGGACGTGGCATGAGGAGATTGGTCTGCCCGAGTCGCGACTTCGGCGGGATGACGAACACGAGAACTTCTGGCCGGCCGGATCACCGACCAACGGACCCGACGGGGTCTGCGGTCCGTGCAGCGAGATCTTCTGCGACACCGGTGAGGGCGAGCCGGTGGAGATCTGGAACCTGGTCTTCACCCAGTTCAACCGAGTCGGAGATCCGCCCGACAACCTCCGGCCGCTGCCCTCAAAGAACATTGACACCGGCATGGGCCTGGAGCGGATGGCCGCGGTGATGCAGTCGGTCCGCAGCAATTTCGAGATCGACAGCCTTCGCCCTCTGTGTTCCGCAGCCGGTGAGGTCGTGGGAGCCGACTATTCGTTCGACGACGACAACGGTCGACCTCTGCGACGGATCGCCGACCACGCCCGTGCCGTCACGTTCTGCATCCACGAGGGGGTCGAACCGGGCAACGACAAGCAGAGCTACGTCGTCCGACAGTTGTTGCGACGGGCGATGCTGGAGGGGTACCTGCTGGGACAGCACGAACCGTTCCTGCACCAACTGGTTCCCGCAGTCGTCACGGCAATGCGAGATGCCTATCCCGACCTCGCCCAGTCAGCCGAACCGGTCGCCAACGTGATCCTCGAAGAGGAGAACCAGTTCCTGGACATCGTCGAGCGGGGAGTGGGCAAGTTCGAGAAGCTGGCGGCTGCGGCCGGGTCGGAGGGCCGCGGGCAGATCACCGGCGACGAGGCCTTCGATCTGCACCAGACCGATGGGTTCCTGGTCGAGTTGACCGAAGCCCTGGCCGCGAGAGCGGGAATGACCGTCGACCGTGAACAGTTCGATGCACGGATGAAACAACACATGGTCGGCAGTGGCTCGGGCGCGTTCCTGGACAGTGTGATGGCCGCCGGTCCGCTCGATGAACTCCGCAACCGCGTCGGTGGCACCGAGTTCGCCGGATACGACGCGACCGAGGGAGTAGCTCGTATCGAGGGCGTGATCGCCGACGGGAAACTGGTCGAGACATGGTCGGAGATCGGCGAGACATCCGCCGCCGCAGTGGTGCTCGACCGTACACCGTTCTACGGAGAAGCCGGTGGCCAGGTGGGCGACATCGGTCGATTGACCGGCGACGGAGTCGCGTTCAGCGTCACCGACACGCAACGCGACGGCGAACTGCTGCTGCACATCGGTCACCTCGAATCCGGAACACTCTCTCCGGGTGACCAGCTCACTGCACACGTCGACGCCGATCGACGCTCGGGCATTCGCCGAGCCCACTCTGCCACACACCTGCTGCATCACGCCTTGCACGTCGTGGTCGGCCCCAACGCGATGCAACGCGGTTCGAAAGTCGAACGCGATGCGCTGCGGTTCGACTTCGCACACAAACAACCTGTGACCGCCGAGGAGATCCGACGGATCGAGGACGAAATCAATGCCCGGGTGGCCGAGGGGGCAGCGGTCTCGACCGAGATCATGGCACTCGAGGACGCTCGCCAGGCCGGCGCGATGGCCCTGTTCGGAGAAAAGTACCCCGACGACGTGCGGGTGGTGCGGATGGGCGACTTCAGCACCGAACTGTGCGGAGGCACGCACCTCTCGAACACCGGCCAGGTCGGTGTCTGCCGCGTGGTCTCCGAAGAACCGGTGGCCAAGGGCGTCCGGCGGATCTCGGCACTCACCGGCTCCAGGGCCATCGAACAGATCCGCCACACCGAATCGATCGTCAAGGAACTCACCGTCGCGATGAAGGCACCCGCCGCAGAATTGCTGGGACGGGTCGTGTCGTTGCAGGAGGAACTCAAGGACACTCAGAAGCAACTGCAGCAGCACAGCCGATCGGCAATTGCCGGAACGACCGACACGTTGATCGACGGAGCCGAGGTGATCGACGGAGTGCGGATCGTGGCTCACCGGGCCGAGGGTGTCGACCGGGAAGGACTGCGGGACTTCGCCGACCAACTTCGAGACAAGGCCTCGCCGGTGGCCCTGATCGTTGCCGCCGAGATCGACGGCAAGGTCGCTCTGACCGCCGCAGTCAGCCGGGAACTGATCGACCGCGGACTCAACGCGGGCGAGTGTGTCCGCGCTGCAGCCCAGGCGGTTGGCGGCGGCGGCGGTGGGCGTCCCGACCTGGCTGAAGCCGGTGGCAAGGACCCGAGTCGGATCGACGAGGCACTGGCGGCCGGAGCCGCGGTCTATCGTGCGGCGCTGACCTGATCGGCCCGTCCGGCTAAGTCAACGCCACGCCCCGACGCTGCAGTTCATCCAGGATCGTATCGACCAGTTCGTTCACCTGGCCCGGGCCGAGATCGCCGCTGCCTGCAACGACTGCCTGGCTTCCCGCTGAATCCGCACCACAACCGTGCTCGGCCAACAGACCCTGCAACTTGCCGCTGAGCGCGTCGAGGTCGCTCACGAGCGCGGAGGTTTGAGGCTGACGGCCCTGGCCCATCCGGAAACCTCGCAACGAGACCCCCAGCCGGAATCCGTCGGGGAACTCGGGGCCCAGGATCATCGCGTCAAAAAGCGTCACCAGGGCGTACTGCACCTGGCGGGCCTCGTCGAGTTTCCCGGCGAGCGTCAATTCGTAAAGTTTTCGGGTCACCTCGGGCACGACTCCCGAACTGGCGTTGGTTCCCCCGTCACAACCGGCCAGCAGCATGAGCATCAAAGACGCATCCCAGCCGGTCAAAAACGAGAACTCCGGCCGGAGCGGTCGGACGGCCTGAATCATGCGAATCATGTGCGGCAGGTCACCGCTGGAGTCCTTGATCGCCACCACCTTCTCACACTCCTCGGCCAGCCGGCAGACGGTCGACACGTCGATCGGAGACGCGAACATCGGGATGTTGTACAGCGTGACATCGACCGGCGTGTTGCGAGCAATCTCGCGGAAGTAGGCGTAGACCGCCTCGGGGCCAAGCCTGTAATAGAACGGAGCAACAATCGCGACGGCCCGCACTCCCAGTTCGTGGTAGTACTCGCACGCAGCCACGGTCTCGCGAACGTTCGCTTCAGCCGCTCCTGCCAGGATCGGCACCCGCCCATCGACCTGGTCAGCGATGATCTCCACGATCCGCCGCCGCTCCTCAACGGTGAAACGGGTGAATTCACCGGTCGATCCGTTGGGATACAGGCCGTGCACGCCGCGGTCGATCAGCCAATCGACGTACCGCCGCAACTCGGATTCGTTGATCTCACCCCGCTGATCCAGCGGAACGAGGTTGGGGGTGAAGATCCCTGTCAGTCTGCTCATGGCTCACTCGATCGCAGATCGTGTCACGGAAGGCGTGGGAACAAGATGATTCCAGCGTAACCAAAGACGCGGTGGGCCACTGACAACGAGTCGAGTGGGACGGGGAAAAGACGGCAAGGCGGGCCGGTTGGGCCGAGCCTGACGGCTGGAGCGGTCGTAGGTGCTGGACTCGGCTGCGAAGCGTCACTCGTCCGGGAGAAGTTCGGGGTCCGCGGCCCCCTCATCACTCATCTCGACGACCCCCTCGTTGATCACACGGCCCAGCAGACGAGGAATCGCGATCGCCACGGCGACGCCGATCGGCAGGCAAAGCCACACGGGAACACCCCATCCAATCGGGATGTAGCCGACCAGCAGTGCGGCAGCGGCGACGACAAACGCGTAGGGAGCCTGAGTGCCGACGTGATCGATATGATCGCAGCCGGCGGCAGCTGACGAGAGAACCGTGGTGTCGGAGATGGGCGAGCAGTGGTCGCCGAAAATGGCACCGGCCAGCACCGCGCCGAGCGTGCCCAGCAGTATGGGATCATCCGGGACCGGCGTTCCCAGCAGTTCCCAGGCAACTCGCACCGAAACCGGGATCAACAAGGCCATCGTCGAAAATGAACTGCCAGTAGCCAGTGCGATGGCCGCAGCGAGTACAAACGAGATCGCAGGCATCAACTCCGGCGGCAGCTTCCGGCCGGTCACTTCGACCAGGTAGTCGGCGGTCCCCAGGGCCCCCTGGTCACACACCGCTCCCAGCCCCCAGGCCAGCACCAGGATCCACAGGGCCTGGAACATGCTGGCGCCGCCACGCCCCCAGCCGACCAGCGACTGCCTGAACGAGATGGCCCGGGTCACCCAGGTCATCCACAAGCTCGAGAATGAGGCGAGCAGCGAGGCCCAGAGCATCACCCACAAGGCCGCGTCTCCGCCGAGGATCACCAGCCCCACCACCAGGCCACCAATCAAGCCTGCCAGCGGCACCATGGCGTTGACCACCAAACCCCGCCGCGGGATGTCGTCGGGAATCTCATCTATCGACGGCGGAGCACTACTGCCCGGACGGAACACCTCACCGGTCTCAACCGCCCGCTGCTCGGCAATTGCCATCGGGCCGAAATCGCGTCCAGTGCGAGCCACCGTCCAGACAAAGACCAGCAGCAGGATCGAATAGAACCGGTAGGGAATCGTCTGCAGGAACAGGCCATAGGGATCGACGTCCTGGCCCAGGCTCGAGTAGACGTCTCTAATCAACCCCACCTCGTAGCCGACCCAGGTCGAGATCATGGCCAGGCCGGCAACGGGAGCGGCAGTGGAATCGATCAGAAAGGCCAGTTTCTCTCGAGATATCCTCAGGCGATCGGTGATCGGCCGCATCGACGTCCCCACCACCAGGGTGTTGGCGTAGTCGTCGAAGAAGACCGCCAAGCCAAGTCCGCAGGTCAGTTGCTGTCCGTGTCGCCGGTCACGTCCGGGGCGGATCAACCGGGCAATCACAGCCTGCATGGATCCGTTACGGGTGATGACTCCAACCGTGGTTCCCAGCAGAGTGGTAAACAGCAGGATCAGGCCATGATCACGGAAACTGGCCGAATCGCCCACCAGGTAGTCACGAAACAGCGCCACCGTCGCTTCGACCACGTCACCACGGGCGACCAGCAACGCACCGGTGACGACTCCGAGCAACAGCGGCAGAGCCACCCGCCGGAAGACCATTGCCAACCCGATCGCCAGCAACGGCGGAAACAGGCTCCACGGCCCGAGATGCGCCGCCGCGCCGAGCTGTGATTCGGCCACCGATACCGTCTCGGCCAGCAACAAGGGCACAGTCTCCGACGACATCACTCGCGGGTCCCGCAACGGTCTGGATTGGTCGGGAACGGCCGCCAGCCACCGCAGGACTCAGGCCGCCCGGGGCCAGAACACCCGAACGCACAGCCCGGTCGGTTCGTTCGGCTCGACCTCGATCCGCCCCCCGTGCAGGGTGACAATCCGCCAGCATTTCGGCAAGCCGAAGCCGAGGCCGCGACCGGCCTGGCGGCCAGAAAAAAACGGGTCGAACAGATGGCGCCGAGAAACGGCGTCGAGTCCGGGACCCCGGTCCCGGATTTCGAGCACAGCCGAGTCACCGCCGGAGACACTCACCTCGACAACTCCCTCGGTGTCAGCCTCCAGGGCATTGGTCAGCAATTCCTCGACCACGACTGCCAACTGTCCGGGATCGGCATGCACCGGTACCGGACCGTCCGCATCCACATCCACCCGCCCCTCCCGTTCGGGCCGCCCCTGGACCACGCCACGGGTCACGCTCGCCACCACCTCGGTCAGGTCGCCGGCACACGCTTCGGCCTGCGGAGGCCTGGCAAAAAGCATCACGTCCGAGATCATGTCTCGGACCCGGAAAGCCTGACCTGCGATCGTCTCCAGCGCTTGCCGCCGTGCCGGGTCGGTCTCTTCCCGCAACAACAACTGCACTCGACCCACGATCGTCGCCAGCGGGTTGTTCAACTCGTGCCCGGCCCCGGCCGCAAACTCGGCCAGGGACTCAAGGCGAGAGTCGTCAGCCGCGACGGTGACGGGTCCGGATTCCCCGCTCATCGCAGCCACCTCGCGAGCCTCTTGAACCAGCCGATCAGGCCGGCACTTCGATGTCGAGCAACTCGCAGACGCCGGCGAACAACGAGTCGACCTCGAACGGTTTCTGCATGAAATCGTCGGCGCCCGCCTCCTTCAAGTCGTCGATCTTGTCGGCTTCGACCATTCCACTGATGCAGATGATACGAACGTCGTCGAGACTCGAGTCACTGCGGACCCGCTGGCAGACTTCCTTGCCGTTGATGTCCGGAAGCATCACGTCCAGCACGATGACGTCCGGCTTGTACTCCTTGACCATCATCCCGGCATCGAAACCGTTGTTGGCCACTCGCACATCGAACCGTCCGTCAGCATCGAAAACGTCGCGGATCAACTCGACAAGTTCCTCGTCGTCGTCGACGATCAACGCCCTACGACGGCCGCTCTCCAGAGCGTCGGTGGGAATCCCGTTGTCCTTCATGAAACGGTAGAGAACGTCACGGGGAATACGGCGGAACCGCGACCCAGGAACACGGAATCCCTTCAACTGGCCCGAGTCAAAACAGCGGATAATCGTCTGCTGTGAAACGTTACAGATCTTGGCCGCTTCGCCGGTCGTGAAGACTGTCTTCATTGTGTCCATCCGATCCTTGAATGGGGGATCGCCCTGAACTTGCCTGGTGCAGGAACGCTCGCAACAACAAGCTTGGCCGATCCATGGCCCGGGTTTTTCAGCAAGTCGGAACGCCCGTCCATGGCGTCGATCTTGCCCTGTTTATCATAGGGGCCGATTGTATCTATCTTGAAATATCGGTCAATACCGACTTGCTCCTCCAACTTTCCTCGTCGTCAACAGTGCCCGCGGGTTACCCAACTTCCCAGACCCGCAATCTCACGCCAGACCGATTCAGTCGGACTCCACGACCGCCGGCTGCTCGAGATGGAGCATCAACAGTGCAAGATCCGCGGGAGTGATTCCGCTGATCCGACCGGCCTGGCCAAGATTGGCAGGACGAACCCGGCCGAGTTTCTCTCGGGCCTCGATCCTGAGTTGCGGGACGGCGTCGTAGTTGAACGTGGCCGCGATCGCCACGTGTTCGACCTTCTGCTGTTGTCGAATCGAGGCTTCCTGGCGGCGTAGATAACCGGCGTACTTGGTTTCAATCTCGACCTGTCGAGCGGCCCGAGGTTCGATCGCCTCATCGGACAACTCGGCCGACAGGTCACACAGCCCCGCCCAATCGACCTCCGGACGACGCAGAATCTTTTCCAACGACTTGCCGTCGTATCGGAGTTCGCGAATCCTCCGTTCGGCCGTCTCGATGGACGCCTCGTGGGCTTCAAGCTGTTCGAATCGGGTCGGCCCGACTAACCCGATCCGGTGCCCGACACGTGTCAGCCGGCGATCGGCATTGTCGTGTCTCAGCAGCAGGCGGTATTCGGCCCGCGACGTGAACATGCGGTAGGGTTCATCGACCCCTCGGGTGACCAGGTCGTCAACGAGGACGCCGAGATAGGCCTGGCTGCGATCGAGCACCAACGCGGGGCGATCGGCCAGTCGCAGCGCGGCGTTGGCCCCGGCCAACAACCCCTGTCCGGCGGCTTCCTCGTAGCCGGTGGTCCCGTTGAGTTGACCGGCGAAATAGAGACCTTCGACTCGACGGGTCTGCAGCGTGACGTCGAGTTGAGTGGGGGTGGCGAAGTCGTATTCGACCGCGTAGCCGTACCGCATGATCTCGGCTTCCTCGAGACCTCGGATCCCGTGGATCAACTCGTCCTGCACATCCCGTGGCAAGCTAGTCGAAATGCCGTTGCAGTAGACTTCATGCGTTCCCCACCCCTCGGGTTCAAGAAAGATCTGGTGACGGTCCTTCTCGGCAAACCGCACCACCTTGTCCTCGATCGACGGGCAATACCTGGGCCCGGTCGAGTCGATCTGGCCGGTGTACATCGGGGCTCGGTGAAGATTGTCACGGATCAACCGGTGCCCGCTTGCAGTCGTTTCGGTCAACCAGCAGCACAACTGTGGGCGATCGATCGAGGTGGTCAGAAAACTGAATGGCTGAGGCACCCGGTCGCCAGGTTGTTCTTCGAGCCGTGAGGTGTCGATGGTCCGTCCGTTGAGCCTCGGGGGGGTGCCGGTCTTGAACCGTTGGAGTTCGAAACCGAGCCGACGAAGTTCATCCGAGAGGGTTCCGGTGGTGCCTTCTCCAGCACGACCCCCGTCGGTGCGAGTCTCTCCGGTGTGCATCACCGCCTTGAGAAACGTTCCGGTGGTCACGATCACCGCCGCGGCCCGGTAGACCGCATCTCCACGGACACGGATCCCGGCAACCCGATCGTTTTCGACCACCAGTCCCTCAACCGTCTCCTGCCGCAACACCAATCCCGGCTGACTCTCGACCCGCAATTTCATCGCAAACTGATAGGCCTTCTTGTCAGCCTGGGCCCGCGGACTGTGCATTGCCGGTCCCTTGCCGCGGTTGAGCATGCGGAACTGCAACCCGGTCTCATCGATCACCTCTCCCATGGCTCCGCCCAGCGCGTCGATCTCGCGGACGATCTGCCCCTTGGCGATGCCCCCAATGGCGGGATTGCAGCTCATCTGCGCCACGGTGTCGCAGTTCATGGTCAACAATGCGGTGCGGGCTCCCAGTCTCGCAGCCGCCAGGGCCGCCTCGCAGCCGGCATGGCCTGCTCCGACCACGACCACGTCAAATTCGTAACACGAACCGCTCACCGGCCTGTCTCGTTCCCAAGGGCCTCGATCTGGTCCACACTGGCTTGCAACTGGCCCATCAATCCGCATACTCCGATCTCTACACCTCGCATCCCGATCGTCTCGAACCTCCGAAGAGGAGTCAACTGATGGCTGAAATACGTACAGGAGCCGTGACACTGAAGGATGGACCGGTCGACTTGGCCGGCCCGGAACTGACCGTCGGCTCCCCCGCCCCGGAATTCTCGCTGCAGGGTGGTGACCTGTCGGATGTCACGTTGGCCGACACCGCCGGCAAGACACGGATCATTGCCACGGTGCCCTCACTCGACACACCGGTCTGTGCCGACGAGACCAAGAAGTTCAACGAGGCGGCTGCTGGCCTCGAGAACACCGTGGTGCTGGTGGTGAGCATGGACCTGCCGTTCGGCCAGAGCCGCTGGTGCGGAGCCGAGGATGTGAAGAACGTCTCCGCGCTCAGCGCACACCGCTGTACCGGTTTCGGAGAGGCCTATGGAGTACTGATTTCCGGTGGACCGCTGGACCGCTGCCTGACTCGGGCGATCTTCGTCGTCAACGGCGAAGGGACACTGACACATGTCGAGTACGTCGGCGAGATCACCGATCATCCCGACTACGCCGCGGCATTGGCCCTCGCAACCGGGTAAGGGTCCCCGCACCGACGCTCCTGCCGCCGTGATGGGTTCCCGCCGGCTTTCGGACAGCGATCGAGTTGCCGCGGACCGGGGACGGTTCACGGCGGCGGCCGGTCGCCGTCAAGCGAACAGCTGCCCCTGCGACTCGTCGGGTTCCCCGCCGCCGAGGGTCAACCCCAGGTGTTCGAGTGCCGCCGGGGTGATCATCCGCCCTCGGGGAGTTCTCTGCACGAACCCCACCCGCAGCAAGAACGGCTCCACCTCGTCCTCGATTGTCTCACCGGCGATGTTCAGGCTGTGCGCAATCGCCTTCATCCCGGCGGGTCCGCCCCCGAAGACGGTTGCCAGGACCTGCAGGTATCTGCAATCCAGGCTGTCGAGTCCCAGTTCGTCGACCTCGAGCATTGCCAACGCCTCATCAGCCAGCGAGTCGGTGATCGCCGGGTGTCGACCGGCGTCGGCAAAGTCACGGGTCCAGCGGAGCAGGTTGTTGGCCTTGCGGGGGACACCTCGGCTCCGCCGGGCGATCGCCACCGCCGCTCCCTCCTCGATCTCGGCACGCAACTTCCGGGCGTTCCGACGGATGATCTCCGTCACGTCGTCAACGTCGTAGAAGTCCAGGTGCTCTCGATTGACGAACCGATCCCGCAATGGAGCTGTCAGCATGCCGCTGCGGGTGGTGGCCCCGATCAGGGTAAACGGCTCAAGCGGCATGTTGATGGTCCGCGCATTGAGCCCCTCGCCGAGCGTGATATCGATCCGGAAATCCTCCATCGCCGGGTAGATGAACTCCTCGACGGTCGGCGGCAACCGGTGAATCTCGTCGATGAACAGCACCGAACCTCGGCCGGCATTGGTCAGGTATGGCAACAGGTCCTTGGGAGCGGTCAGCGAAGGTCCCGAGGTGATCTGGACGTCGACACCCAGTTCGCGGGGAAGTACGGTCGCGAGAGTCGTCTTGCCGATTCCGGGTGGGCCGTCCAGGAGCAGATGAGACAGCGGGTCGCCACGCAGCCGCGCCGCCTCGAGCACAATCCTCAGACGCTCCACCACCTTGCATTGGCCAACGACATCATCGAGTGTCAGTGGGCGGAGCTGTTCGTCAAGATGGCCGTCATCGGAATCGAATCCGCTTTCCGGATCCGAGGCCACGGGCGTCTCTTCGGGAACCCCGTCACCGGGATCGGGGCCTCTGAGCACAGGGTCTCGCGGCATCAGCCGGCCACCTCGGCAAGGATCTCGTCGGAGATATTGAAGTTCGCCGTGACGCTCTGAACATCATCCTGGTCCTCGAGCGCCTCGAGCAGGTTCAGCACCTTCTTGCCATTGGACACGTCCAGGTCCACGCTGCTCTGCGGCACATAGGCGATCTCGGAAACCTGCGTCTCGATCTCGGCCTTCTGCAACGCCTCGAGAATCCCCTGGAAGGACTCAACTGACGAGGTGACCTGGTAGACCTCGCCCTCATCCTCGACATCATCTGCCCCGGACTCAAGAGCGAGCTCGAAGAGTGCTTCTTCGTTGACGGACGACTTGTCGACGGTGAACAGCCCCTTGCGTTCGAACATCCAGGAGACGCAGCCGGTGCTGCCGAGATTTCCTCCAGCGACCTCGAAGATCTTGCGGACCTCACCGGCGGTGCGGTTGCGGTTGTCGGTCAGGGCCACACACAACACGGCCACTCCCGCCACCCCGTACCCTTCGTAGACGATCTCGGTGAAGGTGGCAGACCCCGCATCACCACACCCCTTCTGGATCGCCCGTTCGATGTTGTCCTTGGGCATGCTCGCCTTGCGAGCCCGTTCGATCGCGTACCTCAGCGTGAGATTCGCGTCGGGGTCACCGCCACCGCTTTGGGCAGCCACGATGATCGCGCGGCTCAGCTTGCCGAAGAGCTTGCCTCGCTTCTTGTCGGCCAGGCCCTTCTTGTGCTTGATTCCGGCCCAGTGCGAATGCCCCGCCATGACACCCTCGCCTTACCAGTGGCCCCGCATCCAACCACCTACTTCTCGGATGGCTTTACGGATTCACCAGCGTCCTTGAGTTTCTGTTCGATCCGCTCAATCAGTTTCTTGTCAGGCCGCTTGTCCTTGCGGGCCAACACAAGAGCCTTCTTCCAACTCTCGACAGCCGGCTTCTTCTGCTTGAGCTTATCGAGGCAATCGCCGAGGTGTTCGAGGATGGTGGGATCCTCCCCATCACGGTCGGACGAGGCCATCTTGAGGTACTTCAGTGCCTCGTCGTACTTGCCGCGTTTGAACAGCACCCAGCCCATGCTGTCCAGGTAGGCCGAATTTTTCGGCTCGGCTTTCAGAGCCTTGCGAATCATCTTCTCGGCCTGTTCGAGCTTCTTGCCCTGGTCGGCATAGAGGTAACCAAGATCGTTGTTGACCGACGGATTGTCGGGATCCTCGGCAAAGACCTTCTCGAGCACCACCTCGCCCTTGCGGATGTCACCCTGCTGGACGTAGATGTTCGACAGGGAGAAGCGGCAACGGCGGACGACACTCTTGTCCTCGGGAAACTGCTTGATCACCCGCTCGAACATCGGCACGGCCTTGTCCCACTGATGGGCGTGGTAGTAGATCCACGCCTCCTGGTAATGCAGCAGTGGATGGTTGCTGGTGCGTCGTGCCTCGCCGATGGCCGCCAGCGCCTGTTTGGTCTTGTCACCAAATTCGTAGGCCTGGGAGAGTTGAAACAGAAACTGGGGCTTGAAGACACCCAGGGCCCGGTCATCAGCCGCCGACCTCAGGAGTCCGGCTGCCGGGAGGTACTTCTCGTCGACCATCAACACCCTGGCGAGATCCTCGACGTGGCGGCGGAGTTGGTCAAGCAGCACACGGTCCTTGACCTCTCTCGTCGACTTTTCTGCGGCCAGGGCCCAGCCGAGCAGCGTGACGGCCGGCTCGTTTTGCTTGAGTTGGATCGCCAGCCGGGCAGCCACCAATCTACGTGCGAACGGAGCCGTCCCCTGGTCGTCGGCCGCCTGCTTGGCCGCCTCCGCGAGCACCTTCTTCCGCAGTTCCTTCTCCTCGGCAACCGCCTTCAATTCGGCATCCAGTCGATTGACGTCTCCGCGTGCATCAACCGCACGACCGAGTGATTCGAGCAGTTCGCGAGGACGCCCACCGCGGCGATGCAACACCGAAAGTCCCCAGTGTCCCGCCTCTCGATCGGCCGAGTTGGCCTTGGCCAATGCCTTCTCGAACAGCGGTCGTGCTTTGTCGAATTTCCCGGCAGCAACATACTGGTCAGCCAGGAAGATCTTCAGCGACGGATTGTCGGGATCGTGGGCAGCGAGTTTTTCGAGGTGGCCGACCAGATCGTCTGACTTCTTCAGTTCCTTGAAAATCCGGGCAAGCAGCTCGTAAGCGGCACGCCCCTTGGATGTCTGCTTCTTGTCAAAGTAGACCTGCAATTCGGTGAGTGCCTCTTTGAACTTGCCGGTCTCGACATGGACCCGAGCGATGTTGAACCCCAGAGTTGCGGGATTCCCCTGGCCTTGCTTGGCCGCTGCCCGAAAAGCCTCGATGGCCAACCCGGTTCGCTTGGCCGCCAGAAAGACCTCCCCCATCCGTTCGAAGGACGTCACAGGGTTGGCCAGCAACGCCCGTCGTGAACGATCGTCCAATTGGTAGGCACGTGGGTCCTTCAGTGCCGCGAACACCACTTCGAAACACTCGGCTGCAGCCTTAGCCTTACCTGTCCCCATGTAGATCAGGCCCAGGTCTCTCATCACGTTGATGAACACCACCGACTTGTGGTCAATCGCCTTGGACTTGCGGGCCCGTTCGAGCAGTTGGATCGCCTGCGGCACCTTCTGCTGCCGGATCATCTGCCGCGACAGCCATCGCAACAGTTGGTAATCATCGGGGTTGAGCGATACAGCCTTCTGGGCATAGCGAACAGCATCATCGACGCGGTTGAGCCTCAGCGCGATCTGCAACATCTCGCGGTAGATCGCCACCTGCTGCGGGTCCTGCTTGACCGCCTGCTCGAAAGCAGACAGGCCACCCTTGAAATCTCCCTTGGCAATGCGATAGCGGCCGGTCATGTACCACGCACGCGCCAACGACCGCCCCGATCCGGATTTCGAGTTCTTCAATCGGTCCGGATCCAGCGGGCGAGCCGGATCGTCTGACAACTGCTGACGGAAACCCGGCCGTTCTCCAACGTCGGTCGGAAGCGGCGGGGGCGGCGGAGCCGATTGGGCTATCGCCACGGATGAAGTCAACAACAACAAGAGAAGCGATCGGGTCATCGGAGTGTCCCTGCCAAGGCCCGTCTCATCCGCACCGTGCGTCTCATTCCGCAGGATACGGTGCGGGGCATTGTAACCACTGCTTGAGTAAGCGACTACGCCCAAGACCAGTTCACACCGGCACGCCGCAACACATCACCTCTTCTTCTTGGCTGCAGTCTTCTTGGCCGCAGTCTTCTTGGCCGCAGTCTTCTTTTGCGGTTGACCATCGATCTCGGCGAAGAGTGTCTTGAGACGATCCAAGGCCGTGTTCAGTTCAAAGCGGTTCTTGTCGGAATTGGCCTGTTCGTCACCAATGGTCTTGATGATCTTCGGGTCGGTAGCGAAACAGCGAACCAAACCACAGAAGCGATCGGCTTCGGCCTTGCGAACAACCGACTTCAACGCCGCAGCGGTCCGCTGCGGTGTCTGACCGGCAGTACCCAAACCGAACCAGGCCACCGCATCTCGCAACCTGACGTCCAGCGGCAGAATGTGGATCTCCATGCAGTGGTTGAGCGTGTAGTTTCGAGCAAACTGGCTCAACTCGGGGACTCGGCTAAGCAACCGATTGGCCTGGGCATTGCTCTTGCGTAGCAGCGAGTCGAAATTGAAAGCGTAAAAGGACTCGAAAACGTGGCCCAGCAGGTTGCGGAGTCGGAACGCCTTCCATTCAGCCGACGGCGACTTCAGGAACACCCGCGACAATTCGGTGATGCTGCTGACCCGTGCCTCATTGAAATCGTGAAACTGTGTTCCGATTCGTTCGTAGAACAACTCGGCTTCGGCGAACGTGTTGTCCTCGAGGCAGATCGCATAGATCAGGGTCTCGAGCACCGGGAGTTCACCAAGCTCGCGAACATCCAAGCGGTATCGCTTTTCGAGCGCAGCGAGAATCTGCTGGATGGCGATCTGGCGGCCCGGGGCCTTGTTTTTCTTAGCAGCGGCCATTGGCAACTTGACGTTTTTTCTCGGGAAGGGGATACGGTCCTACGGGGGCGTCGTAAGTCGAAGGTGTTGAGGGAAAGGTGCCGACTGGAATCCGGCAGTCAATCCGAGTCAGTCGACTCCTCTGAGGCCTCGACGGCCAAAACCTGTTCTTGTTCGATCTCCTGCAACAACCGAGCGGCCTCGAGGTGTTGCCGGACTTCGTCGTCGAGAGCAAATTCCAGAACGGGGGTGTATCGAGTCTTGAGTCGATCGCCGATGCGTGACTGGAGGAACCCCCGAGCCGAGCGGAGTCCGTGCAGGGTGAGCGTCTGGGACTTGGTATCGCCCCGTACCGTCACCCGGACCAAGGCCGAGCGAAGGTCGCCGGCGACATCGACTCCGACGACGGTCACATCCTGAACCCGAGGATCCTTCAATTCAGAAAGGATCGCCGAGCTGACCGATTCGCGAATGGCCTGTGCCATGCGGGCGAGGCGGCGAGCACTCATATCACTCGAGAGTCCGTTTGACCTGGTCGATTCGGAACGCCTGCAATTCGTCACCTTCCTTGATGTCATTGAATCCATCGAGCCTGATGCCGCACTCCATACCGCGGCGGACTTCCCGGACATCGTCCTTTTCATTTCGCAGCGAAGCAATGGGGTAGTCGTTGAGCACCGTCTGACTGCGGATGACGCGGATTCGATCGTTACGTCCGATGGTGCCGTTGAGCACACGCGATCCGGCAATCGTCCCGTAGCGACTGATGTGGAAGGTCTGCAGCACGACAGCCCTTCCGGTGGACATCTCGACCTCCTCGGGGGCCAACAGCCCTTCCAGGGCGGACTTGATGTGGTCGATGACTTCGTAGATCACGTCGTACCGTCTCACGTCAACCGATTCGGCATCGGCCAGCAGCCGAGCATTTTCGTCGGGCACGACGTGGAAGGCGATGATGACGGCACCGGAGGCGACCGCCAGCATCACGTCGCTCTCGTTGACGCCGCCCACCCCGTGGTGCAGGACCTGGACCCGGACCTCGGGGTGTTCGAACTTCGCGAGCTCGCCTCGCAGAGCTTCGATCGAACCGGGGGTGTCAGCCTTGAGAATCAGAGGCAGGTCCTGTGCTTCCCCGACACGGGCCGCCTCGAGGATCTCCTCCATCGTCTTCGGTCGACCGGTGTCCAGCAACGTCTCGGTCCGACCGCGTTCACGTCTCAATTCCGCCACCTCGCGAGCTTTATTGAGCCCGTCGAGTACATGGAAGTGGTCTCCGGCACCGGGGATCCGGTCGAGTCCAGCGATCCGAACCGGAGTCGACGGTCCCGCCGACTCGATCAACTCATCCCGATCGTTGTAGATCGCTCGTACGCGTCCATAACCCGGTCCACAGACGATGACGTCGCCCTTGTTGAGCGTACCGCCCTGAACGATCAACCACGCCAGCGAACCACGGCCTTCGTCGCGGAACGCCTCGAGACACAGCCCGGTGGCATTCCGCTCGGCATTGGCCTTCAATTCATGCAACTCGGCCGTCAACAGGATCGTCTCGAGCAGATCATCGACGCCGTCGCCGTTCAACGCCGAGGTACGGACCACTTCGACATCGCCGCCCCACTCGACCGGGATCATCTCATTGGCCGCCAAGTCGGCCAGGATCTTGTCGATGTTGCTCTCGGGAAGATCGGTCTTGTTCAACGCCACGATCACCGGCACGTCAGCCGCTCGGGCGTGTGAAATGCACTCGACTGTCTGGGGCATCACACCGTCGTCGGCGGCAACCACCAACACCACGATGTCGGTGACATTGGCTCCCCGTGCCCGCATCTCTCCAAATGCCGCGTGGCCGGGGGTATCGACGAAAGTGATCAACCGGTCGTTGCGGAACACCTGGTAGGCAGCGATATGCTGGGTGATCCCACCGGCCTCGCCATCGACAACATTGGTCGAGCGGATGGCGTCCAGCAGAGTGGTCTTACCGTGGTCGACGTGTCCGAGGATTGTCACGATCGGCGGTCGCAATTCGAGACCGACAGGATCCACCTCGGTATCGAGCGACGCGACCAGTTCGGCCTCAAGATCTCTGGGCCGCTTGATTTCAAGTTCGACCTCGAGTTCCACCGCGATTTCCTGGGCGGTCTCTTCATCGATCGCATCGTTGATCGATGCCATCCGGCCCTGTTGGAACAACACCGAGATCAGGGACTTCGCCGGTCGACCCATGGCTTCGGAGAGATTGCGGATCGTGATCGGTATTTCGACGACCGCCGACGACTTCAGTTCAACCGCCCCCCCCGACCGCGACCGACGTCGCCGCACCCCACGTCCACGGCGGTCCGACCCGTCATCTTCGTCACCCCCGGCCTTGCGGCGAAGTTCCCGTCGCCGTTGTCGAGATTCCTCGAGTCCCATCCCGCCAATTCGGCGTTCTTCCTTGAGCGATCCACGGCGACGGCCGCCACCGCCAGCAGCGGTACCACTTTTGGCCGGTACGGCAGTTTCCCCTTCGTCGCCCTTCTGCTTCTGTTCAGTCGACTTTTTCAAGTGCGCGGCCAACGGCGACTGATGCATCGTTTCGGCCGTCAGCCGGATGTCGGGCTTCAGAGTTCCGACGTCGTCCTCCGCCGAATCGGCCTGCCCGGCTTCCGGCGGCTGATAAGCCGGCGGAGCGGCGACGCTGGGCAAGGTCGTCTTGTCCCTTGGGCGGCGGTTGGGACGAGCAGTCGTTTCGGGGACCGGTCGCCGACCCAACTGCCGAATGCGGGTGCTGTCGTCTCCGCGGGCAGTGATGTGGTCGGCACGGGCGACAGCCGATTCGTCTTCGGCTGTCCCTGATCCAGGATCCGCTGCCACGTCGCCTGTCCCCGAGGATGGTTCGGCCACCTTGGCAGTCGAAGCACCCGCCGCCTCAGAGACAGTCCCGGCGGCCTCATCCGATTCGGACGCCGCCTTTGGCCGCGACCGTGGCGTGGGACGAGCAGTCATCGTCCGCATCGTCCGGATTCGATTCGACGCCACTGACTTGGGGTCTCGGACCGGAGCTATCGGTGCCGCATCATCCTCAGCCGGCTTTGGCGCGGATCGGCTCTTCAGATGCTCGGTGACCAGGTCCTTCTGCTCATCGGTAATACTCGCCAAGGGCGATGACTTCACCGACACACCGACTTCGCCGCAGATCTCGACCAACTCCTTGTGGTCGAGACCCAGTTCCTTTGCCAACTTGAAGATCCGAATCTTCAACGAATGCCCCCCTCGTCACCACTCACCTCAGCCTCGTCAGCCACAGCCTCTTCAGCCACAGCCTCTTCAGCCACAGCCTCTTCAGCTTCAGCCTCTTCAGCTTCAGCCTCTTCAGTCACAGCCTCTTCAGTCACAGCCTCTTCAGTCACAGCCTCTTCAGTCACAGCCTCTTCAGTCACAGCCTCTTCAGTCACAGCCTCTTCAGTCACAGCCTCTTCAGTC
>Ga0310120_10000119_pt1 | contig 60689 bp, 39 predicted proteins | sample CB27_AW_983_MG_FD_203506 | JGI IMG/M metagenome (GOLD analysis project Ga0310120, IMG submission 203506) | Marine microbial communities from Western Arctic Ocean, Canada - CB27_AW_983 | ecosystem: Environmental > Aquatic > Marine > Oceanic | place: Canada: Western Arctic Ocean | collected...
TAATTGCCGACGTAGAGGTCGAGCCACCCATCACGGTCGATGTCGACGAAGGACGCTGAGACGCCCCACCCGGGGTCCGCGGTACCACTGGTGACGGAAATATCTGTGAACGTGCCGTCACCGTTGTTGTGGAAGAGACGGTTGGGGCCGAGGTTGGTTAGATAGAGGTCGACCCATCCGTCGTTATCGATGTCCCCGGTGGCGATACCCATTCCGTGGCCTTGTACATCGAGGCCACTATCGGTAGTGACATCGGTAAAGTGGAGAGACCGGGTACCATCGGCTTCTAGGTGTAAATCGTTTCGATAGAGCCGGCTCCGAAGCGGCAGCGGACCAACCGGTGCGAATAAGGCATCACTGAATGTTTTGTCGGGTCCCATCATCTGCCCTTGGACAAAGTAGGCATCTAGGTCACCGTCATTGTCATAGTCGAACAGTCCAACCCCCGCAGGAATGATTTCCGGAAAATAGTATTCACCGGACATACCGTTAAAATGGACAAAATCGAGACCAGCAGCTTCGGCATAGTCGACAAACCAATCGTCGGAATTCGCCATGGCGGTCGGCGTAGCTGGAGACAGTGGGTCGTGACTATCTTCCGTTTGCGGCGATTCTGAGCTGCAACTGACAAGTAAAAATGCGACAACTAGTACAGACGAAAATCTTGCGGGAAGACAGATTTTCGATGGTTCGTGAGGGCCGTAGCTGCGAGAAAGGCCCGGTCGCGTAGTCAAGTTCAAAGATGTCCGTGCTGAATGATTCAATGGTTCGATTATAGAGTAGATCGGATAGGGATCGGAGCCCGTGATATGCTCGATTTTCTACGCACACTATCCAAATTGTGGGCAGACCGGTTAGTGATGAAAAATGGTGGACGGGTTTTGAACAATTATTTGTCCCTGTGGTTCACTAAGACCAGTGAGAGTCAACGTCTGTGCAACGACGAAGTCAATGAAAAGACGTCGAAAAATGATGCCGAAATCAGTTCTATCCGTGAAAGGTGCAGGGGACAAAGTCTAATGGGACGTCAATGGACTGTTTGGGCGTGTGCGTTGAGCGTGATCCTTGGTTCGTGTGTTTCATCTGTATCTGACGAGACATTCACGGATGACGCATCGACTGATCGCGACGAAATTTCTGATTGGACGGTGCAGCCTGTTTCTATTCCTGACTTGTCGCAGTTGCCCGAGTCTGTAAAGGAACAGATACGTAATCGTTTCTCGGTTTTAGAAACGAAGATGTTGCAGCCGGAACTGTCGTCGGCGGAACTCGCTCGCGCGCATGGAGATGTAGGTTTGATTCTAATGGCCGCGGGTTTCTATTCGGATGCTGAAATTGGGCTTCGAAACGCACAGGTGCTAGTTCAGAATGAACTTCGCTGGCCTTATTACTTAGGCCAACTGTTCCTGCTCTCGGGAGACGGAGAGAAAGCGACTATTCAATTTGAGAATGCGTTGGTGCTGCGACCGGCGGATTTGCCTACTGTTTTGAATCTTGGCGAAATGTATCTCGACCAAGCTCGACTCGATGATGCGGAGCGTTTGTACCAACAGGCTTGTGAGATAGAGCCGCAAGCAGCGGCCGCATGGGGAGGCTTAGGACGAACTGCGTTGGCTCAGAACAATCAGAAGTCAGCTTCGGAATTTTTTGAGAAGGCGTTGGCCTTGGAGCCGGCGGCGACACAATTCCATTACCCGCTTGCTTTGGCCTATAGAGGCTTGGGTGAAGAAGAAAAGGCTGAAATGCATTTGCTGAAAAGAGGAAATGGAGACGCACGGCCTTTTGATCCTCTGATGCAAGATTATTACTGGCTTTTGGAGAGTGCGGAGGCTCACTATCAGCGAGGTATCCTCGCGATGGACGCGGAGGAATGGACAGCGGCAGCAGACATATTCAGGCGTGGGCTGGCCTTGGACCCGGAAAGTGCCACTTTGCAGCATGCGTTAGGACTAGCTCTTTATTGGATGGGTGATGCGGACGGTGCACTGACGCAGTTCCAGGAGCTTCTTCAGCAAGAACCTGGGCACGTGGAAACCCACGTTAGTCTCGGAGTGTTGTTTGCAGAACGAGAACTCTTCAGCGAAGCGTTGGCTCGTTTTGCGACAGCTGCAAAACACGACACCAGTCGTGTGGATGCGCATCTCGGGCAGGCCGAAATGTTGAGAAATTTGGGACGACTCCCTGAGTCAATTCAACACTGGCGGCGTGTTGTAGAACTGGACCCAACCGATTTGGAGTCTTGGCTTCAGGGTGCCAACGCCCTGCTTCAGATCGAGCGTTATTCGGAAGCACGTGACTGGTTAATTGAGGCGCGAGAGATTCACTCTGAACATCAAGGGCTTCGAGAAATGCTGGCGTTTGTGCACGGAACGTTAGGCGGAACCTGTGATGCTCGTCCGTAACGGCGTTTCCAGTGATCGATTATCGCGATGTCTATGCTCGCACCTCACTCTTCACCCTCGAGAATGCTGATGGTTGAATTCTCTTCGAACGGTCCGGAAATGATCTGACGCTCTCCTGACGGCCACGTAACGATAATCTGATCGACTGAGTCTGCGTTACCGAGGCCGAAATAGAGAGGCATTACGCTTTGCGACAGATATCCCGATTGGCCGTCCTGGACCATGACTTGCGACCGGTCTCCGGCACGTAAAGTGACGGTGGATCCGAGGCCGTTCCGGTTTGATTCGGTGCCCACGAGTTCGACGGCCAGGTAACGGACGGACGTTTGTTCTGTAAGGTTGCTGACCAGTACCATCGGACCATCGTGAAATTCGTTTGTGACGATATCTAAGTCGCCGTCTCCTTCCAGATCAAAGATTGCAGCCGAACGCGTTCCGACACTTCCCCAAATGGTGGTTTGCTCGAGGAGACCAAATTCTTCGCAATAACGGTTGGCTTGATCGGCTGCGGCGCAATCGAGGGTGAACCAAGGCTTTGCTGTGCGTCGGTCTCTGCGTGGTTCTACGCCAACGATGAATTCGCTGTCGAGAAATGATTTTCCACGGTTGTTCAGCAGTACAGAATTTACTCCGTAGCGGAATGGGAAATTCATGCTCGAAGCAATGAAGATGTCAGTGAAACCATCGGCATTGAGGTCTCCGACACTGAGTCCCCATGGCCAGTAGTTCTCGGTACCTAATTCGTTGGATACTTCTGAGAATGTCTCGTCGCCGTTGTTTCGAAAGAAAGCGTTTCCATAAATGCTAGTCCCTCCAGATTGCAGTGTTGATTCTGGCCACTGCATACGAGATTTAAGCTTCTCTCGTTCCGAAGAGATGTCCTCGCTCATGTCTGAGTGCATGTCAGAGATGATGATGTCCATGTCTGTGTCATTGTCGAAGTCAAATACCTTGATACTCATCGAGCCCCAGGGAGTGTTGGGGAATATGTCTCGACTTTTTCGTTCAAAATATTCGCCGTTGACATTTTCAAAATATTGGTCATGTCCCTGCATGTTTAGGATGTAGAGGTCTGGCCACAAGTCTCCGTTGACGTCGATTGGACTTGCGTCGCCCGTCCAGCTCTCATCTACCAAGCCGCGCGCTTCCGTGACATCAACGAACTGGTTGTTGCCCTGGTTCTCGTACAAGATGCTCGGTTCGTTTCGCTGCTCAGGCTGGAGATGTCCCTCGAATGCATCGCTCAAGCCGAGGAAGTATCCACCAGGTCCAATCTCATTGGATGAATACACTCCGACATTGCAGAGAAACAAATCAAGTAAGCCGTCACGGTTGTAGTCGAAAAAAACGGCGCCTGAAGAGTGCCCTACGTAACCGAGTCCAGAACTGTCAGTAACATCCGTATAATTTCCATCTCCCGCATTGATGAAAAGATGATTGCCTCCGCGGACCGTTGTGACGTACAAGTCCGCGTCACCGTCATTGTCCGTATCAGCAAAGGAAGCTGTTACGCTGATCTTGTCAGAAAGCCCGACGCCCGACGCGTGAGTAATGTTGTCGAACTGACCGTCGCCGAGGTTTCTCCAGAGCTCGTTTGAGCCTATTTGATTCGTAAAATATAGGTCCAAAAGCTTATCTCCATCGACATCCGCGACTGCGATGCCATTGCCGTGGTCGTAGTGGACTGGTTTGTAAGCTTTGCCGGAGTCTTCGGTTGCACGATTGATAAAAGTGATACCGCTGTCGAGCACACGATCTTCAAATTGAAATCCGTAAAACACTTCAAACTGATCGACAGTATCTAATTGTGCTTGTCTTCGCTGGGCCAGGCCAGGAGGGTCTACGATAGTATCCGGGTGAGTAATTACGGGGAGAGGAGATGTGTCCACAAGTTCGTATAGAGCGCTTACCAGCGCTTGGCGACTGCTCGAGTCTAGGCCATCAAAGACGCCACGGATACGCCGGTCACGATCAATCAATACGAGATCTTGGCGTGGGAAGATGATTTCATTTGAATCTTGGTCAGAGTTCACTGGGAGATGCAGAGCGTGCCTGCTGAATTGCCAAAGTTGATTTTGTCGAGCAGTAAGAAATTTCCATTGTTCTTGATCCGCACTTGCGAGTCGCGCGTGTTCTAGTAGTAGCGAGGGTGTATCGTACTCGGGATCAACGCTGAAACTCACAATCCGTATATCCTGCCAGTCGTTTGCAGTTCGGAATTCGTCTTGAAGAAGAGCTAATTCGGTTATGACCTCTGGACAGATGTCTTGACAACGCGAAAACATGAGGTGAGCGATCCATACTTTTCCGTCAAGCTGTGACGAACCGAAGCGGGTGTCTGTTTGATCGGTGAACGAGAATGGCGGTAGCTCAAGAGTTCGTCCGTCCGCTAGCAACGCGCGCACTGTTGGTGGTTGTCTGCCGTCAAGCGTGTCGTTCAGAGAGCTGTCTTCGGTGGTGCCGCATCCGATAAACAAAAACATGCTTCCGATCAATATCGAACTTCTGATTGCTGTCATTTTGTCGCCTCCGCACCCGTGCTGAGGTTTACGTCAATTGTGTCGAGTCACAAAACCTTTTTTTGGACGAATATTCTCCAGTGATTATCTCGTGACTGTGAGCCTTAACCCAAGGATGAATCGTTCTTGAGTTGGTTTCGGCTGCCCGTCGTCTCATTGGAACCCTTGCCGAACGATTAAACTTGCGGAACTTTGACGAAACTGAACACCTAACGTCTACAGTCCGATTAGGCAGTGTTAGCAGTAGAAATTTGCTTATCAAAGCGTAAGGCGGTCTCACGAGCGGTTCGTTTCTGCGGGTAGCCTCGTGGCAGAGGACGGTCTCTACGTAGCGTTGCAGAGTCTCGTCGATTGCGGAGCACTAATTCGAGTTGCCTCCTCTGGGCCGTTTACATACGATTGAACACGAATTCTTAATTCCCCATGCAGACGATCCATTCCTACGGCCTAGAGACAGAAAAGTTCAACATGAACAACCGGTGCTGGCAGTGGGCGAAATTCACGGGGTCCGCGTTGTGTAAGGCTTTAGTTGTCAGCAGTATCATAAGTGGTTGTGGGTCAATCGTGTCTCCGGCACCTGACTCACTTTCGACCGACGTTGCGTCCAATGTGTCGGTTCCTGCGTCTGAGTGGTTCGTTGACATAGCTCAAGAGTCTGGTCTCGACTTCATACATTTTAACGGGCGATTAGGGAACTTTTACCAGCCGGAAATAATGGGACCTGGCGTTGGATTGTTCGACTATGACAATGATGGAGACCTTGATATTTACTTAGTTCAGGGGAGAATGCTCGATCTTGATGCACCGATGGCCGATGTGAATTCGGAAGGAATCGATCCGGATCGACTGCAGGGAAGGCTTTACGAAAATCAGCTACACGCTCTTGACGATGAAACTAATGAGTTGCAGTTTGTTGACGTCACTCGTGAGAGCGGAATTGTGTCTCAAGGGTACGGAATGGGCGTTGCAACAGGAGATTTTGATAATGACGGCTGTGTTGATCTTTACCTGACTCATGTCGGTTCCAACCAATTATTTCGAAATAATTGTGACGGTACGTTTTCCGATGTCTCAGGGGCGAGTGGCATTAACGATGAAGCCTGGAGTGTCGGAGCCGCGTTTATTGACGTTGATCGCGATGGATGGCTTGACCTTTTCGTAGCGAACTATTTGATTTATTCAGTTGAACGGAATGTGTCCTGCGCAGGGGAGTCAGGGCAGCAAGATTATTGTCCACCGGAACGATATCGCCCTGCTCCGGACAGGTTTTATCAGAATCAAGGCGATGGAACATTTTTAGATTTGACAGGAGATGTGGGATTGGCCGGCGCATATGGACCTGGTCTCGGAGTCTCGACTGCTGATTTCAATGGAGACGGATGGATTGATATTTTCGTTGCTAATGATCAACAGGAAAATCAGCTTTGGATTAACCGACGAGATGGAACCTTTGACGACATGGCATTGTTGGCTGGAACTGCTCTTGGAGCGTCTGGAGCACTTAACGCGGATATGGGAGTTGATGCAGGCGATTTCGATAATGATGGAGACGAGGACCTGTTCGTCACTGAATTAACTGGTCAGGGCAGCATGCTGTACGTCAATGATGGCAGCGCGCAGTTTGAGGAACAAAGTGCGCGGGTAGGCATTCGTCTGGCTAGCCTTCCTTATACGGGTTTTGGTGCGGGATGGCTCGATTTCGACAACGACGGTTGGCTTGACATCTTCAGTGCGAATGGGTTTGTTACTCAAAATCTTGACGCGCTTTCAGAAGGCAATCCGTTTCCATTGCAGCAACAAAATCTATTGTTGAGAAATCGTGGAACAGGAAGTTTTGAAGATGTAAGCTCGCGCGCCGGTCCGGCGATGGCTTTATCAGAAGTGAGTCGTGGCACTGCCTTCGGAGATATTGACAATGATGGCGATATCGATATCGTGGTTGCGAACGATAATGGCCCTGTTCGGCTCTTGATGAACCAGATCGGAAATAAGAACTCTTGGATAGGGCTGCGTCTTGTCGGGCATGTGAATGATGGAGATGAACGGGACATGCTTGGGGCGCGAGTGGAGATCGTTCGACATGATGGTGTGACACTGTGGCGTCGATCGCGTGCGGATGGGAGCTATGCTTCCGCGAGCGATCCACGGGTACTTGCAGGGCTTGGCGACGAGGAGGGTGATGTGTCACGAATTCGTGTGGAATGGCCAAGTGGCCGAGTCGAGGAGTGGACGGATCCGGCTGTCGGTCGGTATACGACTTTGGTGGAAGGTTCCATTCAATGAACACGGAAAAGTCCACGGTGGACAGTGTACTCTCAGCAGTAGCCAGAGGAGGTTACTTTCTACCTGTTGGTGTCGGTGCGGTATACGTTGTGAGTCCACCAACGCGAATCACTAGACCGGCTTGTTGATCTGTGGATGCTTGGATTGGTTGTGGGTTCTCATACTGCAGTACTATTTTGCTGGTCAATCTAACACCACAACCTTGAACTTCGTTGTTCGGAAGGCCCTGGAGGAATCATGAATAATACCAGACCTGTCGCTGTGTTGGTTTCGATGACGATGGTTGGAATAATGCTGACGGTTGTTGCTGAAGAGCAGCAGGCGCCTGCAGATGGTTTAGCCGATGATATTGCAGGTGTGGTCGAAAGTAGTTCTGGTCCAGAAGCTGGCGTATGGGTCATCGCCGAAACTGATGAACTCGACACGAGGTACCGAAAAATCGTTGTTACCGATGATGCGGGACGTTTTCTGGTCCCTGACCTTCCGCAGTCCGAATATCGTCTGTGGGTCCGTGGTTACGGTTTGGTCGATTCGGATTCAATATCCGCTCGCCCGGGGTCACGAGTCACGTTGCGAGCTGTGGTGGCTCCTTCTCCACGTGCCGCCGCCGATGTCTATCCTGCTAATTATTGGTATTCCTTGCTTGAACCGCCTCCTGCTAGTCAGTTTCCAGGTACGGGTCCGGAAGGCAACGGCATTTCACCAGATATTCGAAGTCAATCGGAATGGATTGACGTAACGAAGCAGGGTTGTCAACTGTGTCACCAGATGGGAAACCGTTTTACATTCGATATTAGTCACTTAGACCGATTCGACTCGAGTGTTGCAGCCTGGAATCACCGTGTGACGTTTGGTCAGCGTGGCTCCCAGATGAGTAACGTTGTGAATCGATTTGGACGTTCCCGTGGACTCGAAATGTTTGCCGATTGGTCCGATCGGATCGCCTCTGGCGAAGTGCCGCCTGCACCGCCTCGTCCGACTGGAGTTGAGCGCAACGTCGTACTGACCATGTGGGAATGGGGAAGCGAGGCATCATACATTCACGATGAGGTTACGACTGACAAGCGGAATCCGATGGTCAACGCAAATGGCTTGGTATATGGCGTGTCTATTTCTCATGACAAGCTCGTCATAACCGATACACAGCAGCACCAATCAATCGAGCTTGACGTTCCGCTTCGAGAAAGTCGAGAGATAGTTCCGTCGATGTTTCCGACTGAGCTTGGATTTGAACCGTCACTGGTCTGGGGTAACGAAATTATTCTTGATGCGCCAGCGAATCCTCATAATCCGATGATGGATGCTGATGGACGTGTGTGGCTAACATCGACGATCCGTCGTCGTCAGAATCCAGATTGGTGCAAAGACGGTTCAAATCATCTTTCGGCTCGTTATTTTCCAATCGAACGTAGTGGTCGCCAGATATCGGTCTATGACCCAGACGCAGAGACTTTTACTCTTTTGGATAGTTGCTACGGTACTCACCATTTACAATTTGCCGAAGATGACCTGGATACGTTGTGGTTTAGTGGCGATTCCAATGTTGTCGGTTGGTTAGAGACTGCAACTTTTGACGCGACAGGTGACGAGCGTGCATCTCAGGGCTGGTGCCCAACCGTCATCGATACGAATGGAGACGGTAGGATATCGAAGCCGTGGAATGAGCCTCGGTCGCCGACAAACCCGGCCCAAGATAGTCGCATCAGTGGTTTTGCGTATGGGATCGTCGTAAGTCCTGTTGATGGAGCCGCTTGGATCGCCCGTACAGGTCCGTTTCCTGGGCGATTGGTTCGGTTGGAACGAGGGGAAAACCCGCCCGAAACATGCATTGCTGAGGTATATGAGCCACCTTCGCTCGAGACCTCAGATTTTCCGGAGGGAAAGATGGGCTTCGCACCACGCGGAGTTGATGTCGACCGGAATGGAGTGATTTGGACAGCATTGTCCGGAAGTGGTCATATGGCGAGTTTTGATCGTCGCAAATGTAAGGTTCTCAACGGCCCTTCGGCGACTGGTCAGCATTGCCCAGAAGGATGGACACTTTATCCGACGCCGGGACCGCAGATGAAGGGTGTTTCTGACCTTGGAAGTGCTGATTATCATTACTACAACTGGGTCGATCAATTTAACACTTTTGGGTTAGGTTTCAACGTTCCAATTGCTGCGGGGTCGGGCTCAGATTCACTGCTCGCATTGTTGCCAGATACCAACGAATGGGTGGTGTTACGTGTGCCCTATCCTCTTGGGTTTTTTGCTCGTGGTCTCGATGGCCGAATCGATGATCCGGAGGCTGGCTGGAAGGGACGTGGCCTGTGGGCAAATTTTGGTTCCAATTTGAATTGGCACATCGAAGGCGGTAAGGGTCGGTTAAGTTCGCTAATTCATTTCCAGCTCAGGCCAGACCCGCTTGCAAATTAGCGATTTGTGACATCTAAGTGCGATTCGTGTAGAACCGAACTGGACCTCTGGTGTTCAGTGTTGATAACTGGTAGATATGGTTCTGAATGCAACGGTGAGAGTGTGAAAACGTGTTGGTCAGATGTGAATGGGGGGGGAATGAGAGGAAACACTGAAACAGTTATTGCTGCGCTAGTGATGTTCGCAGTGTGGCCAGCACTGCTTGTCGCCGGACCTTCTGAAAATTGGCCGCAGTGGCGGGGTCCGAACCACACGGCTGTTGTGCCAGATGATCCAGGGTTACCCGAACGCTGGAGTAACAGCGAGAACGTGGCGTGGAAAACAGCTGTTCCTGGCATCGGTTGGTCCAGCCCAATCGTATGGGGCAACAAGGTTTTTGTGACCTCCGTGATCGCTGATGAAGATTATGAAGACCCGAGAGCAGGCCTTTATCTTCCAGACACTGGTGATGCACGTTTTTCGGATCCTCTTCCCGGAACTCATTATTGGGTGATCTTTTGCCTCGACTTTGATACCGGTGATCTAGTGTGGCGGCGAACAGCGCATCAAGGACTAGTCGAATCGACCATACACCCGAAGAACTCCCTTGCCTCCGCTACTCCGACGACGGATGGTGAACGGATTTACGCCCTTTTCGGAAATCTTGGTTTGTTCGCTTACGATTTTGACGGTACTTTTCTCTGGAATCAAGACATCCAATCGAGGTCTGACCAATGGGGATGGGGCACAGGTTCATCACCAACGCTACTCGACGACCAAATTCTCGTTATGCACGATAACGACGAGGAATCATACTTAGCCTCGTTTGACACCCGGACAGGTGAACCGAACTGGCGTGTGATTCGTGATGAGGTAAGTGCTTGGTCAACGCCGGTGGTGTGGAAGAATGACATACGCACAGAAATAATTACTGTAGGTAAGAATAAGGTCCGATCGTATGACGCGTCCGGAAACTTGCTCTGGTTTTTTTCAGGGCAAATGACGAACGTGACGGTGCCGACACCAATTCCAGCCGATGGCGTCGTCTATGTCAGTTCTGGCTACGTCGGCGATGATCATCGTCCCGCATATGCAGTGCTTCAAGGCGCCGAGGGAGATATCACGCTTGGCGCGAATCAGCAATCAAATGAATATATTCGTTGGTATCAACCGAAAATTGGGGCCTATAACCCTTCTCCGATTCTTTACCGTGGGATCTATTACACGCTCCATGACCGTGGCTTTCTTACAGCTCACGATGCAAGGACAGGGCGCGTTGTTTACGATCGCGTAAGGATAGATATAGGTGCAACGTTTACGTCCTCGCCGTGGGCTTACAACGGAAAACTATTTGCACTCAGTGAAGATGGCGAGACATATGTGATCGAAGCCGGCCCAGAGTACAAGCTTCTCAGAAAAAACGTACTCAGTGAAATGACTCTTGCGTCACCGGCTGTCGCCGGAGGGACCCTGTTTCTCAGAACACAGTCTGCTGTCTATGCAATACGCGGCCAGTAAACCCAGTATTTGTTGTGTCCGGGCGGATCGCGATGCTTTTAATTGTTGCAGCGGGAAACGCGAAAGTTCTTGTAAACGCTAGTGTTCCTGATCGAGGCAAAACAGACTACACATGTGGCCGTTGCTTCCGCCAAGAGCCGAGAATGTTCCCGTCTACTCACGGGAGCAAAAAGTTATCGGCAGTTGATTGTTTATTGACGCCGACCGTCACCTTCGATCAACGTGGAATATTGGTCAATTGCAACATCGTTCCATTCTTCGGTGACGCCGCTGGGCCAGACTACGCGGATACGAGGAACATCGCTGAGAGTTCCAAGACCGACTAACACTCGAGGATCGTTTGCAGACGCGTAACTTCCGTCGGCACGTGAGCGGCGCCACAGACTTGATCCGTCCGAACGAATTATTTCGACCCGTGCACCGACGAGGTCTCGTGGCACATCGTTTTTGACGAGACGTAGACCAATCCAGTGATTCTGGTTGCCGACATAATTGATTAAGAGTTGGGCGGGTCCTCCAGAGTTGGCTATGAGAACGTCGACATCGCCATCATTGTCCAAGTCTCCGAACGCTGCTCCACGACTCACCTCCACCAGATCGAATACTTTTCCAGCGTCTGCAGTGACATCGGTGAACTGTCCATTTCCATTATTTCGTAACAGCTGGTTTCGCTGGTGATATGGAAACGGGTTAACGTCTGTCATTGCGTCGAGGTTTTTCCAGACCAGACCATTGACGGAAAGGAGGTCAAGCCAACCGTCGTTGTCGAAGTCCATCCATGCGGTACCCCAGCCGGTATAAGGGAGGCTGGCGGCTCGAATTCCAGAGGCTGCACTGTGGTCGTCGAAAAGTCCGGTGCCGTCGTTGACGTAGATGGTGCTTCCTTCGCCGGTGAGAACAGTCGTGAAAAGGTCTTCATCGCCATCGTTGTCGAAGTCACCGGCGTCAACGCCCATGTCTGCTTTGACAACGCCAGCTGCGTCGATTGCTACACCTGACATTAGAGCTACGTTCTTGAAAGTTCGATCGCCTTGGTTAATCCAAAGTTGATTTTCTTGTTGATCATTAGCCACGAACAAATCAATCTCACCGTCACCATTCATGTCTGCTGCGACAACCCCCAATGCCGGCCCAAACTCTTCAGCCATGCCAGCTGCCGCGGTGATGTCGACGAATGTTCCGTCACCACGATTGAGATACAAAACATCCTGCTGAGGTGTGTACTGTCCGGGGGCACAGTAATCTTCTTGGCCAGATTCTTTGAAACAGCGAACGTGGCGTTCCAGGCTGTAGTCTAGGTAGTTGCCAACAAAGAGGTCGAGCCATCCGTCTCGATCGATGTCTACGAATGTAGCCGACACACCCCACGTGGAAGGACTATCGGTGCCGCTGACCCTAGACACGTCCGTAAATGTGCCGTCTCCATTATTTCTGAAGAGTTGGTTTCGTTCGAAACCCGGTAGGTAGAGGTCGACCCAACCATCGTTATTGAAATCTCCGGTGGCGAGCCCTTGCCCGAAACCTCTTGTGACAAGTCCACTTTTGTCAGTCACATCGGTGAAGCGGAGCACGCGACTGCCATCGGACTGAATTTCAAGGTCGTTTCGATACAAGCGGTCGGTGATGGCTGCCGTCGTAGTTTGCGAGGCTTCGAGATTCGTACCAAGAACGGCACCTTGGACCATGATAATGTCGAGGTCGCCATCGTTGTCGAAGTCGAAAAGTCCCGCTCCAGCCCCACTGATTTCCGGTTGATAAAAATGACCTGTCATGCCGCTAATGTGCACGAAATCAAGGCCTGTATTTTGAGCTTCGTCCTCGAACCAGTTCGGTGATGAATGTGAGAGTTGGTCGTTGATCGCCACGCCTGGTGAATCATCTACTGTGCCACAGGCAACGAAGAATAGGGCTAACGCAGCTAAAGCAGGAAACCCTGAATATTTACGGTCCATCACGACAAAGCACATTATCACCTAGAACAGCTCGAATTTAATGGACATGGTTGCTCCGAGACGCGTATTCTCAACATGTTGTGGCGCCTTCGCGGGCGGTTTGTAAATCGGCGTGATGGGTTCAACCTGTAAAAAGACGCGGAAACACTTACATGCGAACTTACATCTGGCTGCTGCTTGCTGTTTTGTTTTACCCCACTGCGTCGATTCAGGCGCAAGATGGGCGGCCGTCAGGTCAAGGTGTGGGACTAGAGGCCACAGCGTCGACCTATCAAGCGGTTATTGACCGCTACTGTGTGTCCTGCCACAACGACCGTCTCCAGACGGCTAATTTGTCTCTCGAAGCTGTTGCTCTCGACCGCGTCGCAGACAATGCGGACATTTGGGAAAAAGTGCTTGTCAAGCTGCGCACAAAGGAGATGCCCCCAGCTCCTCGGCCGAAACCGACCAATGAAATCTACGCTTCATTCGTGGATTGGCTTGAAACTTCGATCGATGAGGCGGCTCAGAGTGCTCCTGCACCAGGGCGACCAACGATACGTCGTTTGAATCGAATTGAGTACGTCAATGCGATACGCGATTTGCTAGCAGTGGAAATAGATGGGGCTCAGTTATTACCGGCCGACAACATGGCGTATGGTTTTGACAACAATGCCGACATGCAACAGTTGTCATCTGGGTTGTTGGAACGCTATATGTCCGCTGCCTCCCAGGTCGGACGTCTCGCTATTGGCGATGTGAACGTACGTTCGGGCATCCGAACCTACAAAGTGTCGCGGATGGACGCTCAGGTCTCTCGCGCGAGCGAAACACTGCCGTTCGGAACCCGCGGCGGAGCAGTGATTCGCCATCATTTCCCTGTTGATGGTGAGTACGTTGTTCGGATTCATGCGCACAATTCAATTGGCGGCGGGGTGCGACCGCCCAGCGAACCTGAGCAACTAGAGATTTTGCTCGATGGAGTTCAACTTCGTCTGTTTACGCTCGAAGTGTCGCAAGAAGGAGGCCGCCGTGGCCGAGAACCGACCGTGCCTGAGGTTCGGTTTCGAGCTAGTGCGGGTCCTCATGACCTTGGCGTCACCTTTGTTGAGCGTCTGGTCGCTCCAGAAGGGCTCGGACCGTCAAGATTGCCAGTGAGCAATGTGACATTTCGCGGTGAACGAGGAATGGAAACGCGTGTTGGCCAAGTAGAAATAGAGGGTCCGTTTGGGGATGTGCTTTTGCGGGACACTCCGAGTCGCCGAAAGATATTTTCGTGTCGTCCGGAAAACCAAGATGAGGAAGAAGAGTGCGCGATTGAGATTCTCGAGAACATAGCGCGGCGGGCCTATCGCAGGCCTGTGACCGAAGAGGATCGTACCGATCTTTTGGGTGTGTTTCGTGCTGGGCTCATTGAGGGAGACCAGTTCGACCTCGGTATTCGCTGGGCTTTGGAGCGGATCCTGATTGACCCCGATTTCCTTTACCGTGTTGAGTCTGATCCGGATCAGGTAGTTCCAGGTTCGCCGTATCAACTGACAGACCTCCAACTTGCGTCCAGACTGTCCTTTTTTCTTTGGAGTACGATTCCTGACGAAGAGCTTTTCGATGTGGCTGTTTCGGGCCGGCTCAGTAATCCGCTGGTGTTAGAGCAACAGGTCAGACGGATGTTGGGTGACCCTCGGTCAGCGACTCTGGCTAGCAATTTTGCTGGGCAGTGGCTTCATCTGAGGAATTTGCGTGCAGTTGCTCCGGATGTGAACGCGTTTCCGGAGTTTGATGACAATTTGCGAGAAGCATTTCGGCGAGAGACAGAGCTGTTTTTTGAAGATCAGCTTCGCGAAGACCGGAGTGTGGTGGACTTGTTAACTGCCGATTATAGTTTTCTCAATGAGCGGTTAGCGCGGCATTATGGTGTTTCAGGTGTCTATGGTAGTCGGTTTCGACGTGTGTTTGGAGAGGATGAGCGGCGCAATGGGTTGCTCGGTCATGGCAGTGTATTGACTGTTACTTCCTATGCAACCCGGACATCGCCGGTTCTTCGCGGAAAATGGTTGCTTGAAAATATCCTTGGTGCGCCGCCCCCACCCCCGCCACCAGATGTTCCAGAGTTGGAGGAGAGTGGCACAGCAGCGGTGCCGCAATCGATGAGACAGCGGATGGAACGTCATCGTGCAAATGCGGTATGTGCGAGCTGCCATGCGAGGATGGACCCGCTTGGTTTCGCGCTGGAAAATTTTGATGCCATTGGCAAATGGCGTGATGTTGAAAACGGTGGAGCCATTGACGCATCTGCTACGTTACCTAACGGTGCTTCGTTCCAAGGTCCGATAGGTCTACGTCGTATGTTGGAAAATCGGCCAGAAGAGATTGTGACAGTTGTCGTCCGGAAGCTATTGACCTATGCGCTTGGTCGTGGCGTTGATTTCGCTGATATGCCATCAATTCGTCGAATTGTCAGGGAAGCTGCTCCAGACGAACACCGGTGGTCGTCAGTATTGTTGGGTATCGTGAAAAGTGTTCCATTTCAGATGAGGAGGGCAGCATCATGATTGTTATGAAGAAAGCGGTGCCTAGACGGACGGTGTTACGAGGTATGGGCGCTTCGATTGCTCTTCCATTCCTCGATTGCATGGTTCCCGCGTTTGCGGCTATTCGGAATAGCGCCGCTAGCCCAGCGTCTCGGCTCGCTATTGTTTATGCCCCTATGGGCATCATCATGGATCAATTCACTCCAGAGACGGAGGGCTCCGGGTTCAAGCTGCCCCCAATTCTTCAACCATTAGCATCGGTACGCGACCGGTTAGTCGTGGTGTCTGGGCTTGACAATGAACCGGCTGTTGCACTTCCTGGAGAGCCTGCAGGAGGACATGGGCGGATTAGTGCGGCGTACTTGACCGGCGTTCACGGAAAGCCCACCGAAGGAGCTGACTTTCGAGCGGGCGTATCAGTCGATCAATTCGCGGCAGCGGAGCTCGGTCGTGAAACGCAACTTCGATCGTTAGAGATTGGTTTAGAGGCGAGTGACTTGGCGGGGGCTTGTGACGTGGGATACAGCTGCGCCTACATCAATACCCTTTGCTGGAGAACGCCAACTACTCCGCTCCCAATGGAAAATAATCCTCGTGCGGTCTTCGAACGACTTTTCGGTGATGCCGATACGACTGATCCGAAGGCACAGGCAATACGTCTTCGTAAGAACAAAAGCATTCTTGACTCGGTTGTGGACAAAGTCGCCGGTCGAGCTGCGTTACTTGGCGACCAGGATCGCGTGAAACTTTCGGAATATCTTGATGCAATTCGTGACGTAGAACTTCGCATTCAAAGAACGGAAACACAGAGCGAACGTGCCTTACCAATTCTGGACCGACCTGTTGGTAGTATTCCGGATACATTTGAGAGTTATGCGAAATTGATGTTTGATCTAAAGGTTCTTGCCTTTCAGGCTGACCTTACCCGTGTCGGAACCTTCATGCTTGGCAAGGAAATTAGTGGGCGAACTTTTCCGGAGGTTGGAGTTGCAGAAGGACACCACCAAGTGACGCACTCGACGTCCGATCCAGAGCGAGTCCAGAAATTGGTGAAAATTAACACCTTCCATATGCAGCTTTTCGCCTACTACCTAGAACGACTTCAGGCAATTCCTGATGGGGATGGGTCGCTCCTCGATCATATGATGGTGTTTTACGGGAGCGGTATGAGTGAGAGTGATCAACACGACCCGCACGCGTTACCAGCTCTCCTTGTAGGTGGGGCAGCGGGCAAACTCAAAGGTGGACGCCATCTTCGGGTCCCCAAGGCGACTCCATTGACGAATTTGTATCTGTCGATGCTCCAGAAGTTGGGTGTCCCGGCAGAGCGAATTGGGAACAGTACTGGCCATTTTTCCGAGCTGTCTGAAATCTAGAACGATAGCGAGATTCGGAGGGTCGCTTCGATGATCCTTCTTGGAGGTTGTGACAATGCGCAGGCGGCCTCAGAATTTATTTTCGGTCCTAGTTGCAATTGTTGTCTGTTTTGTGGTGAGTGGCACATTTGTTTCTTCTGCTAACGATGTTCCGGTTGTCGACGCTGCGAGAAATCAGGATTTACAGACGGTTCGGGCTCTCTTGACAAATGGGTTTGACGTGAATGAGCGGCAAGCGGATGGAGCTACTGCTTTGCATTGGGCTGTTCATTGGAACGATATCGGTATGGTGCGCGCACTGATTGATTCTGATGCTGACGTTAATGCGACCAATGTACATGGAGTGACCCCCTTATCGCTCGCGGCTGCGAACGCCAGTCCGGACCTAGTTGCGATGCTTGTCGCTGCGGGTGCCGACCCGAACATGCCGAGACTGAATGGGGAAACTCCACTGATGCGAGCGGCTAGTACTGGTAGTTCCCGCGTGGTGAGGTCTCTCATCGCGAACGGAGCAATGGTCGATGTCGTTGAACCTGAAAGTGGTCAGACTCCGTTAATGTTGGCTGTGTCCCGCAGGTTTCCAGAAGTGGTGTCCGAATTACTGGAATCCGGAGCAAATGTACATTTGCGGACAAAGAAGGGGTTTACGTCATTACTATTTGCGGCGAGAGAAGGTGATTTGGATAGTGCCAGATTGTTGATTGCTGCTGGAGCAGACGTGAATGCGTCTATGGATGATGGAACAAATGCGTTGCTCGCTGCGGTTGTCCGGGGACATGCGTCTGTAGCGGTTCTCTTACTGCAATCGGGCGCTGACCCGAATTCTGGGGCCAGTAGGCCAAGAAGACGGGCCACAGATGGCGCGTCTGGACGTCTCAGCCAGGACGAGGTTGATTACCGACCTCTTCACTGGGCTGTGGGCGCGTGGCAAACAGAGCTGTCTGGGCCAAATGGCATTGCCGTTGACAGAGAGAGCGAATGGCTGGCGATTCGTGGAGTGCCTGGTGATAGGAAGAGATTGCTGGTCGAGGCGCTGCTATTGTACGGCGCTAATCCGAATGCTCGAATGAGAAGGGCACCTCCGAGGTTCGGTTACAGTCAACTCTCTTACGAGCACAACAAGCAAGGTGTGGATGTGTTCGCTGGCGCGACACCATTTTTGTTGGCTGCTATGGCCGGCGACTCAGAGGTGATGAGGATTCTCGTTTCAGGTGGGGCTGACCCTGAACTCACAACGGACGATGGAACAACGCCGCTGATGGTCGCAGCCGGGTTAGGTCGGTATGCGGCGGAGAACCTTGTTACAGAAAAGGGGACCCTTGACTCCGTTGGTGTCGCGCTGGAGCTTGGAGCCGACGTCAATGTCGTTAATGCTGTTGGGAACACGGCTCTTCACGCGGCTGCGCACATTAAATCCGATGCTCTCGTCCAACTTCTCGTCGACCGAGGAGCGAAACTTAACGCTTCCAATTCCCGTGCGGAGACGCCTCTCATGTTGGCAGACCGCTTTCGCGCGGGAAGCGGAAACGTTCACGTGCGAACAAGTACCGGAGATTTGCTTCGTTCGCTTGGAGCGGAAGAAACCAGTTCAGTTCTGATCAGGTAGCAGGATATCTGTCTTTTGGTTCTGTACGTTTAAGGTGAGCACTTCGCCAAGTGCCTCGCGTTTCCAAAAGGCATCACTATTCCGGCAGCGTGTTGGTCATGCCGAATGGCCAGCAGGGGAGAGTGAGGAGGATTAGGCTTTCCTGCGTCTGAGAATAATCCAGTGAGGACATTTCTCCGTGTCCAGATAGAGTCGTTCGCAGTCATCGCAGCGTACGCACTCAGTCATCAGAATGTTTGGTCCTTGAATCGCTCCCCATTCGCAGGTCTTTTCACAAATCTTACAGTTGTCGCATTCGGACCAACGCTTGATCCCAAAAATGGTGAGGTGTGATAGTAACCCTAGTGCAGCGCCGACGGGGCATAGGAATCGGCAATAAAGGTTTCGAACGAACACCGTCGCAATGAGCAGTACAGAAAGACCGACCCAGAGCATGGGTGTGGCGCGGCGAGAAAACATCCAGAACGGTTCGACGTATCGATATGCCGCTATGTCTGATGTGACCATGAAATACAACAGAATCGCCCCGAGGATGACATATTTCACTTTCGAAGCTTTCGGTTCTAACCAAGGAGGCACCTCAAGACGAAACTTCGCCGGGACAATCCGGTCTAGGAGTTGAGTGAGTGCACCGTACGCGCAGATCCGCCCGCAGTACAGGCGCCCCCACAGCACGGTTGAGATGACCGTAAACCCGGCAAATAAATACCAGGCCAAGCTGTATTTAAAGACTGGAAGATTCCCTGTTAGTAACCCAAATATGTTTACGACTGAGATCAACTGACTTTTTGTGAACCCGAGATACATTACGGCGACGACGAGCGCTACTACCTTTAGTGCGTCACTCTTTCGAAAGAAACTCACGAGCGCTAGTCCGGCGAAGGCTGTGAAGAACCCAAGGTCTAGCGCTTGATCCTTCAGTAAAGTTCCCCACGTTTCTACTTCGTCCTCATCGTCGAATTGCCAAAGGTCATCTGTCAGTGGCCCTTCGATGGCTTGGCCATTGTGTTCGATTTGTTCGGCCAGTGCGATGTGTGGACCGAATCCGATAGAAACGAAGAAGAAAACTAGAAGTAGGCGAGAAATCATCTCTGATCTCGGGCTCATTGGGAACGTCCTGGTGGCGTGAGTAGTTGCCGAGCTATTCGGCGTGCACTGTTCTTTACGGCTCGAGCCGCACTGGAAACAGTTAATGTGGCAGTCGAAACTGCGTCAATATCTGAGCCGACTCTAAAGCGATCTCGAATACTCTTCTGTTTGAACTGACCGGCGAACTCGGGAAGATCGATTGAGAAGTAACCGTAGGGCTCATGATGGTCAATGACGATGAGCCCAGTCAAAATACCATTAATATCCATTCCAATGAGGATCTGGATAGGGCCGTCGTAGCCGCGCTCAAGGGGTTCAAGATCTCTCGTCAAAAATGCGTAGCCAGCAAGGCGTCCGTTTTCGGAAACGTCTTCGTCGAGGTAAGCCTTGATATGCGGAGGAGACCCGGATTTATCAGAAAAGGTCTTAGCGTTTGGAAAGAGTTGTTTGAGTTGGGCTTGGCGCGATAGATTGTAGCCAGGCTGTTCTCCGGCGACAATGACGCTCACGGCAGCGAGTAAGATGATGATGACGAACTTTGCTGGGGACCCAATTGTTGACATCATTTTGTCTTGATTATCGTGGGCGAGTGGAGTCTGGTCAAACGGTTCGGATGTTTACGGAAAATTTTGTTAAAAATGGGCAGGCGTTTCCAACTCAGAATTGGATCTGTTGCCGTTTCAAACGAAAGAGAATACGAACTGTTTCCATTGATAGGAGAAGCGATGTTAAACCCACCGAAAATAGATCGACTGATGCTAGTGATTGTCGCAATGATCGTAATCCAATGCACGTTAGGCACGGTGAGGGTGTCAGCTCAACAAAGATTAGCAGAAGCGACAGCAGCGACCTGTACATTTCCGCTTGTTGCAAAAGGCTCCTGGTCTACGGCGCAACCATCTGCGGCTGTTGAGGCAGCGACATTGACGTTTCGCTTCGAAGAGATCAACACAGAAGATGCGACAGCTGAAGCGGTGGGCCGCTTCGGTGCTTCGCACATCATTACTCGACTGTCAGGGCAATATCTTCATTTCATGCAGGTCTTTCAGGCAGGCCCGTTATATACAACGACAGTATTTAATCGTGATATTGGCGATGGCAAATTTATGGCTGTCCATACACGTCATGAATACACTGAGGTTGACCTTCCCGGTTTTACATCGAATCCTGAACAATACTACGGTGAATGCGAAATAGAACCATAGCGGGCATTGTTCCGGCTGGGAGCTGTGTCACTTGACGATCGGTCCTGCGGGTAACACATCTCTGTTCCAGGTAAGACCGCAGCTATGGGTAATTGAAACTCTCAGTTGTCTTGTCGTTTACACGACTTCACCGCTGGAAGAAGATCTAGTGGTGATCGGAGAGGTGAAGGTGGAACTCTGGGCCAAGTCATCTGCACCCGACATGGATTTCACTGCCAAGCTTGTCGATGTGCACGTGGATGGTTATGCCCAAAACGTTTCCGAGGGTATAATCCTGGCCCGTTACCGGAACTCTAACGAACAACAGTCCTGGATTGCGCCGGATGCCGTACATAATTACTCGATTGATCTGGGCTACACCGCAACGGTATTTCGTGAAGGTCACCGTATTCGGCTTGAAGTTAGCTCATCCAATGTTCCTCACTTCGACCGTAATCCGAACACTGCTGTTTCGTTTGGCCAAGGGGCACAGCTACAGAAGGCGCTGCAGCAGGTGTTGCATAACCAGGCACACCCTTCGCAGCTCGTTCTACAGGTGGCAACCGAGTAGTTCGTATCCCTTGAGCAGCAGCTTTCTTTTCGTCGGCACGAGCGCCCGCAAGGATATTGCCCAAGGCGTAGTTTCCCTCGTGACAAGCGTATTCAAATAGTGGGTCTCCTGTCTGCCTCATAGGAATGGAAGCAGTCCAAGGTCTTGTATCCAAATGAGTTACCGAGTGCTCGTATCCGTTGCGGTGCTGTACACGCTTTCCGGATTGAGTTCGATTCTGATGATTCCCTAACGTTTTATATCAACAACGCCTCGGTTAACAACTTACCGCTACTAGGGAGTCGGCTGTTTAGAGGTTCTTTGGTGCGAAAGCGAGGAATCATCGCGGGTTATGCTGAAAGGGTCTTGCGGATTGTTTCCTGCGGTAGGATGGCGTATCTTTAGCAGTCTAGTAAATTTAAACACGATAGCCTTGTTCTGCTTACTTGAGCGGTCGCGGTTGCGCTTTTAGCAAATCTTCTGCGTCAGTTTCATTAAAGCTTCTGGGTTTTTGTTACAGATTAGGATTGAGTATGCGTGTTCATCTTGTTAATCCGAGTGACGTCTCGTTTGGTATTGCCATCATTACTCCTCGATGGCTGTATGTGCTGGCTGGAGTTACGCCTGCGAAGTGGGGTGATCCGATACTCACCGACGAAACACTTGAGGCATTTGACCCGGCCAAGGTTGAGGCTGGAGACGTTGTCGGAATAGGGATTCATACGGCGAATGCCTTACGCGGTTATGAGGTCGGGCGGTTGGCCCGCGCCCGCGGGGCTTATGTCGTCTACGGTGGTATCCACGCGACGATTTATCCTGAAGAGGCACATGAACTTGGTGAAGCAAGTGCTGTGGTCTGTGGTGACGGAGACATAGCGTGGGCCACGGTACTGGACGCATGTGCGACTGGGAATCCGGAACGGGTCTACGAAGCCGGTCGTGTGGAGGCAGCTGGGCTACGTTCGGCCCGTTGGGATCTCATGCCGCGCGAGCGCTATCTGATGGCGTCAGTACAAACGGTTCGCGGTTGTCCCAAACACTGCTCATTTTGTTCTGTGTGGCGAACCGATGGCCAAGAACCGCGCCAGCGGACGACCGAGATGGTGGTTCAGGAAATTGTTGAATTACGGCGGATCGGATTCCGGTTCATTGCGTTGGCCGATGATAATTTTTATCCGGTCACTCTCGAGGATCTTGAGATGGCTTCGCGGCGAAAGGATCCGCGTCAATTGCACGAACTTGAAGCTATTCGGGCTGAACGTTTTGAACTCATGGAGCAGCTTGCGCAACTTCCTAAGGACTTGATTTTCTTCACCCAGATCACTATGGAAGCTGCTCAGGATTCCGAGTTTCTCAGAGCCATGAAGAAGGCAAGGGTACGTGGTGCACTCGTCGGCGTCGAATCAGTGACGCCTGACGGATTGAAAGATATCTATAAGGAGTTCAACGTGGCGGGTGACGAACTGGTTGAGCGACTTCGTCAGTTTCGTCACAACGGAGTGGCTGTTCTGGGTTCGTTTATTTTTGGTTTGCCGAGCGATCGGTCTGACACTTTTTCGGCAACAGTCGATGTCGCGGAACGCTCAGAGGTCTCGTTCGCGCAGTTCGTGATGTTAACACCCCTGCCTGGAACCGTCGACTTTAAACGCTGGGAGGAGGAAGTGGCCGAAAAAGAGACGTTAGTGAATGGTATTCCACTAACGCGGTATTGGCTCATTCCACCCTCGGATAGGCCGAAGGTCTACATGCCGCACCCTTCGATGTCTTCAGAGGAAGTCCGACAACGAACCCAAACTGCGTGGGACGATTTCTATAGTTTTGCGTCGATATGGAAGCGCTCTCGAATTGTTGGAAAGGTTAGCGAAAGATTGGCGTTTGTGTTGATTTCGAAACTATATCGACAGATGTACGCGAACACCGGCATCGCAACAGATAGCGCTCGAGTTTCCCGCGCCACCGTTTCGGCCCGGTGGTTGGCGAAGCCTCTACAGCGTTTCTTCGCAGCTCCGAAGATGCCAGATCTTCAGGTGCCTCAGATTTCTAGAACCTTACCTTCTTCTGGTGTGGGCACCTAAAAGCCCCAACAGCTAGCTAGCCTGATTGATCCGAAAACGTACACGACAATGGTGTGCGATCAGTTGGGTGTTGAGAGATTCGTGTCAACTTTTCCGCTCTTAACGTTATGCTCGAACCTTTTGGTTTTTCGGATGTTTGTGGCCATCGTCATCACCGTCGACTTGGTTCCGGCGAGTCTTTTAGCTGAGAAATCCGGCAACCTAGCAAAAGACGAATGAGCGAATCGGACACAAAAACGCGTGCTTCTTATTGCTGAAGTAACCGATAGGTCTTTCGCTCTTGAGGCAAAACGTTGGATCTGGTTTACGAGTCCGGTTCCCTTGGTCGGTCGGCTGGCCCTATCAAATGTGGGGAGTCCAAGATGAAGGTCGCAGTAATATCTTGTTGGTGAGGCCGCACGAGGCCAGCAGACTGCCAATCGATGGGTGGGGGTTCCATCCAGATGTGGAGATGTTGCCCTGTGTAGGCGGTTACGGCCGTTTCGATCAAAGTTCCAAACGAAGCATCAAGGTTGATGCGATGGTCACGGTCGTCATTGACCTGAATCACGCTGCCCGTTGGTAAGGTGGCAGCTAGTGGTCCGATTTTCTTCAGTACGTGCGTTGAAAGAATTGCCCAGTCGGCCCATTTATCGTTTCGTGACCAATGTACCGGTACTAGGATGATTGACACGATCAAAATTCCCGTGATCGCCATTCGCGTTCGAGCGAGCTTTGCAGCGTGATCCCAGAGGGCCGTGATGAGTGCCGCACCCGCGAGTGCCGCGCCAGCTGACGGTCCGACTGCATGTAAACTTGAGCGGATTGGCAGTAAAACAGCGAGGCTTAATCCACCAAGCATCCATACTACGCCAAGTTTAACCCACCGCCACTGTCGACCGTTTGGTTGGGGCAGACGTGCCGCAGACAGCGCGAGAAGAAACAGCACGCCACCTGATAGAGTCCCAGCCCTGTCCATATAGGAAGCTAGGTTTCCTGCGAGTGACCAGAAATGAAAGGTGAACTGGTAGGCCGCTGGAGCTGACATTGGAGTCATTCCGCCACTCGCTGTTCGGGCGACCATGTAGACAGCAAGTGCAAGAAAGAGCGGAAAGACTGATCTTAAGACCAGTCGCAGGTTCAATCGAATCGACCGACGACTTGTGACGTCACCTATAGAGAACCCGGCCCATAGAAGCATGACAAACGGTAATAGCACCGCCTCTTCTTTTGAAAGCATGGCGAGCAAGGCCCAAACGGCAGATTGATACCGTTGATGCCGAACAAACGCGGTAGCGGAAAGCAGTGAAAACAGTGTCACGAGAAGTGATGTTCGACCGCTAATCCAGAGCAGAGATATATTGATCCCGTAGTAGTTTAGGCTCCAAAGCCCAGCCGCAAGCCAGGCACTGCCCGCTGTCATACCCAGCGCTGTGCACAGGTGTCGAAGTGCCACGGCCGAGGCCACCAAGATCGCCAGGTTTGTGAGCGCATATCCGAATGGTTCAAGGCCGAATAGTTTCCAGTTCGCGGCGAAGCTGAGGCCGACGATAGGCCGGTAGAAATCGTTCGTTTCAGTGAATAGGGCAAAGAGATCAAACACATTATCTGCCCGTGATGTAACGATCCAGACGAAGTCATCCTTAATGAAACCATGACCGATGTCCGGTAAATAGATGAGGAGCAGGGTCGCGAGTAAACCTGGCCACAGCACCCAATCGATCGGAATCCGTTGGTTGACGGTTTGCGTTAGGCGCTGGACCACATTCATGTTGCTTGAACCGGTCACATCGGCTTCTCTACGACGAAAGACTGAAAATAGCCACTGCGGAAATGAGCAAAGTAATTTGGAAGAAGCAAATAGCCTGACAGGTTAACGTGCTCGTAGTTTGCTGCGCCAATTGTCAAGTCGACGTGCTTGTCTTTAAGGTGTTTTGTGAATTAAATTCGCTCGGCACTGGGACGAGTGTTCCCGAGACACACTGGCCGAAACGCCAGTGTGTCTCGGGAAGGACACGTTCTTGGGGTCTTTGAACGTCAGATATGCGCTAGCAGGCCCGTGCTATCACCGACACGATCGCGATGAACATCAACTTTGTCGAGAATCGAAAGCAGCAGATTTGTTTGTGGTGTTTCTTCCGGATAGAGGATGTGACGGCCGCCACTTAGATTGCCGCCTGCGCCACCGACAAGTAGACACGGTAAATCGGTGTGTAAATGGAGATTGCCATTGCCGATGCCGCCGCCGTACATCACCAGTGAGTGGTCTAACAATGTGCCATCGCCGTCTGGGGTCGACGCTAATTTGTCAATGAAATGGCTAAAGAGACTCATGTGGTAGGCGTTAATCTTCTCCACACGAGCGATTTTTTCTGGTGTGCCACCATGATGAGAGATTGCGTGATGTGGGTCAGGTACGCCGATTTGGTTGTACGTGCGAGTGGATGCTTCTCGGGCAAGCATAAACGTGCTGACTCGAGTAATGTCTGCCTGAAATGCTAGTGCCTGAAGGTCGTACATGAGTTTGACGTGTTCGGTGTAGAGTTCTGGGATTCCGACCGGCATGGCCGGAAGTTCTACGTGGCTGTCAACACGTGCCTCCATTTTTTGGACACGCTGCTCGACTTCACGCACACTATCCAGGTATTCACTAATACGCGTCTTATCGCCAGCGCCGAGCCGGTGTTGTAGGCGACCGATTTCTCCAATGATTGCATCCAGAATGCTCTTGTCTTGGTTCAGTTGCTGGCGCCGCTGGTCGGCTCCGAGCCCTTCTCCAAAGAGTCGCTCGAAGACAACCCGTGGGTCAGTTTGCATAGGCAACGGCGTTGTAGGAGTCCGCCATGACAACGTATTGACATATGCACAGGAATAGCCAATGTCGCAGCCTCCTACCGCGGTGAAATCCTCGGCCGCGAGCTCAAGCGAACGGAGTTGCGTATCTTGTCCTAGCTTGTTTGCTGCGATTTGATCGATTGTGGTGCCGCCCCTTAAATCTGCACCTTCCGTTCTGTTCGGATGGATGCCGCTCAACCAGACTGCGCTGGCTCTTGCGTGATCCCCAGAACCTTCTCCTTCTTCGGCGTCGGCTGGACGCGAGGCAAGGTTCGACAACACTAGAAGCTGTTTCTGATACGGCTTGAGAGCAGTGAGAGTCGGTGGAAGTTCAAAGTTTGTGCCGCTCGTCAAGGGTTTCCACTGTTCCATGATGGCGCCGTTTGGGATGTAAGAGAAACTGAGTCGGCGTACAGGCGCGGCAGCGGTTCGCGTCATTGCCGACACTGCAGGCACCATCGCGTCGAGCAGAGGAAGTGCAATAGTTGCACCAACACCTCGCAAGAACGTGCGTCGAGGCAATGCCATTTTTGTGATGATCATCGTTTGTCTCCCTCTGTTAGGTTAGCGGCACAATTTAGTCTCATCATGATGCGTCAGCTTTCACATTAGCCTGTTCTTCGTGCAGAGGCCGTACTTTTTTCATCCGAAAAGCATTACTGGTAACGATTCCACCCACGATGGACGAAAATCGGTAGTTTTCATCTTCGGCGTCTTCCACGAGACGGCGAATCGTCGGAGCGTCAAAATGCTCAAGGCCTCGCCCTATGGCATATGTTAATAGTCTTCGTGTGAACGTAGCAACAAAGGTGGTTGGACGTTGCAGAATCGCTTGGCGTAGCTCACTCGGACCATTGAAGTTGGTTCCATCTGGGAGTACATCTGACGCGTCGATCGGTTTGCCGTCGCCACTGAAATCTCGCCAACGGCCAATTGCGTCGAAGTTCTCCAGACCGAATCCATAAGGATCCATTCGAGCATGGCAGACGGCACATGCTGGATTAGCTCTGTGCTGCACTAAACGTTCTCGAATTGAGAGGCCTTCGGCGGTTCCCGTGTCCTCGAGGTCCGGCACGTCTGGTGGTGGAGGCGGTGGCGGTGCTCCAAGAAGATTTTCCAGGATCCATTTTCCGCGAAGCACGGGCGACGTTCGTGTTGCGTATGACGTGACTGTTAACACGCTAGCATGACCCAGCAACCCTTTTCGTGCCTCGTCTACGACTGGGATACGCCTAAAACGATCGCCATAGATCCCTGGAATTTCATAGTGCTTGGCCAATCGCTCATTAACGTATGTGTAGTCTGCGGTCATCAAATCGAGCACGCTTCGATCTTCGCGCATAATGCTTTCGAAGAAGAGTTCTGTTTCACGTCGCAGTGCGCTTCTCAGATTGTTATCAAAGTTCGGGAATGTAGCAGGGTCGGGTGTAATGTTGTCGAGATTTCTCAGGTAGAGCCACTGACCAGCAAAGTTGTTGACGAGTGCGGATGCACGCGGATCGGCCAACATTCGTCCGACTTGTCGACGGAGTTCGTCGGGATTGTGCAGGGTTCCTTGCTCAGCAATCGACAGGAGTTCCTCGTCCGGCAGACTACTCCAGAGAAAGAACGATAATCTCGACGCTAGGTCGATATCGTCCAGTAGGTATGTATCACCGGCTGCTAAATCGACGGGCTCCGTTTCGAGACGAAAAATAAATTGCGGGCTCGCTAATATAAATCGAAGCGCGAGTTCAATGCCCGTATCGAAATTCCCATTTCGTCGGCCCTCATGATAAAAATTGACGAGGCGCTCAAGCTCAGGTGGCTCGAGTGAACGTCGGAAGGCTAGGCGCCCGAGACGTGAGAGAATTGAGGTGGCGCACGATGTCTCGTCGTCCAGACTCGTCGGTCTACAAGTAAAAATGCGAGTTCGACTTTCCGTGTCGGTCGGCCTGCTCGCGTTAAATGGACCTACGAGGATAACGCGATCAACCTCGGGAAGGCCGGTTCGCGTATTGGCGTTGACGTAACTACGCAGAAAGGGTTGTCGTGCCTGTTCCGAGAGCGCGTTGGGCTTTCCGACGAATGCGGCGACAATCTCATGGGTACCGGCGGTCAGCGGCAAGCGCACATTCATATGCTCATCTGCAGTAAACGCACGATTTGCGCTTTGCCCAGGGTTGTTTTTGTTTGCAACGACTACTTTGTAGATGTCTTTGTCGCCGACGGGAAACAGCGCAAGTCTTTGTCCGTCCAGTGTGAGTTCCACGTGGTGTTCTTCTGCAAGACCTCGAATAGAGCCGACCGCACCTCGTCTAAGCCGGACTTGAATCTCATATTCCGCGTCGAGCGGAATGTATTCGTTGACGCGGAGCCCGCCCCGCGTGCCAAGCGGAAACTCTCGCTGATGATAATTTTGCGTAAGATCCAACGGGGCTTTGTAGGTTGTCGTGATCGCTGGGATGTTCGGGTTGCCAAGGGCAAGGCGGCTGACTTTTCGAGCTGTCGTGACATAACTCTCAAGAAGCAACGGCGACACGCCAAGCGCGTCAGCGATGTTGTCGAAACCGTAGGCAGAGTCGTCGGCTGGAAGGGCGCTGACATCCGCGTCGACGCCCAATAGGTCGCGGACTGCATTCCGGTACTCGGTTCGATTCATGCGATGCAACAGCGGCCGGCCTGGGTTTGGATTGACAGTCGCTGCCGTATCGAGAGCAGTTTCCAGCCAAGAGGCCAATGCGGTGTACGCGTGTTCATCCGGGCGCGGCCGTGGCGCTGGGGGCATCGTTCGACTGCGGAGTCGATGAACGACTTTTTCCCAGACCTCTGGGTGAGCGGCGACGTCAGAAATATCTAGAGAGTTGAGGTTCAGTCCAGCCGTTTGCAATTGCTCGTTGTGACAGGTTATGCAATAGCGCTCCAGAAGGAGTTGGGGTTCATTCGCGCCGGACGTGTCTCCGGTTGATTGGGCACGGATGCTGAGACCTGAAAAACTAACGACAAACAAGGCCGTTATGCAATACAGAACGAGTGACGACGGTCGGTTTGGTCTCATCATTCGGTTTCTTTCGGGTTACCCGATGCAGCTCCGAGTGTTCTTAGCAACTCTGCAGTTCGGTCTCGACGAATTAGACTTGCAACTTGATTGAATCCTTGTTCGGCGAGGTCCAAGGCCGTTCGGCCTAGCTCGTCCTTGAAGTCCGTTTTCGCACCCGCGTCCATAAGGTGCTGGACGATGCTATCTGCGGCCCGGTAGACGGCGCCGTGAAGTGCGGTTTGTCCGTTCGCGTTACTGGCATTGACATCGACACCTGCGGCCAGTGTGAATTTGACGGCCTCAAGGGCGACCTCTTCAGGCTTGAAACGGCGGGATCCTTCAACGTGTCCGACACCCGCAGCGACCATCAGTGGAGTATTGTTCGCGTAACTGGCAAGTCTCGGGTCCGCCCCGTTAGCGGCTAATACCTGCATTACTTCAAGATCGGCCGCTTGCGTTGCAAGGAGATACGGCGTCGCCCCACCGAGGTTAATTCTGTTATCGATAAATGGCCGACCTGCGCTACTGATCCCCTCGTCCGTCCAGCGTTCATGAACAATCGGGACGGGTTCAGTTCGTGCATTAATGTCAGCTCCGCGAGTGAGTAATAGGTGCATTAAGTCAAGACTGCTGAATTCTGATGGATCAATAGCAGCGGCTTCCACGAAACTATTTCCCAGATGACGTCGAGGGGAGCGAGAGGTTACCAGGTCATGGAGTGGTGTGTTCCCTCGTCCGTCGCGAGTATTTGGGTCTGCGCCAGCGTCCAGTAGCATCGCCGCCACGGAGTAATGGGTGTTCTGGATGGCCAAGCTCAAAACGCTGTTTTGGGCCGCTCCAAGTCGGGTCTGGTTGGGGTCCGTCTCAAGGCTTATAGCGGCACCGGCGTCGAGCAATAAACGAACGGCGTTTTGAGCATTCTGTCTGACTGCAAACATCAGCGCCGTGACACCGCCATTTGAAGCAGTGTCGATAGATGCACCGCGCTCGAGTAATGCACGCATTACGTCGATGTGACCTTCGTTTGCGGTCCACATGAGTGACGTTTGATTTCGCCAAGATTCCGTCGCGTTAACGTTGGCTCCGTACGACAGAAGGGCCTTCACTGCTGCGACGCTACCCGTGCGTGAACACGTTAGGAGTGGAGGTTCTCCAGTTGGCGCTAGAACAGGGTCTGCTCCAGCGTCGAGGAGTCGATTTACCAAGCCAGCGTTGGCATTGGTACACGCGAGAGTAAGCGGCGTGGTTCCATTTCGATTAACAGCGTTCGGGTCGGCGCCGTTACTGAGAAGTAATCGGGTCAGGTGGTTGTCATCTTGATAGACTGCCCAATGCAAAGCCGTGCTCTGGTCCTGGGACACGCTATCGACGTCCACTCCTGTTTTTAAAAGACCTAGAACAGCCTCATGACTCCCCATTTTGGCGAGTTGCGGCAACTGACCGTCGCGCTCAGCGGCCGATGGGGAACTTAGGCCTAATGGGACAACAACGCACACCGTGAACAAAAGACGATTCTGCATACTGTGCTCTCCGGTCAAAACATAGGGCAGAATGAACGCCCTATAGGCGCAACATTTGGCGCCTAAAAGCCTAAAAAAGGCCTAATTTGACCCACTCGATTTTACACGACGAGGGGCACTCAATCAACAGGAAATGATAACTTACGCCAAGGTGGGCGGAGGGGCGTATTGGCGCCCCTCCGCGTTACGTGTGCTACGCGTTTCATTGAGCAAGTGGATGAGGGCGAATCTGAAATCGCATGATTTCGCTTGTCATCCCTTTGCCACCTTCGTTATGCCAATTTGCGATGGTATCGTTGCTTGCCCAGACGCCACGACCTTTCCATCCGGTAGTCGGGTCGTCAATTCGTCCGTCAAGTCCGCGAGTGTAAAAGCCGAGGGGGTAGGGAACACGCAGTGTCAACATTTCCCCGCTTTCTGGTAAGAGGGCAATTAAGGAGTCTGAGGTCGTCCCATTGACCAATGGCACGTTGGGGCCAAGGCCAAGCGTGTCGAACTGGTCGACCCACATGTAGTAATGGAAATCTGCACTGCCAGCGGCTGATACACCTTTCATTTGCGGCCCGGGTGTGGGATACAAAGTCCATCCTTCAGGACAGTGCTGGCCGGTAGCCGTCGGACCGTTCAGAATTTCGCATTTGCTGCGGTCGAAACTGGCAAGGTGACCGCTGCCGCCAAGAGCCGTCCAGATCAGGCCGTTTCGATCGACATCAATTCCTCGCGGTCCATGACCCCATTCCGTCGCCGGAACAGCCGCGGTTTCAAAGGGAGGCTCATAGACTTCTGCGAGGCATGTGTCTGGTTCTAAGCGCACAATTTGCCCTGGGACTGGATTTGGATACGGACGGGCTATCCAGATGGAGCCGTCAACCGGATTAGGAATGATGCCATAAGCAAATCCGCTGATTCGTGTGTCCATGGAAGGGTCCGGTTGGTCGTTTGGTTCGATGTACTCGCCGAGTTTTCCGTCACCATTCGTGTCGATAATGGTCGGGCACCAACCTTGCGAGGCTCGCTCGTCACCGGTTTCATCAAATAATTTCGTGTTAATCCATCCAACGACATTACTGTCCCCACTGATCCACAACGTATCGTTGTCATCATCGGCGAATTGCAGATGGTGTGTGTCAAAGCAGGTATCGATCAAGACGAATTTTTGATTCTCAGGGTCGTAATATGACATTTGGCGTCCGGCACGCTGAAGCGGAAATCGCTTGACGGACGGATGGTTGGTGTCCTGGCACCACGAGGGATTTTCTCGCGGTCTGATCGTTGAGGTCATCCAGACTCGGCCTTTTCCATCCATCATGGGATTGTGTGGATTCGCGGGACCTGTACGGGCAACTTCTTCCGTGCCCCAATATGGAGAAGGTACTGGTTTCGCCGTTGGCGACCCGTAGCCAGCGCCCCGTCGATCGATTTCCACCCGCGTCGGGATTTGAAGGTCAAATGCTTGATGTTCCGTTGGGTCGATGACGGCGAGTTTGCCTAACATGTCGACCCCGTAAATGGGACCATTAGCATTTAGTGTTGGATTTCGTTTGTCCGTCGCAATTTCGTCATGGATAAACCCACGTTCATCGGACCAGCCCCATTGGGTAATGACTACGTTCCGTTCCGCACCGCTAGGTCTCGGTGGGGCGGCTGGCACCTCTCCGGCCATGATTCGGTCTGTCCATTCGGCGAACAAGCGCAAGGATGATTCGCGTCCCATACGGTTGATGCCAGCGTTCATCCCAGCACCACTTGAACCGACCAGTACTCGTTGATCCCACGCATGGAGTGTGGAGTCATAATCAGTGAGGTTCGGCACTTCTCGAGTGGCGAGATTTCCCATCTGGTGACATAGTTGGCAGCCATCCTTGAGCCGGTCAACCCAGTGGGCTTGGTTTCGCATCTCTCGGCTGATACCGTTCCCGTTTTGACCGGTGCCAGGAAATTCGTCCACTGTTGGCACTTCCAGTAACGAGTACCAATAATTTGCTGGGTAGATGGCAGCGGCGTCTTTAGGAGTCTCTGCAACGGTAGGTGCGAGTTCGATGGTTTCACCGATTGAGGCGTTCACGGTCTCAGAATCGAGTAACCCATAGCCTCGTGCCCAGACGCTGTACGCGGCATCCGGCAGGTCGGGAATTAGAAATCTGCCTTCGTCGTCGGTAACGACGATCTTCCGAAATACGGTTTCTAGCTCGTTCGTCGAAGCGATCACCCAGACACCAGCTTCTGGGCCCGCGGTGCTCTGGACCACTCCATCGATGGTTCCGTTATTGCCATCGGCGGTCGCCGGGATGCTGGATAATGAGAATATGCACACAATTCCTACGGCGATTACTGTTCCGAACGTCAATACTCGATTGCCGACTCTGGACATTCCGTGCCTCCGGTCTCGATCACAGACAAAGTTTATAGATAGCGGACATTTCTTCGTCCTGGGTGTATAACATGTGTTGGCACATTGAGGGAAAATATTTGACTGAAGAAATCTATGACCCTGAAAAGACTTGCCTATTGGAACGCGAGAAACAGACCGAAATGCATGTAAAACGAGTGTTCGTGTCCGTTGTGGTGCTGATCAGCGGCGTAATGCCTACGAAAGCTGTTGCCCAAGACGCCGAAAGCTATGTATCAGATGTGGCTCCGATCCTCAGTCAACATTGTGCGGTGTGTCATCGGCCTGGAGGGATTGGTCCCTTTAGCTTGCTTGATTATGAGTCAGCGCGTTCGAGAGCCTCACTTATCGCTGATGTAACTCGGAATCGAGTAATGCCGCCATGGAAACCGGTAGGCCCTCCGGCAATCTTTCATGCCGAGCGAAGATTAAGCGATGACGAGATCAACATAATTGACAGCTGGTTCACGAATGGGGCCCCTGAAGGTACTTCATCTTCCCAAGCCGCCGCAGTAGTGGCCAATGATTCGTGGCAACTTGGTTCGCCTGACCTCGTAGTCACGATGCCTGAACCCTACGCCCTTGCGGCTGGATCCGACGATGTCTACCGGAAATTTGTGTTGCCGGTTCCAGTGGAATCTCCGCGATGGGTGAGGGCGGTTGAGATTCAGCCGCGATCCGATGGTGCCATCCATCACGCAACGATTCGCCTGGATACTTCAGGGAGGGCACGGGACCTCGATGCCGACGATCCACAACCTGGTTATGGAGGCTTCATGGTCGAGTCCGCTCAGTTTCCTCCGGGGCATGTTCTTGGTTGGTCGCCAGGAAAGCGGGTCACTGAGCAGCAGGAAGGGTTGTCTTGGGAGTTGGCGACAAATGTTGACTTTGTTTTACAGCTTCATCTTTTGCCGGGAGCGGAAGAACTTAATGTTCAACCGGAGATCGGTCTATATTTCGACGATGGACCGGCCACACTGCAGCCGGTGAGCGTGATTCTTCAGTCAATGACAATTGATATTCCACCTGGCGATCCGGAATACGTTGTACTTGACGCCTACCGTCTGCCGGTTGCAATCGATCTACTTGCCATCTATCCCCACGCCCATTATCTCGGTCGACAAATGCAAGTGACTGCGACGCCTCCAGACGGAATGACGCAGACACTTTTGCGGATCGATGACTGGGATTTCAACTGGCAGGACGACTACCGGTACCGAGAACCACCACATTTGCCAGCGGGAACACGAATTGAGATGCGTTACGTCTACGACAACTCGGCAAACAATCCGAAGAATCCTCATAGCCCGCCAGAACAAGTCGTTTTTGGTCCGAGATCAACCGATGAAATGGCTCAGTTACTGCTCCAAACGTTACCTGCTGGCGAAGAGGACCGGCAAGTTCTTCAGCAGAGTCTTCAGTTGAAATCCGCGCGTGACGAAATTCTCGGTTATCAGGCAAGTGTAAGGCGTGACCCTGGCGACTATGAAAGTCGAACTGGTCTGGCCGTACGTTACCTTGAGGTTGGTCAATTGGACGCTGCGACTGACGAACTGCGTGAGGCAATTCGTCTTGCCCCGGAATTTTCAGATGCTCATTACAATCTCGGAGGAGTGCTTCAATCGCAAGGTTCGATTTACCAGGCCATAGCTGCTTATCGTCAGGCTATTGCGTTTGACCCAACTTATGGTGAAGCACACAACAATTTGGGCACGCTTCTTGAAAACATCGGTGACCGTGATAACGCTGTCGCGCATTATCGTTTAGCAATTCAGTTTCAACCTCGCCAGGCGGCTGCGCATTTCAACTTAGCGAACGCGTTGATGATGGGCGATCGAGATGAAGTAGTCTTGGATGAGGCAGTTGCCGAACTCAATCGCGCGGTCGAACTCGATCCTAACTATGCCGAGGCGCATAATCGTCTCGGAGCGCTGTACGTGGCGGATGGACAACTCAGGACTGGAATAGCCGAGTACCGAAAAGCTCTCACCATAGACCCCTCTCTCGTGAGGGCTCTAGTCGAGCTGGCGTGGTTACTGGCAACAGGCCCAGAGTCCGGCATGAGAAATGCCGTGGAAGCACTTGAGTTGGTCCAACGCGCAACTCCACTGCTGGGCGAAGAACATCCGGTGTTACTAGATACGCTCGCAGCGGTGTACGCGACAAACGGTCGATTTGAAGAGGCAGTGGAGACGGCCCGACGGGCAGCCGAACTTTCACGGCGAACTCCGGGGTTTGAAGCACGAGCGGCGTTGATTGAGCGGCGCGTAGGTTCTTATTTGGCGCACCGTCCGTTTCGAATGCCTCGATAGTGTGGTTATGCAGTCGGACAGGACGGGCGCTATTTCAATGATTGGGAGAGGAGCCTTAATGGGCTATCGACGGTTCGTCATAGTTAGTCTCGCCGTTGTTGTGTCTGCTTTGAATGCGTCAGGGCAGACACAACAAGAGCAGCCGATATTTCGCAGCGGCGTCGATCTGATTGAAGTAGACGTTACGGTAATTAATCGCGACGGATTTCCTATCGAGGACTTGGTGGCGTCGGAGTTTTCGGTCGAACTCGATGGTGACATGAGGCGCGTGGTACAAGCCCAGTACATCTCTCTTCGCCCGCCTGACATCGATGATCCTGCGGTGGCACTTGAGACGCAGCAATTTTTCTATTCGTCAAACGCCGCTGAGAGCGGTGGCCGAACCATTGTGATAGCTGTCGATACGGAGAGCATCCTGTTCGGCGAAGGCCGTCACGTGATGCGAGCGGCGTCAGAGTTCGTCGGCAATTTAAACCCAAGGGATCGGGTCAAATTGGTCGGGTTACCCCCACCGGGCGTGGAAATAGATTTTTCGTCTAACCATGAGCGTATCCGGCAGGCTCTAGAGGGTCTGTCAGGTTTAGGTCAACGACCACAGATTGACTTAAACATTGGAATTTGGGAGGCAGATCAGATTGTCGAGTGGAGAAATGATCGTATCTTCGACGAAGTAATACTGCGTGAGTGTGGTGGCGGTGGCGGCATGGATGCGTCCTGTGCGTTTCGCGTGCGGGAAGAGACTAATTTCATGGTTCAGGAGATGAAGGCGAATATGTTCGCAGCGCGACGAGCGCTTGAAGATGTTTTATTGTCGTTGCGCGAAATGGACGGCCCGAAGGCTGTGGTGTGGATTTCCGGAGGATTACCTGTCGGACGGAATGCAGATGCCCTTCGTGATATTGAAGAATTGGCCTCGGCATCTCGCTCGACGCTTTACGTCATGATGGTGGATGCACCTGTGATCGACATGTCTCAGCAGACTTCGTCGGCGTCGTCCCGAGATGATCGGAGGCTGATGGAGGGTGGACTCTTTGCCGTCGCGGCATTTTCCCGCGGAGAACTTTTTCGTGTCCACGAAAATGCGGGACCGTTATTCGATCGTCTTGAGCAGCAACTTTCAGGTTATTACTTGCTCGGTGTAGAAGCAGAGCCGACGGATCGAGATGAGGAGCGAAGGCGTATTTCCGTGAAGACGACGCGAGATGGAGCTCGTATACGTGCACGGAGAGAAGTTACTTTTGAGTCGCCGTCTCAGGAAGACGATATGAGCGTCGATGAACATATTGCTCGGATGCTGCGTTCGCCCGTTGCAACGACCGAACTACCGTTGAAGGTCGCCACCTACAAGTATTTGAACCCCGATATATCGCAGGCGAGGATTTTGGTGGCGGCTGAAATAGGAGGTTCAGTAGACCTTACTTCCGACCTTACTATTGGCTATTTTGTGCGCGATCTTGAAGGCCAAATAGTCTCGTCTCGGAGACATCAAGTAGCTCCTACGGTCACGCAAACCGCTGTTGGTCCAGTGCTCGAATACTCTCTGCCGATAGTCGTTGACCCGGGTTCGTATTCGTTACGGTTGGCAGTGGTCGACGGTTTGGGCGGAAAGGGGAGCGTGGAGCACCCACTTCATGTCGGCGGGTTTGCCGACGGCCCGCTAACATTCGGAGACTTGATGGTGGCAGACCGGCCTGAATCGAATGGTGGGCTTCTACCAGCGGTTGAGCCGCGAGTGTCAAGTGGAATTCTTGCAATGTATACTGAGATTTATGCTCAATCCGCAGAGGTATTTGAGAGCACTCGTGTTTATGTAGATGTTGCAGACAGTGTGTCGGGTCAGGCGAAAGCGTATGCAACTGCTGCACTTCGTGGCCCAAGTAGTGGTTTGCGAAGGTCTGTCTCTGCGGACGTTTCAGTGAATCATCTTCCGCCTGGTCGGTATGTGGCTAGAGCTCGAGTCGTGCATGACTCGGTCGAAGTCGGGCGACTGTTTCGACCATTTCATATTACGCCGTCGCGGTGACGATTTTTGTCGCTTCGAACGAGAAAAGTAAAAAAAACACTTAAAGCAGATATTTGAGCGATGACTTTCTTGGGTTCTGACCAGGAAGGTGCTTTCGCAGTGGCAAGTTGAGAGGTAAGATTTGACCGTACCTGTGTGGGGTCGGTTTCTGGATTTCTAGCAGTCTAAAGGAGGGTGACGATGGAGCGCATAATTAATAGTAGTGCGGTGGTTGTGCTGCTGGGCATCGTATTGAACTCTGGGCTTCTTACTGTCGCTGTTCACGGGCAGACCATGGCGGCAGTCCGCGGCCAAGTGACTGACCAATGGGAGAATGAGCTTGGAGACGTTCAGGTCATTGGGCGATGCGGCGATACAGACCCAAGGGTGGTGACTACGAATGATTCGGGGCGGTTCAATCTCAATAATTTGCCGTCATGTGAATATGTCGTTGAGTTCCGTGCTGTTGGTTATCAACCAACGGCGGTGGCAATACTCGTCGAACAGCGAGATGCGCGGCAACGCCAGCGTCCGTTAGAGATTGCATTGGCCGCGACTCCGCCGGGGAGTCTCGTTCGAGATGATTCGGAGTTTGAAAGCGAGGACGGCAACTTGAAACTCAAACTGAAGAGTGATGGAACTTTTGAGTTTGAGGATGATGATGGCGAAGGAGAAGGCTCGTACGGAATAGTGGAACTCGATGCGATACTGACCATTCGAGACTATGATGGTGACGACGATAGATATAGCCTCTCTGATCCTGTCACCGTGACATTCGCTAACAATTTGTTCAACTCTGTCAGCTGGGGTGACGCGACTCTAGGAAAGAAATAGTCGAGGGAATGATGTGGTCAGTTCTCGGTAGCCGTGACGTTTTCATGGGCTGGCGAAGTTCTGTTTTGAGCGCTTGATGACACGAGTTGGTATCCGGTCGATTTTAGCATTTGTCCTAGCTGTATCAGCTGTTGGCGTTTCTGGGTGTGACGTTCTTGGCGGCGGGAGTGGGCCATCAGTTGGTGACCTCCGCTCGGCAGGAGTCCTTGAATCGATTCGCCCGGTTGGGGAACCAGACCTTTCGAGGCTGCCAGGCTCTTTGCGAACTCAAGTGCAAGAGTACTACTCAGAACTCTCTGACAGGCTCGGTGATGATGCCCTCTCAGCCGAAGAGCTTTCGGGAGCGTATGGGGATGTCGGGCTAATTCTAATGGCTGCCGAGTATGAAAATGTGGCGTTTGATAGCCTGTCGAATGCGTATCTCCTAAAGCCGAACGAACCGAAGTGGCCCTATTACCTTGGGCAATTTCATTTGCTTCGCGGGGAGCACTCGAAGGCCGCAGATTTTTTTTCAGAAGCGCATGAATTACAGCCCGGAGACGTTCCGACGTTGATCTGGTTCGGCGAGTCATTCCTCGATAGGGGGCTTCCAACCGAAGCTGCTCCATTGTTCGGAGAAGCGCTGGCCATTCAACCGACTTCAGCTAAGGCTCTTTCAGGGTTCGGGCGTGCATTATTGGACCAGGGAGAGGGAGCCCGAGCTGTTCAGTATTTGAAACAGGCGTTAGCGATTGAACCTGAGGCGACGCGCTTGCATTATTCCCTTGCCCTTGCTTACCGGAGTGTCGGACAACTGGAGATGGCGAATGTCCATTTGGAACTTCGCGGCAACCGAGAGCCAACTTTAGTCGACCCGCTAATGGAAAGATACTACGGGCTGATCGAAAGTGCGCTGGCTTATCAGAATCGAGGGTTCCAGGCGTTTGAGTCTGGTGACTGGGCGACGGCCGCAGACTACTTTCGGCGCGGTCTCGAACTAGAGCCGAACAATTTGTCTTTGAGGCATACCTTAGGGACTGCGTTGCACCAAATGGGGGAAGTTGAGGCCGCGATCGCTGAGTTTGAGGACGTCATCAGATTATCGCCATCGCATGCGCAGGCGAGTTTTAGTCTCGGAGTCATATTTGCTACGACAGGGCGTTATGAGGACGCTCGTGCGAAATTCGCTCAGGCGGTTCAGCATGAGCCGGACTATGTTCAGGCGCATCTCGCTCTGGCGGACGTTCTTCAGGCTATGAGACGGCCTGACGAAGCGATGTCGCATTATCAGAGTGTGGTCGCAGTGGACCCACGGCAATTAGAATCATGGACTTCCGGTGCCAACACACTGATCGAACTTGAACGCTATCAAGAGGCTGACCGCTGGCTGGTTGCAGCTCGAAGAGTTCACCCCGAGCTACCTGAGCTGTTGGCGCTACAGGAGGCGGTGCAGGCGATCGTCGCACTCCGGCGAACTTTGAGATAGATTCACTTCACGTTCAATCAACAGTTCGCTGACTCAGACGTCCGACAACTCGGCAAGGGCCCCAGTACTGTCGCCGATCACTTCGACCGGGACACCAAGCTTTCCGAGGAGACTGACGTAGAGGTTTGTAAGTGGGGTGCCGTCGCCGTAATGGACGTGGCGCCCGCCGTTTAACTGTCCAGCCCCTCCCCCCGCAACTACAAGTGGTAAACCGAGCGATGTATGGGCGTTGCTGTCAGCCATGCCCCGGCCGTAGAGAGTGATCATTTGGTCAAGGAGAGTGCCATCGCCATCCGGAGTTGCCCGAAGTTTTTCGAGAAAATACGAAACGAGTTTCGTGTGATACGTATTGATCTTAGTCAGCTGGGACAGGTTTTCAGGTTTTCCTTGGTGATGAGAGATGGCATGATGCGGCTCAGCTACGCCAAGTTCTGGGTAAGCTCGAGAACTGAGCTCCGGTGCTACCATGCAGGTAATTACCCTCGTCAGATCGGCCTGAAAAGCCACGACCTGTAAATCGAACATCAGCTTGGCGTACTCTTCGAAGTTTGCAGGTACACCTGTGGGTTGATTGACGATCGGCAGGGGTTGGTCTACTTGGTGTTCGGCTAGTTGGATCCGCCGTTCAACGTCCCGCACGGCATCCAGATATTCAGTAAGTTTAGTGCCGTCCTGATGGCCAAGTCTCTTTTTGAGGGCCGCGGTTTTATCTATGACGGAATCGAGGATGCTACGGTCAGTTTCCAGTCGCGCTAAGCGAGCCGAAGGGTCAGTACTTTGGTTGTCACCAAACAGACGTTCAAACACTGCCCGAGGATTATTCTCCATTGGAAGAGGAGTGGTTGGTGTGCGCCATGAAAGTGTCGTGATATAGGCGCAACTAAAGCCTGCGTCACAGGCTCCCGCGAATTCGGTTGATTCTAGGCTCAGTTCTAGTGACCCGAGCTGAGTGTGCTGGCCAAGCTGCGCTGCAGCAATTTGGTCTATAGACATTCCTGCTTCAAAGTCGGCACCCTCAGTAGGTTTGACGTGCACTCCGGTTAGGAAGGAGCCGCTGATTCGGCCATGGCCGCCTGCAGGTTCACCTGGTCTGCGTTCGCCGGGAACGTTATCGAGACCGCTCAAAACTAGAAGATTCTTTCGAAACGATGATAGTGGCGAAAGGCTTGGGGAAAACTTGAAGTCTTTCCCCACAACTGTTGGGGTCCAGTCAGACATTACAGCGCCGTTCCCGATATAGAGAATGCTAAGCCGTGGCGTCGGTTTGGCAGCAGTCTCACGAATGGCCGCGAAGGCAGGAATCATACTGTCTAAGAGCGGCAAGCTAATACAGGCGCCCAGTCCGCGAAGGACCGTGCGTCGCGGAAGCGCCGATTTTGTCACCATCATTGTCCGGAACTCCTCATCGTGAACGGCACACTCTGTGTGATGCCAAGAATAATCGAAGACCAGCGAAAGTCCGGACTAGCGTCCCTAACAATCTGACGGATAGCTGGTTTGTCGTTAGCATTCAAACCTCTCCCGAGGGCGTAAGTGAGCAGTTTTGCGGTCACCGTCCGAACGAAAGCCTCTCGGCGTGATGAGAGAAGGCTGCGAAGTTCTGCAGGTCCGTTCAAGACAGTGCCGTCCGGAAGAGTCGCTGATGCGTCTATAGGCACCTCGTAAGCGGAGTCCCTCCAGCGACCGATTCCGTCGAAGTTTTCGAGTGCGAATCCGAGTGGGTCCATTTGTGCGTGACAGCTCGCACACACCGGGTTTTCCCGATGTTGCTCTAATCGTTCGCGAACGGTTCTTGGGGATTCACCGGTCGTGTTTTCGTCCAGTGCTGGCACGTCATCGGGCGGCGGCGGGGGCGGTGCCCCAAGAATGTTGTCCAGTATCCATTTGCCTCTAATGACTGGAGATGTGCGGGTCGTATGGGATGTAACCGTGAGTATGCTTCCGTGGCCAAGTAATCCTCCACGCCCGCTATGCGTAGGAAAGAAGACACGACGGAACCTGTTGCCGTAGATGCCCGAAAGTCCGTAGTGGCGTGCCAAGCGTTCGTTTATAAAGCTATAGTTGGCGGTCAATAAGTCAACCAAGCTTAGGTCTTCTCTTAACTGATTTTCGATTAAGAGTTCCGTTTCTTTGGCAAATGCGTTGCGTAAGTTGTCGTCAAATTCTGGAAACAAGTTTACGTCTGGTCTGGTTCGCTGAACATTTCGAAGATGAAGCCACTGCGCCGCAAAGCTAGTAACGAGTGCGCTGGAACGTCCATCTTTAAGCATCCGTTTAACTTGGTTGAGCAGTACTGTGGGTTCGCTGAGTTTCCCGTGTGTGGCTAGCCGGAGTAGTTCATCGTCGGGAACGCTACTCCAGAGAAAAAACGATAACCGGGATGCTAGCTCAAGGTCAGTGAGTTGGTAAACAGTGCCTGGTGTGGCGTCAATTGGGTCGACCTCGATTCGGAACAGAAATTCCGGGTCGACGAGGAGTCGAGTTAAGGCCAGCTGAATTCCTGCGTCAAATCCGTTCGTTTGCCGACCAGTCTCATAAAAATCAAGAAACGTTGCCAAGTCGCTTTCAGTGGCCGGACGCCTGAACGCACGCCGAACTAATGTTCTTAGGATCTCACGCGCACAGGTCTGTTCGGATTGATTCGTTGAATCACTAGGTCGACACGTAAAGATTCGCCGGCGACTTTTTGTATTTCCCGGACCAACTGCAGAATATGGGCCGTCGATCGTAAAACTTCCAATACTCATTTGTTCGGACTCGAGTGGGTTCTGAGCCGAGCTTAGAGTGAAATTTCCAACAGGTAAACGGCGTGGTGTAACCCCTTCTGGAGCTAATGTTCGCTGCAAGAACGTGATTCCGATCTTATGGGCTCCCGCGGAGACTTGAATACGCACACTAAGTTCGTCATCTGCGTGCATGCATCCGTTGTATCCCGCTGCGGAGAGGGACCCATCTCCACATGTTGCGTCTCCGCCTATTTGGAATGTGCCAACGTCGTTACCATCAATCCTGAATTCCAGGTGTTCTTTACGCGCCAGGCCGTAAATGTTACCGACGAGGTCTCGAAGCAGTTTGGCTCGGAGCACATACTCACCCTCAAGAGGAAAAAAATGTTCAACGGAAATTCCACCTCGTGATCCGAACGGTAAAGAATCGCTAATTCGGACGTCTTGTACGAGTGTTCGGGCTACCTCGTACGTCTGGGCAACTGGTGTTTGTGTCTCAGCTCCAATTGCCCGCCGACTGATTTTGTGGGCTGTTGACACGTAGCGTTCCATTAAAGCTGGCGAGATGTTCAGGAGACTGGCGTTGTTGTCGAAGCCGAAACTTAAATCATCAGCCGGGAGAAAAGATGGGCCATCGATTTCTAGTGCTAGGAGGTCTCTAATGGCGTTCGTATATTCAGTTCGGTTCAGTCGATGGATCGATGGTCTGCCGGGCTGTGGGTTGGTTGCAGCTGATTCATCCAGAGATACTTTAAGCCACGATGCGAAGGCATCGTACGTCGATGGCTTTGGCCGGGCACGCCGACCAGCAGGAGGCATGGACCGCGCCTCAAGTTTTAAGAGTACTTTTTCCCAAAGATCGGCATGTTTTCCAACTGGTTCGAGAAGGCGTTCAGCGAGATTGAGGTTCGCGGTTTGGAGTCTAGAGTTGTGGCAGCCAACACAGAAATCGTCGAGGACAGTCTGAAATCCAATAGCAGGATCTGGGGAGGTCGAACTTGAATCTGGAACGCGCTGAGTAGGGGAGACTGCCTGTGCCAGTGCCGTCAGCAGGCCCAAATCGACCACGATGACTATGGCGGTCATTGTGCACAGAACGCCGCGGACCAACGTCAAGCGCATCTTCGACTCCTTTGTTTCGCTCAAATATAGTCGAAAAGCCCCATAAAAAGTAGCGCAAATGGATATGCGGAAAAACTGATGACGTAAGGGTGCAGACAATGGCAGAATTCGCTCATGGTGAAAATTTTGAGGCCGCTGCTTCGGCTTCTTTCGATTGCTGGCGTTTGGTTGGGGATTTCGGATTCTTGTGTCATTGCTCAGGAGCTCTCTCTATTCGATCTTGTGAAGAACGGTGATGTAGAGGCTGTTGAACAATTATTGAAGAGTCGCATCGACGTCAACATAGACGAACCCGATGGCGCGACCGCGCTTCACTGGGCGGCATATCTGGATGATCTTGAGATGGTTCAGAGTCTTGTACGGTCTGGAGCGGATGTAAATGCTGCCAACGACTATGGAGTTACCCCGTTGACGCTTGCGTGCGGTAATGCGAGTGATGCAGTGGTGCGTTTTTTGCTGGGCACCGGAGCCGATCCAAATTCTTTGGTTTGGAGCGGGGAAACCGTATTGATGACATGTGCGCGTACGGGCGCTTATGACGCTGTAAACACATTGTTACAAGCTGGCGCGAGTGTGAACAGCGTAGAACCTGAGGAGCATCAAACCGCATTAATGTGGGCAGTTTCGGAGCGCCACTTTGGCGTTGCTCGTGAGCTTGTTTCGTGGGGTGCGACTGTTGACGCTCGTTCGAAGCGGGGATTCACGCCGTTGCTTTTTGCCGCTCGTGAAGGTGACATTGAAAGTGCGCGTTTGCTTTTGGCTGCGGGCGCGAACCCAAACGATTCCGCTTTTGATGGGACAAGCGCTTTGGTGGTGGCTACGGTTAGGGGGCATACCACTCTGGCCATATTTTTACTCGAAGCAGGCGCGGATCCGAATCATGCAGGGAGAGGTTATAGCGCTCTTCACTGGGCTTCAGGTCTCTGGGAGACCGAATTGACTGGCGTGGCTGGAATCGCAGTTGAGCGTGATGAAGAATGGCGCTCACTCGCTGGTATACAGACGGAAAAAACGAAGCTCGTTCGTGCTCTCCTTGAGTATGGGGCTCATATTGATAGCCGTGTGAAACAATCGCCTCGGTTTATCGGATTTGGTGGACGTGGTGAAATTGTTGGTGCTACTCCGTTTTTTTTGGCGGCGATGGCTGCGGACGTTCCGCTTATGCGCTTGTTGGTCGAATATGGCGCCGACCCGCACCGGCGGAATCTGGGAAACGTGAATTCTTTAATGGTTGCTGCTGGCCTTGGTCGCCGTGCACGTCAAAGTTCGGTTTCTTCTGATAGGTCTCTAGCGGCGGCAAAATTTGTGTGGAACTGGGCCGGTGGGGATATGAATGCCGTTAGTGACGCGGGCGACACGGCAGTTCATGGCGCCGCGAATTCTGGCTCTCCGGAACTCGTGCAGTTCCTAGTTGACAATGGAGCTGCAGTTGACGTCGCGAATAATCGAGGAACGACACCTTTGATGGTGGCAGCCGGCACCGAGGTCGAAGGACTTTTGCGAGAATTGGTCAAGGACGCCAATGTCTCGGCGGCTACTCGTGTGGGTCGATAGCTGTGGTCAGGTGGCGTGTTTGTGAGTAAACACAGGAGGAGTATATGTCGCAACTAATACGGTACGCACTTGTATCTTGTCTGATGGTGCTCGTGAATTCTGCGTTCTTTTGGACGACTGACGTTGCGGTTGCGGCCGAGCGGGGCGTGATCCGAGGAGTAGTGCAAAGTGAGTCGGGGGTCGAAGGCGGGGTGTGGGTAATAGCTGAGACAAACGAACTGGAGACTGGCTTCAGAAAAATTGTCGTGACAGATAATAGCGGGCGATTTGTAGTGCCCGATTTGGATCTCGTTCAATACCGTGTGTGGGTGCGAGGATACGGTTTACGGGATTCTAAGGGAACATCTGCACGGCCAGGTGATGAATTGATGTTGAACGTTCAAGTGGCCGGGACGCCTCAGGAAGCGGCCGAAATCTACCCTGCGAATTATTGGTATTCCCTGTTGGAGGTTCCCGGTGAGGATGAATTTCCTGGTACTGGGGCGCGGGGAAATGGCATTAGCGAAGGGATGCGTACGCAGGCCCACTGGATTGACCGACTAAAGGACGGTTGCCAGTTGTGTCATCAAATGGGAAACAAGGCGACGCGTGAAATGCCGATGCTTGATGTTTCGGAATTTGATTCAACCGAGGCCGCGTGGGCGCATCGGCTTCGTGCGGGCGGGAGCGGTCCGTCGATGCTAAATGCTCTTGGGCGAATGGGTAATCGAGCACTCACGAACTATGCGGATTGGACGGACCGCATAGTAGCCGGCGAGGTGCCCCAAGAACCTCCACGACCGCAGGGACTAGAACGGAACGTTGTGTTGTCGATGTGGGCATGGGGGCTGCCGCGTGGAATGGTTCACGATGAAATTGCTACCGACAAGCGAAATCCGACTCTCTATGCCAATGGTCCGGTCTACGGTGTCGGCGGTAATTCCTTGACAGTTACAGACCCTGTCGCTGGTCATTCCACGGTGTTGGGTTTGCCGGGACGCGTAAGTCGGGAGCGTCGCGGCGACAGTTACGTCGGCAATTCCGAAGCGATTCCGTCGCTCTACTGGGGTGATGAGCCACGACCGACTGGTGCGGGGGGAGGCAGTGGTCACAATCCAATGTTGGATGACAAAGGGCGTGTGTGGTTGACTCAGTCCATCCGGCCTGGGGGAGAAAATCCGAGTTGGTGCCGGGATGGGTCGAATCACCCCTCAGCGGTTTATTTCCCGCTTGACGTCAATTACCAGCGCCGTCAGTTGTCCTACTACGATTCGACCGCTGACAAGTTCGTCATGATCGATACTTGTTTTGGCACTCATCATCTTCAATTCGCTGATGATGCTGATGACACATTGTGGCTCAGCGGTGACATCAGTGTGGTTGGTTGGCTGAATACGAGATTGTACGACGAGACAGGCGACGAGCGTGTTTCACAGGGATGGTGTCCTACTGTTCTCGATACTAACGGTGATGGCGTGATTTCACGCCCGTGGAACGAACCTGACGAGACATCGGCGAGAAGAGATGCGACGCAGCCAGGACACGTAAATGTGGTCGATTCCGGGCGGGACACACTCGTGACAAGCTTTAACTATGGTGTTATCCCACACCCAACGGATGGGTCGGTCTGGTTCGCCAAGCCTTGGCCCATGCCCGGGAGTTTGGTTCGTGTGTTTCCCGGCGACAATCCGCCGGAGTCATGCATCACCGAATTGTATGAACCACCGTTTGCGAATGACGCAATTGATGTTAGTCAATGGGGATATACCCCTCGCGGTATCGATGTAGACAAGAATGGTTTGATCTGGACGGCACTCAGCGGAAGCGGTCATTTAGCGAGTTTTGACCGCAGTCAGTGTTCAGTAACTAGTGGACCGACGGCTACTGGGCAACATTGTCCGGAAGGCTGGACGATATATGAGTCACCGGGCCCAAAAATGGCCAGTGTTGAGCGTCCGGTCAGTGCTGACTTTCATTACTACATGTGGGTAGACCAGTTTGATACGTTAGGACTTGGAGCAAACACTCCGATTGCTAATGGCACAGGTTCAGATTCTTTGCTCGCGTTGCTGCCGGAGACTCAGGAATGGGTGCTAATGCGAGTCCCCTACCCACTTGGATTTTATACACGAGGTCTCGATGGAAGAATTGATGACCCAGACGCCGGGTGGAAGGGACGTGGCCTTTGGGCTAGTTATGATTCGTTTAATTGGCACAATGAAGGCGGCAAGGGGATGACGAGCGAAATCGTTAGGTTTCAGCTGAGACCGGATCCGCTCGCGGAGTAATTTGTTTCGATTGTCTCGAATGATTAGAACAGTAATTGAGTAGCTTTAGTGCATTAAGGAGGAACGATGGCTTCATCAAGGCGAGAATTTTTATTTGCGGGCGGTGCGGCACCGCTAGCATTGGCGTTGAGCCAACAGACTGGCAATCGGGAACTGACGTCTGAGGAGCAGGCCAATGTAGACGTTGTGAATGACTTTTGTGCGGCATGGGAAACATCTGATCCCGGACGGATTTCTTCGTATTTCACTGACGATGCGACCTTTCGTTTCACCCAGGAGGGCGAAGCGTTAACCGGTCGGGAAACTCTTCGCCAGCAGTTGGCGGGGCTCGCCGATGGTTCGCAGAAAGTTGTATTTGAAGTGCTAGAGACTTGGAGCGTTGGTCCCCTTGTTGTCAATCTTCGTGTTGACTACATCACGAACGCAGATATGGAGGAGACATCTTTTCGTGTGGCAGGCGTGTTTTACGTAAAGGATGGGAAGATTACTGAATGGATCGACGCCATAGCTCCGGCTTAAGAGAACCGCGCTTCGTAGTGGGAGATACATGTTTCGGAACAACGTCCTAGTGGACAGTGACTCTGTGGAAACTTGAAAGGGGACTCAATTGACGAATAAGAGACGGAGCGACGGTAGCGGTGACAGTGTTGTCGGACGACGTGCGATATTGGGCGGAACGGTCGTCGGAGGAGTAGCGCTGGCGTCTGGTTTCATTGGACCGCTCGCTGGTTCGGTAATCGGTCAAGAATCGATGCCAGTGGGACCGGCGCGGCCAGTCAAGACCGGTCGAATTCGACGAGTCGCGACCGGTCAGAACTCTTACGGGAAGTCATATATTGCCTCTGACGAAGTTGTCGCGATTGAGGATGGCTGGTCGACGGCTTCAGATCAGCCACTTGGGGCAACGCCAGATGGGGAGCGGCGTTCTGATTTTGAGCAGGCGACAGGAGAGACACGTTTCTGGATCACTGCGATGGAACCACATGCCGATCCAAAGCCGGACCTTGTCAATCGGATCGGTTTTCATCGGACTCCTGGGGTGGCCTACATTTATATTCTCAGTGGTGAAGTGATGTTTCTAGTGGACGAGGGAGAGGTTCGACTAAGACCAGGAGACCTACTCGTCGAACGTGGAACTGACCATTCGTGGCGAAACGAAGGTCCAGAGCCGGTCGGTCTATTGATCGTAATGGCGAACGCTGCCTGATGCCTAAATATATGGCGATTTTTGGAGAGAGGAGGCCACTGAAATGATTTTCGGTTTTTCGATTTTGGCGGCATTGTTGGGTCTACAGCCGGTGGTGCTTGATTTTGAGTTTTTCAGGAGCGAAGTTCAACCAATTTTTGTAGAGAAACGTGACGGATTTACTCGTTGTGTGGTTTGCCATGCTGGCGAAGGGCGTGTTGGTTTTCTTGAAGAATTGTCATCTGGAGTGTCTACTTGGGACGATGAACAATCGAGAACTAACTTTGAGGTTGTTTCTCGTTTAGTCACGCCTGGTGACCCTCTTTCCAGTCGCCTTCTTATGCACCCGCTTGAACCGGCTGCTGGTGGTGATGAGTTTCACAATGGTGGTCGTCAATTTACGTCTCAGGAGGATCCTTGGTTCCGCGTCCTCGCGGCTTGGGTCAGTGGCGATAAAGTCGAATAGCGGAGTTATTTAAATCTGCGGGAGTGTTGAGTAATGAAGATACAACAGACGTTGGTTTCAGCTGTCGCGCTAGCGGTCGTGGTTTTGTCGCCTCTGACTGTAATGGCTCAGCAGACGGTTCGGATCGTGCAAACAAACAGTGCCGGCGATAATGTCCATATTATCGACCCAGTAACGAACACCGTCGTGGGTGAAATATCCGGTATTGAACGGGCTCACGGTGCTCAGCCGTCTCCGGATGGACGTTGGCTATATGTTGCTAATGAGTCTGACGACACGGTCGATGTTGTGGACGTGACGATGCTCAAGGTGACCGAGCAAATCCCGCTTAGTGGACGTCCGAATAACATTGCGATTACACCAGATGGGAGCAAGGTGTATGTCGCGATCGCACAATCTCCAGGGGCCCTTGACGTGATCGATACAAGTTCGAATGAACTCGTCGCTACCATTTCGGTACATGGTGGAGTGCACAACACGTATGTCACACCTGATGGAAAATATGCGGTAGCCGGAATGATCGGTGCACGGAACATCACGGTCGTTGACACGAAGACGGATATGCCTGTGTGGTCAACCTACTTCGATCTCGGGATTCGTCCGATGGCATTCGACACGAATGCTGACGGTTCAACGAGACATGTGTACGCCCAGCTGTCGAATTTCAACGGGTTTGGCGTCTTAGATTTTGAGACCCGACAAGAAGTTGGAAGAATCGAGTATCCGGAAGTGACACTTGACCAACGGACACCAGGTCACGGTGGGAACACAGCCCACGGCATTGGCGTGACCCCAGACAACAAATTCTTGGTCGCAAACAGTAGCTTAAACAGTAGTGTTTACGTCTATTCCTTGCCGGGTCTGGAATTGGTGGGAGGAGTGAGAGTGGGCCATTCGCCGAATTGGGTCACTATCACCCCAGATAGCAGGTATGCCTATGTGTCGCTTTCTGGATCAAATAGTGTCGCTGTTCTTGATATTGCTTCAGTCGAGGTGGTGACAGAAATTCAGACAGGTGGTCAGGTGCCAAAGCGAAATGTGACGATGATTGTGAGTCGTTGAGGGCACGGCGTGCAGATGCGAGCGTTACTCGGATGCGTAGCAGTTTTTACTGTTGCTACCGGCCTCAGTGAGGCATTGGTGCAGACGGAACGAAGTGGAAGTGATGGCGTCTACACGAATGACCAAGCCGAACGCGGTCACGTGCTATATGAGGAGCAATGTGTGTCGTGTCATGGTGAGATGAGGGCGATCGTTCCGGAAATGGCTGCTCTACTTGCAGACCATACGTTCCGTGGAAAATGGCGGGGACGATCGCTCGGAGAATTGTTTGAGCTTATTCGTCTTACGATGCCCCAGGATAAACCAGGCACGTTGTCGTCAGGCGAGGCGGTAGCTCTTGTTGCATATATTCTCAGTGGAAACCGTATGCCGGCTGCCGATACGGAACTACCTGATGACGTGACGACATTGGAGACGATTTTGTTTGAACGCGATCCTTGATGAGCGTGATTCGAAGCACGAAGTCGTTTTAGAGTTTGAATGTCAGGTGTGGTTGAATGGCGGGAAGCTCTGTTCGATGAGACACCATTCCGGCGAAGAATAATTACTAGGTCAAGGCGAATGGAATACAGCTTGGCGGCAGTGATGTTCGCAGAGCGAATTCGAAGAACGGAGAGAAAATGCGGCAGAGAGGATTGAACCCTTTTTTGTTATGTGCCTGTGCTGTTCTCATTGCAACAGCTTTCTCGACGCGTCTAAACAGTGAACCAGTTCAGGCTGCTAATCGCCAGAGCCAGCTAGTCCCGAGTTTTGAAGTTGATCCGACATGGCCGCGGTTGCCAGAGAATTTGGTGCTGGGTCAGGTGGCGTCGGTGGCGGTTGATTCAAGGGACCACGTCTGGGTATTGCATCGACCGCTTACGGTTGGTGAAGATTTGACCGGACGGGCTGCTCCCCCTGTTCTTGAATTTGACTCCCTCGGGAATTTTGTTCGAGCTTGGGGAGGCGCTGGAGCTAACTACGAATGGCCGGGAAATGAGCACGGAATTCATGTCGATAGCTCTGGGCATGTCTGGGTAGGTGGCAATGGGGGTGGGTCTGAGTCTGATGACATGCTGCTGAAATTTACGCGGGAGGGAGAATTCGTTCTGCAGGTAGGGAGACGCGGTCAAAGCAGTGGCAACCAGGACACAAGTAATCTCAGGAGGCCTGCAGAATCGTATGTTTTTGAAGACAGCAATGAAGTTTTTGTCGCGGACGGATACGGAAACCGACGTGTCATAGTGTTGGACGCTGACACTGGTGAGTTTAAGCGAATGTGGGGCGCCTTCGGAAACGAACCTGAGGATCAGTCAGCATCTGACGAGAGTGAGTCATTGACTGTTTCCCAAGGTGTTACAGGTCCCGATGATCGTTCAGGGCCTCCACAGTTTGGCACTGTACACGGCATTGAAGTGTCCGACGATGGATTGGTCTATGTGGCTGACCGGAACAACAGTCGGATACAGGTTTTTGATGGTGACGGTGTTTTTCGAGGGCAGGCATTCGTTAATGTCAATGCCGAGAGTGCTCTTACGGTAGCTGGGTTAGCGTTTTCATCGGATGTTGAACAGAAGTTTATCTACGTTGCCGATCAAGGAAATTCTCACATCCATATTATCGATCGTGAGACGTTTGAGGTAGTCGATTCATTCGGGACCAGTGGCGAGCAGCCTGGAGCGTTCCGCGCGCTGCATCATATTGCCAGTGATAGTCATGGAAACCTGTATACCGCGGAGGCACAACTGGGCCGGCGTGCGCAGAAGTTTGCGTTTACAGGTATGGTTTCACGACAGCCGTAGGATGATCTGAAACATTCGTAGGGAATGGTCGAAGTTAGATTCTCTTAACCGGTCTGCAATATAGAATCGCTCCACGCGAGCATAGTGAACTGATGTGTATCTCGGGCCGGCAAGAATGAGATAGCGAGGAAGCAATGAATAACAGGTTACCTTTTTTTGTTGGCGGAGTCGTTACTGTCCTCGTTCTCTCGTCAACAGCTCTATTGGGGCAGAGTCAGCGTGATGATTGGACCATGCCTCGAACAGCATGGGGTTCTCCTGACCTCCAAGGGGTATGGACGTCAGCGACGCTTACACCGCTGGAGCGGCCAAACCGCCGTTCGATTCAGGTGTTGTTGACTGATGAGGAAGCTGCCGAACTGGAGCAACAATCTGTTGAGAGACGGGCGGCATCGGACGGAAAATCTGCTCCTGGTAGCGTTGGTGGTTATAACCAGGTCTGGCTGGACGCAGGGACTCGGATTGTTGGTGACCGGCGGACGTCACTCATCATCGACCCGCCTTCAGGTGTTATCCCTTGGAGACAGCACGCGAAAATAGAGAGTGACCGTGAGCAAGCCAGATATGGCGTTGGTCCCTTTTTGTCCTATCTCGATCTTGATATGGGAGAGAGGTGTATCACGGATGGTCTCCCGAACATGGTTCCATTGCAGCCGTACAACATGAATCTTCAGATTTTGCAGACTCCCGGTGAAGTCGTGATGTTGCACGAGATGTATCACGAGATTCGAGTCATTCCGCTCGGTAATCGACCGCGAACCGGTATTCCTCAATGGGTTGGAGAGGCGCGAGGTCGCTGGGAAGGTGACACCTTGGTCGTAGAGACGATTAATTTTGTCGATGGGACTGAGGTCTATTGGAGCGCGCCATGGCGAGCGGCTCGACCGAGTCTTCGGCTCGTTGAGCGATTTACTCGCGTCGGGCAAGACAGAATCGACTATACGTTCACTGTCGAGGACCCAGAATCCTTTACCCGGCCGTGGACTGCGGCTGCGCCCATGACGACTGATCAAGCATCGCGTGGGGTGACAGCTGGGGAAATTTTTGAGTATGCCTGCCACGAAGGGAATCACGCCATGATCAATATTTTAGGTGGTGCTCGAGCCGAGGAATCGTCAGTGACTCGATGAAAAGTACTGTCTCCGTGTCTTACGTTCTCATGGCTCTGAATTCGGTTTTTAGTAGGAAAGGTCTTTAAACGTGGTTGCAACGATTCGAGCTCTTGCACTATCTATTTGTTTTGCTGTGGTCGGCGCTGCGCATGAGGGGATTTTCGCGCAGTCATGGTCTCTGCCGTCACCTGAAGAGCGTTGTCCGAGTAAATGGGGACGCGGGGACGAACGGGGTTCGGCCAACCTCATGGGCCCTGAAACCGTACTTCGGGCTTCTCAACTCATTCGAGCTGGACGGGTGATCGAGCTCGGACATGTTCTGTCAGGGGAAATGCCACTCGCCGATCGGCATTTTGACAGTTATATGAAGCCAACGAGGATGAATCCTGGAACCAATCGCCGAGGCTCGAATGAAGAAATAATCGTTGCGGAGATGGGTCAGGTTGGGACACAGTTCGATGGTTTTGCGCACCAGACAATTGGGGATCAACTGTACAACTGTGTTCGTCTTCAAGATGTGATGACACGGACTGGTTTTACGCAGCTAGGGGTAGACAAGGTTGGAACGCTGATGACGCGGGGAGTGTTGATTGATGTTGCCGGGCTCAAAGGCGTCGAAATGCTCCCAGACCGTTACGAAATCACGGTGGATGATTTGGAGCAGTCACTTGAACGGCAGCAGGTCGGAATCGAACCAGGGGATGCTGTGCTGATTCACACGGGCTGGGGGCTACTGTGGGATCGAGACGTAGTTAAATTCTCCACAAGTGGGCCCGGTATCGGAGTGTCCGCGGCTGAATGGCTAATCGGGCGTGACCCGATGCTGATCGGCTCTGATAACGTTCCGGTTGAAGTGCTTCCGAATCCGGACCAAGAACTCTCACTCCCGGTACATCAACTAATGCTCGTGGTGCATGGAATTCACTTGGTGGAACGGATGCGGTTATACGAATTGGCTCAGGCGCAAGTAAACGAGTTTGCGTTTGTCATTCAACCGTTAAAATTACAGGGAGCGACTGGCTCCACGGTTGCACCAGTCGCGATTTATTGATTGCATGTCGCTTCGCTCGGAAAGATGTTTTTGGATCTGGCTGCGACAACTGTCGAATGTTCGACCGTCGACATCAGAGTGACACTTCCAGGTGCTATTCCAAACCACGTCTAACCAGAAGCGGGCGGATATCGGGTTCCGCGCCCCTGAACGTACGAAAGAGTTCCATTGCTTCGATACTTCCACCTTTTGAAAGGAGCGTCTCCCGAAAATGGTCTCCGTTTTCCCTGTTGAGACCGCCGTTTTCTTTGAACCACTCTACGGAATCTGCGTCTAGCACTTCACTCCAGATGTAGGAATAGTACCCTGCTGAATACCCACTTCCCCAGATGTGTGAGAAGTAAGTACTTCGATAGCGTGGAGGCACGGAAGCGAGTGAAATGTTCGCTTTTTGAAGGGCTTCCTGTTCAAAGGATTCTACGTTATTCGCATCTGGGACTTCCGTTACTGCTAGTTGGTGCCACGCTTGGTCAAGTAATGAAGCTGCCAAGTATTCAACTGTTGCAAATCCTTGATTGAAGGTTTGTGTAGCGAGTACTTTTTCAAGGAGTTCAGAAGGCATCGAATCTCCCGTCTGATAATGCACAGCATAATTTGTGAGCACTTCTGGCCAGGTAGCCCACATTTCGTTGACTTGTGACGGATATTCGACAAAGTCTCGTGGCACGGATGTTCCTGAAAAATAAGGATAACGGACGTTCGAAAAAAATCCGTGCAGCGCGTGGCCGAATTCGTGAAAAAGTGTTTCGACTTCATCGAACGTCAAGAGTGTTGGGTCGCCGTCTGGGGGTTTGGGGATATTTAAATGATTCGCGATTACCGGTGATGTTCGGAGCAGATGTGATTGTGACACGTACGCATTCATCCAGGCTCCACCACGCTTGGATGGTCGAGCGTAAAAGTCTCCTAGGAATAATCCCAGGGCTTCTCCATCGGCATCGAAGACTTCCCAGACACGAACGTCAGGGTGATAGACAGGGAGTTCCGTCCGTGGTTTGAATGTCAGTCCATACAGTCGGTTTGCAGCAAAGAAGACGCCGTTCTGGATCACGTTATTGATCTCGAAGTAGGGACGTAGTTGTGATGCATCAAAGGCGTATCGATCGGCGCGAATTTTTTCAGTGAAATAAGCCCAATCCCACGCTTCAAGCGTGATGTCTGGGGCCTCAAGCCCGGCCATTCTCATCGTGTCGATCGTGTCATTGATTTGAATCTGAAGGTCTTGGCTTTCCCGTCGGGCGTTTTCGACTGCTGGCAATGTCAGACTCGCGAGCCGTTCATTGACGGCGTCGACGGACTGAGCTGTTTGCTCCTCAAGAATGTAGGCGGCGTGATTGGGGTAGCCGAGCATCACGGCGCGCTCGGCTCTAAGTCTGGCGATTGTCGTGATTACCTGCCGGTTGTCGAATTCACCGCCACTACTGCCACGTGATAACGAGACGCGCATAATTCGTTCACGCAAATCTCGGTCTTCAAGAGATGCGAGGGGTGGTTGACCGCTTGTGTTCAATAACGGAATTACGTATTGACCGTCTAAACCACGCGCCGTAGCGGCTTCCGTAGCAGCGGCTATTTGGTTCTCTGGAAGTCCAGAGAGAGTGTCCAACGATTCGACAATAATGGCAGATGCGTTGACTTCATCAAGGACATTCTGGGTAAAGACCGTTTGGAGCGTTGCGAGCTCTACATTAATTTCTTGCATCCGTTCTTTTTCGGTCGCGGAGAGTCTTGCTCCAGCTCTCACAAAATCGACGTAATGCTGCTCAATCAGTCTTCGTGATTGCCTATCGATATCGAGAGCATCACGTGAATCGTAGAGCTGTGTGACGCGAACAAACAGCTGGTCGTTCAGGAGAATACGGTCTGTGTGAGCCGATAGCATTGGGGCTACTTCGCTTCGGATCTCATTCATGGCGGCATTAGTATGCGCGCTCGACAGGCCAAAAAATGCAGACGCTACTCGATCCAGGAGGCGTCCTGATCGTTCTATCGCAACGATGGTGTTCTCAAAACTCGGGGGGGCTGATGCGGTTGCGATGGAATCGATTTCCGTAAGTTGTTCTTCCATGCCTCTATTGAATGCTGGCAGATAGTGGGACTCATCAATTCGATCAAATGGTGGCAGTTGGTAAGGAAGTGAGCTGACTGAAAAAAATGGGTTGTCATCCATCTCTTGCCCTGCTGCTTCAAGTAATCGATCTGGAGTGCTAGTCGAAAGACTAATAGCAAGTGCCGACAGTATTATGGTCCGTACAAACGCTGATCGCATGTCGAATTCTCCAAACGAGAGGCTCTCATGAAGACACGCAACCATATCAGTTTTTCGCGGCGGCGTGAGTCCGAAGCTCGAATGTCAGCGGTTGAATGGTAGTGCGAGGCATACAGGACGAGGTGCTAAAAAGCGATATTTTCCGCTTTGCTTACTATTTGTGAATAGAACTCAAACAATCCAGAAATGTCACTTACGTTCGGTGCTATCGTGACCGTTAGTTGTGGACCATGACGGCGATAACACCGAGTCCTTAGAGCTATGCGACGAGATGCCCCACCGGTAGAGCAAGAGGTTCTTGCCGGATTGGTAGAGCGCGTGACGTTTCACAATCCTGAAAATGGTTTTTCTGTTCTCCGGGTGAGGCCCAGAGGACATCGTGAGCTGGTGACCGTCGTTTGCCATACCGCTTCGATGTCGCCGGGTGAATGGATCTCCGCCACTGGAGAATGGATCAATGACCGGACTCACGGAGCTCAATTTAAGGCGCGGTTTGTTCGGGCTACCACGCCGACGTCTCGGGATGGAATCCTGAAGTATCTCGGTTCTGGTTTGATTCGGGGTATAGGGCCTGGATTCGCAGAAAAATTAGTGAAGGCCTTTGGCGATTCGGTCTTCGATGTAATTGAAGAGGCACCAGAGCGCCTTCGAACAGTGGAAGGTATCGGTGCTGTTCGGGCAGAACGTATCGCGAGCGCGTGGTCGGAGCAGAAAGCAGTTCGAGAAATCATGATCTTCTTGCATGGTCATGGTGTTGGGACAGTTCGAGCGGCGCGCATTTTCAAGGTGTACGGTTCGAACGCAATTGAAGCGATTTCTGAGAATCCGTATCAATTGGCGCGAGATATTCGTGGTGTTGGGTTTAAGACTGCCGATGAAATGGCCATGCGCATGGGATTCGAGAAAGAGGCGATGGCTAGAGTTCGGGCTGGTGTCGGTTTTGTTTTAATGGAAGCGATGGATGCCGGACATTGTGGAATGCCGTTAGATGAACTGGTTGAAGGTGGCAAGAAACTGTTGGAGGTGTCTTCGGACCTCGTGCGAAATGCAGTTGACTATGAACTGGCGAGTCAAAGCATTGTTGCGGACAAAGTGGGTGACACCGAATGCGTGTTTCTTGCATGGCTGTATCAGGCAGAGCGAGCTATCGCCGAACGTGTACGACGTCTAATTTCGGGGAAACCGCCGTGGCCAAAAATTGATGTCGAACGGGCCGTGCCATGGTTTTGTCGCCAGACAGGACTCACTTTGTCAGATAGCCAGGTTGAGGCGATTCGAGGCGTTTTGACGTCGAAGGTCGTTGTGATTACAGGTGGTCCGGGAGTAGGAAAGACGACAATTATCAATGCCATTCTTAAGATCTTGACCGCGAAGGATGTGGAGATAATCTTGTGTGGTCCCACAGGTCGAGCGGCGAAACGTTTGGCGGAGTCAACTGGAATGGTGGCCAGAACGATTCATCGGTTACTAGAAGTCGACCGTCGAACGGGTGGATTTAAGAGAAATGAAGATAACCCGATCTCGTGTGATTTGTTGGTGGTTGACGAGACGTCGATGGTTGATGTGCTCTTAATGCACGCATTGCTGAGAGCTGTGCCAAATAGAGCAGCCTTGGTAATTGTTGGGGATATTGATCAGCTGGCTTCCGTTGGGCCTGGACAGGTTTTGGCAGACATGATCGCATCGCATGCGGTGCTAACTGTTCGTCTGGTCGAAATATTCCGACAGGCAGCCCACAGCCAAATTGTCGTGAATGCCCACCGAGTGAACAAGGGCGAGCTGCCAGACCTGGAACGACCTGAAGGGGCTAGTGACTTTTATTTCGTAGCGGCGGAAGAGGCGGAGAGTGTGGTTGAACGAATTGTCAACATCGTTAGCGATCGCATTCCTGAACGCTTTGGACTAGACCCGATACGTGATATCCAAGTGCTGTGCCCTATGAACCGTGGTGGGGTTGGCACGCAGTCGCTTAATTTCGAGCTTCAAAGAAGATTGAATTCAACGAGCTTGAGAACCGTAGAGCGTTTCGGTTGGACTTTTTCAACTGGCGATAAAGTGATGCAAACCGAAAACAACTATGACAAGGAAGTGTACAACGGGGATATCGGATACATCGAAAATATTGATCCCGAGGTGGATGAATTAACTACGCGGTTTGACAACCGTCTTGTTCCGTATAACTTTGGCGAACTCGATGCGTTGGTACCCGCTTACGCAATTACCGTCCACAAGAGCCAAGGTTCAGAATATCCGGCCGTCGTTATTCCGCTCACGAGCCAACATTACGTTATGTTGCAACGAAATCTACTCTACACAGCTATTACGAGAGGTAAACAATTAGTTGTCTTGGTCGGTCAACGTAAAGCTATTGCGATAGCTGTTAAGACTGTCTCAGGACGTCGGCGGTGGTCAAAGCTGAAGGAATGGATGGGCAATAACTGACGAGGATGATGGCTTTTTGGGGCCGATTGTGTTGCATAGTCTAAAAATGTCGTCATACGATTGTTCTTGGTACCTCGCAGCGCTGCTAGCAAACGTGGCGATTTGAATGTTGATCGTAAGGGAAATCTATTGTTGCATTTCCGCTTGAGCTGTTTGCGGCGGAGCCATCAGACCGTTCAGCTGTAGGCTGATTTAGGGCCGCTTTGGCCACTTCTTTGGACGTCTTAGTTGAATGGCAATCGAGCCTGGGGTACGCTGGGACCATAGCCTGTGGGACGACTTCTTCTTTTGTTTATAGCGGTACCGCTTGTCGAATTAGTGCTCCTTGTCGAAATCGGCCAGCGAGTTGGTTTGCTCGCCACGGTCGCAATCGTTATTTTGACGGGAGCATTAGGGGCATCGCTGGCTCGGAGGCAAGGGGTAACTACGCTAGCTCGTTTACGAACGGAACTAGATGCTGGTCGGCTTCCGGCAGAGGCGATTGTTGACGGTGTGCTAATCCTATTGGCTGCAGCGGTACTTGTAACACCAGGTGTTTTGACTGACGTCGTTGGATTTCTCTGCCTGGTTCCAGCCTGTCGTCGCGTTTTGAAGGTCTATCTCAAGCGACGTTTTGAGCGTATCGTTCGCAGTGGGAACGTTGGTGTTACTGTCTCTTTTGGTGCTGGCAAAGGTCTAAATGAAGACCGTCCACCAAAGAACGTGACTCCGAGGGATTCTTTTGATTCTCGCAGTTGAGTATTCGTGCTTTGTGTTTTTGGGGTGACCGGTAAAATTGTAGCAACTTGTTTTCTAGAGATGGATTTCATGAATGGCAGGTGCTACCTACGCTTCTGGTTGTTGTCGGTTTTGATGATGGTTAAGGTCCAGGCCAGACTACGGTGAAAAGTGGATGGCCGGGACGGTCATAATGGAGGCCTTGATGCGCGAACGTTACAGAACATTTTTTGGTTCGTTGGTCATTACTGTCATTCTTTGCTTAATGCCTGGTGCGGTTGATGTAGGGACTCAGTCAAACACGAGTTTCGTTCCAGTGACAGATGCGATGTTGCAGAATCCGGCTCCGGAAGACTGGCTGATGTGGCGGCGTACGCTCAATGGTTGGGGATACAGTCCATTGGACCAGATCACGACAGAGAATGTCGGTGACCTACGATTGGTGTGGTCTCGGGCGCTTACGGATGGTCGTCAACAAGGGACACCCTTGGTCTATGACGGTGTGATGTATATGCCGAATCCGAACGATGTGATCCAAGCAATTGACGCGGTCACGGGTGACCTGATGTGGGAGCATCGTCGCGAAGTCCCAGAAGATCTCGAAGATTATGTTTTTGGTACCCTCCATGAGAATAACCGAAATGTTGCGATCTTCCGTGACCTGATTATCGATACGAGTGCGGATGACCATGTCTTTGCACTGGATGCGTCTACCGGGCAGCTGGTCTGGGAGACTGAAATTCTCGACTATCGGACGAACCCCGCCACGCAGACGTCTGGCCCAATCATTGCGAACGGTAAGGTGATTTCTGGACGGAGTTGTATGCCTGAAGGTGGTCCGGATGCGTGTGTGATCACGGCGCATGACGCGCTGACGGGAGAGGAGTTGTGGCGTCGGCGGACGATCCCAGGGCCGGGTGAACCCGGCGACGAGACATGGGGCGATGTGCCGTTTGAGGACCGAAAGCATGTCGGCGCCTGGATGGTCCCAAGCTACGACCCGGAACTAAATTTGATTTATATCGGGACGTCGGTGACGTCACCGGCGCCCAAGTTTCTCTTGGGCGGGACGGATCTTGCGCATCTGTACCACAACTCGACGTTGGCGTTGGATGCGG
>Ga0310120_10000120_pt1 | contig 60646 bp, 48 predicted proteins | sample CB27_AW_983_MG_FD_203506 | JGI IMG/M metagenome (GOLD analysis project Ga0310120, IMG submission 203506) | Marine microbial communities from Western Arctic Ocean, Canada - CB27_AW_983 | ecosystem: Environmental > Aquatic > Marine > Oceanic | place: Canada: Western Arctic Ocean | collected...
TCGCATTCATCGTTAAAGTAACGAAAGTGAATGGTCACCGCCTTGGTCGGGTGTGTGTTCGTAAGCGAGATGAAGTTCGTTTGAATCTCACCCGCGGCACCCGTGATCCCCAAGAGTCCGTTGACGTTCTTGGTGGCGACATCCGCCGCCGTGAACTGTCCGTTTTCTACGGCTTTGGAGATATTGATGCCCGTATCCACGATGTAGAGCAACTGCGAGCCCGGATCCACCACCGTACCTGCGGGAATGTTGCGGCTGCTATTGCTCGGGAGCCAATCCCGAAAATTCACGTCCGCTGCCATCATCCCGGAGGTTGTGAGGATAGGAACCAGGCTGAGAATGCTCAGTAGTTTCCACGCTCTGTTCATCTGCAAATCCTCCTTAATACTGTTGAACAACTTGAAGGCACGCTAAAGCCCCAAACTCGAAAATACAAGTAATCAAGAGAACGAAAATTCTTCCAAATTCCCAGGCATATCCAAGGTACACATACCAGCGACCCGCAGAATGGGCGCTCTTGCCCGTTGAGGACAGCGACGGGCAGGAGTGCCCGTCCTACAGGCGTCACGTAGCTGAGCTAGAGATGACGGAAGTTTCTTTCTCGAAAGATCGGTACAGCCGGAGGCTGGAGACCTTGCCCAGAGGGCCTGATCTCCTCCGAGGAACTGCGCTTCAACTCTCGCTGGTGAGCCGCTCTCCCAGGGCGCGGATCGAGGCAGCAGCGGTCTCCACGTCTGCACGGCTGATGCCCAGATGGGGCACTACACGGATCGAAGCAGGGGAGGGTACACTTACACGGACACCCTCTTCCTGGAGCAGTCGATCGGCATAATCGTAGGCCGTCAGTCCCGGATAGTCCACGTTGAACCGGACAATATTGGTCTCCACGACACCCGGATCAATTCCGATGCCTGGAGCTCCGGCGATGCCCTGAGCCAGTCGCTTCGCATTCTCATGGTCCTCGGCCAGGCGCTCGATCTGGTGTCTCAATCCATAAATGCCAGCCGCAGCGATGATTCCAGCCTGACGCATGGCCCCGCCCAGGCGCTGTTTCCACTGCCAGGCCTGAGTGATGAATTCGTTGGTCCCAGCCAGGACAGCTCCTACCGGAGCACCCACGCCTTTACTGAGATCAATCCAGACCGAATCCAGAGTTTGGGCATAGTCGGCCACGCTGATCCCTGTTGCCACCGAGGCATTCAACAGCCGCGCTCCATCCATGTGGGTGCTCAAACCGCGGTCCTTCGCGGTCGCACAGACCTCCCAAATCCTTTCCAGGGGCCAGACGAGGCCTCCAGGCAGGTTGACGGTTTGCTCGATCGAGAGCAGCCGAGCCGGGGGACGGTAGCGGCTCGGGGGAAAGAGCACCTCCTCCAGTTGCCGAACGCTGAACATCCCTCGCTCCCCATCCAGCGGGAAGAACACCACACCTCCGACCACGCTGGCGGCTCCACCTTCCGCGATGAAGGGGTGGGCCGTACGGTCCAGCAGCACCACCTCGCCGGCCCTACAGTGCACGACGAACGAAATCACGTTGCACATGGTGCCCGAGGGCAGGAAGAGGGCGGCTTCTTTTCCCAGCATTTCAGCCACCATATCCTGCAGCACATTGACCGAGGGGTCCTCGCCCCTTTGCTCGTCGCCGACTTCGGCCGAGAGCGCGAACTCACGCATCTCTTTGGTCGGCTTGGTCAAAGTGTCGCTATAGAGATCGATTCGGATTTCCGGCATGTTTCCTGTCTCCGAGAAAAGGGCGGAAAACGCATAGAGCCGTGGGTGAAACCGGCACAGGAATATAGCACTGCGCCGGACTCGGGGCAACAGAAACTCTCGGCTTGAGACCACCGAGAGAAGAAGGGTCCCAGCTTGCACACTCTAGCTATTCTGGTAAGATAGGCAGGCTTTTGAGTGAGGGTTGATTTTCGCATGAAAACCTCGCAGATACAGAATCGTTGGAGGCTCGCCACGGGCTACCTTACCGGCCAGTCCGACCTACAAGCCTATCCCATTACACTCATCATCGAGAACACCGGAAAGTGTAACCTCAAGTGCCCCATGTGTCCTCGCGAGCTGGGGTACTATCCGCCCCAGGATTTCGACTTTCAGCTGTTCAAAGACATCATCGACGAAGTGAGCAGCAAGACCGAGCTGGTCTTCCCCTGGGGTGGGGGTGAACCGCTGATGAATCCCGACCTGTGTCGAATGGTCCGATACTGCAGCAACGCAGACATCTATACCGTAGTGTCCACCAATGCCACCTTGCTCAACGAAAAGCGCGGACGCGAGTTGCTGGAATCGGGACTCGATAACCTGATCATCGCCTTCGACGGGACCACGCCCGAGGTCTACGAGAAGTACCGCAAGGGAGCCAAGTTCGAGAAGGTTCGCAAAAACATTCTGCGCTTCCTGGAGCTCAAGAAGCGAATGAAGTCGGACCTGTTCGTGGTGATGCAGATGGTGCGCCTGCCAGAAAACAACCACCAGGTGCGAGACTTCCAGAAGATCTGGGCGATCGAAGGCGTGGACGAGGTCCGGATCAAGGAAGACGAGATCGTTATTCCCGAGGTCGCCCTGGACGAGCGCATCCACCACGAACGTCGTCGACATCCCTGCTACCAGCTCTGGCAAGGGCCGCCTACTGTCAACTACAAGGGCGATTTCTTTCCCTGCTGCCATACCTGGCAGTCCGAGCCCATTGGCAACGTGAGTGAGCAGTCCATCTTCGACCTCTGGAACTCCGACAAGATGCAGAAAATGCGGCAGGCCCATCTGAGTGGAGATCTGAGTGACTATCCGGAGTGCCAGGATTGCCATGCTCCGAATCCGAGGCTGCCCATCATTCTAGGAAGCTTTGTAGTGGATATGTTCAAGATCCGGAAGTGGATCCCGAAGATGGAAAAGATGGCCATGTTTTACAAAATTCCGGTTTTTCGCGATCGATAGGCCAGCTGTTGGCCTGGGCCGTTGACGGTTCAGGCTCAAGGTAGAACCGAAAATGAATATTCTGCTCATCCGAGGAAAACCAACTTTCATGGACATGGTCGTGGGCATCCCCATCGGCCTGGTCTACATTGCCCCCATCGCCGAAAAGAAGGGTCACTACGTCGAGGTGATAGACCTCGCTCTGGAACAGGATCCTGAACCGGTCCTCGAGCAAAAGCTGAAGGAGCGGAATTGGGATCTGGCCGGACTCAGCTGCATGACGGCGGAGTTCGAAGGGGCCGAGGCTGCCGCCCAACGAGTCAAAGCCTTCGATCCCGACATCAAAGTCATTTTCGGGGGACAGCATCCCAGCATCGTGCCGGACGAGGTAATTGCCACGGAGTACTGCGACTTCGTCTGCGTGGGAGAAGGCGAAGAAACCTTCGGGCAGTTCCTGGATATCTACTCGCTGGGCGGCGATCTCTCCCAGGTCAACGGATTGGTCTACAAGACTTTAGAGGACGGATCAAAAAAGTGCTTGCCGCGCGCCTTGGTCGATGACGTAGACGAGATTCCGTTCCCGGCCTACCACCTTCTGGACCTGGATCGCTACGTCGAGGCAGAGTCGGCTCGCTATCCTCCCAAGTATCCCAGGGCCATCCAGATCTTCACCAGCCGAGGCTGTCCCTGGCACTGCACTTACTGCCACGTGCTATTTGGGAAGCAGTTTCGTCCTCGCAGCCCGGAGAACGTCCTGGCGGAGATGAAGATGCTCTACGATGAGTATCAGATCCGGGAATTCATGATCGAAGATGACATCTTCAACTTCGACATGGATCGCGCCAAGAAAATATGCGACCTGATCGTGCAGGAAGGACTCGAAGTCGGGCTTCAGTTTGGCAACGGCGTTCGGCTGGAGCGGTTCGATGAAGAGCTGATGCAGAAACTCGCCGCCGCCGGGACTCACCATATGGCAATCGCCATCGAATCGGCGAGTCCGCGGCTTCAGTCGAAGATGAAGAAGTATCTCAAGCTTCATATGGTCAGGGACGTCGTCAACTGGGCCAAGAAGTACGATATCGTGACCACTGGTTTCTTCATGATCGGCTTTCCCAGCGAGACGATTGAAGAAATGAACATGACGATCCGCTTTGCCTGCGAAACCAATTTCGACGAAGCACTGTTCAGCATCGTGATTCCCTACGCGGGTACTGAGATGAACCGACAGGTAATGGACTCCGGCCAGTACGATCCGGCCGATCCACTTCATGCCGTCATCCGGATCACGACCGAGGATTTCAGTTTCCAACAGCTGAGAAAGGTTCAGCGCAAAGCCTACCTGATGTTCTTCCTGACTCGATTCCGATTCATCAAGATGCTGCCGAAGCTCTTTAGCCTTCGTTCCAGCAAGAAATATCTGAAGGCCATCGAACGAAATTTCCTCCCGGATTCTATGCTCGGAGAATCCTCTCGAGTGAATTAGAGAAGCGCTCAATCGAGGAGATCCGGGCCAACTTGGTTTCTTCTTTATGTACAGCTACCCAGACTTCCCAGACCACGTTTACGTCGAGCTGACCAACGTCTGCAATGCTCGATGCACCATCTGCGCCACACCGACCATGGTACGCAAGAGGAAAGTCATGTCGATGGGGCTGTTTCGGAGAATCGTCGACGAGTGCGGCCGCAGGAAGGCCAAGAAAATTCTTCCGTTTCTGCATGGCGAAACCCTCCTCGTTCCCGGCGTCCTGGACTACTTCAGATATGTGCGCGAGGCGGCCCCCGAGACCCATGTCAACCTGACGACCAACGGCTCCAAGCTCTCTGCCGAAAAAACGGAAACGCTGCTTCAAGAGAATCTGCTGGACAGCGTGATCGTCTCCATCGACGGCGGAAACAAGGAGACCTTCGAGGGAATCCGCCTGGGACTGGACTACGACGAGGTTCGAGACAACGTACTTCGCTTCATCCGGACCCGCAACGAAATGGGGAAATCCAAACCGACCGTATCTATTTCGATGGTGACGGTCGATGAGAACAAGGGCACTCGGGCACAATTACAAGAGGCCTGGAAGGAGGCCGACCAGGTTCGCTTTGCCGTGTACTTCAACTGGGCGGGGAAACTGCACAACGAGGGCCGCACCCCTCACAAGGTCAACTTCTGTGAGCGACTCTATCACTACATCACCATCCTGGCAGATGGACGTGTGGCCATGTGCTGCTTCGACTCCGAGGCGGAGTACACCGTGGGGGACTTGAAACGGCAGAGCATCTACGAGGTCTGGCACTCCCGAGAATTCAATCAGAAGCGGAGTTCGCTTTACCGCCGGGAGTTTGACGATCTCAAGATCTGCGAGGGCTGCGATTACATCAACCATCCAGCCTGGACCACCCCGCTGGTGCGTCTTCGCCCCCGCATTCAGGACACCTTTCCCCGTCTGACCATGGGAGCCGAGAATCTCTACAAAAGGTGGTTGATGCGATGAGTCGGTTTGCAAAAGAGAGCGAAAAAACGACGGATTATCCTTGGCTGAGAACCACCGACCGCGATCTGGGCAAGATCCTGTTGATCTATCCAGTCACGGGGATGGATGTCTTCGGCATTAATGTGGGGCTTCCCCTTTCCTGTGTCTACCTGGGAAGCGTCCTGGAACAGGCGGGTTATCGCGTCGAGATTCTAGACGAACGGATCACCGAGACCTTCGAGCAGGATGTCGCCGATTCCATTCAGCGCGAACGGCCCATTCTGGTGGGTATCTCCAGCATCACCGGCGCTCAGATCCGCGGCGGCCTTCAGGCTGCTAGGGCCGTCCGTCAGGCCGATCCCGCATTGCCCGTGGTCTGGGGTGGGGTTCATCCGACGCTTTGCCCGGACTCGACCCTCAGGGACGATTTCTGCGATGTGGTGGTGAAGGGCGAAGGCGAAATCACCCTGGTCAAACTGGCGGATTGCCTCCGCGAAAAGAACGATCTCAGCACGGTGCCTGGTATCGGCTACAAGGAACAAGGTGAGCTCAAGTTCACCCAAAGCGTTCCGCTGATCGAAGACCTGGATGTGATTCCCAAGCCCAACTACGATCTGCTGGAGATGGAGCACTACTTTACCCGCGCTCCTTCCACCGGTGAGGCACAGCTCCAGTTGGTGACCAGTCGCGGATGTCCTTTCGACTGCGAATTCTGCTACAACCTCAAGTTCAACGAGCGCAGATTTCGCTACCATTCGGCTGGACGGGTCGTTTCAGATATCGTGGATCTGGTCGATCGCTTCCAGATTCGCTCCCTCTTTGTCGAAGACGACTATTTCTTCGGCCATCCCGGCCGCGTCGAGGAAATCTGCGATCTCTTGATTGAGAAGGACCTCAAGCTCCTGATACAGGTCCCCTGCCGCATTGACTACCTCTACAAACGCAGTCCCGAAATGATCGACAAGCTCTACCGGGCAGGTTTCAAGGAGCTTTGGATTGGCGTGGAATCGGGATCCGAAGAGCGCCTCAAGGAGATTCTGAAGAGGACCACCCTGGACCAGGTCCGGGAGGTCAACCAGATGCTGTCCGGCTCTGACGTTTACGTCAAGTACGGCTTCATGGCGGGTTTTCCAAAGGAAGAACGCAAAGAAACCCTGGAAACCGTCGACTTCATGTTTGAGCTTCTAGGCTCAAACAAAGGTGCCGGAGTCGCTCCGGTCGCCATCTACACGCCCTATCCAGGGACGACGCTCTACGACAAGGCCAAGCTCGTGTACGGCATGACCTTCCCCGATAGCCTCGAAGGATGGAGCCATTTCCACTTTGGAGAGAACAACAATCCATTTCTCACGCCTCGACAGAAGCGCTTCATCACCAAGGTCAACGTGATGAGCCGGTTCTTCGAGCGTCGTGCGTTCGAGCGATTCTGCGACAATCGCTTCAAGCCGGTCCTGATGGCCATCCATGGCCTCTATTACCATTACCTCAGGCTGAGGCTCCGCTGGCGATTCTTCGAGTTCATGCCGGAGATCCCCCTGATTCGATTTGCGGAACAGGCATACGTACGCCTCTTCCATCAGGCCCAACTCGCCAAATTCCTGCGCAGCAAGGTAGCCGATCGTCCAGCCTCGGAAACCCCGTAGTATACCCATCGGGATGACGGAAACCCCTCGCCCTCTATCGTCGGCGTTGGAGCGACAACTAAGCTGAAACTTCGTTTTAAGATTCGGATGAGAAACTGCGGTAACCTGTTTTTTTAGAATGGGATATGGACTTTTTCAGGCGATTGTCCAAAAAACCGTGGCACGGCCTTCCAGGCCGTGATTGTGGAGTCTCCGGCTCCACCGTCCGGTCATCACGGGCAGGGATGCCCGTGCCACTGCAAGACACTGAAGTTCCGTTCTCGAATGGGGCAGCACAGCGGGGGTGGGATTGGCCTGAAACTTCATTGGACAGGAAATCATGCAGGATCAGCCGTTTGACAGAGCCGTAACTGCGAAGGAGCGGTACCGGCATACCGATGCCGGACAACGGACCCGGCAGCCGCTGACCCTCTCCTTATGAGGGTGTCGCAATGAGGGTGTCGCAAAAGTCCACATCAAAATCCGCGACGCTAACGGAGCAGGTCTAGTTGCCACTTCTGTGATAGGCCCTTCCAAGGAGGCTGCTAAAGGCAGCGTACGTGTTCGGCTTCACCTTGACCTGGTTCGAGCACCCAGGAGTATGTGAATCCTGAAGGGATTTCCGTATTTCAGGCCAGGGTTTTCGGACCCCTGGTCATCCTGTTCCCCCTTCAGATCCAACCCTGAAAGGAGTTGAGTAATCAGAAGGTACATCGTTTTTAAATATTTTCCAGGTGGCTTAGATGAAGCAGTGTACGCAACCCTTTCAGGGTAGATTTCTGGGAGAGAGGACCGACAACCCAGGGTTCGGAAACCCTGGGCTGAAATACACAATCCCTTCAGGATTGACCTCGATCCCCAGGCCGCTGGAAAACCTACAGTGAAGCCTTTCTGACTCAGCGCTGTTCTATTGACCAGCAGGGCTCTGTCCGGACTCGAAAACGGACTTTTGCGACACCCTCTTATGGACTCGCCACATGTCCCGATTAGTGATCGGGGCCCGCTCCCTGACAGTCACGGCTCTGTAAACACGCCGAAGCAACAGCGAGGAGGGATCTTAACGCTTCCAATCTCCAAGGACTTCTGCGAGACCCTCTATTCTGGATCACTCGAAGTTTCTTTCTCGAATGGAGCCAGCGCTTCTAGGGTCGGGGCTGCCGGAAAGAAGACAGACGTCTCCGCTGCCGATCCTTCTCCAGGCCGCCGCAACAGTACACTCCGCCTTGGAGGCCGACGCTCGCCTTGTCTCCGAAATACCGATGCGCGGCTTGTTGCGTGGCGCTATCCCACTGAATTGTGACGCTGTCGTCCGGTGTCACGTCCCAGGCACCACCCAGCTGGGAGCTCGAAAATCTCCACTCAAGAACGTTTCGGCGCTTGGGATTTTCTGCCTTCCGGGTAAGAATGTACCTTGTGGCCCACTTGGTCTCCCGATTCTCACCAACTCTGATCCTGCTGCTGCTGGTTGCCGCCACCCACCTTCCCTTTATCTTCCAGGCCTTTCATATTGACGACCGGATCTACCTGGAGGTCGCCGAGAACGCTCTCAGCAAGCCGTTCTTTCCTTACGACTACTTACCCGTCTTCGAGGGGATGGGGGCATTGGACGCCGCCAGTCACAGCCACCTTCCCCTGACCAGCTACTATCTGGCCCTGGTGATGGCGGTGACGGGAAGCCAGAGTGAGTGGGTCTACCACTTGAGTTTTCTGGTCTTTCCGATTCTGGCGGGATTCGGATTCTACGATCTGGCTCGCCGCTACACCCGCTTTCCCTTGGCGGCGACATGTCTCCTGCTGCTGGCACCTGCATTCCTGGTGTTGAGTCATACGCTGATGTCGGACGTTCCCTTCTGGGCGCTCTGGATACTGACTCTTTCCCGCTTTCTACGCATTCGGGATCGAAGTGCCAATCGCTGGGACTGGCTGGTGTGCGCCCTGTCCCTGGTCGCGGCCAGCTTCGTCTCGCTCTTAACCGTTGGTCTAATTCTGCTGATGGGTGCTCATCTCTTGCTCGAACGGAATTCCTCGCGAATCTCCTGGCATTGGGCCCTGATCCTCGCACTCCCGCTCCTGGTCTGGTTCTTCTGGTACTTCAGAGCCTACCTTCACTACGACCGCTTCGTCCTGGCTAGCACAGCACTCCACATGGCAAAGCGGGCCGCTTTCTCCTGGGACGGACTGGCTCAGAGAATCCTGAGCTTCATTCTGAATCTGGGAGGGACCTTTCTCTTTCCCCTGACACTTTGGTGGGCGTTCGCCGGACGTATCAGCGTGCGTGTCTTCATTTGGGTCTTCTTCTTGTGCTTCGTTCCCTTTTACCTCTGGTGGGACAACTGGAGCTGGACCCACATCTGCCTTTTTTCTGTCCTGTTTGCGTCCGGACTATCCGTGGTTTGGGCGTTCATCCGGCAGACCGTCTATCCCCTTTCATCGGAGAACAGGGCCTCCTGGATTCTGTTGAGCCTCTGGTTCTGGGGCGCGCTGGCGATATGCCTGGTCCTCTACTATTCTGGGTCGGTGCGCTACGCCGCCCTGGCTCTGCCCCCAACCATCCTCCTCTGGATGGCCAAGCTGGAGGACCGTTTTCGGAGCCAGTACCTGCTAAGAAATCTGCTTTGGCTGAGCATCGGCCTTACGGCCGTGTACTCCCTCACAGTCGCTCACGCAGACTATCAGTTTGCAAACGTCTATCGGCAGACATCCCAAGCTATCGCCCAGCAATACGCGCAGACCGGACGAACCATCTGGTACACCGGCGAGTGGGGATTTCGCTACTACATGGACGCCAACGGAGCCAGAATTCTGCGCCGAATTGGTAACGAGCCCAAACCCGGAGACATCATCGTGAAGCCGTACCTGGCAACTCCATGGGTCACGCTATTCGATTCCGACGAATACCTGGACCTGCTGGAGCAGCGGAAGGCACAAATGGCCGGTCCCATCAGGATTCTGGATTTCGCTTCCCACGCCGGATTCTACAGCTCGGGATGGGGAATCCTGCCCTTTAGTCCAAGCAGCGGCGAACCCTGGGAGTGGTTCAACATCTTCCAGGTAAAAAAGGCGTATACGGGGCCGATCCCCGAACCGGAAACCCATTGGTAGCAAATTGCGGGGTTGCAAGTTGAAGGTTGACAGGTTTCAGGTTTCCAACCGACTGCTCTGGGTAACGCTTCTGGGACTTGTTCTGGCCATCCACGTCTTCTGGACTCTACTGGACGACCGGCCACCGGTCTGGGATATGGCGCACCACCAGATCAAGGGGTGGGAATACCTGAAGCTGTTCCAGGAAGGCGGAGTACTCGAGGGCTTCTCCCGTCTCAGCAACTATTACCCTCCCCTCTACTACCTGGAAGAAGCCCTCGTCCTACGCTTCTGGACAGAGCCCGAATTCCTACCGCTGTTGGCGAATCTCCCAGGTCTCTTGTTGTTGGCATTCTGTACCAGGGCCCTGGCCGTCCAGTGTCTGCTTCCTGGCAGGACGGCTATTTTGGCTGGGATTCTACCCTTGCTCCTACCTTTGGTGGCCTGGACCAGTCGCGTCTCGTTGCTCGACGTCGCTCTCTGCGGCTGGGTATCGGCCGCACTCTATCTTCTGGCCAGAAGCGACCTCCTCCAGAAGCGAGGACTCAGCCTACTCCTCGGACTCGTCGCTGCCGCTGGAATGTTGACCAAATGGACGTTTGGGCTCTTTCTTCTCTTTCCCGTCGGGTACTGCCTGCTCAAGTCGGAGGATAGGGAGCGCTCGATTCTGAACCTGGTAGATGCTGGAATCCTTTCCGCTCCGTTGATCCTGTGGTGGTATCTGCCCAATCTGAAGACGCTGCTGCTGCGTTTTCAGACCACTTCCGAAGCCGCGATCTGGGAACAGGATCCCGGAATAGACAGCCTCCTTGGCTGGATCTACTACCCTCGGGTTCTCGCCAGTTACTACCTCTTTCTTCCCTTGACACTACTCTTTGTGTGGGCCCTCGCTCGGCTGTGGGCTCGAAGGGACCAACTTTCTCCGGCGATGCAAATCATACTGATGAGTTTCGCGGGCGGATTGCTTCTGCTTACCCTCCTGCCTCCCAAAGATCCTCGCTACGCCATGCCTCTGGCCTGCTTGGCAGCGTTGCTGCTAATCTACGCGTGGGGATCCAGCCGCACCACACCCGCTATTTTCGCGCTCGCCTTTATCCAGTTTCTGACACTTTCCTTTTCCTTCCCCTTGGTTCCTCGGAAGGTTGCGCTCTTTGAGGTCGAGGATGACACGGATTATCGTAGCCTCCGCCAGGAGTGGGTGCTCTACGCCTCGGAATACTTCGACATCGCGGGGCCACCGGCACAGGAGGACTGGCGCTACACCGAGATCCTGGGATCCATCGTCTCCGGGGCCAAGGTCGGATTCGTTCCGGATCTAGCCCACTTCCACCCCTCTGCACTGAAGCTATTGGCGCTCCGTCAGGGCCGAAACCTCGATGTCGTGCGTCTGGGGCAGATGCCGGACTCGTTCGATGAGATTGGCGCAGTGGACGTGGTTGTTGGAAAGACCGGATTTCAGGGAATCTCTTACATCACTTCATTCAACCAGGATGTCTACGACAGGTTGACTTCAGAAGGCTGGACTGTCATGGCCAGCTGGGGATTACCTGACGGCGAAGAGGCTAGGATCTGGAATCGTCGCGTCCCTTGATCCGGCCTGTCAAAGTCAGTAGTCGACCGGATCAGTTTGGCGGGATCATTCAGAAGGAAACTTCAGGTTGGAAAAGCCTCGTTTGGGTCCTTGGTCAGGACCGCTCCTTGGTAGGCACAGCTCTGTCACTGGCGGGTCTTCAGGATTGCCTCGCCATTCGAAGTTCCCATCGGAACCGTTCGCCGCACTTTCCTGGGAGCAGAGACGTGGGACGTTCAGACGTTCCGACGAACCGTTCAAGTTTCAGATAAGCTCACTTTGACAGTCCCTCAACCAGTTTCCTTTGCTAGCATCAAATCTGTATTCACGAGCTGAGTGTTCGATCCAGTGGGCCAGATGGTCGGCGAAGCTGCGTCGAACGACTACATTGAAGGATTGAAGATCGGGGTCGTTGGTCCGCGGAATAAGCAGGACTGGGGTTCTGGCCAGGTTGGTCTGAGCGCACTGTCCAGGTGCAAAGACCCTGGGGTGAAGGTCTAGCGTGCATCCCTTGGCCAGCAGATCGCGTGCGTGGTCGCCGGACAGGTTGAGCATCGTGTAGCCTCCAGTAGTATCAGTGACGGCGGTGCGGAGGCTGTCCATGGCTTCCCGCAAGGCCGCGATGATCTCTGTCTCACCGTCGGGACGGACGATCGCCATCCATTCGTCAGGTCCCAGCCAGCAAGCGATCAGACCCTTGGTTTCAATGACGGTATTGGCGCTGGAAGGGAGCTCGACTCCCAACACCCTGCGCGCCCCGTCCACGAAGGAGACATCGGCCACATCACCTCGCAGGTTGACGTAGCCGAGAAAGGGATGCTCGGTAACCGTGACACCGCGAGTACCCGTACCTGATTTCTCTCCCCTGGAGAAGAACCCCTCCAGCGGGGATTGCCGCCTGAGCTCAGACATTCTGGCGCTCTCCCTCGGGATCATAGAAAACTGGGCTACTGATCTTGGCGGCAATGGTTCTGCCGTCGAAGTTTTGGACATGCACGGTTTCACCCATCCGCGAATGCCCCCCTTTCACCAGCGCCAGTGCGATGGAATGGCCAAGGGCGGCACTGTAATACGACGAGGTCACGTGGCCCAGCATGGGTCTCGGCAGTGGCGTCGACGGATCGTCCACAATCTGCCCACCTTCTGGCAGCACCTGCTGGGGTTCTTCGGTCAGGAGTCCAACGAACTGCTTGCGATCTTCGCGTACCAGGTAGGAACGGAAGAGGGAACGTTTCCCCAGAAAATCCTTGTTCTTGCCCACCATGTGATCCAATCCCAGGTCGACCGGCGTCACGGAACCGTCGGTATCCTGGCCCACGATGATGTATCCCTTCTCAGCCCGAAGGATGTGCATAGCCTCGGTGCCGAAAGGGGTGATCTCGAACTTCTCACCGGCAGCCATCACGGCTTCCCAAACCTGACGCCCTCGGTTGGCGTTGACATTGATTTCATAGGTCAGCTCACCGGTGAAGCTGATCCTGAAGATCCGTGCCGGGACCTCGGCAACCGTCCCTTCACGGACGGCCATGAAAGGGAAGGCATCGCCACTGAAGTCTATATCGTCGCACAGCTCCTTGACGATCTGACGGCTGTTGGGGCCGCAGACAGAAACCGTCGCCCAGTGGTCGGTCACGGAGGTCATATAGACCTTCAAATGCGGCCACTCCGTCTGCAGCCAGAGTTCCAACCAAGACATGATGTGGGCTGCGCCGCCGCTGGTGGTGTGCATCAGATAGTGATTCTCACCCAACCGGGCAGTGACTCCGTCGTCGATGACCATGCCGTTCTCGTCGAGCATCAGGCCGTAGCGACACCGGCCTACTGAGACCTTCAAGAAGGGATTGGTGTAGACACGATTCAGGAAGAGGTTGGCATCGGGTCCCTGGATGTCGATCTTTCCAAGAGTTGAGGCATCGAGAACCCCTGCGCTTCCGCGGACGGCCAGGCACTCACGGTTGACGGCCTCTTCCAACGACTCGCCTGGACGGGGAAAGTACCAGGGCCGCTTCCACTGTCCCACGTTCTCGAAGAGGGCCTCCCGCTGGAGGTGCCACTCGTGGATGGAGGTCTTGCGGATTGGATCGAAGAGGTCACGCCGTTCCCCGCCCGACATGGCCCCAAAAGTGACCGGAGTGTACATGGGCCGAAATGTCGTGGTACCGATCGAGCCGAGGTCGGTGCCGAGCTGCTGGGCCAAAACGGCAATCCCATTGACGTTTCCCAGCTTCCCCTGGTCTGGGCCCATGCCCAAAGTGGTATAGCGCTTGACGTATTCGATGGAATCGTAGCCCTCTCGCACGGCCACCAAAATGTCAGCGGACGTGACGTCCATCTGGAAATCCACGAACTGCTTTGGAGCCCGGGAAATAGGCACGGGGGAGGGAACAATCCAGAGGGGCCGTATGGGATCCCCGGCGATGGGATCGACGGCCGGCAGCGGCTGCGGAGGTCTACCCTCACCATAGCCGGCGGCCTGAGCTGCAGCAGCGCCTCCGTCGGACCCTTCGGCCAGACAAGCAGCCAGGTCGAAGCTGCCCCTGCAAGCACCAACCGACCGTTCGGCCTGAACCGGATCGCCCGCAACAAAACACGCTTTCTTGGCGTCAAAACGGGGTCTTCCGCGCGCTTGCGCGTGAAGCTGCACGGTGGGGCTCCATCCACCGGAGACCACCAACAGATCGCATTCCACGCTGCGAAGGGGGCCGCTGACAGCCCGACCATCCTCGCTCAGGGACATCAGCTGGACCCCGCGAATCCTCTTCTTCCCCTTGGTGTCGAAGACGACGTGCTGGTTGATCACTTCGAGGCCCCGTTCCTGAGCGCGGGCGGTGCGCTCGCCAGGAGCGCGGGCGTCGACAATCATCTCTACTGAGGCCCCGGCCTCCAGGAGATCGAAGGCGGTCTGATAGGCGCTGTCGTTGTTCGTAAAGACTACGGCGCGAGAGCCGGGGAGTACGGAATAGCGGTTGATATACTCTGAAACCCCAGAAGCCAACATGATGCCTGGCCGGTCGTTGTTGGAAAAGACCAGCGGCCGCTCGATGGCGCCGGTCGCCAGCACTACCTGCCGGGCACGAATACGCCACAGTCTCTGGCGCGGTTCCTGAGTCTGCCTCGGCGTCAGGTGGTCCGTACGCCGCTCCAATGCCAGCAGGAAATTGTGCTCGTAGTAGCCGACGGCAGTCGTTCGCGTCAGGACTCGGACTTCGGGCATGGTGGCGAGCTCGCCAGCCATCGCTGACGCCCATTCTGAGACCGGGGCCTGATTTATCCGGCGGGCATGGCTGCCCAGCAGACTCCCTCCCAGATCCGAGCGTTCGTCCACCAGGATCACCCTGGCATCGGCCCGTCCCGCCTCCACCGCCGCAGACAGGCCAGCGGGTCCAGCACCTACCACGAGAACATCGCAGTGGACATTCATATGGTCGTAGTCGTCGGGGTCGGGGCCATCGGGTACCACACCAAAGCCGGCTGCCTTGCGAATCTGGTGCTCGTAGTAGCGCCAGAACCCGGCTGGCCACATGAAGGTCTTGTAGAAGAATCCGGGCGGCATGAGCCGCGCGAACCACCCATGGATAGCACGCACGTCAAAGTCGACGCTGGGCGACACGTTGACGCTAGAGGCGACCAGACCCTCATACAGCTCTACCTGGGTAGCCACCGGGTTGGGCTGGGTATGGGCTCCCTCGCCAACCTGCACGATGGCGTTGGGTTCCTCCGCACCCGCCGCAACGATGCCCCGGGGACGGTGGTACTTCATGCTGCGACCTACCAGCTGGACTCCGTTGGCCAGCAGGGCGGAAGCCAGGGTATCGCCTTGATAGCCTTTGAGGGCTCTACCGTTGAAGAGAAAATTCAGCGGACGGTTTCGGTCGATGCGTCCGACAGAGGCGAGGCGATGAGACTGGCTCATGAGTCGTCCTCTGGCGGAGACTCTCCCGGTTTGTAAACCGATTTTATCTCGTTGGTCACGGTGTCCCGTTCGGCGTTAAAGAAGCGGCGGCAACCCGCAGCGTGGTTCCACTGCTCTAGATACCTGCCTCGGAGGTTCTTGCGATAGAACAGGTAATCCGCCCACTCCTCGTCGGATAACTCTTCTGGCTGCAGGGGGCGAACGATGTGGGCCTCACCGGAGTAGCTGAACTCCGATTCCTCTCGAGGACCACACCAGGGACACTCAATTAGAAGCAAAAAAGTTTCCTCAGTGTGCGACGCCGGCGGCCCCGTGCTCGTCGATAAGATGTCCGGTCGTGAAGCGCTCCAGCGAGAAGGGCTCGTTGAGTTTGTGGGGACGGTCCTGAGCGATGGTGTAGGCAAAGACCCAGCCCGAGCCAGGCGTCGATTTGTAGCCGCCGGTACCCCAGCCGCAGTTGAAGTAGAGACCCTTCACTGGGGTCAGGCCGATGATAGGACACGCATCGGGGCAGGTGTCGACGGTCCCGGCCCACTGCCGCAGCATACGGACTCGGCTGAACCGGGGAAATATCTCCACGATCGCGCTCAGGGCGTGCTCCAGAGTAGAGGGGCTGCCACGCTGCGCATAGCCGTTGTAGGAGTCAACTCCGGCACCGCACAGCAGTTCTCCACGGTCGGTCTGGCTGATGTAGGCGTGCACTGCGTTGGACATCACCACCATGTTCAGAACGGGCTTGATGGGCTCCGACACACATGCCTGCAGTGGACGGCTCTCCAGCGGGAGGCGCAAACCGGCCATGGCCGCTATTACCCCCGAATTGCCCGCGGTGACACAGCCTACCTTTCCCGCCTTGATGAATCCTCTGGAGGTCTCAACACCCCTGGCGATGCCTCCCTCACGGCGGATACCCGTCACCTCGCAGTTCTGGATGATGTCAACTCCCACTGAGTCTGCCGCTCGGGCCAATCCCCAGGCCAGGGCGTCGTGCCGGGCTGTTCCACCCCGCCGCTGTAGGGAAGCGCCCAGGATCGGGTAACGAGCGTCAGGAGAGATATCGATGATCGGCACCATTTCCTTGATCTGCTCCGGGGTGACGAACTCGCTGTCGATACCGTTGAGGACATTGGCGTTAATCCGGCGCTGGATGTCCCGCAGATCCTGCAGTGTGTGCCCCAGGCTCAGCAGGCCGCGCTGGCTGAACATCAGGTTGAAGTTCAGCTCCTGGGTCAAGCCCTCCCAGAGCTTGAGCGAAAACTCGTAGATGTGAGCGGCCTCGTCCCAGAGGTAGTTGGAGCGGACAATCTCGGTGTTACGACCGGTGTTTCCCCCTCCAACAAAACCCTTCTCGAGGACGGCTACACGGCCGATCTGATGTTCCTTGACCAGATAGTAAGCCGTAGCCAAGCCATGACCACCCCCGCCGACAATTACGACGTCATAATCGGATTTGGGCTCGGGACTGCGCCAAGCGCGCTGCCAGTTTTCGTGGTAGCTGAGGGCGTTGCGGGCTAGGTTGAGAAAGGAGTACTTTTGCATTTGCGTGGTATTCCGACTCCGGTCGAATTCTCGCCAAAGGCGGCGCAGATTATATCCAAACCATTGAGATCAGGCTAGTCTGTTTAGACAGGCAACTGACAATATGCGAGCCGAATATAGCTTTGGGCTCCAGCCCGAAGTCTTATGCTTTCGAGCCTGCTGGTAGACTGACCCGATAAGAACGGAGGCAGACATGACCGTTCCACAGGTGGATGACCGCGATTGGTCCGTGTTGACACTGGGGGACAGGATTCGCCAGATTGAAGTGGTAAGGGTACCTGGTCCTCCCGGACTTACTGACAGCAGAGGATGCAAGGCGCCTCAAAGCCCAGACCGCGACGCTGGAAGCGGGGTGCCACGTGGTGTCGGAGAAGCCCGCCTGTGTCCGGACCCGTGACTTCGAACATCTGGTAGAGGTGGCCAAGAAGAATCGCCGCCATCTCATGCTGGTGTTTGCCAATCGCCTTCTGCCCCAGGTGCAGAAGGCAAGGGAGCTGATTCAATCGGGATTTCTGGGTGATTTCTACGGCACCGAAATTCACACGATTGCCGACCAGACAAGATTGAAGAGCCCCGAGTACCAGAATTCCTGGTATGCATCCAAAGAGAAGGCGGGCGGCGGCCATCTTGCCTGGCTTGGCGTTCACTACCTCGATCTGATCCGGTTCATCACCGGGCTCAGGATCCAACAGGTGTGTGGCTTCGTCGGCAACGTGGGAGGGCAACCCATCGAGGTAGAGGATTCAGCCGTGCTTTCGCTCCGATTCGAGAACGGAACCCTGGGCACGATGCAGTCGGCCTACTACCTGGAGCGTGGCTATCACAGCCAGATCCTCATCTGGGGCTCACTGGGTTGGCTAAAATTATCGGGTGGAGGCACCTTCGAGAGCGATCTGGAGTGGTTTCCGAATCATGAGGAAGCCCCGGAAGGGCTCCAGACTCTTTCCTTCACGCCTGAATCCAAGTCCACTGCTGGAGTTGAAGCCTTGATGCAGGCTGCCGTCAACATGGCATCGGAGTTGCCCCCCCTATGACGGCGGCAGAATGCCTTCACATCTTGAAGTTGGTGTCCGGTCTCTACGCCTCAGCCCGAGACGGCGTTACGATAACCGTGGGTTGATGAGGGGAGCCGCCTCGGACGAAGATGGTGTGAAGATGAGATGCCAAAATGCCAAGTTATTTTTGCGCAGACCCTCAGGGTTCTGGACTATGCTAGTCTGGCGCCGAGGAGGAGGAATATGGCCGAGTACGAACCTCTGGATCTTTCATCGTGGTGTAATTCGGGTCTGGAAGCCCTGGGAGATGATGCGGACGCTCCGGTTGGAGGCCAGGAGTTCCGCGGGATTCCTTTTCTCATCGGTGGACGGAATTTCCCGGCGGGCTCCCAGTGCTTCTTGCTGCTGCGGGAGGGGCAAGGGGTATCGGTCCCGGTGGGAAAACCGGCGCAGTATGTGGTCTTTGCCCATCGCTTGATGCAGTCAGATCTGATGGAAGGCATGGGACTGGGCCGCGTGGTGGCTGAGTATGTCTTTCACTACTCCGATGGAGAGGAAGTTCGGGTTCCGCTGCGGGAGCGGTTCGAGATCTCCGCTGTGCCCACCGACCACATAATGCGTTTGGCCCTCGGCGTCCCCTATAGAGCACTGCCCGATCAGAAGGATAGCCTCATGGACCGCCACGAGGGGTCCTGGGGGATGGCGGGACGGCGCCAGATGGAGTCTCGGTTCAGGCCACCCCACTGGCCTACTACCTCTGGGCCTGGAAAAACCCCCAACCGGAACGGGAGATCACATCGCTGGAGCTGGTTTCCAAAGGGCCGGAGATTCTGCTGGCGGCGGTAACCCTGGGACATCTGGACGAACCGCCGTTTCCCCGCCAGGGAAAGAGGGAGGCCCGGATCCTGCTCAAGGATCCCCAGAAACAGTCCGACCGATTCGATCTTGACGTCAGCGTGGACCGCGGTGTGTCTACCTATCCACACCCCCTTCCAGCAGAAAGTGGCGAACAGTTTCTCCAGGCCCCCTACAAGGGCTGGGGACAGGAAAAGAGTACCGGACCCAGTCCCTCCTATGTTGAGATCGCGGCCACGCCGTCCGCTACGGTGACCATCAAGCAGGGCTCCAAGGAAGTTGGCAAGGTCAAGTGGGGTGAGGTCCAGCAACAGGGGAGTGCCGAGACGCCCCGCATGAAGGTGGAACTCCTGGATCGAGGCCGCAACTGGGTCCACGTCAAAGTCTTGGACGAGGACACCGGAAAGCCGATTCCCTGCCGCGTCCACTTCCGCTCCCCCGAAGGGATTCCCTACCAGCCCCACGGCCACCACAGCCAGGTCAACTCGGGGATGGACAACTGGCACATCGACGTCGGAGGCGACGTTCGCTTGGGACAAGTGAACTATGCCTACATCGACGGGACCTGCCAGGGGTGGCTTCCCCGCGGCGATGTCCTGGTGGATGTGGCTCGGGGCTTCGAATACGAGCCACTCCGCCAACGGGTCAGGATTCAGCCGGGGCAGCGGGAGTTGACCCTGAAGATGAAACGCTGGATTAACATGAACGAGAGGCGCTGGTTTTCAGGCGACTCCCACGTGCATTTCCTGTCGGCCCAGGCCAGCCACACCGAATCCCAGGGGGAAGATCTGAATGTCGTCAATCTTCTGCAGTCCCAATGGGGAAGCCTCTTCACCAACAAGGAAGAGTTTACGGGCGGTGCCAGCGTTTCTCAGGTAGGAAACAATATCGTCTACGTTTCCCAGGAAAACCGGCAGCACTTTCTGGGGCACCTGATCCTTTGGGGACTCAAGGAGCCCATCATGCCCTGGTGCTCAGACTGACCCGGCGAAGCCGAGCTGGGAGGTACGCTGGAAGTCACCATGAGCGACTGGGCCGACCAGTGTCATCGGCAGGGGGGAAAGGTCATCATCCCTCACCACCCCCACCCCAACGGCGAACCAGCGGCGCTGATCGCCACCGGAAGGGCCGACGGCGTGGAGATGCTTCGCCAGACCCCTCTCAACCACGGTGAGTACTATCGGTATCTGAACGCAGGATACCGGCTACCTCTGGTAGGGGGAACCGACAAGATGAGCAGCGACGTGCCGGTTGGGATGTATCGCACCTACGTCAACATTCCCGGAGAAGAAGCTTTCGACTATGAGACCTGGTGCGCCAACGTCTCCCGGGGACGTACCTTCTTGAGCGGAGGTCCCATCATTCACTTCACCGTAGACGGCCGGGAGATCGGGGACACACTCAGCCTGTCCGGACCCGGTACCGTGGAGGTCCAGGCCTGGGCCGAGAGCATCTTGCCGATCCACACCCTGCAGATCGTCCAGGAAGGACGAGTGGTGGCACAGACTGACTCAGCCGCAGGGACCCGTCGATTGGCCCTCCAGGAGAAGATCCGGCTAGAAGGAAACAGCTGGCTAGCGGCCCGCTGCGGTGGACCCGGTTATGGGATCCTACCTCACCATGACGAGTGGCAGCGAGGCATCTTCGCCCACACCTCACCCATCTACGTCGCCTGTGGGGGTGAATGGACCATGTTCAATCGCGAAACGCTGCAGTACATGCTGACCCTGGTGGATGGGTGTCTGACTTACATCCGTGAGACAGCCCCTCTACACGAGCCAGGAACTGCCACGCATCACCACGGCGAGGAGGACCACTCTGAGTACCTGGAACGCCCTTTCCTGGAGGCACAGAAAGCGATCCACCGCCGACTCCACCAGCACGGAATTCCCCATTAGACGAGAGATGTCAGACGCCAAAGACTCAGATCTCGCTTCCTACTTGCCCGGTTGGGGTCTGTCCTGGACCAAGCGGTTCCACCGGAAGCGATTCGCCGCAGGCGCTCCGCTGGTGCTCAACCAGAGAACCTCCGATGAATAACAGAATGCGCCTTCTTCTTTCGATTCCTAACGCCGATTTGATGGCTGAAGCAGCGCGCTGCAAGGCAGCTGCCGCCAAAGTGCGTACTCTGCCCTCAAAGTCCATCTGCATGTGGGGCTATATAGGTCTCATATTCTTGATGGCGCGGGTTGAGGCTGGCGGTCGTGTGACGGTGACCCCGACAGTTCCCACAAGGGTAGAAGAGGCCACCCTTTTCTCCTTCGACGATATCTCGATTCCCTATACCTACAACCTCTACCTGAGCATGCACGCAGCCCAGAAACACCCCGACAATCCGGTAGTGCCTCTTGGCGAGGACGGCGAGCCTGACGAGTGGGCACAAACCTACTACGGGACGGTGATTCGCCACGAGGGCAAGTTCAAGATGTGGTACATCGGTACTTCAAGGGAGGGATTCGAGTCCCCTGAGTTGGGTGGAAACAGATACTCGGGTGGAATCGACACGCGGGGCTGGCGCGCTCTCTACGCCGAGAGCGAGGATGGCGTGCGCTGGGTGAAGCCGAACCTGGGACTGGTGGAGTTTCGTGGCAGCCGTGACAACAACATCGTGTTCATGCCCGAGGGTTTCCGGGGCTACCACATCATGGTTCTCCATGAGCCCGAGGATCCAGATCCCACCCGACACTTCAAGGCCACGGTTCAAGTGACAAACTACGGTGGCTACACGGTGCCCCAGGTGGCGGCAGAGACTACCTTCCGAGGCCCGCCGGGCGCCTATCTGACCCTCTACAGCGGGGATGGCCTTCGTTGGAGGCTGGCGGAGGAATTGATTCCCGAAGGGGGAAAGACGATCTCTGGGGGGATTCAATTGGTTACCCGCCTCGAGGGGACCGGTCTCTGGAAATGGAAAGGGATGTATTACCTTGCCGGACAGGGTAAGGGCAGCCCAGCAGTGGAACCCTACGGTAGGCACGTCGAGATCTTCCGCTCTTCGGATCTCATCCACTGGTCCAGAACGCAGACCATGGGCTTTGCCCGGGAAGGCCAATTTCGGCGGCCGCGATCCCTGAAACGGCCGCTGCCCAACGAGCAAACTCACGAGGGTGTTAGTGTCTGGAATCGGGGCAACGTCCTGATCGGCATCACCGGCTTCTGGCACGGAGGCGCCAAGTGGACCGATGTGCTTCACCCCCTGGGCTTTCTGGTAAGCAACGACGGCCTCCACTTCCGTGAGCCCCTACCCGAGTTCATCTTCGCCGAAGTGGGCGAAGATGGACGGGACTGGGACTACGGTGGACTTTCCCAAGGTCAGGGATTTGAGAACGTCGGCGACAAAACCTATATCTGGTACGGACAGATGGACCAGCGTATGGGTATTCGGGCCGGAACTTCCTGGAAGCGACATCGGGGAATCGGCCTACTGCTGCTGGACCGAGATCGCTTCGGTTCCCTCTCAGTCAGGGACCCTGATGAGGTAGGCATCCTGCTCACCTCCGATCTACAGTTAGAGGGAGCGGCCCAGCTTTGGGTCAACGCCGAGGGCCTGGGACCCCGATCCAGCTTGAAGGTGGAGTTGCTGGATCGCCTGGAGCGCCCCCTACCGGCCTTCTCGGGCGGCAACTCTGCGGTAGTGGAGAAGTCGGGGCTCCGCACGCCAATCCATTGGAGGTCCGCACACCCGCTCAGGAATCTAGGCGATCCATTCAAGATCCGGGTAACCCTCCAGGGCGACGAGAGTGGAGCCATCCGTCTCTACGCGCTGTACCTGGGTCCACCTCAAGAGTAAAGCACTCCGACCTCGGTTTCGGCGAGGAGAATGACGACTATGTTGCAATTTTAAAACGGTCTCAGTATGACAGCACTGGCACTCGGGACTTTGTGTGCTGCCGCCACTCTGGGAGCCCGCTTGGAGGCAGAGGGCTCCCCATCGTCCCCCACGACCTCCGATCACGGGCCCCAACAGGTGGTTCCCCGGATGCTTCAAATCGACTGGTCCGCGGGCCCTCCCATGCCCCAGGGCATGCAGGACAATCAGTTGAGCCGGGTTGGAGACTGGATCGTGTCCACCGGGGGCTTCTGCAGCGGGAAAGACAAAGATGCCAAGCCAGGGAAGTACCCCCGAGGATTTCTCAACAAGGTCTGGGCCCTGAACCTGAGGCAGGAAGCCTCAGGGTGGGTGGCTTTGCCCGATCTCCCTGCCGCCCCCAGGCAAGGCATGAGCGGCGTCGGCATCCAGAACGACGTCTATGCCTGGGGCGGATTCAGCTACACTGCCCCCTACGCCTACCGCAAGGGCTACCGTCTCTCCCACCGGCGGGGAAACTGGAAGTGGGAGTCACTGCCCGACTTCCCCTGGCCAATCGTCTGGGGGGCGACCTGTTCGGTGGACTTCAGTATCTACGTACTGGGTGGCGCCGACTACGATGCCAAGGGATTCTACACGGCCACGGACCGGAACGGACACACGGCCGGCATGGGCGCCAGGCTCATGGTCTTCGACACCGAGAAACCCGAGGACGGTTGGCAGGAGCGGACCCGTTGCCCCGGTACTCCCCGGACTCTCGCTGGAGCCGCCTCCGTCGAAGGCAAGATCTACATCCTGGGGGGTCTAGCCGTTGAGACCAGGACCGGTGCCTACACCAACGTAGTGGACTGCTGGCGCTATGATCCGCAAACCGATAAATGGCGACGCCTGAGAGATCTCCCCATCTCGGGTTCGACTGCCAGTCCGGGGCTGGGCGTCTACAAGGACCGCTACCTGCTGCTGCCGGCTGGCCACCAATACAAAAAGGTCATGAATCCCGATGGAAGTCTGCGTCCCAAGTACGGGATGGCATCCCAGGTGGATCGCGGCAACTGGTCCAAACACCCGGTCGAGCCGATTAGCGACTACTTCAACCATTTCTACGTGTACGACCTTAGATCGGACCTCTACGGCACGGCTCCCGATCTGCCCTTCGACGACGTGGCATCCATCAACCTGGTGATGGGATCTACAATGTACCTCTTCCCGAGTGAAACGGCGGGCTTCGTCTGGGACGATGAATACTTCGGACACCATCCCGAGTTCGTCCTGAAGGGTGAGATCAAGGAGTTAGAGTGGAAGCGCCCTTAGGAGACTTCAGGCTGGGCCAACGGCGAATCCGCACTTCTCCTCAAGGAAGGGCGGCGACCGCCTTTATCTCCACCAGAGCCTTGCTACCAGCAAGCGAATCGATGTTCAGCAGCGTATTGGTTGGGTAGTCTCCATCTGGGAAAAGTTCGCGAAACAATTCCGTCCGGGTTTCCAGAAAGGGCTGGACCGACTCTATCCCGACCAGATAGGTCGTGAACTCGACGACGTTACCGAACGACGCTCCGGCACTCTCGAGGACGTGACCAATATTCTCAAAAGCCTGCCGTGTTTGAGCCGCCGCGTCGCCTTCACCTACCAAGACACCTTCCGAATTCATGGCGGTCTGACCCGCCACGTAGAGTAGCGACCCAGGGCTGACCTTGACTCCGGAAGAGTACTCACCTCCGGGAGACTGAAGTTGCTCCGGGTCAATTATGGTCTTTTCCAACTGCACCATGGGACGATCTCCTTTTAACTTGAGTCAAGCGGACCGCATGTGATCCAGCCCGATTTCTCCGGGGCGGATTCCCAAGCCTACACCAGGCTGGGGTCCCCTTGGCGAAGAAAGTCAAGGAACTCCTTGGGGAGAGTCTTGGGTCTGCCGCTCTTGTCAGTTGCTATGTGTTTTGTGTTCGCTCGAGCATAGACGCTATCCCCGTCCTTATCGACCAGCTCGTAGGAGAAACCTAGCAGCCGCCTGCCAAATTCCTCCAAGAGGGTCTTGACTGTAAATTCGTCATCGTAGCGCAGAGGGAGGAGGTACCTGCAATGAACTTCAACTACCGGGAGGAATGTGCCCGTCTCCTTTTCCAATCGATTGTAGGTAAAGCCAAATCGCCTGAAGAACTCGACCCTTGCCACCTCAAACCAGATCAGATAGTTGGAATGGTAGGCGATACCCATTTGATCCGTCTCGGCATAGCGGACCCGGAAGTCCGTCTCGACCCACTCGCTGCCTCGTCCCTCCGACATGGTCTGAGACTTAACACCGAAGCGGCGGTGGAGTCAACGCAGTTCCGCGGGTCGATCCCGGTTCCACCTGTCTCCCCTCTCCGAGGTTCTCCCGGTTTGCTCTGGGAGCACCCCTTCAATAGAATGCAATCACTCGGCTGGTTAAAAGACCATTCTTTATGCCTCATGGCTGGCTTCTCCTGTGCGGAAGCGATTCCAGGGATGCTCAGGCGCCCGCCGATCTGAAGACCAGCGGCTCGATGGTCGTTCTGGGAAGGTTGTAGTTGCTACCCCAGGCAAAAGATTCGTGATTTTCGATGGTCCAAATCAACCCAAGCCTTTCAGTCCCGGATGATGAGATCCACTTTACCGCTGCCAGGAGCAGTGGGCCTGGTGGTCAGCACGTCAACAAGGTCAGCAGCCGCGTCACGCTGCTATTCAACCTGGACCAGACAACCAGTCTCAGCGGGGAAGAGAAACTGCGGATCAGAAACCGCTTGAGCACCCGGATCAGTCGGGCCGGGATACTTCGCGTCGTCTGCCAGCTCCATCGTAGCCAACACTTGAACCGGAAGGAGGCTCTGGAGCGGTTTGCACGCCTGCTCTTAGAGGCTCTCGCTCAAACGGCTCCCCGAATACGCACCGTCGCAACTCGAGCCTCGGGTGAGCGACGGATACGCGAGAAGCGTCATCGCGGCAAGGTTAAACAAGTCCGATCCCGCATGGGTCTCGATGACGAGTAGCGGGAATCTGAAACTTCTTTGGGTTGGAGGTTAGTCGCCCTCCAGGAAGCACTGGCCCCATTCGAGAAGGAAACTTCGAGTGATCCAGTATAGGGGGTGTCGCAAAATCCCTTGGAGTTTGGAAGGGTTAAGATCCCGCCTCGCTGTTGCTTCGGCGTGATCACAGAGCCGTGACCGTGAGGGAGCGGGACCCGATTACGGATCGGGACATGTGGCGCGTCCCTAAGGGTCTGCGGCTCACTGTCTGGAGGGGCCGTTGTTTCCGGCATCGGTGTGCCGGTACCGCTCCTTCGCAGTCACGGCTCTATCAAACCGCTGCTCCTACATGATTTCCTGTCCAATGAAGAGCCAGCTTGGCCCCGACCCGGCTATGCTTGATCGTGATCGTTGAACCGGAGCCTCTCTGGCAGTATCATGAGACATGGTGTAGAAGAGGGAGTTTCCATGAAGATGAACGTTGAAAGAATCCTTGCTACCAAATGCTCGAGCGTTGTCGTCGTCCGCCCTGACGATTCAATTAGGGAGGCACTCGCTCTACTAGCCCGACATAACATCGGCGCCCTGGTTGTAGTGGACGAGACGAATCATCCGATGGGCATCCTTTCCGAGCGAGATATCGTTCGTGGAGCGGCCAGGAACGAGGCCATCTTCGACCAGCGGGTAGACAGTCTCATGACCCAGGAAGTGATCATCACCAGCCCCACCGACGACGCAAGGCTTGTGGCTCGTACCATGACCGAGAAGAGATTCCGCCATCTCCCCGTCGTCGACAACGGCGATCTAGTTGGCATCATCTCGATCATGGATGTTGTCCGGACACAGCGAGACCAGTATGAAGGCCAAGTTGAATCTCTCCAGACTCGGCTTTCCACGGTTTGAACCCCGCAGCCTGCCCCCCCCCCACATCTCTTCAGTAAAGGAAGTCATTGAAGATGGCCAAGCCAGGTACCAGCGCCTGCCCTCTGCGGGTCGCGATTATTGGTGCGGGACCAGCGGGTTTCTATGCCGCAGAGCATCTGTTCAAGCAGGACCGTATCATCGTCGAGATCGACATGTTCGATCGCCTTCCGACGCCTTTCGGTCTGGTTCGAAATGGCGTCGCTCCCGATCATCAGCGGATCAAGGCCGTCACCAGGATTTTCGACCGGACAGCAACCAATCCCCGCTTCAGATTCTTTGGGCAGGTTGGGTTGGGACGTGACATTACCCGGGCCCAGCTGCGAGACCACTATCACCAGATCATCTACACCACGGGCGCCCCATCAGACCGCAACCTCGGCATACCCGGCGAGAACCTGAAGGGCAGTTATTCAGCCACCGATTTCGTGGCCTGGTACAACGGCCACCCAGACTTTCGCGACTATGAGTTCGACTTGTCCCAAAAGCGGGCTGCAGTAGTCGGCCTGGGCAACGTGGCTGTTGACGTGATCCGGATTCTGAGTCGTACCCCCGAGGAGCTGGCGCAGACGGACATTGCGGATCATGCCCTCGAGCAGCTCCGCCAAAGCCGGGTGCGAGAAGTCTATATGTTGGGACGACGCGGGCCGGCACAGGCGGCCTTTACCAATCCTGAGATCAAGGAGCTGGGGAGGCTGGATGATGTCCACGTCACTATTCCCCCGGAGGAAGCAACCCCCGACTCCCTGAGCCAGCAGGCGTTGGAGCGAGAGGACGATCGGGTCGGATCGAAGAGAATCGAGATTCTGAAGGAAATGGCCTCTCGCCAGCGGGCCGGGCAGTCACGCACCATCCACTTTCGCTTCCTGGTTTCTCCGGTAGAGATCTTGGGTAGCTCCGGCCGGGTGCGGGCTATGCGACTGGTCAAGAACGAACTCTACGCGACCGACATGGGAACGCTTCGCCCTAGAGCTACCGATAGATTAGAGGAACTCAAGGTCGGCCTGGTCTTCAGATCCATCGGCTATAAGGGCCTGCCACTCTCTGACATTCCCTTCAATCCGAAATGGGGTGTGATCCTCAACGAGAAGGGTCGGGTTGTGGAGCCGGAGTCTCGGAAGCCTGTGGTTGGTGAATACACAGCAGGCTGGATCAAGCGGGGGCCAAACGGAGTAATCGGCACCAACAAGCCAGACGCGCTGGAAACCGTATCCTGCATGCTTGAAGACCTGGAGGCGGGACTGACACTAAAACCCTCGCACCAGGGGAGCAGCGATACCGAGACACTGATTCGACGTAACCGTCCCGACTACTTTTCCTACGCAGATTGGCAGCGGATAGACGAGATCGAGCGGGAGAAGGGACTCCACTCAGGTAGGCCTAGAGTCAAGTTCGCAACTGTGGAAGAAATGGCGGCCGCGCTGGGCAGATAATCTTCACACCAAGAGCTTCTTTACCAGGTTTCCGTGAATATCCGTCAGGCGGAAGTGGCGCCCTTGGTACTTGAAGGTCAGCTTGGTGTGATCGATGCCCAGACAGTGGAACAGGGTGGCGTGCAAATCGTGGACGTGGACGGGATCGCGTGTGATGTTATAGCCGTAGTCGTCAGTCTCGCCGCAGATGACACCCGGTTTGATGCCTCCTCCTGCCACCCAGATGGAAAAGCAGCGGGGGTGGTGATCGCGTCCGTAATCCGTTGCAGTCAGCTTGCCTTGTGAATAGACCGTCCTACCGAACTCTCCTCCCCAAACTACCAGGGTATCCTCTAGCAGACCCCGTTCCTTCAGATCCTGCACCAGGGCCGCTGAAGCCTGATCGGTGTCCTTGCATTGGACCTTGATCTTCGCAGGCAGCGTCGTGTGCTGGTCCCAGCCGCGATGGAAGAGCTGAATGAATCGCACCCCGCGTTCTGCCAGACGACGGGCCAGCAGGCAGTTGTAGGCATAGGTCCCCGGCTTCTTCGCATCGGGGCCGTAAAGCTTGAATACGTGCTCGGGTTCGGCCGAGAGGTCGGTGAGATCGGGGACGGACGTCTGCATTCGATAGGCCATCTCATACTGTTCGATCCGGGTCGCGATCTCCGGATCCCCAAACTCCTCCAGCTGCAGCTGGTTGAGCCGGTTCAGATCGTCCAGAAAGCGACGTCGGTTGGGGCGGCTCAAACCCGGCGGATTGGACAGATAGAGCACCGGGTCCCCGATCGAGCGGAACTTGACCCCCTGGTACCGGGTGGGGAGAAAGCCGCTTCCCCAGAGTCGATCGTAGAGCGGTTGTCCTGCCCCGTCCTCGCCACTGGAGACCATCACCACGAAGCTCGGAAGATCCTGGTTCTCGCTTCCCAGGCCGTAGGAAAGCCAGGAGCCGATACTGGGTCGCCCTGCCAGCTGGGCCCCAGTCTGGAAGAACGTGATAGCAGGATCATGGTTGATGGCCTCGGTGTGCATCGATTTGATGAACGACAGCTCATCGGCAATCTTGGCCGTATGCGGCATCAACTCACTGACCCAGGCCCCGGAGCCACCGTGCTGGGCGAACTCGAACACCGATGGAGCCACCGGAAAACTGGATTGGGTGGCCGTCATCCCGGTCAAACGCTGACCCTTGCGAATCGAGTCGGGCAGTTCCGTGCCGGCCAGATCCTTCAGCTCCGGTTTGTAGTCGAACAAGTCCATCTGGGACGGCGCACCTGATTGGAACAGATAGATGATCCGCTTAGCTTTCGGAGCGAAATGCGGGAGGCCCGACAACCCGCCTTGAGCGGCTCCATCACCAGGACCCTTCAGTCCGGTCTTGCCAAATAGACTGCGATCGAGAAGGGTGGCCAGAGCCGCAGTCCCAATTCCAGTGCTCCCTAATCCGAAAAAATGTCGGCGAGTCATCGACAATCGGCGATCAAGCCTGGGATCCATGAATCACTCCTTGGTAATGGCCTGGTCAAGATTGAGAATCAGGCTGGCAACCGTGGCATAGGACGCCAGTTCGGCGATATCCAGAGCCAGATTGCGAGGGTACTCACCCTGGGAAACCAGCTTCAGGGCGGCCCCTCGATCGCTCTGATAATCTCGCAGATAGTGCTGAAAGCCTTCGAGCAAGATCCCACCCTCGCTGGACTTGGGTGTCCGGGCCGTGACTACCTTGTAGGCGAAGGCAATCCTCTCCGCTGGCGTCTGACCGCCCTCCTCCATCATCCGCTGGGCCAACACTCGGGACGCCTCCACATAGGTCACGTCATTCATCAGGTTGAGGGCCTGCAGCGGGGTATTGGTCCGCTCCTGCCGAACCGAGCAGGTCTCACGCTGGCCGGAGTCAAACGTTGTCATGGAGGGGGGCGCCGAGGTCCGCTTCCAGAAGGTGTAGAGGCTGCGGCGGTAGAGGTCGCTGCCTTCGCCTCTCTGGTAGTCCTCGCCTCCGGCCAGATCCGACCAGAGTCCAGCCGGCTGATAGGGCTTGACGGAGGGGCCGCCAACCTGCTCTACGAGCAATCCCGAAACCGCCAACGCCTGATCGCGAACGACCTCTGCCGGCAACCGAAAGCGCGGTCCCCGCGCCAGTAGCCGATTCTCCGGATCTCGATTCAGCAGCTCGGGCCGCAGCTTCGAGGACTGTCGGTAGGTCGCGCTCATCACGATCGTCTTTTGAAGTGCCTTGACGTCCCACCTGTTGGAAACGAACTCAGTCGCCAGCCAATCCAGAAGTTCCAGATGCAGCGGCCATTCGCCCTGCGAACCAAAATCCTCGGCGGTCTTGACCAGCCCGACGCCGAAGTACATCTGCCAGAAACGATTGACCGTCACGCGCGCCGTGAGTGGATTCTCTGGGGACACCAACCAGCGGGCCAATCCGACCCGGTTGTTGTCCCAACCTTCCTGCAGTTGGGGAAGGAAAGAGGGTACCCCGGGAAGCACCTTTTCCCCGGGTCTATCGTAGGCACCTCGCACGAGGACAAAAGTATCGCGGGTCTTCCCCTCATGCATCACCATGACCGTCGGGAAACTGCGGACCAACTCCCGCTTCTGCCGGCGCAGATCCTGCAATTTCTGCCAGGCCTTGTGGATGGGGGGGGCAGCGTACTGGTTGAGGAAGCACCACCGAAGCTTGTCGGTCTGGGACTGACTGCGGACTGCGGGAGGCAGGGCGGCGACCTCGTTCACGCTGTCGGCCAGAGAGATCACGGCAACTTCTCGGGGGGACAAAACTTCTGTGTAGACCCGAACCTCATCGATTAGACCAGAAAAGCGACGAGCACCCGCACCACCGATTCGGAGGGAGTTGGGAAGACGAAAATCCTGGTTGAGCAGGTTCAGACGCACGTTGAGAGCGCTGGGCTGGCCGTTGATGTAGATCCTGGTGCCATCTGCGACGCGGGAGCCATCGTAGGTCGCCGCGACATGGTGCCAGCGGTTCAGCTCGAGTGGCTCTGCCGTCTCGATGCGAAGGGAGTCGTCCAACCAACGAGTCACCAGATTCAGCTGTACCCTGCCTTCCCTCAGATACAGGCCGTAGCCTTTGAACCCTTGGTCGCCGACCTCCGGCGTATCGGGATTCCGTCCCAGAATGGGGCCGTCCGGCGCAGTGGGATAAACCCAGACGGAAAAAGAGAATCGGTCGAAAAAGCCCAGTTCCGCAACATCTCCGGCGTCCAGAAACCGTTTCCCGTCAAAGCTGGCAGCGGCCCCCAGCCGTCCCGGCACAAAATGGGGCATGCCGTCGAGCAGCCGGATCTGGACTGGTTTCTTATCCTTGAAGCCGCTGGGTTGACCGGCCAGAGCGCCATCGAATGGGTAGCGAAGGAGCAGGTCGTGATCGAAGGACCAATACAGGATCGTGGACTGAGCCAGAGAGGTTTCCCAAATCCGCTTTGACTCCTCGATCTCGGAATCGAGTGCAGCGAACTGCTCTTCGGCCTCGGCCAGTTTTGCCTCCAGCTGTCCCAGCTGCTGCAACTGGGTCGGCGTAGGCGCCGGAATGAAGGGCGCCGAGTTGCCGTACTTGAAGGCGCGTCCCCGCTCAGGCACATTGTTGAAGTAGGCGAAGACCTTATAAAAATCCTTTTGTTTGATGGGATCGTACTTGTGATCGTGGCAGCGGGCACAGCCCATCGTGAGCCCTAGCCACACAGTCGAAGTCGTCTCTGTACGATCGACCACATACTCGACAGAGTATTCTTCGGGAACGATTCCACCTTCGCCATTGCCGCGATGGTTCCGATTGAATCCGCTGGCGATCTTCTGATCGAGGGTGGCGTTTGGCAGCATGTCACCGGCGATCTGCTCAATCGTGAACTGATCGAAAGGCATGTTCTGGTCGAAGGCATTGATGACCCAGTCGCGCCACCTCCACATGCTTCGTTCGGCATCCGTCTGATATCCGTTGGTATCGGCATAGCGGGCCGCATCCAGCCATCGGCTCGCCATTTTCTCGGCGTAGCGAGGGGATTGCAGCAGACGGTCGACTACTTTTTCGTAGGCATCTGGAGAGCTGTCAGTGAGAAAGGCATCCACTTCGGCTGGAGTCGGAGGGAGACCCGTCAGATCGAGTGTCAGCCGACGAATCAGGGTGGCGGAGTCCGCTTCGGGTGAAGATCTCAGACCTTCTTTCTCGAGCCGCTGAAGAACGAAGTGGTCCAGTCCGTTCCGAGCCCAGCTGCTGTTCTCCAGATTGGGCAGCTGAGGCCGCTTTCGTGGGATAAAGGCCCAGTGTTTCTGCCACTTAGCACCTTGGGAGACCCAGCTTCGAATGGTGTCGATCTCCGCTTGTGTGAGCTGCTTTCCGGAGTACGCCGGAGGCATCCGCTGCGCTTCGATGTCGGTGGTAATTCGGTTGACGAGCCCACTTTGCTGGGGATTCCCAGGTACGATCGCGAAGCGGCCTCCTCCCAGATCGGCAAACGCTCCCTGCTCGGTATCGAATCTCAGCTTCGTCAGCCGCTTCTTTTCATCGGGTCCATGACAGGCGAAACACTTGTCCGAGAGGATCGGTCTGATGTCCTGATTGAACTCGATCGTGGATTCATCAAGCTTGGAAGAAGCTGTCGCAGACGCTCCCCAGAGCATCGTACAGACGACGACGCCAAGAATAGAGGGTAAGCGAGAATGAAAATCAGGTGGTACAGACATGATCAACCTGGGATTTCGGTATCTGGTTTGTGCAAGCAATCCCAGTGGGTAGCTCCTTTGCGAGCGATTGTAACCCGGTGGGAAAACAAGGTCAAAAAACCGAGGTCCTAGAGGCAACACTAAGCTGACACTTGATTTTACTGTTCCTTAGCCACAAGGGTGTAACCTATTAAATCTGAAAGTGTTAGGTCATGGAATCCTGGAGCGTGAGCGAGGGGTTGAGGTGCAGCAAGATGCGCGGACAAAGGGCTCGAAGCTTGGCGAAGCAGGGGAGTCAAGACGATTCGTGGTGTTCCCCAACCCCTCGCTTGTGCTTCAGGATTCCATGAATCGGCAATGCCTGTCCTGGGGCACCAGTTTCTTTCATGTTCGATCCGGCGCAGCCGGTGGCGGGGCTAAGCTGAAACTTTCAATTGACTCCAGGCCCCACGGGCAGGGATGCCCGTGCCACTGCAGTACACTGGGGTTTCTTTCCCGAATGATCCCGCGCGAGGTTGAATCGCTAAGATGGTGCCCGCCGGCCCACCTAGAGACCGGCCCTGCGGTTGCGCCGGTCGCGCTCGCCCTTTACAGTCTTGGTTGATTGCCCCTGCGGAATGCTGTCACTCTCTGACGAGAGCTCGTTATGTCCAGAGCCACGAAACAGAAACCAGTAGTAGATCCCTATGCCCGCAGCGAGGACAGCTTTCTCGAGCCGCCCAAGAAACTCGGTTCGGTCCTGAGGCATCTGGGACCGGGGGTGATTTTGCTGGGTGCGATCGTCGGATCTGGCGAGCTCATCATGACCACGAAGTTGGGAGCCGAGGCCGGTTTCTTCATGCTCTGGCTGGTGTTTGTTTCCTGCTTCGGGAAATTCGTGGTCCAGGCTGAGCTTACTCGGCACACGATCTCGAGCGGGAGGACATTTCTTCAGGTCTTCGGTAACCTTCCCGGGCCTCGCTTTCAACGGCCCGCCTGGCTGACCCTCGAGTGGCTGGCGACGGTCCTGGTTCTCTCCTTCGTCGGATTGGGAGTCTATACCCTGCTGGGCGAACGACGTACGGGCTTCTCCGAAGTGGGAATCGGCGGGGCGGTCGTCATCGGAGCGGTGATCTCAGCCGCCGTTATTTCCGGCCGCAGGAGAAAAGGGAGACAAGGTCTCTTTCATTTGGAGACGACCGGGCCCAGACCTAACGTTAACTGGTTCATGTGTCTGTGGCTGTCGATCTCGCTCCTTTTCTTCATCAATGGAGGAGCTATTCTAGGCGGCGCGGGTCAGGCGTTGCAATTGGCCTTTCCCGAGTTCCTGGGGAGCGGGGGAAGCACCAAGTGGGCGGTCATTTCCGCCGTGCTCTGTGCCGTCCTCCTGATCAGTGGGAAGTATTCGGTGCTCGAAAAGATCTCTCTGGGTATGGTCGCTACCTTCACCGTGACGACCGTCGTATGTACCATCCTGCTGCAGTGGACCGGTTACGCGGTCACGCCTGAAGACCTCGTCCAAGGCCTATCCTTCTCCTTCCCCAGCCCGCTTGCAGCTGGCGTCGCGCTGACCGCCTTGGCCATGTACGCTGGTACCGGGATCGCCTGGGGAGAGATGTGCACCTATAGCTATTTTTGCGTCGAGAAGGGATACGCACGCTTCACCGGAGCCAACGTGCCGGACTCGGAATGGCCGCGTCGGGCGCGTGGGTGGATCCGGGTGATATACGCCGACGTCCTGTTCGCGCTGGGGATCTACACCGTGGGCACCGTCTGCTTCTACTTTCTAGGTGCCACGATCTTGAACCGGATGGAGCTCAATCCAGAGGGTCCTGACACCCTCAATACACTCAGCCTCGTCTACACCGAGAGCCTGGGCAGCTGGGCGGCCACCTTGTTCGTGGTAGGAGCCTTCGTCGTCCTATTCTCGACAGTGCTCTCTGGGGCCGCCGGACTCAGCAGACTGATCGCCGACACCTTCTGCGTCCTGGGATTCATCGATCCGGCGGATTATCCGGGTCGCCTGAAAGTGATGCGCATCCTGATTGTCGTCACGCTGGGACTCTATTCCTTTTCCTATAGCCTCTTCGAAAACCCGCCCCTGATGCTGATGATGTCCAGTATGATTGCGGTCCTGATGTACCCTGTCCAGGGTTTGGGAGCCCTGTACTTGCGCTATCATGAGGTGGACAAACGAATTCTCCCCGGACGGCTGATCACGAGCTGGCTTTGGATCTGCGGGATCGCAATGGCTCTAATCTCCCCCGGAGCAGCGCTGTTGGCCCTGGCCATTTCACAGGGGTGGATTCAAATGTCCGGGGGATGATCCCGGTGCGATCTTGATTCTCATGACTTTGCGATGACGGACGAACAGCGAAAGCGAGGTTTCATTTGCTCAAGACACTAGTCCTTTCGTCTCTTACTCTGCTGACGGCAGGACCCTCAGAAGAATTGCTCAGGGTCGGTATGATCGGACTGGACACCTCCCACGCCATCAATTTCACTAAGATCATGCGTGATCCGGCCTGGAAGGAAAAGATGTTGGGCTGCCGGGTAGTGGCGGCGTTTCCCGAGGGAAGTCGGAATATCGAGTCGAGCGTGAGTCGGGTTCCAAAGTATACCCAGAGCATGCGCGAAATGGACGTCGAGATAGTGCATTCCATCGATGCCCTTCTGCGCAAAGTGGATGTCGTCATGCTCGAAACAAACGACGGACGCCCCCACCTCGAACAAGCTTTGCCCGTCCTACGATCCGGCAAGACGCTTTTCATTGACAAACCGGTAGCGGGCACCCTGCTTGACACGATCGCCATTTTCGAGCTGGCGCGTCACTACCGGGTTCCCATTTTCTCCTCGTCTGCACTCCGCTATGGCAAAGATGTCCAGGAAGTCCGGGCCGGCAAGCGGGGAAAAGTGATCGGTTCCAACACCTACTCACCCTGCCCTCTCGAGCCCAACCATCCGGATCTATTCTGGTACGGGATCCACGGCGTGGAGAGCCTTTTCACCATCATGGGTAGCGGCTGCCAGAGCGTCACCCGATCCACGTCGTCTGGAACTGACGTCCTGGTCGGGACCTGGGAGGGCGGACGAATAGGTACTTTTCGGGGCATTAGAGACGGCAAGTATGGCTATGGAGGTACAGTCTTCACCACTGAGGGAATCTCGCAGGCGGGAGCCTATGACGGCTACGAGCCGCTGGTGGTTGAAATAGTCAAGTTCTTCCGCAGCGGCGTCTCTCCGGTGCCCGACTCGGAAACCCTGGAAATCTACGCCTTCATGGAGGCTGCCGACGAGAGCAAGCGGCGAGGCGGGGCCACGGTCAGACTGAGCGAGGTGATGGAGAAAGCCCGCTCGGCTGCGAAGACGAAAGTTGCCCAGTATCGGGGCCGTTGAGAGTCGGAGGAGACGAAATCAACATGAGCTGGCACCACCATCCCTGGGCAGGGGTCTTCGCGGCGACTCTCTGTCCCTTCCATGAAGACGAGTCGATCGACCAAGAAGGGCTCCGTTCCTACATTGCGGATGTGGCGGGCGTCCCGGGTATCAAGGGTGTAGTCTGCAACGGTCACACTGGCGAAGTGATGTCGCTGCGTCCGCAGGAGCGAGCACAGGTAACCTCCATCGTGGCTGAGGCGGCCCGAGAGCATACTCCCGATGTCAAAGTGATTTCCGGAGTTTCCGCCGAGGGAAGCCTGGAGGCGATCGATCAGGCCCTGGCAGCCCGGGAAGCCGGAGCCGATGCGATCTTGCTGATGCCTCCCCATCACTGGCTCAGATTCGGGCGGAGCTCAAAGACCGCCATCGGTTTCTTCCAGGACCTGGCAGAAGGAGCTAACATCTCGATAATCGTCCACCAATATCCAGCTTGGACCAAGGCGGGCTACAGCCTCGACGAAATGTGCAAGATGGCCCAGATTTCTCAAGTCGTCTCGATAAAAATGGGCACCCGGGACATGGCTCGGTGGTTGTTCGACTACGAGCAGATCAAGAAGGTCGAACCGAGTATTTCGATCATTACCTGCCACGACGAGTTCCTGCTGCCGACACTATTGGAGGCGAGTGACGGGGCTCTCATAGGCTTCGCCGGCTTCGTACCCGAACTGATGGTGGAGTTGGTCCACGCCGCCCTGGATGGAGACCTGGCCAGAGCCAAGGCGGCCCAGAAAGTGGTGGCACCGCTAGCGCGCATCGTGTACGCCTTTGGTGAGCCGGGCTCTGCAGCGCACCAGCGCATGAAGATCGCTCGCTGGCTACTGGGGAGATTCCCCAGTACTACCTTCAGACGCCCCATCCGTCCGCTCACAGATGAGGAGATCGAGCGAATTCGGGTGGACCTGGAAGCAATCGGCCTCACCTGCACCCAGCGTCTGCACGCTGTCTAGACAATGCCCGAGGTAGTTGACGTCTTCTGTCATTGGTTGCCACAGCCGTTCCTCGATGCGGTCTTCGCCCGTTCAGATCAGCAGCTGCATATGTTGGAGCGTGCCGCACAGATCCCAGTCATGGTGGATCTGGAAGCTCGCTTCTCGGTGATGGACCAGTTCGAGGGCTACTGCCAAATCCCCAGCATCGCCTCTCCACCCATCGAGGCCGTGGACGGTCCTGAGGGTGCGGCCGATCTTGCCCGGATCGCCAACGATGCCCAGGCCCAGATGGTCCAGCTTCACCCGAATCGCTTCTTGGGATTTGTCGCCTCTTTGCCGATGAACAACCCCGAGGCAGCGCTGGCCGAGGCGGAACGTGCCACCCGAGAACTGGGAGCGGTGGGCGTCCAAGTGTTCACGAACGTCAACGGCCAACCTCTGGATCAGCCAGCGTTCCTTCAACTGTTCGAGGCGATGGGGGAGCTGGGGAAACCGGTCTGGCTTCATCCCGCCCGCAATATGAGCAGATCGGACTATCCGACCGAAGAGGTATCCAAGTACGATCTCTGGTGGGCGCTGGGCTGGCCCTATGAGACGAGCCTGGCGATGGGACGCCTGGTGTTCTCGGGACTGTTCGATCGCTACCCTGATCTGGTGATTATTACTCATCATGCCGGCGGAATGGTGCCCATGATGGAAGGCCGTTTTGGGCCAGGCCTCCAGATGCTCGGAACCCGAAACCCACCCGAGTTGGCAGATGCGGTAGCGACGCCCCTGGAGGAACCACCCCTGGACGCCTTTCGGCGATTCTATGCCGATACGGCAACCTTCGGATCGCAATCGGCCATCGAGTGCGGCACCACCTTCTTCGGCGCCGAGCGCATGATGTTCGGCTCTGACATGCCCTTCGACCCGGAACAGGGTCCCGGCTTCATCCGCGCGACGCTCTCGGCGATCAATGGGATGTCCTTGTCTCCGCAGGATAGGAACAAGATCCTGAGCCACAACGCCCTTTCGGTGCTGGGGTTGGCCCAACACGATGGGGAGTCGACGTCAAGGTAGAGCTTCGTGGCGGTGGTCTCCAGGCCGCCGTCGGTCGAGCCGCCAGGCTCGACAAGAAAACTTCGGCCTGGAGGCCAAAGCTACGCAGGAGTGAGCATTCCGGCCATGGGCAAAGGAAGCGTTTATCCGTCCGAATCGAGTAGCTGGGTCCAGACGCACGCCCATAGCATCGTCCGACAGGTGACCGACCACCCCTCGATCCATCATCATCCGTTCTTCTACATCCCTGCCTACGATGACGAGATGGCGAGATTGATCTTCATCTCGCATCGGACCGGCCAGCCGGAGATCTTCGCCGAGATAAGAGGCTCTCAGAGGTTGCTCCAGCTGACCCAGCATGACCGGCTGAGCGAATGGTCGATTACCCCCTCCCACGATGGACGCCACGTGTATTTCACCGACGACTCGGGTGCCTGGAGGGTACACACTGATTCTCTCCGTGAAGAACAACTAGCCGATTTAGGGGACGCAGAGATTCGCGAGAAGGGGATGGTGGCAGCTGCCATGGGCACCACGGCACTCAGCTATGACGACAACTGGTGGGCCATTCCGGTCAAAACAGGCACTGTTACGCGCTTCGTGCTGATCGATACCAGAAGCGGCAGCCAGCAGGTGATCCTCGAATGCGATCAGATTGGACATCCGGAGTTCCACCCCAACGATTCGAACCTCCTCCGCTATGCCGGCCGCTACGACAACCGGTTGTGGGTAATCAACCGGGACGGCAGCGACGACCGTCTCGTCTACAAGCGTAACCGCGAGCGCAAGGAGTGGATCGTGCACGAGACCTGGAATCCAAGCGCCCGTGAGCTGCTGGCCGTGAACTGGCCCCATGGAGTGATCGGTGTTGACATCGACTCGGGCGACGTTCGGTCGGTAACGGAATTTTGCGCCTGGCACCCGATGATCAGGCCGCAGGGTTCGCTCATGGTAGCGGACACGAACTTTCCCGACACCGGGTTACACTGCTTCGATCCCCACGACGGAGCGGGCAAGCCCCGTCGATTGTGCACTTCCGGATCCAGCAACGTGGGCGCCCATTGGAATACCAGCCATTGCCCCTATGACGACGGGCCGGTTCAGGTGTACGCACCGCAACACACCCACCCGCACCCCTGTTTTTCTCCGGATGGCCGTAGGGTCGTCTTTACCTCCGACCGAACTGGTCAGGCACAGGTCTACGAGTGCTTGCTGGAAGAGTCGTTTCTTGAATGATTCGTAGCACGTCGGAACGTCGCACGTTGCTGAGGAAAGCATCTATTGATGCAAGAGCCAACAGAGCCGCGAACGACTTGACTCGTTAGCAACCTGAGGCCAAGTTCTGAGGAGAGAGCCGGACAACAGCACAATTTCCCGTGTCTTCAATCGTTGGTTTCTTGAAGTTCCTGTGTTCCGCTGTACGCATCCCCTTCAGGGATGAAATCCAAAGGTGGCGGGGTTCCCCCAGGGTTGGGAAACTCTGGGCTGAAACACACAATCCCGTTGGGATTGACCTCGATTAGAAGGTTGAAAACCGCGAGGGTTCCTCTCTTCTTGGATGAGCGGTCCTTAGCCCGGATTTCTCATCGCTTGTCGTAGCGAGGCGCCGCAAGGGCCGTCCTGGAAAGGCTTGCGACCGATGCCGCCGCAGCCAGGGCGGATGATTGCGGCGGCGCAGTAGACCAGCGATGAGAAATGCGGGTTAGGGTCTGCGCAAGACTAACCTGGTAGAATTGGCGCTCAGATTTGCACTAGATTTGGCCGCGAACGATTGAGCGAAACCGCAAGCGTAGCCGGGTCTACGTTGAGGATTTCGCGATTGAGGAGCGGCCGAAGATGGTGTGAAGATGAGATGCCAAAATGCCAAGGCATTTTTGCGCAGACCCTTAGGACGAGTTTCGTTCCTCGAATGGGGCCGGTGCTTCCTGGGGGCGGGACTGATCCAGAAAGTGGCTCTACTTCGAAAAAATCAGCTGCCGCCAGGATCCGAGCTTCTGCCTGATGCTTTCGACTTCGTCCGCAGGTGTTCCCAGCTTTCGAGGATCGACTTTCTTGTAGGTATATCGATCGACCTGACTGAGGTCGTAGTTCATGATGGTGGTAACCTCACTGGGATGAAAGTACTTCCCGGGGGTGTCCTGCCAGCGATAGATGTCGTCAATTCTCGGGTCGCCGTTCGGGAGCCGGTCCTTCTTGACGTCCTCGCTCTGTGATTCGATCCACTCTGGGTTCTGCCAGACCTCCCAGGTCGAGGCGAACCTACCGTCAGGCATGAGAAAGTAGATCCCACGGATGTCGATGTAGGCCCATTTATCCTCAAAAAACACCTCGGTGACCGCGTGTCCGCCGATAAAGTGCCCAACTCGTCTGGAAGGAAAACCCGCTACCTGGAAAAGCGCCGCCAGGACACGGGCCTGAGACTCACAGAACCGAGGATTGGACTGCATCAACTCTTCTTCGGTTCCCCCCTGCAAACTTGACTGGGGACCGTCCGGGGAACCCTTGTAGAGATCCCTGACGTAGCGCAGCAGAGCCAGAACCTTCTGTCGGTCGCTGTCCAAACCACCTGTCAATTCTCGTGCTTTGGCTTCGAGTACGGGTCGGGACCCATTCTGGTAGCTGACCTTGGTTGGAGTGAATTGCGAGTAGAGGAAATCAACCGTCTGGGGACACAGGAGAACAACCTCCTCGTGAAGCTGACCATCTACCGTCCCGCGATAGAGACGTTGGATCTCATCGAAAACGGCGAGAAACATTTTCTGCCTCAAATCGCCATCGATCTGGAGGTAGGAGCCACGGCCCCGATACGGCTTCAACTCCTCCAACGATTTGATGCTCCCAGCCATCAGGAAGGGCGTGGAGGTCAGAAGCAGGGAAAGAGCGAAGCCGATCGAAACAATTCCCATCTCACTGTTCCCTTCACAAGCAGCTGACAAGATGTCCCATTGTAGAAGCAGGCTGAATTCACATACAGGCGTGTTCAATCATGTCCGAGTAAACTCTAACAGCTTCGTGAAGCTGGTCCACCGCGATCCACTCGCCCACGGTGTGAGCCTGGGCAATATCACCGGGTCCCAAGACGACCAGATCAAGTGCATCTCCTATCCTGACGGCATCCGTTCCGAATGGGACGGTTTGCGGTTCCTTCACTCCAGTCACCTCACAGGCCAGCCGGACGATCGATGCTTCCGGAGAGGTGTAATAGGGCATGCCGATGCGGGATTGGACTTCCAGTCCGTGCTGCTTTGCCTTCTCGGTAATGAGCTCCAGCAACTCCTCGCTCTTGTCTCCTGGCATGGGCCTGAAGCAAACCTGGCAGACTGTCTTGGCAGCCGTGACGTTCTGTTTGGTGCCCCCGTCGTCTATCACCATATTGAAGCCGTTCGTGGGAGGCTTGAAATCGTGGTTCATGAACCGTTCATCGGTCTTAACTGTCTTGGCCAGATCGGCCATCTCGGCAAGAAACGGAGCGATGATGAAGTTCGCCGAGATCCCCAGGTCCATGCTGGTATGGGCCGCCTTTCCGTGAGCGGTGACAAAAACTTGAGCTCCCCCTTTATGCGCGTAGACGGGGATGAGGCGCGTGGGCTCGGCCACCACCCCAAACTCGGGCTGGCTGGCCCGCAAGAGCTGAGATTCGTTCACCACCTGTCTGACGCCTTGTCCTCCTACTTCTTCATCCGCCGTGGCCATGACCAATACGGGCCGCTTCAGACGCGAGGCATTACACTGGGCAGCGGCAACCACGGTCGCCGCCAATGGCCCTTTCATATCGCAGCTACCGCGCCCGATGATCCGGCCATCCTTCACCGTTGAAGAAAAGGCAGCCCAATCCTGCTCCTGGCCGGGCACGGTATCCGTGTGGGAAAAAAAAGCCAGTCCTCCGGTGCCCTTCCCCTTCCGGCCAACGATGTTTGCCTTTTGCTCACCGTTCTCGTCCACATACTCGAGCCGCTCGGTCTCGAACCCATTTTCGACCATGCGCTCCTCGACCAGAGCTGAGACTTCGAGATTGCTCCAACGGCTGACGGACTTGATATCGACGAGCTCCTGAGTGAGTTGAATGGGTTCGAGTGTCATGGTTTTATGATCTGCTCGGGAAAGGAAAAATGATCTGTAGAAGCAGCAGCTAACACGGGTAGCCAGCTTGCGCCAATTAGTGCATCCTCAAAGGGTACCGGCTGAAAAATTACTCTCGAGCCGCAGCACTGAGATATCGATCCCACTCTTTCTGGACCTGACCCTCGTCCAGCATCGCCAACTGACTGGCGTTGAAACGGTTTGAGAGGGAACGGACAAAATGACGCCCCCAACGGTATCCCTGACCCTGTGCAAAGTTGAGATTGTGAGGGAAGTAGTTTTTCACAACGGTCGAGGATCGCTGGGAAAGGTCTTGTTGGAGCTGGCTCACGCCCTGAGGGAAACCTTTACCCGGGAACGAAGCAAAACCCGGACCTGCATTTTTCAAGGCAAGATGAAGAGCCAGTCCGCGACGAAAAATCTCCAGACCCAGGGAGGAGGTGACAGCGCTCACGGCCGGATTGGTGATGGGCCACAGAAGGGCCGTCAATATCTGCCTTTTCACCACGATCGGGGCGATCTCCGGCCTGGATGCCAACCTGAAGGGGTCGAAGAGAAGGTACACTTCGTCCAGCACTTCGACGACTTCTTCAGAGCAACACTTGTAGCCTCCGCCGGGACCCAGAAGTCGGCTCCAGAGAACCTTCGTTGTGACTGCAGTAGAGCCCACGACGCTGACGACGTGAAAAGGCGCCTGCCTGTCGGGGAATTGAGCGGTAACCTCTCGGATGGCGTTTTCAAGCAGCTCCGGAAAACCCCGCACAAAATCTAGTTTTGGCCCCGGCTGGTTCACCTGGGCAAAGAGTCGCCTAAGCTCTTTCTCCCTCCTGCCCGGTGTGGCTCGACCGCCATAGAGCAGGTCCTGGAGCAGGAAGTAGAAATTGGATTCTACCTGCTGACCCCAGAATACGGAAAATTCCTCGAAAGTCTCCCATTTCTCACTTTCACAGAGCAGCGAGGTTGCATCCAGGAAGGGGCCCTTGCGATGTTTACTCAGCTTATCAAAGGGCTTCCAATCGCCCGAAAGCGTGCCTACTCTGGAGCCGATCAGCTGCCCTCCGGTGGGGTATTGGGGGTGGACGTGGGTCCACGCTCCTTTCAGTCGACCCTCTGCACGTGTCGCTTCCAAGCGCAAGGGTAAAGGCCTACTGGCAACCCGCGTACTGACCAGATCCAGTTTGGCCTCATCAAACTCCGCGCTCAAGACGATCAGAGGTCTTCCATAATCGTCAAAGACTCGAACAGTGCGCTCCTCTACACCTGAAATTGCGAGGTGGTACGTGACTCCGCGGGGGCTGTTATCGAGGGCTGTAATCCTCCAGACTCCGACCCATTCGTCCGCCTGGGCCGGGACCATGAATCCCCAGAACACCAAGGCCGCCAACTTCAAGTGAAATGAACAGCGGCGGCTAGACTGAGTTTGAAGGCAGCAACGAAGCAAGCTAAGTGCTCTCTTCCATATCGTAAGAACCACCCACTAAGCACCTAGCCGCTGTCTCTGTGTGCTACCCACGGGCAGGCTCGAGACGACAAGGCCAGCCGCAGTCCGAAGTATCGCGACTACCAGTGGTTTGTCACTCGTGATTACTAGTGTGCCATCCAAGTCCTGGGCCGCTTCGACCGGGAAGATCTCGGTCAGGAACAGGGCCTTTTGCTGCCCCCCCTCCAGGTCCAGGACATCGAGGTCTGAAGCGATCTCGACGCCGTTCCCATTGAGCAGTCGAATGCTACTGCTGTTTGCCTCCGAGGAGATATTGACAGCAGCTATATCACTGTTGAGATCGCCGTCGATGCGCCTCTGCACGACACCCACCGAGATGTACTTGCCGGTGGATCCTCCGATTCCCGCTTCCGAGGTCGCGTTTCCGTCGGCATCCAATATCCTAAATATAGCGGTTGAATCCACCGGTGCGTTGGCCTCAATGCAAGCGTATCCAACCGACACCGTAGAACCAAGCCCGCTGGTGTTGAAGGTGGCGGACCCAAACGGCTCAATCGAAAACGGAAACACGCTGGCAGTAGTGCCACTTAGATCGAGAGCAAGGGGAGCACCGGTCGTGTCAAAGAGTCGCAGTTCCCCATCGGCGGTGGTGGCGCTCAGATTCGAGACGACGAGTACCGTCTGCAACTGGAGGGCATCGGCCACCTGGGCAACGTAGGTACTGAATACATGTGCGGAACCGTAGTCAAAAATAAAATCGTCGAGCTGTTCCTCGGCTTCGGCAGCTCCATAATCTATGGTGACCTTCGAGATACCTGCGGTTCCCTCATCCTCCAATCCGAGAAAAGTTGCCTCCATCAGATCGTCTACGATCTCGGCACCCAGGAGGTTCCCCAGGTCATCGAAGGCCCGAGCCGTGGCGCTCACTCCTGGGCCGCCGTTTCCGAGCACGAACCCAACTCGCTTGAGGGGCTGTCCCAAATTGATGACGAGTGGTCTGCCGGCTGAAGAATCCCCCGAGGCCTCGTTTTGGATGACATTATTTGCAAACAGGACGAACTCGGTGCGGATCCTGACCACATCGGGCTGTGGCGCACCAAAAGTCAGATGCCATGAACCGAATAGGTTAGCGGCATCAGCACCGTCGATCTGACCTTCGAAGTCAATCGTAACGGAAGCACCTGAGAAGGCGTTCGGATCGTTCAGCCTCTTGATGGCTCCGAAACCTGGTGTCAGAAACAGGGTCGCCAAACCAAGCACTAACGAGAACCTAAACTGGGACATTTAATCCTCCTTGCAAAGGACGGAGCTAAGATCCCCATCTAATCATGTTATGCACAGAGTCTGAAAAAAACAACGCTCATGCATTATGGCGCCGATTGCCCTCTACAGAGATCCACCTGGGCCAAAAAAGTCTTCTCGAGGATCCAAATCGTCCATATCCATGAATCTGGCACCCAGCAGGGGCGGACGTGAGACACACGGGTTGCAGGTTGCGGGTTTCTGCCTGCCGAACGAAATGACACGAAATCTGACAGAGCCGCGAGCGAGTTGAATCGCCTACGACACCGTGGTTCCAGGATACTCAACCCGAGAACCCTGAGAGAAGAAGCGGGCCAGGAAGTGCTCTTTGCAATCCTCGCAGAGACAGGAAACCTCAACGTGTTCGTCTGCTCCGGAGCCTCGGGAACGCGAATAGTCAACCGGCTGGACCTGTCGTGATTCGCACTTGGTACAACGGAGGATCCCAGGAGGCAGACTGATCGCCCCCCCCTGCTTGTGATCCTGCTGAAAATCCAGCCCGGCTTTGTGAATTTCAGTTCGCGCATCCGGGCCGTCCACTTCCAATAGTTCACACATTTCCATGACGCGGGAATACAACCTCAGGCCAATCCGCTCGGATAGGTTTTGCTCCTTGAGCGACTCCTTTCCGAGTCGATTTCTTCCACGAGCCTTGACCCGCCAGTTACTGGTTAGAAGGGTCTGCTTATTATAGGTGTATCGGTGATTCAAGACTGTGCGGATCGTCTCCGCGACCCACTCGGTGGGTCTGCCTGTGCCGAGGTCGTCCCAGACCAGGAGATCAGCCGAAAGGAGGGGCAGTAAAAGCTCTCTCTCTGTCTCGGGAGAATCGGGGCCATAGGAGTACATCAGCCGCCGCAGCAGTTCGGCCTCGTCCACAAACCTCGCCGAAACCTCTTTGGCCTGGACCACCGCCTTCAGAATAGCAACCGCGAGGTGAGTCTTCCCTACTCCACAAGGTCCCAGGAAGAGAAGTCCCCGCGGAACGGCTGGGAAAGCCTCGACGTATTCAATCGAGCGGCGGAGAGCACGACCCTGCTGGGGATGATGAATGGAGTAGACGTCGAAGCCGCGAGATAGGTAGCGAGGAGGAATCTTGGCATTTGCCAGGAGCCGCTGCATCCGAAGCTTGGAACTGCACTCGGGACAACGGGTCACCTGCTCTCTTTCGGCCCCGGCCTCAACGATCCAGCCCGAGCCTCTACACTTTTGGCACCCCTCTTCACCCAGCGTCCTCAAGCCTCCTCCTTCCAGAGGGTCTCCTTCCCACCCTCTTTGAGATTCTCATAGCGTCCCAATACGAAAAGCAGATCCGAAAGCCGATTCAAATAGACGATGAGATGCGGATTGACATCGCCCTCCTGATTGACCAGCCTCACGGCCAACCGCTCCGCTCGCCGACATACCGAGCGTCCTACCTGGATCAAAGATGCCGCAGGTGAACCGCCAGGGAGTATGAAGTTCTTCAAGGGGGGAAGATCGGACTCCAACCGATCAATCGTGGTTTCGAGTCCCCTCCAATCCTGCTCACCTAGACGGCGAACCCTCTCACCGGTGATCGTAGCCAGATCGGAACCCGAGCGAAAGAGCTTGTTTTGAAGATCCTCTAGAATACCGATCACCTCAGCATTCTGGCTGAAGGCCAAGGCGCTCCCAAGAATCGAATTCAGCTCGTCCAGGGTTCCATAGGCTTCGACCCGCAGAGCGTCCTTGCCAACGCGCTGCCCGCTGAAGAGTGAAGTCAGGCCGGTATCTCCCCGACCCGTGTAGATCTTCATACTTCCCTCCGATCCGACGCTGCCGATTTACTTTGGGTGAGACGGACCAAGTTACAGGTTACAGGTTACAGGTTACAGGTTACAGGTTACAGCCCTCCGGTTAGCAGAGTGCTTCTTCATTCGTGCTATTTGCCTGCTCGCCCTTTCACGCCAAGAGACGGCTCAGCAGGCGGCGCAGAACTGTTCGCCCGGTTCGGTGTTTGAAAATCCTCCGGCCTTCGAGTACCGCCACCGGGATGTCGTTGCCGTAACGGGCAACAAGATCTTCTGAACCTGAAATATCGACAATTGTGAGAGTGAACTTGAATTCTCTTCGGAGATTTTGCAATACTCGTAGGGCGTCCTCACACAAATGGCAGCCAGGTCGAGTATAGAAATTGATTTGCTTCCTGGCTATCAACGTTCTGACATCGAGAATATGAAGCTTCTGACAGCTCTCATGGTTTGTTGTTTCACCCTTGGCTTCGCCCAAGGCCAGTCAAGCAACCTCAACGTGGGTGATGTAGCTCCTGACTTCGAACTATCCGACCAGGATGGGAACAAGGTACGTCTGAGTGACTTTGGAGGCAAGAAGAATGTAGTTCTTGCTTTCTTCGTGCTGGCGTTTACCGGAGGCTGAACGACAGAACTGCAGCGATATCAGTCTGATATCGCCTACTTCGAAGACAAGGATACGCAGGTATTCGGAATCAGCGTTGATGCCAGGTTTTCGCTCAAGGTATATCGCGAGCAGCTCGGGGTGAAATTCCCCCTTCTGAGCGATTTCCCCCACCGTACGGTCAGTCAAGCCTATGGCGTATATGATCCCGAACGGGGCATCTCGAAGAGGACGACGCTCGTTGTCGACAAACAGGGTATTATCCGCCGCATCGATTTCGGATCAGATGCCCTGGAGATTGGCGGCGTCAAAAGCACCTGCGCCGAACTCTGATTTTGAACTAATCTAAGTCGTACACCCCGCAACTGAAGCGGCGAGTGTAGACAGACTTAAAAAAAGCGGCTACAACGGAAGATCAATGGTGTCGGAGTGCATCGTCCAGATGCAGCCCTGAGAAGATACCTCCCGATCCGCTTGGGCGGCTCCGTTAAGAGGATCGAACGACTCTCAAGCGAGGGCATGACCGATGAAGAAGTATAAGCAGCCAGGCTATGGCGACGGATCCGAAGGATCTGAGCGACGCCCGAGAGAGCGACGGCCACGCTCCCCATCCTCCCGAGAAGGTCCCCGCTCTCCCAGGATGACCGGATTTCACAAGGTCGTTCGCTGCGCAATGTGTGGGGCTTCCATCCCTACTTCGCTTCCCGACGTCACCTATACGAGCCAGTGTCTCAAGTGTGAAGCAGACCTCCATAGCTGCAAGAACTGTGTCCACTTCGACCCCACCGCTCGCTTCGAATGCATGGAGCCGATTTCGGAGCGTGTAGCCAAGAAGGACATGGGCAACATGTGTAATTTCTTTGAAACCAGAACAGCGGTAGAGAAGGTCGTCAGCTCCCAAAGTAGTACCAGCAGCGAGCCGGTTTCCACAACAGACCCCCGAGAGGCCTTCGAGCGTCTGTTCAAAAAATGAAGCTCGCGACCTGTCTCAAGGCAGTTCCCGGACGGGAAAGCCGCTACCAACTGAGGGCAGACAAGCCCTGGATTCAAGACTCCGATCTCACCTACGACATCAGCGAGTGCGACGAGTACGCCCTGGAAGAAGCCCTGAAGCTGAAAGAGCAGCACGGAGGCGAAGTGGTTGTCGTAACCGCGGGACCAACGGGCTCCGAGAAGTCGATGCGCAAGGCTCTGGCCATGGGGGCAGAGCGGGGGATCAGGATCGTCGATGAGTCCAGCGAACTTACCAGCCCCTACAGCGTGGCGGCGGCTCTAGCCGGCGTGCTCGATCCTGAGGAATTCGAATTGATCCTGGTGGGAACTCAGTCGGATGACTACGGTTACGGTCAGACCGGTGTGATCTTGGCAGAGCTGTTAGGGCTACCTCATGCCACCATCGTCATGCAGATAGACGTCGATCCCGACCAGAGGAAGGTGAAGGCGCTTCGGGAGATGGAGAGCGGATTTTTCCAGTGGGTCGAGATGCCCCTGCCCGCCGTACTCATGATCCAGGCTGGGATTTCTCAGGTTCGTTTCCCTCCACTCCGGGGAATCATGCAGGCCAGAAAGAAGGAAATCCGAAGTGTTCAGCTGAGTGAGTTGAAGCTTGAGTTTGCCTCGATGCCACACCTGGAAATAGTCGATCTCTACGTCCCCGAGGCTCATACCAAGGCGGAGATGCTCGAGGGCAACGTCGATACCCTGGCCGAGACACTGGTTGAGAAGCTGAGGAAAGAGGCAAAGGTACTCTGAACCTTTCTCATCCCTGACACGATGACCAACAGCATCTACGCCCTACTCGATCACAGTGACGGAAAGATCTTGCCCATCTCCTGGGAAGTGCTGGCCTTCGGCCAGCGGCTGGCCCAGGACCTGGAACGCTCTCTTCATCCACTGATCCTGGGAAGAGATGCCGCAGCCCTGGCACAACAGGTCCGGGGCAGGAAGGCCGATTCGATTCTTGCGGTTCAACACGAACAGCTGGGTGAGTATCAACCCGACATCTATTCTGAGAGCCTGCGGCAGATTCTGGTGGAAGATCGGCCAGATCTGTTCCTGATGGCACACACCTATCAGAACATCGATCTGGCTCCCAGGCTTGCCGCTCGCTTGAAATCAGGGCTGGTCACGGACTGCATTGGCTACAAAAGGCTGGGGGACGATCTCCTGTTCACACGGCAGATGTTCCGAAATAAAATCAATGCCGATGTGCGGATCCACTCGACTCCACCTCGGATGGTGACTTTGCAGTCGGGGGCGGTCAGCTCCGACGACGTCCTACAGGGTAGTTGCTCAGTCGCGGAGCGGTCGGTCGACCTTTCGCAGGTAGAGGTGATCCGGAAATCACTCGAGGTGGTTGCGTCCTCCAAGGAACGAGTGGATCTGGGGAAGGCCGAAATCATCGTGGCCGTCGGCAGAGGCATCAAAGAGGCTGAAAACCTTGAGATCATTCAGGAGCTAGCGGACGTCTTGGACGCCGAGATCGGAGCCAGCCGCGCGGCGGTTGACAGCGAGTGGCTGGAGCGGTCCCGGCAGATCGGTAGTTCGGGACAAACCGTTTCCCCCCGGCTCTATCTTGCCTGCGGTATTTCAGGAGCGATCCAGCACGTCGTCGGGATGAGAAACTCGGGCTGTATCGTGGCCATCAACAACGATCCCAATGCTCCTATCTTCAACATCGCTACCTACGGAATCGTCGCCGATCTTCTGGAAGTAGTGCCCGCCTTGACTCAAAAAATCAAGGAAGTAAAGGGAGTCTGAGTCGATAATGGAAAAGATGCACGCCGCCGTCATCCACCGACATGGAACGCTCGATGAGCTTCGATTCGAGGAGATCGATCGTCCTCAGGTAAACCCGGGTCAGGTCTTGGTTCGAACCCGAGCTGTGGCTCTGAACCGTCTCGACCTATTTGTTCTGGAGGGCATTCCGGGCGTCCAGTTGAAAATGCCGCACGTGATGGGCTCCGATGGGGCAGGAATCGTAGAAGAAGTAGGGCAGGGGGGCAGCCGTCTGGAGCCCGGAGACCAGGTGATGCTAAATCCAGGCCTCTCGTGTGGCCAGTGCGAGTTCTGTATTCAGGGCGAGCACAGCCTCTGCGTCCGATTCAGCCTGATGGGCGAGCATACGGTAGGAACCTTCGCAGAGTACTTTCAGGCTCCGGAAGTCAACTTTGAAAAGATTCCGAGTGGAGTCTCCTTCGAAGAGGCTGCAGCCTTCTCCCTGGTAACCCAGACGGCCTGGCGAATGCTGAAGACCCGTGCCCGGCTGCAGGCTGGGGAAGATGTCTTCATCCACGGCATTGGAGGCGGCGTCGCATCAGCTGCATTACAAATCGCAGTCCTCTCGGGCGCTCGAACCTTCGTCAGCTCTTCCGATGAATCCAAACTCGAACAGGCCAGGAAGCTAGGGGCCGATCACTGTTTCAACTACTCCACCGTCGACGTGGCAAAAGAGGTATACAAGCTCACTGGAAAACGGGGTGTCGACGTCGTCGTGGAAGGCCCTGGTGCCGCTACCTGGCTCCAGAGTCTCAAAATGGTTCGTAAGGGAGGCAGAATCGTGACCTGCGGGGCTACCACGGGTCCCCACCCCCAGACCGAGCTGAGACTCATTTTCTGGAAACAGATTGAGATTCTAGGCTCGAGCATGAGCAGTCGGCACGAGTACCAAGAGATCATTGGATTGCTCTCGAGAGGCAAGCTCAGACCCGTCGTCGATAGAGTTTTTCCCTTGAGCCAAGCCAGGGACGCGATCGAGCTCCTCCAGAACCAGAGTCAGTTCGGCAAGATCGTTCTGCAGGTCGAGTCGTAGCCCCAATTTCCCATTGCCCAGTCCACGGAAAGCGACTCACCTCGCTAGTGTCCGGTTGCGCTGTGTAGACATCGTCGTAACATGATTAGGGTCAATCGGCTAGAAGCATGATGGGCTGGGATCGACTTTAACTTCGACCTCCCCTTAGATCCGGATCAGGTTGCCATTCCCGGGTCTTAAAAAGGACTGGAAATAGACATTGTCACGAAAACCAGCGAGGTCAATCCCAACGGGATTGACCTCCTTGAGCAAATTTCTGTGGCCCCGGCCACACCAAAGGCCCGCCCACGCTGAGGGCTACGCTTCTTAGAGAAATCCCGATTTATCAAGCACTTAGACAGCGGCGCTTGCCGCATGAAGTAGGTTAGATCGCTAACCAATCGATCTCAAACTGGACAGTAGTGGGCCCAAGCTTGAGAAAAATAGATAAATCTCACAAAAACTCTTGACATTGAATTCTTCTTGTGTGGAATCTCGCCTTCCTGCTGAGAGGGAACCTTGCTGTTTCTTAGTGGCTGGCTCCTCTTTGGCATGCCGGTTGGTCACCGACCGGAGATGCTGCTGTTGGTCATCATGTCTGCTTCTCTAGCTGCCATGACTTTAGGGACTGCTGGTTGCGGTGACCGTGCGTACCGATCATCAGGTGACCATCGTCGGCACGTTCCTGATTCTTGGGATGGCTGGCATCAGCGGCTGCCTGATGCCTTGTAATTGGCTGCCCCCTCTGCTAAAGCGGGTGAGCCTCGCTGTAACTCCACATGCCTGGTCGCGTATGACGAACTGTTATCCAGCCCCGTTCCCGATAGCACACGCGTCTTGTTGTGCTGCTTCTTGTTGGTCGCCTTCAGCTTCACATTCTTCGGGCTCAGACTCTGGCGTCTAAGAAGTTCTACCTGGAGGGGCTAGTCCTAGCCCGGTTTCTCGGATAGACTGGATCAATCTCTTCCAGCACGGCGGCCAGAGTTTCAATAGTAGTCGCCAGCTGTGTTTCTGTATGGAGCGCATTGATGAAGAATCGCAGTCTGGCTCCTGCCTTGCTGACGGCGGGGTAGAGAATAGTCTGAACACTGATGCCACGCTCTTCCATCAGCCGCGCCGATTTCAGCGCATGGATCGAGCTACCGAGCATCACCGGTACGATGGGCGTGTTCTGACAGGCACCCGTATCGAAACCGTGTTGCTCGTAGAGGGAGAGAAAGGACTCGGCACGGGCATGAAGCGCGGAGACGCGATCGCGATCGTCTTGCAGGTGCTGGATGACGTACCTCGCCGCCGCTGCGCTAGCCGGAGAAAGTCCAATCGTGAAGATGACGCCTGGACAGGTGAACTTCAGATACTCGATCAGAGGGCGGCTGCCTGCGACGTAACCCCCACAGGCCCCGAACGCCTTGCTCAAAGTACCCATCCAGATTTCGATCTCCCTCGACTCGATGTCGAAGAATTGGACCATACCCCGCCCGCCCCTACCCATCGTGCCGATCGAGTGGGCTTCATCGATCATCAGCCAGGCTACGTGGCGATTCTTCACCTCGACGAATCGGGGCACGTCCGGATAGTCGCCTTCCATGCTGTAGACTCCTTCGATGACGACCAGTACCCGGCGGTAGTTTCGCCGCACCCGATTCAGAATCTCATTCAGCAACTCCCAGTCGTTGTGGAGAAAGGAACGCCGATCCGCGCCGGAAAGGAGTGCCCCGGTGATGATGCTGTTGTGGACTCGTTCGTCATGAACGATCAGGTCACCACGACTCATTAGATGACCGATGACGTCGGCGAGATCCCTTTCCAACTCATTGTGAAGCGGGCGCGTGCCCGAAGCCAGCCGGCTCGCGGAGATGCTGGTTCCGTACATGTCCAGCGCTGCTTTTCCGGCCTGCGTCACGCCTGGATCACCAGACATTCCGAGATAGTTGTTACCCGAGAAGTTGATCAATTCGCGGCCGTCGATCCGCGTTAAGTTGTTACTGACCCCCGTCGTGCACGGCAAAAAAGGGGTTGGCCTCACCCTCTGCTGCCGCCGCTACGATCTGGGTTTTCAACTGACGATATTCCGGCATCTCTTCGAACTGGAAGCTCTTCAGTGGGATGTCGTCCTCGGGGCTTGTGAACTGCAACCGTTCCAGAACCGCCTCCGAGATTTCCCGACAGGTTTCGATCTCGGGGAGGACACTCTCCGGCACCTGGAGTGAATAGATTTCTCCAATACGGCCGATCACATCCATCCTCTCCAGCGAATCCAGACTCAGCTCCACAATATTAGAGTCGAGTGTCAGTCCCTGGGCGCACTCTTTGGCGACGGCCTCGACCTGCTTCATGACCGTCTGCTCAATCTCTTGTCTCCCAGGGCCGCTACCAACGCGTTTCCTGGTGTAGAGCTTGGTTTCCATGGAGTTACAAATGAGGTTGAGGGAGGGAGCGGTTGATGCCAGCCTCTTGCGTGCTCCCCGGTTCGCATGACCACGGTTGCCATCGGTAGACGACCGTCAGCCTGTTGTCGAGAAACCAGCTTCGACATCCTAGCCTCCTGGGGCAGGTCCCCCCGCTTGTGATAGGCAACTGGACAGGAACGCATTCAAACGGTTTCGGCGGTTCCGGCCCCGTCTCACTTGTCGTTGTCGCAGTCGGCAACAACGGCACCCTCACCGTTGATGTGGATGGGAGCGTCGTTGGGGCTGGTAACCCTGCCCCCTTTGTGCTGAATGGAGTCTTTAATGGTGCCCAAGCCGTGTTTAACGATCCTGCCAATCTTGTCTATGGAAACCTGACGGTTACCGTACAAATCAATGGCTCTGCCACTGTGACATTCAACAACGCCCCCGCCAACCCTGCCTTCGTCGTCAGCGGTTCGTCTACAGGCAATATCCGCAATGTAGGCGATCCGCGGCCTGAGCGCTTGGGTTTCCCCCTTCGATTCCCCTCTGACGAATCCCTGTATTACAGGTAGCGGGTTGTTGTTTTTGGTCACAGGACAGCAACTAACCACGGGGGATGCTGGTCTCTCTAAGCAGGCGGCGGGACCGACGCCAACCTCGACCGTGACCTTTACTCCGGTACCGACATCGACGGCGACCTCTATTCCGGGAGCTACGGCGACATCGACGGCAACCTCCGGCCCGCCGACCGCGACTCCCACGCCACAGGTGGGATCCGGACCCATCCCCGAAGAGACCATTCCCACCCTTAGCCCCCGTGGGATTCTCTTCCTGGCGATACTCCTGATCCTCGTGGGTCTCTTCGGGATCCGTCGAGCCCAGGCATCGAGATAACCCCGGCTAATTTCTTCCCCGGCAAACAGCTTACCCCACCTTCGATCCGTTTCACTGCTTCTGGATGCTCGCCCTTGCCAGAGAGGGAAAGAGGATTGTCCGAGTTTCAGGTCAGTCACGCCCCCAGGAAGCCCTGGCCCCATTCGGGAAAGAAACTTGGATTGCCTCTGCCATGATCATCGCTAGCAACCCTGACAGAGCCATGACCGTGAGGGAGTGGGATCCTGTGCTTCAACGAAGCGCCTGGCTCTGTCAACTGGTGAAGATTGCCGCGCTTCCTCGTGGTTGAAGTTTCAGCTTAAGGATTGGCGATCGCGTACAAGGTATTCCGATTAGTCACGTACAACACTCCGTTGGCCGCCACCGCGGTTGAGTAGACTGAGTCTCCCATTTCGTTGACGGCAAGCTCCTTCATTTCCTTGCCGTGCTCGAGCACGACCATATCGCCGTCTTCATCCCCCAGGTAGACCTTGCCATCTGCCACATAGGGAGATGCCCAGACTGCCGCCAACATGTCATAGCGCCAGTGTCTTCTGCCGGTTGCGAGATCGAGACAATAGAGGAAACCGGTAAGGTCGGCCGCGTAGAGCAGACCATCCTTGATGGCTACTGTGGACATGCTGCGGCGGAAGTCCTCACCTCCAACATGCCAGAGTCCTCTACTCTTGGTGATGTCCCCCTTTTGGGTGGCATCGATGGCATAGAGGTGACCGCGCCCCTCACCGTGCTCCGGATCCTGTCCTACACTGAGAATGACCTTATCTTCGTACAGGACCGGGGTGGCGATGATGTTGTTGCGGCTGCCGCGTCCGCCCAGCTTCCACTCGGCGTCTTTGGGATTGAGATCGAACTTCCAGATCAAATCTCCCGTCAACGCCTCGAAGGAATAGCACCAACCGTTGCCTCCACCGAAAATGGCTTGGGCGATTCCGTCGACGACCCCGTAGGTGGGTGAGGACCACTGTCCGTGCAGGGTGTTGTCGCCGGGATCGCTCCGCTCCCAGGCCAGCTCGCCCGTCTCTTTGTTCACGGCGATAAAAGCCGGAGCATCAGGCATCGGCATATCGAGATGCCCCTCATCCACACCATTCGATGTCAACAGGAAGATCAGGTCGCCGGCCCCCACCGGAGATGAGGTAGCGAGGTTGTGGGGGAAGACTCCTAGCTCCTCGATCATGTCGTACACCCAGATGATGTCGGCGTCCTGTTTGTCTTTGTATTTCTCGTCTTGGACGGGGCCATCGTTTTCACCGTCCAGAAAACCGTTCACATCGGCGCAGACCAGCTCACAGCGGTTGCTGACGTAATAGATCCGGTCTTCCTCTACATAGGGAGAGGAGCAGATCCCCTGCTCTGGCCAGTCATTGACACGGCCCGTGGGAAGTTTGTCGTGGGTGGCTTGCCAGAGCAGCTTCCCGGTCTTCTCTTCGAGGCAAACGATCACTCCCTTATCCCCGCCAATCCCGGGCCGGTGACCGCCTTCGTTGTTGGTACCGATGAAGATTTTTCCGCCGACTATGACCGGATTCCCATAGGTTTGAGATCCTAGGGGCGCTTGCCAGCGGATGTTCTTCTTGGTCTTGATATCCCATTTGTGGGGTAGTCCCTTCTCGTCCGAGACCATGTTCCGGTCCGGGGAGCCCCCCCACATCGGCCAGTCGCCCACCTTGAGACGCCCCTCCCATCGTCCTCCCAGGGAAGTTGCAATCAACAGAATCAAGAGACCTTGGACGGTCCTGGTCAGAACCCTATTCATCATTCTTCATCACCTTGAAGTTGTCGAAGAGAATCTCGGGTCCATCGCTCTTCGATGTCGTCCCTACTGAATAACCGTAGATGCCGGCGCTACCTTCGCGATTCGGATGGGGATCCATCACCTCTATGTTCCATGTATCGGGTTCGGCTTCGCCTTTCGGCCATACCTTGGCTCGGATCCGGGCCTGGTCGCCCTCGAGCTTCACCGCGAACTTGGCTCGATACCAGCTCTCGGGATTCCAGGGAAAGGCTACATCGTGCCGCAAGCGCGGCAGCGGAGACCAGGTTTCGATCCGCAGCTTTTTCCTCATCCCCATCATGATGAACCGATAGCGACTGTTGATGAGTCCCATATCGGGCTTGAAACGTTTGCGAGCGAGTTTCCCAAGCAGGTCTGCCTGCACCGTGTATCCCCCTCCAATCGGAGGCGTGGCATATGCGCGAAGCCGCATGAAGGGTGGAGAAGGTCGGGCCTTCGAGGCCAGCTTCTTCAGAACCTTGCCGTCCTGCTCAACGACCTGCGTCTTGGCGCCAACGCCCACCCATCCCGGCGGTACCGTGCCTGTCTTGATCGACTCGAAGTCCTCGTGGATTGGCAGGCTGGGAGTGATCCTCACCCGTGCCGTGGCACTGAGCCCGGCATCACCCTTGGCGCTCACCAGGCCTGCAGAGTACGCTTGCTCGCCGCTAGCGGTGAAGGTACCATCGGAGCCAACCTTTCCGGGAACCCCTTTGACCGACCACTCAACACTCACCGAAGTGGGGAGCGATCCCACCGAGTCAAACTGAAGCGCCTTGAATTTGACTTTTCCGCCGGGAGGCAGCGTCACTTCGGCCGGCACTAGCTGCAGACTCCCCTTGGAGCCTGGCTCGGCAACGGCGGTTTCCTGAGGACCCGGATCCGGCTGTCCGCTCTTCGCCGTCTGACCCGGCTTCCCCAGGCAGAAGACAGCGTAGCGGGTCATGAAATAGACCCGGCCATTCACGATTGCGGGAGAGCCGAAAATCTCTTCCACTGCTCCATCCGGCCTCTGAAACAGCTCCCGGTCGAGCGAGACGCAACGATCTCCTTCGTCCCTGAGAATGTGAAAGGCTCCGTTCTGTGATCCGACGTAGATTACGCCATCACGGGTCACTACGGGGGACCCTTTGCCGACTCGACCGATACTGTACTTCCAGTGGATATCCCCAGTCTGGGGATCGATGCTGTAAAGGTTGGCACTGTTGTCCACCGCGTAGAGTCTTCCGTTGGCGAGGGCGGGTGAGGCATAGCCGAAGGTGTATCCGTCACGTCGCCAGAGGAGGCCAGTCTCGGTGATATCGCCTTGCTTGGATCCGTCGATGCAGACGAGGCTCCCCATCTTGGGGGTCTCGAGATTCTCTTCGCTGTGCGAGACGAAGACGCGGTCACCGTCCACGACTACCGAGGAATTCAGACCCCGCTTGCTCAGTCGGAAGGTCCAGACCTTCTGTCCATTGCGGGCCAACATGCCATAGACGTTTCCATCGGCCGCCGGGGCCACCAGCATCCTTTTTCCACCGATCACCGCCACTACTGGGGTCGAGTAGGTAGTATCCAAGGGGGCACCTCCTGGAGCGGACCACCAGTCGATCTCACCGGTCCGTTTGTCGAAGGCTACGTAGCGATGAAGGGGCCGGCCGTGATTTCCCCAGTTCGAGTTCAGAAAACTCACGATGACCCGGTCTTCGTCGACGATCGGGGTGTGAAGCCTTCCACCATATCCGCTGATCCGGCCCAACTCTTCCGTCATCGAGACCTTCCAGATCTGCTCGCCGTCTCGATTGAAACAGAAGAGCTCTCCTCCGGTCGCATGGGCGTAGATCAGACCCGTTTCCGGATCCCCTGCCAGGGCGGTCCAGCCGACGCGGTTCTCCACGATGTCAGTATGGAAAACGTTGAACCGCCGCTCCCAAACCTTCTGCCCGGTTGCAGCATCGAGGGCCACAACGCGCTCGCCGCTCCTTGGGCCTTCGCCCACGGGCATGATCGCGAACACCCGACCGTCCATGATTATGGGTGTCGTTCTTCCGCCTTCATTCAGTTTCCAGAGAAGATTCTCGCCTCCCGGATCCCAGGAAGTTACGACGGATTTCTCTATGCCGGCACCCGTCTGACCCGGACCTCGCCAACTTGGCCAGTCAGCCGCTACACCCTGTTGGATTGCGATCAAAGCTGGGAAAACAAATCCAAGAATTCTCAAGCCTGTCCTCCGCCGCGAAAAGATGTGATTCGAGCTTTCACTAGACATCCATTATAGAAGAGAAATAGTTAGAAGGCTCTACTTCAGGTGCTCCTCAGTGTACAAAGATAGCTCGATCATGCGTTCCAATAGCTCGTTCGGAGAATACCCAGGGAAATTACTGAGTACCAGCTCTTTGGCAAAGAGCCGGATGATATAGCGGAGTTTCAGCGCCTTGGTGCGAGAGGCGAAGACGAAATCCCGATGTCCGCCGTTGATCACGATGACGTTCTGGGCGCGATCATATTGTGACCTCCATAGCTCTCCTGGCGAGCGCTTGAGCGTGTATCCGGGAAGCCCTTGCCGGGTACCGCTTGGTTCCTTGCTGTCGGGAAGAATCGAATCCGTAACCGTGATCATGGCCTCGGCCTGGGCCACAACTCCCTGTTGGCTGACCGTCATCTGCAGCCGGGTGGGACATGGATTCGAGGGTGCGCTAAAGGTGACGATCTCCCCGTTTTCATTCTGGAGACTTCCTTCTCCCTCGGCGATCTGCCAGACGAATTGGAGGTTCTCGTCTACCTGTCGGCCCGATCGGTCCCTTGCAATCCCGCGGAGCTGACAGCTCTTGTCAACCGGAAGAACACAGGATGCAGGCGAAATCCGCGCACTGGACAGAGGCCCAGCGTACTCGAAAAACTGCTTCTGCTCCTTTCCTTTTTCCTGATCCGCTGATCCGTCGACGGGGATTGCCCGGGAATCGGAGTCCTCCAGGCCAGCAACCGAGGAAGGCTGTCTCGGAGTTCCTCGCTCGTCTCGACCTCGTATATCAAACCAGTCATATTCTTCGGCAGGAAGGGCCAGAAAGGCCTCCTTGAACGCCTTCTGAATCGTCCGGAGGATCTGTCGGCTTGTCCGTTCCTCTTCGGCCCGATCCTGCTCTTGAATGATCTGCTTCAAGGCGTCCGCCGTTTCTTCTAGGGCAGAACAGAACTCCGCGAAGGCTTCGTCCTGGATGACTCCGGTTCGGGTTCCCGGGGTCAGATTGAGGAAGGGTGCATCGAGAATCCCCTGAATCCGGCCGTCGTTCCAAGGGGCTCGTTGGAACCCGGAAAGCTGGGTCAGATCTTCCAGGACGCGGGTCCCCGATCGGTACAGACCGATTCGATTGGAGGCGTCAGATTCAGCCAGATAGAGCTCAACGTAGACTTCGCCCCTGGAGACTCTCGGTGCAATCAGCTGCTGCAGCAACCTACCCGTGAACTGACGGGGTTCGACCTGGAATTCCTTGCGCGCTCTTCGATCAATGACCCGAATCCGCACCCCGGGGCGACGGATACGATCCCGCAGCTCGGAGGCCAGGTACCACTGGATCTTTTCGCCGCTGAAGAGTCGGGGCCCGGGAAGCAGAGGCCTGATCGGCAGCTCCGTACCCTGAGTGGGGAAGAGTTTTCGGCTCTGGGTAATCCGGTAGTTGGGAGCACCCTTCTGCATGTACATCCGGTAGGTGGTGCCGTCTGATCCTGCCGATCCGAGCACCAGTTCTTCGCCCACGGTCCAGAAACTCAACAAGCCTATTCCAAACTCTCTCTGAATTCCTTCCTCTCCTTGAATTTTGAGCTGCCTTTTATCATGGAGTCACATAATGTGGGTGGCCACAACGCGGAAGTCTGGGAGGCCCTCCGGGTCCCTGGGAATGCCGTCACCATCACCGGAGATCCTCAGGTAGTGGCCCCCCTGTTCTCTTCCTCGCGTGATGATCACGTTGCGGGCGCGCGCATCGCTACTGTTCTCAACGAATTCAGCCACAGCCTTGAGAGGATCGCTCTGGGAAAGGGCAATGATGTGATGGCGTTCCAATCATCGCCGATGCGGAGCTTTCCACTCTTCTTTTTGACCGTGGTCTTTCTTCGCTGCGCCATCGATTTTCTTCGGTGGAGATAGATAATGCCTCTGGGCTTTCAATGAAGCTCAAGAGGCGGGCCCAGATTAGCCGAAGGACAGGATCTATTCCAGTCAAGGGCTCCTAGAGACTCTTGGTAGATGAAAAAGTTCACAGACTGATCAGGTTTTGCCGAGGTTCCCTTACCTTTGCCTCTGCAGACGTCTTGGATTACGAACATCAAGAAGGTCAACCCCAAGAAGGTTCCGTATTCCAGCCCAGGGTTTCCGAACCCTGGGTTGTCGGTCCTCTCTCCCAGGAATCCACCCCAACGGGGTGCGATGAGCCGCAGTGGCTCGAACTAAGTCAAACCATGTTCGACAA